>FLOH01001269.1_pt1 | contig 40437 bp, 40 predicted proteins | sample 756751 | NCBI WGS metagenome assembly FLOH01 (sample SAMEA4026879, study PRJEB14308) | marine metagenome | biome: coastal water; material: water | depth 74 m
GTTTTCTCGCGCTGATGAACCATTATGTGATCGAGCCTGTCGCCTGCACGCCCGCAGCAGGCTGGGAGAAAGGGCAAGTTGAGCGGCAAGTTCAAGATATTCGCCGCCAACTGTTCACACCAAAGCTTAGCTTTGATGACCTGGAGAGTTTAAACGATTGGCTTGCCCTGCGCTGTAACGAATTGGGATCCCGCCGTCATCCTGACAAGCAAGACCAGACCATTGATGAGATTTATGAGCGGGAACAAGCTGAGTTGAGGCCTTTAGGCCAAGCCTTTGATGGCTACGTTGAGAAAGCCCTGCGCGTGCGCTCTACCTGCCTCGTTCAATATGACAACAATCGTTATAGTGTTCCTGCGGACTATGCAGGCTGCGCTGTCTCGCTTCGGGCTTACGCGGAGCGGATTGTTCTGGTCTCAAGCCATGAGGTCATTGCGGAACATCAGCGACACTTTACCAAAAACATCAGCTACTTCGAGCCATGGCACTATGTACCGCTGCTGACGCGCAAGCCTGGTGCCCTGCATGATGGCGCACCTTTTGTTGAATGGCAACTGCCTCCTGCGATGAGCGCCATCAAAGACCGCTATATGGCCTACACGGGCGGTGACCGTGACTTTGTTGACCTGCTGTTGCTGGTGCAAGAACACGGGTTAGAGACTGTCTCTATCGCCTGCGAATTGGCCGTTGAGCAAAAGACCATCCGCTTGCCCGCTATCATTAATCTGATCAACCAGCTTGTGGAGCCGCTGATTGATCCACTGCCTGACACGCAGCATTATCCAATATTGCAGATGCCGCCACAAGCTGACTGCAAACGCTATGAGCGGCTCTATAGCACACAGGAGGTTAGGCTATGAATGCTCTTGTTGATGGCCTAGCCAAATTGCGCCTGCACGGCATGGCAGAACAGGCCAAGGCGCTTTTGTCAGCAAAGACACCGCCGAAGCTCACCACCGCCCTCCAGCAGTTGATCGAGGCCGAAGTAACCGAGAGGCAGGTGCGCTCCATCACCTATCAAATGCGCATCGCCCGCTTCCCTCACCACAAGGACTTCGCTACCTTTGACTACGGCGTATCAGCCGTTAAAAAAGCTGAGATTGAGCAATTGTGCACGGGTCAGTTTACCAAGGATGCCCACAATCTAATCATGGTCGGCGGCACCGGTACGGGCAAAACCCATATGGCTATTGCCTTGGGCGCAGCCCTGATTACACAAGGCAAAAAGGCACGCTTTTATAATGCTGTTGATCTCATCAATGCATTGATCAAAGAGCAAGCTGACGGCAATACGGGCAAGATTATCCGAAGTTTTAGTCAAACAGACTGCGTGATCATTGATGAGCTGGGCTATATCCCCTTCCCGAAGTCTGGTGGTGCGCTACTGTTCCACCTAATCAGCAAACTCTACGAGCAGACCAGTGTTATCATCACCACAAACCTAGAGTTCGGCGAATGGGTATCCGTGTTCGGTGACGCCAAGATGACCACCGCACTGCTCGACAGGGTGACCCATCATTGTTCGATCATTGAGACCGGCAACAGCTCCTTCCGCTTTGCTCAGAGCAAAAGGCGGCAGGAAAACCCGCCACCTGAATAGCTTCTCTACACCAATTTAAAAAAGCCATTTTAACAGGGTGGGGCATGCCCCACCCTGTTAAAACATGTGCCAAGCACACTGGCCTACTTTTGCACCACCTTTAATGGCTCGAAATGCATAAGATTGATCGGAAAATGGCCTGCTTTAACAATGGATTTGGTGGGTCACTTTTAAATGCCAATAGGGGGTCAGTTTTAAATGCTCATTGACACCGCTGGTGAAAAAGCCGCAGCAGGTGCAGCTGCTGAACGTATAAAAAGCCGCCTTGAAATATGCAGAAAAATTACAGAGCCTCTTTCCAGAAAACAGACAAATCCGCCAGCATATGGAGAGTTTAAAACAAAATAACAAGGTTCAAAGGTAGCGGGCCTTGGGAGCTGTCACGGGAATTTTGTGAAGACGAGACGGCTTTGTCATGTATGGATACCTCCTGATTTGCAAGGATTATTTTCGTTAATAGCGTATTAGGTTTGCAGTCATGTATCCGGCCTGTTTACGCGATAACCTGTATCGCTGGCCTTGATGGAATCCGCCTATAACAAACAGGTCGGGGGATAGACTCCCAGTCAAAGTATCGAGATCCAAGCTCGGACAAAGCCTCGGGTTTGATCTATCCGGGTAACCCTTTTTCGCCATCAACTCATTTCACCCTCGCAATTCTTTTAGCATTCTTTCAACCGTAATTTAGCCACTCATCGGTTTGAAGTCCTGTTGATCTCTCATCATCGCCCATACAACACGGGCGGTTTTATTCGCCATAGCAACCAGAACTACATTTGTTGGCCGCCTCACTAATAATTCCCCCACCCAAGGTGATTGCCGTTCTGGTACCGCTCGGTGCCAGCGCAGGACCGCTCGGGAACCGTGCACCAGTAAACGTCTTAGATAGCCGTCTCCGCGTTTGGATATCCGTCCCAACCGGTCTTTGCCACCGGACGAGTTCTGCCGGGGAACAAGACCGAGCCATGCTGACATCTGTCGGCCTGATTTAAATTGTGAGCCGTCACCGATTGTCGCCACCAAGGCCGTTGCCGTGATAATGCCAACACCGGGTATTGTCGTTAAATGTTGACTAGCTTCCGTCGAGAGGTGCCATGCTCTCAGTTTCTTCTCTAACTTATTAATCTCAACTTTAATGGTGTGGAGTTGGGAGATTAAAACACTGAGGGCCTCGCGGGCGATCGAAGGCAGGCGCGCGTCCTCAGGATCTTCGACAATGGCAATCAAATCATTAACTCTTGAGGCTCCCAGACTGGCGATAAAACCAAGTTCACTGCAATGTCCTCTAATAGCATTGATAAGCATTGTTCTTTGTTTAACCAACATCTCTCTAACCCGATGAAGCATAAGCACGGATTGTTGCTCAGCACTTTTTATGGCCGCAAAACGCATCGTAGGACGTACCAGAGCTTCCGCAATTGCTTCCGCATCCGATGCGTCATTCTTGTTGGTCTTCACAAACGGTCTTACATATTGAGGCGGAATTAGCTTTACCTTATGGCCAAGCTCTGTAATTTTGCTGCTCCGCGCTGACCTTCGGTTCCCGCGCCCAGTAATGCGCACTGCCACAGGCTTCAAGCCCAACCAGGCACGGAGATAGTTTGGAAAAGAAGGACAACACTTGTCCACGTCGCATCTTTTTGCGCAGAACCGCTTGTCCCTTATCATCAGCCCCATGAACTTGAAATACACTTTTTGCTAAATCTAGTCCGATTATTGTAATATCTTGCATGGTCATCTCCTTTGAATGAAGTTCGAAAAAGCCATTATAACGCATTTAACGTCAGAACAGGAGGTATCCATGCCATCAAAGTAAACTGAAGTTGGGTAAAGAGTCATTTAATCACAAATTATTTATGCCGGGAGGTGACCATACATGACAAACCCGTTTACTTTGATACTACCTAAAATATCCTTAAATACTTTCTTAATCCGGCATCAAATGAGAGGCAAATTCTGCAAAAAGTTGGCTGTCAAAGGTCACATGCTGTTGCATGAGAAGTTCCGTTTTTTGCTCGTCGCCCTGAAGTATTGCCTCGATGATGTTGTCATGTTCAGCTACTGATTTTTCAATCCAGCCTTTTTGATGGTGCTGTGACCGCAAGAATGGTTCTAATCGTTTTCCAAATAATTCCAGTTGTTCTGTCAGCACGCTATTATAGCTGGCGGCATAGATGGATTGATGAAAATGAATATTGCAATTGAAATAATCATCGGCATCATTTTCTTCTGCTGCTGCGCGGCAGGCATTCTGAGCTGCCTTTAAAGCAATAGCTTCTGGGGGCCGAATGCGCTTAGCGGCGAGCCGTGCGGAAAATTTTTCCAGTCCTGCAAAATACTCAAGCATTTGGATGAGTGTTTTTAGGGTCATGCCCTTGACGATGGCCCCGCGACGGGGTCGCCGTTCCACCAAATGGATGGCCTCTAACATCATAAGGGCTTCCCGTACAGGCGTACGCGAAACACCGAAGCGATTGGCAATATCAATTTCTTCCAAGCGATCCCCTTGTCGGATTTCACCAGTCACGATTTGTCGCTCTAATGTTTGTTTCAGTTTGGATGCTTGGTTCATAGCTGTCTCATATGATGAAAAACTTAACCTATCGTTTGATGAAACTACGGGCAACCTTTTTCATAGGCGTGGGAGGTTCTTACCACGTTATCTTTGATTTAGGGCGCTTCATAGACTTTTTCACCATTAATGAAGGTCATCTTAACTTTCATATTGTGCAAATCGGTGATGGGCATTTTAAAGGGGTTTGTAGCGGTGATAATAATATCGGCATACATGCCGACTTCAATAGAGCCAACTTTATCTCGGTGCCCCATTAATTTGGCCGCATTCTCCGTATAGATGTGTAGAGCCTCTTCCAGTGAAATACGTTCCCTTTTGCCAGAAGTTTCAGTGCTACCGCCGGGTTTTTCGCGGGTGACCAAGGTTTCCATAGCCAACCACGGATTAACTGAAGGTACCACTGACCAATCGGAACCGACAACCACATTTACATTGGTGTCGATGGCTTCCCTGACAGGAAGCCATCGTTCCATGCGCTCATCACCAACAGCTTTCCGAATATCTTTTGTGATCGGCGTTGGGTACCAGATATAGGGTGAAAACTCCCATGTCATTTGCAGATCCGCCGCCCGTGACATATCATCCTGATGAACAAAGGTGCTGTGTCCCACATGATGGCTTGGCCCACCAAAACCATTCGCCTTGCGGGCAACGGCAACCGCGTCAAGGGCAGCCCGTACTGCTCCATCACCAGCCGCATGAAATTTGATGTTTAGCCCTTGTGAATCATAAAATGTTACCGTCTTTTCAAGAAGGTCCTGTGGCACCATAAGGATGCCCTTCTCAGGCCTATTATGGTCGCCTTTTGTTGAATCTGCATAGGGTTCTACCATGGCGCCCGTATGGCTTTCGGTGGGCACGCCATCAAGGAAGATTTTGACACAGTCCGTGGCAAAACGGGGCTGAGCATAATGGGCCCGATTTTCGATTAATGTCTCGCCATTGCTTTTGCCGTCTATAGTTCCTGGAGTCCAGACTATGCAGCCTCGAACCCGCTGCTTGATCAGTCCTTCTTTAGAAAGCTCTGAGAGGGGGCCAATGTTAGGGGTCCTGAGTGACGCATCAGTGAATGACGTAATACCATAGGCTAACATTTGGCCCGTTGACAGAATGAGGGCCGCGCGTTTTGCTTCATTCGTGGCAGGGGGAACCAATCGTTCCACAAGGTCCGTTGCTGTTTCCCGAAGAAGTCCTGTGGCGTTGCCTGCGGCATCTCGTTCAATGATGCCACCCAAGGGATTGGGCGTATCTCGAGTAATACCTGCAAGGTCCAATGCCATGGAATTAACCCAGACACTATGATGAGATTCATCGCTAAGGATGACCGGATTATTTGGTGTGATGGCATCAAGGAAGATTTTATTTTGCTGGTCGGGTTCAAAGACGGCAGAAACCCAATTGCCACCAAGTAACCATTCGCCGGTTTTTTTCTTAGCCGCGCAGGACTTTACAGTGGCGGCGATAACCTCAGGTGAGGCCGCTGGTTTCAGGCCACATGAAAATTGCTCCATGCCTGCGAATAACACATGGACATGGGAATCATGCAATCCTGGCAGGACCGTGTCGCCGTTAAGGTCGATTATTTTGGTATCTGCACCCGCCAAGGCACTTATGGTTTTCGATTTACCAACTTTGGTGATAATCCCATCGCGGATGGCGACAGCCTCGACCAAACCCGTGGGGGTCTTGATATGTCCATTGGTCATGATCAGGTCTGCGGGCTGCCCTGCCCATGCCGATATATGACAGGTAAGGCTTAAAGCCGTAAGCGCAAGTCCAATGGGTTTTCTCATTTTATTTTTCCTCGTAAAGTTTTTCACCTTGGATGAAGGTCATTTTGACTTTAGTTTTATGCAGTTCTGTGACGGGTATTTTAAAGGGATTTTTATCAACCACAATGATATCTGCCATCATACCAATCTCTATACGTCCCACTTTATCCGATGTTCCCATATGTTTAGCGGAATTGACCGTGAACATATCAATGGCCTGTGACAGGCTAATGGCTTGATCTTTCCCGAAGGAGTTCTTGCTGCCGCCAGCTTCTTCGCGGGTGACAAGGGATTCAACAGCAATCCATGGATTAACCGATGGGACAACCGCCCAATCGGACCCCGGCACCACCAATGAGCCTGATTCAATGGCATCACGGATTGGCCAGACACGACTTATGCGTGGTTCTCCAATGGCCGAAGTGATATCATCATTAATGGGACTTGGTGTCCAGAGGTAAGGAGACATTTCAAAGGTCGCGCCAAGGGTTTTAGCCCGGGGAATATCATCCTCTGACACAAATGTACAATGCCCCACATTATGTAGTAGGCCACTAAAGCCGTTGGCTACGCGGGCGGCTTCGATGGCATTCAAGCCCGCATTAACTGCCGCATCGCCTGCGGCATGAAATTTGACGGTCATGCCCATTTTATCAAAACGGATCACGGCTTTGTTCAAAACATCTTGGTCAACCAAAAGCAGGCCTTTACGGCTCGCCTCGTCCGTGCGGCCCTCAATGGTGCCTTTATAGTCATCCAGCATGGCGGCGGTATGGCTGTCGGTGGGCACGCCATCAAGGAATATTTTAATGCAGTCTGGGGCAAGGCGGTCACGGGCATAAAGGTTGCGGGAGGCGATTACCTCTTCAATTTCTTCGCCGCCTGGGAACCATGTAAGGCATAACCGTGTATGTTGTTTGATAAAACCTTCATCGGCTAATGATGCATAGATTTCAGCTTCTTTCTTTAACCCTGCGACAAAACCAAGCGAGGCCTCGTTATAGGCCGTAATACCATAAGACAACATGTTGTTTATAGCCCATTTAAGGCTTTTCTTGATGTCCGCATCACTGGGTACTGGAATATGTCCCCGGACAATTTCAATGGCGGATTCCCTAAGGACACCCGTCGGATTTCCCTCCTCATCCCGTTCAATTATACCACCTTCTGGATTTGGGGTATCTTTAGTTATGCCAGCGATTTTAAGGGCGCTGCTATTAACCCATGCGCTATGGCCACTGGTATCATTAAGTAAGATAGGGTTGTTTGGGGTAACTGCATCTAGCATTGTTCGGTGGGGAGCCTGTCCGATGGCGGAGGCATCCCATTGCCCGCCTGTGACCCATTTACCTTCGGGGAGGCCCTTAGCGCAGGATTTAACCTTTGATTGCGTCTCTAACAGATTGGACCCCTGAAGGATTTTACATTGGATCTCTCCCATGCCACCATAAAGGGGATGCACATGCATATCATGAAACCCGGGCAGAACGGCCTGACCCTTAAGATCAATATAATCGGTATCTTTTTCGCGCATTTTCTCCATTGATTTATTTGTGCCAAGGGCCACAATAACGCCATCTCGAATGGCAATGGCATCGACCCAGCCATCGGATGTCATAACCTGTCCATTGCTCAGGATCAGATCTGCTGTATTTTCACCAGAAAAAACAGGGGTATGGCTGAGGAAAATTGATGTTATAGCAAGGGCGATTAGTTTTTTCATATCATAGTCCTTTGGAAGAAAAAAAGGGGCCATGTGCGGAAACATGACCCCAGTTATTTATAAGCTCTTAAAAGTCGTAAGCCAATCTGATGCCGTAAGTGCTCGGCATGCCATTAACACGAGCATAGGTTCCGTTGCCCGCAAAGGCAGCAGGCCAATAATATTCATTGAATATATTGCGGCCCCAGAGGGTAACGCGCCAACCGTCGCTATTGCTGCTGATGCCAAGGCGGGCGTTGACCAAAGTATAGTCGCTGATCGGATCTTGAATACCATTGTCGGCAGCGGTTTTATGGGAAATATCACCCGCGACCATCATGTTCAGTTCATCGGTCAAGGCCCATTCATAGGTCAAGGTCGCATTAGCCTGCCATGTAGGCGCATTGGATAATTTAGATCCAGAGGCATCAAAAGTAACCACCGTTGGCCATGCACTTAAGGTCGCATCAACCGCTTGATATTCTGTGATTTCTGTGTCTAGATAAGCAATGCCACCGTCAAGAGTTAGGCCGTCGGTAATAAGCCAATGCAGTTCGGCCTCTGCCCCCATGATTTTTGATTTGGGCACATTGGTTAGGCCAGAAATATTGCCCACGGGCGTTACAGCCGTAGAAGGCTCTTGCTTATCTTTATAATCATAATAGAAAGCGGCCGCATTTAATTGCATCCGTCCATCTAATAAAGTAGTTTTCATACCTAGTTCATAGGACGTAAGGGTTTCTGGCTGATAGGGGAGCAGTTGGCTGTGGGCATTGGCGGCGGCCCCATTGAATCCACCCGATTTGAAGCCTGTGGAAATTGTACCATAGAGCAGCACATCGTCTGTGGGGCTATAATCCAAGGTTGCTTTCCACATCCATTTATTTGTGGAAATTGTGTCATTAAAGACACCAAAGCCAAAAAAGTTAGGTGAGGTTGGTATATCATCAAGGATAGCACAGTCACCCGGTTGCAGGGCGGCATCTCCACTTAACCCGAAAGCACCGTTCCAGAATGCAGATAGGCTTCCTTCACCCGTGTCATAAGTACATCCCGTCCATTCGCGGTCTTCTTCAGTATAGCGACCGCCAACGGTTAATTTGAATTCCTCAGAAAAGCTCCATTCCGCATGGGCAAAAGCAGCAATGCTTTCGGTATCTTGTACGGAATCTGTGGTGATTTCATTAATACCAAGGAAGGCACCAAAGAATGAATCTTTCATATCAAAGAAATAATCTTCTGCAACGGTATCATTGGAATAATAGCCGCCGATCACCCAAAATAGGGGGGAATCTTCGTCATTTGATGATAAGCGAATTTCTTGGGAGAAAACTTCTAGCTTTGAGTCCCGAATAATAAGGGCGTCAGCAAAGTCAACACCTGCGGTTTCAAAGGACTCACTACGATCAAATTTGTCGTAGGCCGTGATGGTGGTCAGGTCCACACCCTCAAACGACCATTCTAATTTTGCGGAGGCACCTTTAAGGGTATTATCCCGCTTTGGGCGGAAGTTTTCTGGCCAATCTGCAGCGCGATTATCGCCCACTGAAAAGAAGGGCGTAGCATCAGGTCCCGTGGGTAATGGCTGGACAACCCCAAATATGTCAGTACCGTCATAGGCGGTGACACCAATGTTATCAGACTTGTCACGGAAATAATGAATGTTAAGCTTCAATGTGGCATTTTCGGTAAGGTCAATATCCAGTAATCCTCGTAAGGCAACTTCGTTTCTTTTGCCGAGGGTGTCACCGGGGCGGGTTATGCTCTGCTGCCAACCGCTGTCGGATTGGGTGATTTGGGTGGATAGTCGACCTTTTATTTTATCGGATAATGCGCCGCTGATGTAACCTTCTGCGCTGAAAATATTAAAACGTGAAAAATCGATGGTAATGCCAGCTTGGGTTTCTTCGGTGGGTTTGCGACTGACGAAGTTAATTTGACCGCCTGTGGTATTGCGGCCATAAAGGTCGCCTTGGGGGCCCTTCAGAACCTCTACCCGTTCCATATCAAACAGGGCGCCGCGTGTCATCACTGCGTAAGGCATGGAGACTTCATCAAAATAAAGGCCTACTGTGCTAGAAGCCACTGGCGCAGAATCCGCAAAGCCAACCCCCCGAATGGTATAGATCGGCACGCCACTGGGGAAGGCGGACGTGATGGTTAATCCCGGGACGATGGCTTCTAGATCATCGGCGGTATGAACGCCGAAGTTTTCCAGCATATCCGCGTTAAAGGCATTCACGGTGATGCTCACATCATTGATCCCCTGTTCCCGTTTCTGGGCAGTGACCGTGATTTCTTCTAATGTGCCATCTGCGGCAAATAGGGGGGCTGTGGGATATAGCATTGTGGCGCATAATGCAGTTGAGAGTAATAGTCTGTTGCGTCCTGTTAATGGGTTTGAATTTTGTTTGGTCATTTTTTATTCCTCCAAATTTTTCCTGAGTTATTGAGCTATATATTCTCCCACGACCTCTTACGGGTTTGGTGGGTGGGTTTAAGAGGCGGTTCAATCATTATTCCTGATATGAATGCCAGTAGCCATGGTCAAAAATGACAGAAACAAGGCTTAAAGTGACAAATTGGTACTTATGTATTTATTATTCTTCATTATGTATACAATAATATAGATTGTTTTTAATTTCTTGTCTTTCTGCGACATATAATATGATACATAGTGACATAATAAATAATATATACGGTATTGCTTTGGAAATTATCCCTTTATTTAAGCTATTTCGTGATTCGTTTGGAATATGTGTGGGGGGATTTTATTTTTAAAATTTCTAGAAATAGTAGAAAATACTATGTATACAATAAACTATAAGTTCAGCTTATTAAGGTTTTGTTATGTCATTTTGAACCTTGTTTCTGTCATTTTTGACCGTGGTTTCTGTGGTGGAGATGGGGAATAATGAGATGCCCTAGCCAGAATAGTTTAAAGGCCAAAAATTTATAGTAAGGAAAAACCAATGCCTAACATTCGATTACTACTCCCGTTAATTTGTGTTTGTATGTTTACAGTGGGCTGTTATGTTCCTCTAAAAGAAAAACCCTCTTCTGATACGGTGGCCCCCCTTACTGTAGATGTCTTTAAAGGGGGCTTTGCGACGGTGAATTCTTATATTTTTTCCAATGGAAAATCGCTCATTGTTCTGGATGTGCAACGGAAGACTTATGAAGCAGCGAAGCTTGTAAAACTCATCAAGGCTAAGAATTTACCCCTGACTCATATATTGATTAGCCACGGACATACGGATCATTTTACCGGCATGCCTTTGATGCGTAAAGAATTCCCAGGTGCCAAGATTGTTGTGGCTAATGAAGCAATTAAAAAAGATATCAAAGACTATGCCATATACATAAATACGGGCGGCGAGACAGACGCAGAACCGGCCTTGGAACGTCCGCTCAGACCAAAAACACCTGAAAATCCCGACGGTTTTGATTATGAAAATTATATTCAGGTTCTGGATCAAAATAGCCTGACCCTAGAGGGTGGGGGAATATTAGAGCTCACCACCGACTATAAACCCGCAGAGGCCAAACATATCGCCACCGTTTATAGCAAGGACCTCAACGCGCTTTTTCTATCCGATTTTGGCTATAATGGGGTTCATCATTGGCAGGGGGATGATATTACGCTAGGCCTTATCGCCAATTGGCGTGAGGAATTAGGCCGTATTAAAGAAATATATACAGCCCGTAACCCGACTATATATCCCGGGCATGGCCACCCTACGGATATGAACATGTTTGATGATATGATCCAATATATTGATGATTATGTCCGTATCGTTACCGAAGCCACATCACGGGAAGAGGCCATGTCAAAAATGATTGCCCTCTATCCCGACCACGGCGAAGCTGACTTCTTCCTGAAATACAGTATTGAAAATCACGTGAAATAAGTCATTGGGAGTAGTTTCTTTCAAATAAAATACGTCCGCCAACAATTGTCATGTCTACTTTGGTGGACAGGATCTTTTCAGGATCAATAGTCAGTATATTCTGTGACAGAATGGCCATATCGGCTAGCTTCCCCTTTGTCAGGGTTCCTTTGATATCATCATCATGATTGATCCATGCGCCTACCGCCGTATAGGCGCGGATGGCTTCGGCAACGGTGATGGCTTCTTCCTTGCCATAAACTGTTCCTGACATGCCTTTGCGGGTTACGGCGGTATAGATGCCCACCATTGGCCCAACAGGCAGGTCGTCCGATGACAATGCCACGGGAATACCAAAGGTCATGGGGGTACGCACAGAATTATTGTGCTGTAAATTTTCTCCGCCTAGATGGGTGGCATAACGGCCTTCTAAGGTATAGGCAAAATTGGGTTGTTGGGTGATGGCTATTTTATATTTTGCCATTTTATCCATAGTCTCTGCAGACGGCATCACCGTAAAATGGTTCAAATAATGCCGATGATCCGCGCGTGGGTTTTCATCCAATATGCGGGCTATGGCATCCACGGCTTCTGTAATTGCCCTGTCACCAATGGCATGGATACCCATTTGCCAACCATTATCATGGGCGATTTTACCAAGTTTATAGAAGTCATCCATTTTCACTGCATAGGTGCCGTAATAATCAGGGTCGCTTTTATAGGGGGCAATAGTCCATGCGGCAGGGCCAGTGAAGCCTCCATCTACGAATACTTTTAAGGCCCCAACTTTTAGATGTTTATTTCCGTCCCCTGTCTTGCCTTTAAACCCTTTAAAGAGTTTTAAGCTTTCATCCAATCCGATATCTCGAAGTTTTGGGTGAATTTGTACTGTGGCACGGGGAAGGCTGTCACCTGAACGCGCATAAATCGTCTTCCAATATTTCTCATAGACGAATGGCTCTGTCCATGCATCGGTTAGGCTGGTAATGCCAAAGGTTAGACGATCCCGCAAAGTCGCTTCCATGCTATTGATCATATCTTCTGGCGTGCCAACAGGGGCATGTTTATAGACTAAGGCATCCAGCTCACGGATGATTCCGTTTAAATTGCCATCCGCGTCTTTTTCGAACATACCTTTTTCTGGCTGTGGGGTATTTTCATCAAGGCCAGCAATAGCAAGGGCCATGCTGTTAGCCACCGCACTATGACTGCCCGCACGGGTCAAAATCACGGGGTTGTTTGGGGTGACACTGTCTAAATCCTTGCGAAATATACGTCGCTTTTCCGCCAGTTCATCTTCGGACCAGCTATAGCCCGTAATCCATTCACCAGGTTCTAGTGTCTTTACTCTTTCTTTTAGGGCAGCTAAAATTTCCTTGATGGATTTGAATTTTGTGATGCTAAAAAAATGGGCAGGCTGTCCTTCAATATGGAGGTGGGCATCATTGAATCCCGGAATGAGCAGACGGCCTTTTAAATCAATCACCTTTGATGCTGTATAATGGTCCATGATTTCAGATCCGCCAACGGCAAGGATAATGTCCCCCTTGATAGCAATAGCGGAATAGAGCGGTGCCTTTTCCTCAGATGTGAAAATCACACCATTTTGTAATATTATATCAACCTTTTCTGCGCCATAAACAGTGGATGAAACAAGCAAAAAAGTTATAAAAACAACAGTACGGATTATCATGGGGATTACTTTCTATTCATCAGTTTCTAATATGAGGGCACGACGTTCTTCTTCGGAATACTGGCGGCGTGTGGGTGCGGATATGATCCACATCACGGCACCAAGTGCTCCCCAGAGCAAGAGCAAACTCCATTCAAGAGGCCACGAGCCTCCTGCATCTGCATAGGGGCCAATCAAGGCTTGATAGACCATAATAAGAGACGCTATCCCCCCAAGGGGGGCAAGGATAATAGCACCCTTCATGACATAAGGTCGTTCATGATTGGGCATAGTTTTGCGTAAAATCAACAGACCAAAGGTCATGGCGACAAAAACAACAGTTAAGGCGATGGCCCCCACATTAACAATGGGGATGATAGCATTGCGGCCGAGCAAACTTAGGATTGTGGTAATGGCGGCAATGAAAAGTATCGCATTCATGGGTGAGCCATATTTGACATGTACCGCGCCTAATTGATGGGGCAGCATATGGGCGCGTCCCATGGCAAATATCAGGCGGGAGGCTGCAAAAATAATGGCATTCCATGTGGTAAAAAGCCCAAGGAGGCCAGCGACTAGTACGGCTTTTCCAAGGATGGGTGAGCCAAAGGCAGCTTCAAAAACACCCGCCATGGGAAGCTCCAAAGCCAATAATTCTGCACGCGGCATAAGGGACGCCGTGGCAAAAATAACCACAGCATAAAAAACAAGCGCCATTAAAATAGCCCCAACAATAACCAAAGGTAGTTTCTTTAAATTACCATCTGTTGTGCTTTCTCCCATGGCCTGAGGGATGGTGTCGAAACCCGCATACCAAAAGGGAGTGACTGCAAAAATAGCCAAAATCCCAACGCTAATGCCGCCGCCTATTGGGCTTTCCACAAACATAGGGTCTAGGTTACTGACGTTGCCATTATAAAAGGCCGCAATGATAAAACCAATGGAAATAGCCAGAAGTGAATAGGTCATCATATCTTGAAAACGGGTGGCCCATTTTGCTCCATGAGTATTAATCAGGGTCAACAAGACAAGGATAGCAAAGCCAGCTAATAGAGCATGAAGGGTCACATCATGACCAAAGGCAGAATAGAGTACTGGCCCACCGAAACTATCAAAAAGTGCGCCTAGTACCCATGCTATTGAGATGGCCTCAAAGGCGGATAAGCCAATATAGGTGAGGGCGAGGCTCCAAGAAACAGCGAAAGAAACCTGTGAGCCATAAATGGCGTAAGCATAGGCTATCTCCCCACCAGAAACCGGAAACATGCCCGCAAGCTCCGCATAACAAAGGCCGATGATGGCGACGATTATGCCGCCGCCTGCAAACCCGATAAAGGCGCCCATAGGCCCCGCTTGTGCAAGCCAAGCCCCCATGACCGTAATCCACCCTACGCCAATCATGGTTCCGAAGGCCAACGTGAAAAGCTGCAATAGGCCAATTTGTCGCTTTAGATGAGGAGAATGTCCAGTCATATTACGTCTCTTAAAATATTTATTTATTATGATCCACGATGGGCTGATAGATAACACTTAGGAAATGATCAGGTTTTAATATGCCATTGCCCCATGTGGGGTTGAGGTCTTTTAACGGGTCAAGCTTGGTGGCCTCTTCCAAGGATAGACCTTCTTTCGCTAGGAGGGTTACGGCCTTGACCACGGCAATTAACATATCCTGGAAATTTTTAAGGTCTTGTTTGCTGGCTAAGGGGCCATGACCTGGCATGATCTTGGTGTTTTCATCGGCAAGGTCTAAAATCTTTGCCGTCGCGTCAATCATGCCATATATGGAACCACCCGTTCCGCTATCGATTAACGGATAAATCCCGTTCCAGAAGATATCCCCCGTATGAATGACATTCTTTTCCTTAAAGAAAATAACGCTATCCCCATCCGTATGGGCGTGAGCGTAATGGCGGGCTTGAATAGTAAGGTCGTTGAAATGAAAGGTCACTTCTTCCGAAAAGGACACCACAGGCAAAGCAGCCTTAGGGGAGGCAGGGATATTAAGATTAAAGGCGGCAACAAATTGGTCTGTGGTCAGCCTTTTATAAACATTGTCATGGGCAACGATGATGGCACCATTTTTTCCGTGATCCACATTGCCACCTGTATGATCCGCATGCCAATGGGTATTAATCAGAAATTTTACGGGATGTATTGAAATTTCCCCGATAGCCGCCAATATTTTTGGACTGAGGGGGCTGAATTGATCATCAATCATGAACACCCCATCACTGCCCGTGGAAATTCCAATATTTCCCCCGTAACCCATCAGCATATATAGGCCTTCATCCACCTTAACAGTGTTAATCTCTACGGCAGCAAAAGGATTTTCTTGTGCGGCGGCAGATGTTGCTTGGGCCATAAAAAATGACAGTAAGAAGACAGTAAAATATTTCATGAGTTTTCTCTTTATAGGGAATTTATGATGGTGTCAGTGTCGGTAACATTGGCATATCCCAATCCTAAGGCGGCCATGAAGGCGGCATGGACCTGTTCTGGGGGCACTTGAACCCCATTCAGCTCAAGCCCCATAGCGGCACAGGCATCATGGGCCACGGTGCAGTTATAGCCCAAATCATGGGCGGCGCGGGTCACCGCATCTATGCACATATTGCTCATGGCACCTACAATAATAAGGCTGTCTATGCCGTCCCTATCCAGAACTTCTTTTAACTTTGTATCGCGAAAAGAATTTGGAAATTGCTTTACGATGATCGTTTCGCCATCCTTGGGCGCGGCCGTTGGGTGGTGTTGAGCCCCCACAGAATTCTGGGTGAAAAACGGGGCCTCATCGGTTGGGTTTTCATGGCGAACATGAATGAGAGCGGAATTTGTTTCACGGAATTTTGACAGCAGCATTGCGGCCTGTTTTGCGGCGATCTCCATGCCGTTGAGAGGAAATTTTCCACCGCTAAAATAGTCATTCTGGATATCGATGAGGAGTAAAGCTGTCTTTGGCATTTAAGGTCTCTTTCATGTTACGAAGATAATTTCGACTATTATTCCCCAAAAAAAACAGCTACACTATAGTCATTGACCTGGGCCCTTTAACTTCCTCCAGATTTATGTAGAGTCTCCCAACAGGAGACTAACGATGAAGAAACGCCGATTTACAGAAGTTCAGATTATAAATATTCTCAAAGAGCAAGAGGCTGGGAGCCGCACGGGTGATGTTTGTCGTCGCCATGGAATTGCGGAAAGTACATTTTACAAGTGGAAGGCCAAGTTTGGTGGCATGGACGTGTCCGAAGCCAAGCGTCTTAAATCGTTGGAAGACGAGAACCGTCGCCTTAAGTCATTGCTTGCCGATGCCCATTTGGACATTGCGATGTTGAAAGATGTGAACTCAAAAAAATGGTAACGCCTGCTGGGAAGCGAGAGGCAGTTGCTTATCTCAAGAGCGATTTTGAGGTGAGTGAACGGCAGGCGTGTGCCACCTTGGATGTTGACCGTTCGACGGTGCGTTATCAATCGGTTCGTCCTTTGGATGAGGATATTCGCACTCGCCTGCGTGAACTCTCAGAGGAACGCAAACGCTTTGGTTATCGCCGTTTGCATATATTATTAGCGCGGGAAGGCTTTCATATGAACCACAAAAAAATGAGACGTATCTACAAGGAAGAAGGCTTGGCAGTCCGCAAGCGTAGTGGTCGTAAAAGGGCTATTGGCACACGTAGACCAATTTCTGTACCTTCAAGGGCCAATGAACGGTGGTCTCTTGATTTTGTTAGCGATAGCTTCATGGATGGTCGCCGCTTTCGCATGTTGTGTGTTGTCGATGACCTTAGCCGTGAATGTCTGTCACTGGTGGCGGACACGTCTATCGGTGGTCATCGTTTGGCAAGAGAACTTGATCAAATCATCATGGAACGGGGCAAGCCGCATACGATTGTTAGTGATAACGGTACCGAGATGACTTCTAATGTGATCCTCAAATGGCAGGATGATACAAAAATAAACTGGCATTACATTGCCCCTGGAAAACCAATGCAAAACGGCTTTGTGGAGAGCTTTAATGGTAAACTCCGTGATGAATGCCTCAATGAAATTCTTTTTGAAGACCTTCATCATGTGCGTGATGTTTTGGCTGACTGGCGACATGATTATAACCACGTCAGACCACACTCTTCTTTGAATGGACTGGCACCGGTGGAAGCCCTGAAGAAGAAAGAGGAAAAATCATTATATGGGCATGCCCATATAATGATTGCAAACGATCAAACTTTAAACCATAACTTAAAAAAGGACTCTACGCACAAATGGTAGAAACTTGGGGCGCAGGTCACCGTCAACGGTGTCTTAGACTTCAAGGACCTGATCAGAGCAGAATCTGGGTATATGAAACAAGAACATTTGCAGAACTATTTGAAGGTCAACAATCTTCTCGATATTGACCAAAAGGCAATTTCACCGGTGTATCTTGTCAATAAAGTACAAGTGCCTATGCTGCTAATTTCAGCCAAAGACGATCTTACTGTGAATTGGGAACAGGCACGTGATATGCACAAAGCTATGAGTAAAAATGGCAAAGATAGTGAATATATATCCCTCGATGAAGGTCGCCACTCAATGGAAACTCTCAAGTCCCGTAAAACAGCGATGGAAGCCATGGAAAAATTCCTCGCTAAACATATCGGCAATTAAGACCATTCCAGTCAAAAACAAAAGCCCCGTCATAGAGCGGGGCTTTTTTCACGACTTAATACAATCTGTTGCTATTATTCTTCAAGAGCCTTAACCGCATCGGAAAAAGCAAGCAATCGATAGGCTTCACTGACATGCAACTCTTCCACCATGTGCCCATCTAATACGGCGACAGCCTTACCTTCAGCTTTGGCTGCCTTAAACACTTCAATCTGACGCTTGGCCAGATCAAGAGCGGCTGCATTAGGGGCAAAGCTCTTGTTCGCCGTCTCCAGTTGGCTTGGATGTATCAGTGTTTTGCCGTCAAAGCCGAGAACCCTGCCCTGAGTGCATTCAGCTTTCAGGCCATCAAGGTCGGCAATATCATTATATACGGCATCAAGAACTGTTAATCCATTTGTCCGTGCAGCCATAACGGTCATACTCAGAGCGGTCAATATTGCCAATCGGTCACTGGTATTTTCTGCCTGCAAATCTTTGATAAGGTCATTACTACCCATCACAAGACATTCAATATTTTCATGTGCTCCTGCGATGGCATCGCAGCGCAAAATAGCCGCTGGTGTTTCCATCATTAGCCAAATTGGCATATTCCTGGGAGCACCAACTCTTTTCATGGTCCTAACGATGGCAGCAACATCTTCAGCATGATAAATTTTTGGCACCAAAATCGCGTGCGCTCCAGATTTTGCTGCCGCGGCTATATCATCCTCGCCCCACTCAGTTTCGAGTGCATTAACGCGGATCACTAGCTCTCGTTTACCGTAGCCACCAGCCGCTACAGCATTACAAGCGGCCACCCGCGCTTCAATCTTAGCGTCGGCTACGACGGAATCCTCCATATCAAAGATAATCACGTCAGCCGCCAGCGTTTTGGCCTTCTCCATAGCCCGCGCATTGGACGCAGGCATATAAAGAACAGATCGACGGGGTCTAATTGATATCATCAACATGTCTCCTGATTTGTTTAGATCAGCTTTTGCTCAATCAAACATTCAGCAATTTGTACTGCGTTGAGCGCTGCACCTTTGCGCAAATTATCACTCACCACCCAAAGATTAAGCCCGTGTTTAACCGTAGGGTCTTTCCTGATGCGGCTAACATAGGCAGCATCCTCCCCCACGCATTCAACGGGAGTGATATAGCCGCCGTCTTCGTGTTTATCTATCACCAAACAACCCGGTGCTTCGCGCAGGATAGCACGCGCTTGCGTATGGCTGATAGGATTTTTAAATTCAATATTGATCGACTCTGAGTGACCAACAAACACAGGAACGCGAACACAAGTTGCAACCAATTCAATATCAGGGTCGAGCATTTTATGCGTCTCAACAACCATTTTCCACTCTTCTTTAGTGGAGCCATCTTCTAAAAACACATCAATATGCGGGATCACATTATAAGCAATTTGCTTAGGGTATTGCTCAACCACTAGCGGATCATTAACAAAAGTCGCCTTCGTTTGGGTGTAAAGCTCATTCATCGCAGCATTACCAGAACCAGACACGGATTGATACGTTGATACAACAACTCGTTTGATCTTTGCTACATCATGCAGAGGTTTCAAAACCAACAACATTTGTGCTGTCGAACAATTGGGGTTTGCAATAATATTTTTCTTTTTACAATTTTTCAAATGATGTGGATTAACCTCAGGTATCACAAGCGGCACATCAGGATCCATACGAAAATAGCTAGAATTGTCGATAACCATACAGCCAGCAGCCGCAGCTTTTGGTGCATATTCTTTAGACACACTGCCGCCGGCTGCAAAAAGAGCAATATCAACACCCTTAAAGTCAAAAGTATCAAGCGCTTTTACTTTCAAAATCTTGTCGCCATAATTTACTTCATGGCCCATGGAACGGCGTGAGGCAACTGCAATTACCTCCGAGCAAGGGAATGCCCGTTCCTCTAATATATTCAAGCATTGACGCCCTACGTTACCAGTCGCACCTACTACAGCTACTCTATAGCTCATTTTTAGTCTCCAAATCTGTCTATATATCGTTTATTTTTTATTGAGATGCGCAAGGATAGCATCGCCCATGCCAACCGTATTCACTTGTGTGCAATTATCAGCCATAATATCACCCGTGCGAATTCCGCTCTCAAGTATTCGATCCACTGCAGCTTCAATTTTATCAGCTTCCTCGCCCATATCAAGCGAGTAGCGCAGTGCCATTGCAAAGCTCAAAATAGCGGCGATCGGGTTAGCAATACCGCGGCCAGCAATATCAGGTGCAGACCCGTGAACGGGTTCATAGAGACCAGGGCCCCCATCACCGAGGGAGGCCGATGGGAGCATACCAAGCGATCCGGTTAACATCGCTGCTGTATCAGACAAAAGATCGCCAAAAAGGTTATCGGTTAAGATCACATCAAATTGCTTGGGATTTTTAACGAGCAGCATGGAGCAATTGTCTGCCAAAATATGTGTTAGCTCTATATCAGGGTAATCAGCTTCATGAATGCGCGTCACTTCTTGGCGCCAAAGCAATCCGGCTTCCATCACATTGGCTTTATCAGCGCTAGCAACACGGCCGCTACGTTTGCGTGCCATATCAAAAGCCACGCGGGTTATGCGTTCGATTTCCTGAGTAGTGTAGCGGTGCGTATTAACACCAACACGGCTTCCATCGGGTAAGGTTTCAATGCCGCGGGGGTCACCAAAATAAACGCCTGAGGACAATTCTCTCACAAAAAGTATATCCAGTCCGGCTACATATTCCCTTTTAAGGCTGCTCGCATCGGCAAGAGCCGCAAAGCAAATGGCCGGTCGCAAGTTAGCGTAAGCATCCAAACCTTTACGGATTTTCAGCAATCCTGCTTCTGGGCGCTTATCATAGTCAACACCGTCCCACTGCGGGCCACCAACAGCACCCATAAGAACCGCATCAGATGCTTTAGCCACATCCATTGCTTCATCAGTGAAAGCCTCGCCATGTGCATCATAAGAGCAACCACCGATTAGCCGTTCTTCGACATTAAAAATGGTGCCTGTATCGCTGGAAACCCAATCCATAATGCGCTTAACTTCAGCCATAATTTCAGGGCCAATACCATCACCCGGGATCATCAATATATTTTTTGTTACACTCATCATTTTTCCAATATCATTCACTCTGGTGGTTTCAGTCTTTATAGAGCCATGGCATGGCAGCTTTTTGGCTTGTTTCAAAAGACGATATCGCAACACTAGAGGCTAGCGTTTGTGCAATCTCATCCATACCATCCAATAGCATATCCTTCTGCAGAGGATTATATTCAAACTCGAAAGACTGTTTATTTCCGCGGGTTATTATCTGTTTGTCCAGATTAACCGTGATCTCTGCACCCTCTTCACCATCAAGCGCCAAAGCATCGATAGCCTCTTGTGGAAGTTGGATAGCAAGAATACCGTTTTTAAAGCAATTGCTGTTAAAAATATCCGCAAAACTCGGTGCTATGATGCAACGATAGCCAAGGTCTGCTATAGCCCAAGGCGCATGTTCACGCGATGAACCGCAGCCAAAGTTTTTACCGGCTACCAAAATTTCGCTATCTTTAAAGCGCTTTTGATAAAAAACCGCCTCGCCCGTTAATTTTCCCTGCTCATCATAGCGCACGCTTTTGAATGCATGCTCACCAAGACCAAAGCGTGTCACGGTTTTCAGATAATCCGCAGGAATGATAATATCCGTATCGATATTCGCGCGAACAAACGGTGTTGGAACACTGGTAATTGCTGTAAATTTTTTCATTTCATCAGCTCCTTAAAAATCACGAACATCTACAAAGTGACCTGCTATTGCTGCTGCTGCGGCCATTGCTGGACTTAAAAGATGCGTTCGCGACCCCGGGCCTTGGCGGCCTACAAAGTTGCGGTTACTCGTACTGGCTACACGCTCACCCGGCCCTGCTCTATCTGGGTTCATCGCTAAACACATAGAACATCCCGGCTCGCGCCAATCAAAACCAGCTTCGATGAATAATTTGTCAAGACCTTCTTCTTCTGCCTGATGTTTTACCAGACCAGAGCCCGGAACCACCAAAGCTTCGATGATACGATCAGCAACTTTGCGACCCTTAATCACCTCAGCCGCGGCCCGAAGGTCCTCAATACGACTGTTGGTACACGACCCAATGAAAACACGGTCAACAACCACATCTGTTATCTTGTCGCCAGCCTTCAGCCCCATATAGTCAAGAGACTTTTGGGCAGCGGCTTGTTTATTTATATCGTCAAAACTTAACGGATCAGGCACTACAGCCGTAACAGCGATAACATCCTCTGGGCTAGTGCCCCATGTAACACACGGCACTACATCAGAGGCTTTAATCACTACTTCTTTAGAAAAAATGGCATCAGCATCGCTGTAAAGCTGTTTCCACGTGTTGACAGCTAAATCCCAGTAACCCGCTTTTGGTGAGCGTGGTCGACCTGTTAAATAAGCAAATGTGGTTTCGTCAGGGGCAACGAGCCCTGCGCGCGCACCGCCCTCAATCGCCATGTTGCAAAGCGTCATGCGTCCCTCCATCGAGAGACTTGTCACGGCACTACCGGCAAACTCAATCACATGGCCAGTACCACCAGCAGTACCAATCTCGCCAATGATGTAGAGCACCATATCTTTTGCTGTCACGCCAGCTGCAAGCGCTCCATCAACAGTGATACGCATCGATTTGGCTTTTTGCAGCACAAGTGTTTGCGTAGCAAAGACATGTTCAATTTCACTGGTTCCTATACCAAACGCGAGTGCTCCAAAAGCACCGTGAGTTGCGGTATGGCTATCACCACAAACGAGGGTAACGCCAGGCTGGGTTATGCCTTGTTCAGGGCCAATGACATGTACTATACCTTGTCGAATATCATCCACCGGAATATATTCAATGCCAAATTCAGCGCAATTTGCTTCAAGTGCATTAAGCTGCGCCGTTGAAAGTGGGTCAGGGTTTGGTAGGTCACGATCTTTGGTCGGCACATTATGATCTGGCACTGCAAGCGTTGCATCGGGACGGCGAAGTTTGCGTCCAGCAAGTTTTAAGCCATCAAAGGCTTGTGGAGTTGTCACTTCATGAATGAGGTGGCGGTCGATATATATTATAGCTGTACCCTCACCAAGGTCTTTCACCAGATGATTATTCCAAATCTTGTCATATAATGTGTTAGCCATGACGCATACCTATCAAATCGCCTTGTAAACAATAAGGCTAAAATACAAAACGGGAGCGGGACATATGTCCAGCCCCCGCTTATTAACGAGACACTCGGTTGTACGCAACAAAAGAATGTAATAATTATTACATGCGTAATATTATTGCGCAGTACCGATTAAATGTCAGCTTATTTCTTTTCAACGATACGGGCACGCTTGCCACGAAGACCGCGAAGGTAATAAAGTTTCGCGCGACGCACGCGTCCACGACGAATAACAGTGATAGCATCTACAACTGGACCATAAAGAGGGAATACACGTTCTACGCCTTCACCGTACGAAATCTTACGAACTGTAAAATTTGATGAAACACCTTTGTTTGAGCGCGCGATTACAACACCTTCAAAACCCTGAATACGAGTACGATCACCTTCATTAATGGTCACATCAACACGGATTGTATCACCAGAGGCAAATACAGGGATTACTTTATTCTCAGTTGCTTTTGCAATTTGTTCTGCTTCAAGTCTAGCTATAATATTTGTCATTTGACTAACCTATTTCTTTTTTCTATCTCGCTCATAGGCTGACCAGAGATCTGGCCGGCGTAAACGAGTAATTTCTTCAGCCTGTCCACGACGCCATTCGGCAATCTTTTTATGGTGCCCGGACATGAGCACCTCAGGTATCGACCGGTTTTCCCACACGGTAGGCCGTGTATATTGGGGGTATTCCAGTAACCCTGATGTAAAACTCTCTTCTGCCAGTGTCTCAGGTTGTCCCATGACTCCGGGCAGTAATCTAATCACAGCATCCAGCATAACAATTGCAGCTGGTTCACCGCCTGACAATATGAAGTCGCCGAGGCTAACCTCTTGAACTTCACGGGCCTCAAGTACCCGCTCGTCGATACCCTCGAAACGACCACAAAGGATCGTAACACCACCAGATTTTTGCCAGTCCTGAGCCATTTTCTGGTCGAAACAACGACCTCTAGGGCTCAAATAAACAAGCGGCCAATCCGGTTCAGCTTGGTCCCTAGCATGATCAATCGCTGCGCCTAAAACATCGGCTCGCATAACCATACCTGGACCACCGCCTGCGGGAGTATCATCCACGTTGCGGTGCTTATTATCAGAAAAGTCCCGAATGTCCAGTGTTTTTAAGTCCCAAAGGCCATTTTTTAAACCTGTCCCGGCCAGTGACATCCCGAGCGTCCCCGGAAACATTTCCGGAAAGAGCGTTAGGATTTGTGCTGTCCACACTTTATTCATCGACTTCGCTGCTCTCCTTGCCAGCAATTTGATCCTCTAACCAAGCATCCAAATCCAAAATTAGCACACCTCCAGCAATATTTACTTTAGGTACGTAGCGCTCAGTAAAAGGCACCATCAACGAAAGACCAAGACCCTTTGCTGGAGCTTTCAATAATATATCAACAAGATCATCCGCGCCAAAGTTTTCAATCGCGCGAACGTGACCTAATTCTTTACCGCTTGGACTTTTCACACGCAGACCAATAAGGTCTGCTATGTAATATTCATCATCGCTCTCAATCTCATTAAACACTGCACGCGGAACAAATAGCTCTACGCCATTTAAAGTCTGTGCATCTTCACGAGAAGTAATTCCCTGAACTGAAACGACCAGCATACCCTTAGAGATTTTTGAAAATTCGATATGAATTGCAGGGCCATCTTTACCACGATGCAAGACCTCAAACTCCAAAATTGTCTCAGGATTATCTGTAAAGGAGCGGAGTTTAACATCACCCCGCACCCCGTGTGAACTCGCAAAGGCCCCCACTGAGACCCAGCCATCGTCTACACCTTGCTGGTGCTGATATGCTATCTCAGTGTTGATCATTATCAGTTTACTCTTTAGCTTCGGCTTCAGCTGGAGCTTCTTCCGCTGGAGCTTCTACAGCAACAACTTCTTCAACTGGCTCTGGAGCAGGAGCAGCGGCCGCTTCGGCAGCAGCAGTTACAGCAGCAGCGGCAGCTTCGGCAGCGGCAACTACAGCAGCGGCAGCAGCTTCAACAGCAGCAGCTTCTTTATCAGCACGTTCTTCAATACGGTCTAATGCTTTTTGGCCGGGCTTACCCTTAATCAGGTTGTTGCGAACTTTTTTGTCTTCAACAATACCAGCAGCAGCCAAGAAGCGCACAATTCGATCAGATGGCTGAGCACCTTGATCAAGCCAATGCTTCACCCGATCAACGTCAAGAACAATGCGATTTGCATCATCTTTAGCAAGCATTGGATTATGCGTACCAATTTTTTCGATGTAACGACCATCACGTGGAGCGCGGCTATCAGCCACTACGATACGGTAGTAAGGACGTTTCTTTGCGCCCGCGCGGGCCATACGAATTACAGTTGCCATTAGTTTTTCCTTTTCAATATAAACTGTGTTTTAATTTAAAATTTTATCCTACTTAGGGACTATTTGCCCTACTTAGGGAGTAATTTATCAAACCCGGGCGGTAGTTGCCCAGGCATCTGAAAGCGACCACTTTTGCCCATTGAGGACATTTTTTTCATCATCTTCGCCATTTGCATATGCATTTTTAAAAGCTTATTCACTTCAGGCACGCTGGTGCCGGATCCCGATGCAATACGTTTTTTACGCGAGGCATTGATAATGTTTGGCTTTTTGCGTTCTATTTTGGTCATAGAAGATATAATTGCTTCCTGACGTGCAAAAACCCTATCATCCATATTAGCACCAGTAAGCGCCTTCTTCATCTTGCCTACACCCGGCAACATAGCGAGAACGCCCTTCATGCCGCCCATTTTGGCCATTTGTTGAAGCTGCTTGCGCATATCATCCAAGTCAAAATTGCCTTTGGCCATTTTCTTGGCCATAGCCTCAGCTTCATCCTTGTCGATCGTCTCAGCCGCCCTCTCAACGAGGCTAACAATATCACCCATGCCGAGAATTCGATTTGCAACGCGCTCAGGATGGAAGTCCTCAAGGGCATCAAGTTTTTCACCCGTTCCGGCAAGTTTAATCGGCTTACCTGTAACGGCCCGCATAGAAAGCGCTGCACCACCACGTCCATCACCGTCCATACGCGTTAGGACAACACCCGTGATACCGATTTGCTTGTCAAACTCCGAAGCAACATTAACAGCGTCTTGACCCGTCAAACTATCGGCAACCAGTAAAGTCTCTAATGGCTGCGTTGCATCACGAACTGCCTGCACCTCTGCCATCAGCATTTGATCAACATGCATACGACCAGCGGTATCGAGCATGACCACATCAAAGCCTTGCAGCTTTGCGGACTCGATTGCGCGACGGGCAATATCAACCGGCATTTGTCCTGAAATAATCGGCAATGTTTTAACACCGATTTGTTCGCCCAGAACCTTAAGTTGCTCTTGAGCTGCCGGACGGCGCACATCAAGCGATTCCATAAGGACTTTTTTCTTGTCTTTTTCTGTCAGGCGCTTGGCAATTTTAGCTGTAGTGGTGGTTTTACCCGAGCCTTGCAAGCCTACCATCATATAAACAACTGGCGGCAGACCGGCAAAATTTAGTGGCTCAGCCACACTGCCTAGCATAGCGACCAACTCATCGTTCACAATTTTGATAACTTGCTGGCCGGGGGCCACAGATTTCATGACCTGCTGGCCGACGGCCTTGTCTTTTACTTTTTTGATAAAGTCTTTAACAACTGGCAGCGCGACGTCAGCTTCCAAAAGTGCAACACGCACTTCACGCATGGCATCAGAAACATCAGTTTCCTTCAGCACACCGCGGCGTTTCAGTCCATCAAATATCGAACCTAATCGGTCTGATAAATTATCGAACATGCGCATCATTCCTTCGTCGTTAAAGCATTTAAACCATTGTTATAAAACACAAAACCAATCATTATTTCCACAAAAGAGTGGCGCACCAGTGGGCGAAACTCGCTAACAGGTGGGCATCCTCGGACGCTATATAAATTCTGGTTCTTATGAGAACAGGGCGTGTTTACTGTGCTTACGCTAGAGAGTCAACGGTTTTATATGCAATTTAACAATCAGATTTTCACTCCTTCCGCGTCTGAGTACGCCAATGCATGACATCAAATACATGGCGAACATTCTAGATTAGAGACAAAAGCACAGAGAAAAACCTAAAAGTCAGGATCCTGAGCATTATTAGGCGTATCATAATCAACAACCAACATTAGCCTATCAATTAATTCATTATCCTCAGACAAAGGAACATAAAGCGCTTTCACAACAATATGTTCTTTATATTTTGATAATATCTGTGATGTAATCGCTAGTCCCTGACGCTTTGCAGACATAATTTTATGTCTTTGTTTTACTCTATAAAATGCCTCTTGGGATTTCATCTCAGACAACCATGTTCCGGTTAAATCACCATAAATCATTATTGTTTGAGAGCCATTGAGGCGGCAGAAGGCATCGATCATTTCGCCCTCTTCATTATACTTAAACTCAAGAAGCCCTATATAAGGTAAATATTTTACGAAATCACGGGGTGAGAAGTCTGACCTACGCGCCATCCGTTCGCCTTTGGTCTTGCTTTCAAAGAAAGTCAATATCTCATCAAACATGGGGCAAACCTCATGCATGAGATCAGATGCATATATATGGGCATCTTCATTATAGTAATTATCGATGGTCAATCCCCTACACTATTGGTAAATCGACCCCCATCAGCTATATATCATACTTAAAATAAGTTAATAGAAAGTTATAAATATTCGATTGATGATAGACTCTCGGAGCATCTATCCCATATAAAGACGAGATGAACAGCCAAATGACTATACGCCCTTTTATAAAAATGCATGGACTCGGCAACGACTTTATCATTTTTGATGCGCGCAATGACACACTCAGCCTTACATCTGAGCAAGTATGTGATCTATCTGATCGCAAACGTGGTATTGGCTGCGACCAACTGATTGTAATGAAAGAAAGTGATAAGGCTGACGTTTATATGGAAATTTGGAATTCCAATGGCTCTCGTGTTGGTGCTTGCGGCAACGCCACTCGCTGCATTGGCCATCTACTTGACCAAGAATATCAAGGCGCTGAGATACGTATAGAAACTGAAGCTGGTATTTTATTATCGAGAGCAAATAGCCCCGAAAGCGTTACCATTGATATGGGAGAGCCTAAACTCGACTGGCAAAGTATTCCCCTTTACATGCCTCAAGATACGCTCGCCCTTGATCTTCATATCGGGCCTTTTAAAAACCCTGTTGCGGTTAATATAGGTAATCCTCATGCTATCTTTTTTGTTCCAGATGCTAAGAGCGCACCACTTGAAGAATTTGGCCATATAATTGAAACCCACGCGCTTTTTCCCAAGCATGTCAATGTCTCAGCAGCTTCCGTACATGACGGTGCTATTCGGTTGCGTGTATGGGAACGTGGCGTGGGCATGACACAAGCATGTGGCACAGCCGCCTGCGCTACGATTGTTGCAGCTAGCTTAAAGGGTTTAGTTGATCGCAAGGCCATTATTCATCTTGATGGCGGTACGCTTGATTTATGCTGGCAAGACAATGGCCATATACTTATGACAGGGCCAGTGGCAACTAGTTTTAAAGGTGAGATTGCACTGTGAACAAAGCCCCAGACGTCATAACTTTTGGCTGTCGCCTTAACGCTTACGAATCTGAAGTGATGAAAGACCACGCGACTTTGGCTGGGCTAAATGATGTTGTCATTTTCAATACCTGTGCAGTTACGGCTGAAGCAACGCGCCAAGCCCGCCAGCAAATTAGGCGCACACGAAGAGAGCGTCCAGATGCTAAAATCATCGTCACAGGATGCGCGGCCCAAGTTGACCCTCTTGGTTTTTCTGGCATGGTTGAGGTTGATAGGGTGATCGGCAACCATGAAAAATTGATCGCGGCATCTTATACAGGCCTTACGCTAGAGCATGCACCGCGCGTGCAAGTGAACGATATTTTTTCAGTCAAAGAAACCGCAGGCCATCTGATCACTGGATTTGGCGAACGAGCGCGGGCTTTCATTCAGATTCAAAATGGCTGTGATCACCGCTGCACCTTTTGCATTATCCCTTATGGTCGCGGCAACTCACGCTCGGTTGCGATGGGGGAAATTGTCGATCAGGTTAAACGCTTGGTGGATGAGGGTTTTAATGAAGTTGTGCTCACGGGTGTTGATATCACCAGTTTTGGTGCTGATCTACCCGGCAATCCAACGCTCGGCCAGCTTACACAAAAAATCCTCAAACTGGTGCCAGACCTACCGCGTCTTCGTATATCATCGATTGATAGCATAGAAGTTGATGGACCCTTAATGGATGCCATTATAAGCGAAAAACGCTTGATGCCGCATTTGCACCTTAGCTTGCAAGCAGGGGATAATATGATCCTCAAGCGCATGAAACGTCGCCACCTTAGAGAGCAAGCGATTGACTTTTGCGCTCAGGTTAAAGCTGCCCGCCCTGACATGGTCTACGGCGCGGATATTATCGCGGGTTTTCCAACCGAAACCGAAGAGATGTTCCAGCAAAGCCTAAAGCTCGTTGAAGAATGTGACCTCACTTGGCTGCACGTCTTTCCCTATTCAGAGCGCGAAGGCACACCTGCCGCTCGCATGCCGGCTGTTGAAAAGGCTATTCGAAAAGAACGCGCAGCCCGCTTGCGTGAGGTAGGCAACGCTCAGGTTGCCAAACTCTTTGCCCGCAGCATTGGCAAGCAAGATAAAGTGGTCATTGAACGCGTGGGCAGTGATGGCACAGCGACAGGCCATACAGAGCAATTTATCCCAGTATTTTTAGCAGTAAGCGACAGCACAAAAACACTAGATGCCGGAAGCATGGTTGACGTAAGCCTCTCATCTGGTACTGACAGTGCTATGCAAGCGATAATAAGGTAACAAACAGACATGTCAGAGCAAAAACAAAGCTGGTTTCAGCGCTTAAAATCGGGCCTTAAGCGCTCCTCCTCGGTTATATCAGAGGGTGTAACGGGCATTTTCACAAAACGCCGTCTTAATAGTGATACACTAGAAGAGCTTGAAGATTTGCTCATCACCGCTGACCTTGGTGTGAATGCCGCGACTAAAATTACAGCTGCGCTCGCTGTTGGTCGTTTTGATAAAGAGATTAGTAACGAAGAGGTGACACAGGTTCTAAGTGATGAGATTGAAAGAATCCTCAAGCCCGTTGCCAAACCGCTCAATATCAATCGCGGCTTTAAACCCCACGTCATTTTGATGACGGGTGTTAATGGCGCCAGCAAAACCACCACTATCGGCAAGCTCGCTAAACGCTACAAAAGCGAAGGCAAATCTGTGATGTTAGCGGCGGGCGATACATTTCGCGCGGCTGCTATCGAGCAACTTCAAATTTGGGGTGAACGCGTTGGCGCACCTGTTATCACCAAAGCACTAGGCTCAGAGGCCGCAGCCCTAGCCTACGAGGCCGTTGATCGCGCTATTGCCGAGGATGTTGATGTCTTGATCATAGATACCGCAGGACGCCTGCAAAACCGCACTGAACTAATGGAAGAACTTGCAAAAGTCGTGCGCGTGATCGGCAAAAGACTGCCCGAAGCGCCACATGATACGCTGATTGTACTCGACGCCACGACGGGGCAAAACGCGGTGCATCAAGTTGAAATTTTTGAAAAAATCGCCAAAATCACCGGTATCATCATGACCAAACGGCTCTGCGCGTGGCGGTGTGCTGGTTGCTTGCGCAGAGAAATTCGACATCCCCATCCATGCCATTGGTGTCGGTGAAGCGATTGATGACCTTCAGCCCTTCAGTGCTAAAGACTTTGCAAATAGTCTTGTTGGGCTGGTAGAGTAAGAATGTGAGCGCTGTAAGTTACTAGCTTTCTAAACAATTTTACCTACTCACACCCGTCACAATCAAGACTCAAAATATCCACTTGTCTTTTATGCCCCATGCGCTAAGCTTAGCCTAACTTGGGGGGTTATTATTTATGCGTGATACGGCAGATAATGTGGGTTACACAATGGGACCAACACTGAATAAAATTCATATGGAAGATCCTTGGCGCTGGCTTGCCGCCGGCTGGACGGATTACACCCAAAATATGCGCAGCAGCATGGCTTACGGTGCTGTCTTTTCAATCATTACAGCTTTTATTCTTTGGGGCTTGGCGCAAACTGACCAGCTCGCACTCTTTCTAGTTCTTGCTTCAGGTTTCATGCTCGTCTCTCCCATCTTTGCTGTCGGCCTCTATGAAGCCAGTCGGCGTTTGGAATTGGGAGAAAAAATCACGCTTAAACAAATGATATTGGTTTACACCCAAGCCCCTATGCAATTAGCCTATCTTGGCCTGTTGTTATGTTCTATTTTTATGGTCTGGGTTCGTGTAGCCACGCTTGTTTATGCACTATTTTTTGGCACATCTCATTTTCCTCCACTTGATGAAGTTCTACCGATGATCCTGAACAGTTCAAACGGTGCATGGATGCTTGCTGTTGGCACGGGTATTGGCGCTGGCTTTGCTGTCGTGGTCTTTACCGCCTCAGCCATTTCTATTCCAATGATTATGCGACGGGAAGTAGACTTTGTCACGGCGGTAGTCACCAGTGTTCGTGCTGTCAGGGATAACATAAAACCAATGTTTTTGTGGGCATGGCTTATTATGCTTTTCACCACCTTTGGCATGACAACGTTAGGGCTTGGGATGCTTGTTGTCTATCCACTGATCGGCCACGCAACATGGCATGCTTATCGCAGTTTTGTTCCGCGCAAAGAATAAACCTTTACTTAGGTAAATTCTCAAGCATAAAACGGATGGCGTTGCCGCCCATGATCAATGTGATATCGGCGTCGGAAAAACCCTGATCTATCAGCATTTGTGTGATAGCTCCAGTCTCGCTCACGTCGATAAAGCCTTCAATGGCCCCATCCCAATCACTGCCAAGTGCTACATGCTGCACACCTACTCTCTCAGCGACATATTTCATGGCTTTAACCGTTGATGACAGGTCGTTGCCGCAAGTTGCTGTGCTCCACATGCCAATACCAATAAGCCCCCCACCAGCGGCGATCCTGTCAATATGCCTATCGGTTAAGTTGCGCGTACCGTCGCATGTGCCTTTAACACCAGTGTGTGAGACAATAACAGGCCGAGTTGCCATCACTAGCACATCATCAATAGCCGCAGGAGCCAGATGCGCAAGATCAATAATAAGATGACGCTTTTCAAGCTCGCGTACGAGACGGCGTCCATCATCGGTCAGCCCACCCTTTTCAATACCGTGCGCTGATCCCGCGATAAAATTATCGAAAAAGTGCGTCAGGCCGTAAATTCTAATACCTGCGGCTTCCAGATCATCAAGATTTGCAACATCCTTATCAAGCGCATGTGCACCCTCCAGACCCAAGATCGCCGCAACAGTGTACGCGCCGCCCTCTCTCTCAGCCATAACAGCTTTCAAATCTCTAGATGTTTTTACAAATTTTAGCAGCCCTCTTGAGTCCGCAGCCAGTGCCTCGAGCCTAGAGGCCTGATGAAGCGCGCGAGCTTTGAGACTACCCCAAGTATCTTGCGGCCAAAGATTTGCCAAAGCAAGCAAACCAATAATATCGCTATCACTTGGATTGCCCTCATAATTTTGCCCCACTGGCACTTTGGTGACAATATCAAAAACTTGCAAAGCTGAATTACCGTCGATCAGACGTGGCAGATCAACAAGGCCGTACCCATGACGTTTTGCAGGATCTCGGCGCCAAAGCAGACTATCAGCGTGCAAATCAGCCACGTTGAGTTTGGCGTGAAGCACACTGGCTTTATCCGAAAAGGGATAGGGCTGATGAGGCAAAACTTTATTACTACTATGATCAAGAATTGCAGGTAACGGGCCAAAAAAGATTAAAGTTGTAAGAATAATTATCACTAAAAAAATATGTAAAAAAAGTCTAAAATTTTTCTCAAAATCTGTCACGGTCCGCCCCCTATTTTTTACTATCGTCTTCCTCATCATTACTTTGGCATTCTTGTGGGAAACTGTCATCCATTAAAATGCGGTGTGCTGCACCGTCAAGATCATCAAACTGATCGTGTTTTTGTGCCCAGAAGAAGGCAAGCAGTCCAAGCCCACCCAATAAGAGCGCAGCTGGAATGAGTATTAATAGAGCACTCATGATGGCATAATCTTTGCGCGTGATCGCACCCACTTTAAGCGCAGCGCGTTAACCGTTACAATGATTGATGACGATGACATAGCCAGTGCAGCAATAAGCGGTGTCACAAAACCAAATATTGCCAAGGGCACTGCAATGATATTATAGCCTAGTGCCAAAGCAAAATTTTCAAACACAAGTCGCTTGGTTTTTTTGGCAACATCAATAACTTCAATGAGTGATGCAAGCTTCTGGCCCTGAAAAATAAAATCGGCGGCTGTCTGGGTTATGTCTGTCGCCGAGGACGGCGAGATCGACACATTAGCCGCTCGCAAAGCAGGAGCATCATTGAGTCCATCGCCAACCATTAGCACGGTCTTACCAGCATTTTTTAGAGCCTCAATGAAGTTAATTTTTTCATCTGGTCGCTGATCAGCTTGCACACTGTCAATACCAACAATTTTGGCAACGGCACTGGCAACTTCCAAGCGGTCGCCTGAGAGTAAATGAACCTCATAGCCCTCTTGTTTAAGCGTGCCAATTATCTCAGCGGCATCAGACCTCAGCTCATCAGCAAAAGTAAAGAGCACTTGGCGGCCATCAGCCGTTTGCAGCCACAGCTCAGGTGCATCGCTAGACGCATCACCCACAACCCCTACATAAGCACGTCTGCCGAGCTTTACGGATGCACCACCTAGCGTAGCCTCAATCCCCGAGCCGGTAATTTCTTGTACATTTTCAAGTAATGGCAAAGCAAGCCCTGCTCCGGCAACTGCGATTGCTTTACTCAGTGGATGATGGCTTGTTGCTCCCATGGCAGAGGCAATTTTAAGATCATCATCCGATACCATATTGCGATTATTCAGTCTCAGCTCACCGAGCGTTAGGGTTCCTGTTTTATCAAAAACGATGGTATCAACAGCCGCTAAACGCTCTAGACCATCAGCTGCTTTTACGAGTATGCCCTTAGAGAGCAAGCGCGCTGACGCCACTACTTGCACCACAGGTACAGCAAGGCCTAACGCACAAGGGCATGTAATAATAAGCACGGCAATCGCCCGCATCAAAGGGGTGTGCCATTCACCGAGCATAAAAAACCAGCCAAAAAAAGTCGTGGCGGCTAGCAAATGCACTGCGGGCGCGTAAGCTTTTGCGAGACGGTCTGCAAGGCGGACATATTTTGAACGTCCTTGCTCCGCTGCCTCAAGAAGGCGTACAATTTCAGCTAGTAGAGTATGCTCCCCGCGGGACGTAACTTGCACGGTAATTGCAGCACCAAGGTTTAAAGTTCCTGCAAAAACCTGATCCCCGAGGACGGTTTTCTTGGGAACGGTTTCGCCTGTGACCAAGCTCGTATCAATTTCACTCTCGCCAGCCAGCACCGTGCCATCAACGGGTACACGCATGCCTGTTGCTACCATCACCCGAGTTCCCGGTATCACGGTGTCGGCTGCCATGACGGTGGTGGAGCCATCCTCGTTTATCACAGTTGCGGGAACCGCTTTTAGAGCGAGTAAATTTTGTGCAGCCGATGTTGCCCTCGCACGCATTCTATGATCAAGATAGCGACCAATAAGTAAAAAAAACAACAACATAACACCCGCGTCAAAATAGACATGTTCGCCACCCGTTGCGGCTTCATAAATGCTTGAGAGTGTCGCCAGCAGTACCGCCAGCGAGATAGGTACATCCATATTAACAGATCGCACCTTCAAGGCACGGTAAGCTGAGCGAAAAAATGGTCGTCCACTATAGCTAATGGCAAGCACAGCTATAATGGCTGATATCCAGTGGAACATGGCTTGGGTCTCGCCGTCCATATCTGATCCAGACCAGACTGAAACCGAAAGCAGCATAATATTCATTGAGGCAAAACCAGCAACTGCCAGTGCTAGCAAAAGTGCACGAGATTCCCGATCGCGGTCGTCATCGACAAGTTCAGCATCAAAAGGGCTTGCTTCAAAGCCCAACCCTTCAAGGCGTGCTATCAAACCTGAAAGTGAAACATGGCTTGGCTTAAATCTGAGAGCAACACGTTTAGTTGACAGATTAGCACGAGCGCGTTCAATACCTGGTTGCCCCTTGAACCCACCTTCAATTTTACTCATGCAGCCAGCACAGTGCATAGTCGGTACAATCAGGTCTACTTCAGCAATGCCATCACCAAGATCACGGACATACTTTTTATCAATGCTCTGATTTTCCATGATCATTGATCCTTGACTTCAAACTCGCTATTTTTGCGTAAAGTCTCTTCGCCTTGTTTTTTAATCACCAATGAAAGTTTCCAACGCCCTTGGCCTAAGCTTTTAACAACACCCTCAAACGTGGCTGGTGTGGTTTCCACCAAAGCAATCAATTGATCATAGGCATCTGTAGCAGGGCGCCGCACCAGCAGAGTCACTTTGAGGCCCGTTTCAGCTTCAGCACCTCTAAGGTTGACCGTAATATGGTGTGCCGCACCAACTCCGCTACCGCTGCGTGCCAGCAATATTTCTTCTTGCCATCCCAGCGCTTCTTGCTGCTTAGCTGCTAGCAAGGTCTCATTATAGTCGCGACCCTTACGATAAGCGTCCTCCGTTTCCAAACCAGAAAATGTATCGATCGCAAAATAGGCCATGGTCAGATTGGCGGTGATGACCACAACAAAAAATCCGACGATGAAAATTAAAAAGTGCCAGCCAGTAAACTGAGGACTTTTTTGTTTTTTAGTATCTAAACTCATTTTCTTGGTCCGTTAAAACTTGTGTCTTGTATTAAAAGTTTTGTGCCATCTTTTTCAGTGATGATAAAGTTGAAACTATGGCGATCTAGTCCATTTCTTTTAGGAACAACCACAAATATTTTTAAACTTTTGAGCATATCAGGCTGCAAAATCGTGGTTAAAGTTGGGGCTTCATCACTAAAAGCTGTGCGTATCATGGCACCGTCTAAACCTTCAATTGAAATAGTCACGGGACGCATGGCATGTACTTTATTCATTAAATTAACCGTATAACCATTTCGCAAACGTCCGTCTGATAACATAACATAAAGCGGATTTCTGTCTTTTAAGACATTGATATCAATATCAGCGCGGGTAAATAATGATCCGAGCATAATCGCACTAACAAACCCTATCAGCACGAGATAAATAATGGTCCTTGGGCGAAAGATTTCAGTTTTTTGCAGTTTTATACCGCCTGCTGCTTCTTGGTGATGGCTTACATATGCAATGAGGCTTTGAGGTCGATCAACTTTTTTCATTATGCCATTGCAAGCGTCAATACAAAGCGCGCATTGAATACACTCGAGCTGAAAGCCATCACGAATATCAATCCCCATAGGACAGACGGCTACACACTGCATGCACGAAATACAGTCCCCACGACCATCCCAACTTTCATTTTTTTTATGTGTGCCGCGTGGTTCGCCGCGGTCTTTATTATAACTAACAAGCAAAGTATGATCATCAATCAAGGCGCCCTGAATACGTGGCCATGGGCACATATAGGTACAGACTTGCTCTCGTGCGATACCGCCGAGAAGATATGTAAAACCTGCGAGGGTTATAATAAACAGATAAGATGTCATGGGGGCTGAACCCGTGAGTAATTGTGGTGCTAATGTTGGTGCATCAGCAAAATAGAACACAAAGGCACCCCCCGTGAGCACAGCAACACTCATCCAGAGAAAATGTTTAATCACCCGTTTGGCAATCTTTTCGAGGCTCCATTTGGCCTTGTCAAGTTTCATTCGCTGATTTCTATCACCTTCAATCCAACGTTCAATATGAACAAATAGGTCAGTCCACACAGTTTGCGGACAAGCGTAACCACACCAAATCCGCCCAGCCACACTTGTCATGAGAAAAAGAATGAAGGCCGCGAGAATCAACAGGCCCGTCGCGTAATAGACCTCCTGCGCCCAAATTTCTATATTAAAAATATAGCCTTTTCGCGTTGGAAAATCGAAGAGAACAGCTTGCGACGGCACATCATGCCCGCGATCCCACCTTATCCACGGCAAGGTATAATAAATGGTCAAAGAAATGCTCATGACCACCCATTTGATCATACGAAAGGTACCATAAACCCTGCGAGGAAAGACCTTAACGCGTTTAGCATATAGCTCTTGGCGTTGTTCAGACTTATTAACAGCAGTAGCTTCAGGGGTTCCTAAAACAGATCCACCGACGGATGTTCCCGCCGGTGATTTTATATATTCTGAATTGTCAGCGTCCATGACGCATTGTTACTCCTCAGGGGCAATCTTAACATTTTGTTCACCACCACCAAGGCCGTGAACATAAAGGGCTAGCTGCTTAATGGTAGCTTCATCAAGACGTCCAGCCCAAGCAGGCATAACACCTCGGCGCGAATGGGCAATGGTTGTGAATATCTCTTGCTCAGAACCACCATAGAGCCAAATAGCATCGCTCAAATTAGGTGCGCCTACCAAGCGATTACCGCCACCAGATTCTCCATGGCACATAGCACATTGCTCTAAGAAGACTTCAGCGCCGCGTACCACTCCCTCTGCATTAGAACTGCTACCAGAAAGTGACAATACATACTGTGTCACATCACGTATCTGATCGCGGTTCAGCATCTCATCATCAAGAAATTTAGGCATATCAGATAAGCGTGTATCATCATTGCTATCCCAGCGAACACCATTTTGGATGGTAATATAAATATCCTCAAGCGTGCCGCCCCAAATCCAATCATCATCATTGAGATTAGGAAATCCCGCAAAACCTTGTGCGCCTGAGCCATGACAAGGGGCACAATTATCTCCAAAAGCAGCACGTCCACCTCGAACAGCAAAACTTAATAAATCTTCATCCGCTTTGATATCACTCAAAGCTGCTGCTGCAATTTGCTCCATATGTTCGGACTTAGCAGCCTCGGCGACCATAATATCCTTTATGACTGCATCCCGCTGTGAATAGTTGAGGTATCCTTTGTAATAGACCATCTCACCATCTTTAAAATATGGAACGGAGGGCATTAATGCGGCATAAACTATAGCCCAAACAATACAGACATAGAAAGTAAGCACCCACCACCTTGGCAGCGGATTGTTCAACTCTTTAATGCCATCCCACTCATGTCCAGTGGTATCAATGCCAGTTATATCATCACGCTCTGGAATATTAGCCATGATGCACCTCCTCATCTAATGTATCATCACTTTCAAGCGGCAAATTAGCTGCGCGTTCAAATTTCTCACGGTTGCTAGGCCAGAAAGCATAAGCAACAGCTACTGCAAACATGGCCATCAGAATAACCAGCCCCCCTGTTTCAGCAAAATGGATTAGATCCTGATAATTCATGGTCACCTCCTATCTGTTGTTTGCTTCGGCGTCATAGACTGAAAAGTCCACTAGTGTGCCGAGCATTTGTAAATAAGCCACCAAAGCATCAAGTTCGGTAATATCTCTAGCATTGCCATCAAAATCACGAATCTTTACTTTTTCGCCATAGCGCTCAACTAGGCCATCATAACCATCACTATCGGGGTCTAGCTGTGCCTCAAGGTCGGCTTTTGCACTGGCGATCATTGCATCAGTGTAAGGCACACCTGCTATGGCATTCGCGTTCAAATAAGCACCAACATGTTCATAATCGAGGCTATTTTTGCCAAGAAACGGATAGCCAGGCATCACAGATTCAGGAACAACTGAAACAGGTGACATCAAATGCAGACGGTGCCATTCATCACTATATTTAGCACCAACACGGGCAAGGTCTGGTCCTGTACGCTTTGATCCCCACTGGAAAGGATGATCATACATGCTCTCAGCAGCCAGTGAATAATGACCATAGCGCTCAACCTCTGCCCTTAGCGGGCGGATCATCTGACTATGGCAGTTATAGCAGCCTTCACGAATATATATCTCACGGCCCATAAGCTCGAGCGGTGTATAGGGTCGCATGCCTTCGACTTCTTCAATGGTGCTCTTGATAAAAAAGAGCGGTACAATTTCCACAAGACCACCGATTGATACAGCGATCAGAATAAAGACCAGCATGATGATGGAATTTTTTTCAATGATTGAATGTTTAAAGCCCATGATCCGTCCTCCCTACGCTGCTACTGCGGCATCTTCAACAAGGGGTTCACCCTCGCGCAGATCGCCTTTAATGGTTCTATAGATATTGTATGCCATGATAAAGGAGCCTGCTACAAACATGGCGCCTCCCAAAGCGCGGATGACATAATAAGGATGCATCTGCTCTACAGTTTCCGCAAAACTATATTCAAGGAAACCAAGGGCATCATAAGCACGCCACATTAGACCCTGCATAATACCGCTGACCCACATAGCAGAGATATATACAACAATACCAAGTGTCGCGATCCAGAAATGCCATTCTACCAATACTTCACTATAAAGACGTTTGCGGCCCCATAGCCATGGCACCATACAATAAAGTGCACCAAAGCTGACAAAACCGACCCAGCCAAGCGCACCAGAGTGCACGTGACCAATGGTCCAGTCTGTATAGTGGCTAAGCGAATTTACCGCTTTGATCGACATCACTGGCCCTTCAAAGGTTGACATGCCGTAAAAAGCAACCGAGACCACGAGCATACGCACAACAGGATCAGTTCTTAGCTTGTCCCAGGCACCAGAGAGCGTCATCAAGCCATTGATCATACCGCCCCAGCTAGGCATCCAAAGAACGATGGAAAAGACCATACCAAGGGTCTGCGCCCAATCTGGTAGCGCTGTATAATGCAAATGGTGTGGCCCCGCCCAAATATATAAGAAGATAATCGCCCAAAAATGGATGATAGATAGCTTGTAACTAAAAACGGGACGATTCACCCTTTTAGGAATGAAATAATACATGATAGCCAAGAAGCCCGCAGTGAGGAAAAATCCTACAGCATTGTGACCGTACCACCACTGAATGAGCGCGTCTTGAACACCTGAATAAAAGCCAACCGATTGGCTCGAATAAATTGAGATTGGGATCGCAAAGTTATTGACAAGGTGCAACATGGCAATAGTGACGATGAATGCCAAGTAAAACCAGTTTGCGACATAAATATGTGGCTCTTTACGACGCGTTAATGTGCCAAGGAAAACAGCTAAATAAGCAACCCATACTATGGTCAGCCAAATATCTGTATACCACTCAGGTTCGTTATATTCTTTACCAGACGTAACACCAAGCACGTAACCAGTTGCCGCAAGAACGATAAACAGCTGATAGCCCCAAAAGACAAACCACGCTAAGTCTCCGCCCCATAGGCGTGCTCTACACGTGCGCTGCACAACATAAAAAGATGAAGAGAGCAACACATTACCGCCAAAAGCAAAGACAACCGCGCT
>FLOH01001270.1_pt1 | contig 40435 bp, 51 predicted proteins | sample 756751 | NCBI WGS metagenome assembly FLOH01 (sample SAMEA4026879, study PRJEB14308) | marine metagenome | biome: coastal water; material: water | depth 74 m
TACGCTTGCATCCCTCAGCCTGATGCAGTTCAGTCGCGGCTGCCGCTTTGCCTGCGAGTTTTGCGCCGTCAGTGCCTATTTTGATCAACAACACCACTGTCGGGCTATAGATGAAGTTGTCCATGAAATCCAGACTCAATCCCGGCGCCACATTTTCTTTGTCGACGATAATTTGCTAGCAAACCACGAGGCTGCCAAAGCCCTGTTCCGCGCCCTGATCCCACTCAAAATCCGCTGGGTTTCACAAGCCAGTATTGATATGACCAGCGACCCCGAGTTGATGGAACTGATGGTTGCCAGCGGCTGCCTGGGGAACGTGATCGGTTTTGAGTCCATCGATGCTCACAACCTGGCCGAAATGGGCAAAGCGCCCAACCTGAGCGGAGGCACAGATCATTACGCAGAAGAGATCGAAATCCTGCACCATCATGGATTGCAAACTTGGGCAGCCTTCACTATTGGCCATGACCACGACACCCCCGAATCTATACACAAACTACTAGAATTTGCTTTGAAAAATCGCTTCACCTTTGCAGCCTTCAATGTGCTGATGCCTTACCCCGGCACACCCCTTTACCAGCGTTTGCAGGCCGAAGACCGCCTGCTCTTTGAGGGTCAGTGGTGGCTGCATCCGGAATATCGTTTCAACTACGCCGCCTTCCGCCCTGCCAGGATGAGTGCCGATGAGCTTACTGAGCTGGGGTTCCATTGTCGCAAAGAATTCAACAGCGTCAAGAATATCATTTGGCGGGCGCTCGAGCCGCGCACCAATTTGCGTTCGCTCTATCGTTTTGCTATTTATGCCATGTACAGCCGCTTGTTCCGTCAGGAGAGCTTCAAAAAGCACGGCATGCGCCTGGGGCTGGAGTGAACCATGAAATTCAGTTTTGAGCTTGCACAACCATCCGATGATCCTGCCCTGCGCAAACTACTCGCGGAGACCCCCATGCCGGGGCGCATCACAGTCGCGTTTGAGCGTGAGACGAACTATTTTGCGGGTTGTTCCACCATGGGGCCCTTCTGGCAGACCATCATTTTTCGGCACACCACCAGCCAGGAGATTGCTGGCGTGCTCTGCCGGGCTGTACGCTCACACTTCATCAATGGAAGTCCTCGGGATTTGGGATATGTGGGTCAGATCAGGATCTCAGAAAAATACCGCGGCCAGTGGCTGCTCCATCGGGGATTAGGCTTCTTCCAGGAATTACACGCCGATGGACGTACTCCGGCCTATTGGGGTGTGATCTCTGCGGAAAACCGAATCTCACGCGGAATTTTAGTGGAGCGTCGCCGCCGGAATTTTCCCTCAGCCCGAGAGATCGCCGGCATCTATACCTTGGGAATCATCCTGCGCAACCCGATGAAAGCACTCCCTTTTGATGGGAAAATCGAACGCGGCTCCTCCGAAACCCTGCCGGAGATAGTCGTTTTTCTGCAGGAACACGGTACACAACGGCAATTCTTCCCCGTTTATTCAGCAGCCGATTTCACCAAGGGGGAGATTACCCGTGATTTCGACACTCGCGATTTCATCGTTGCTCGCAGGGATGGTGAAATTGTTGGGGTACTCGGTTTGTGGGATCAGACCGGGTACAAACAATCCATCGTGCAAGAATACGACCGCTCATTGCAGTTGGTGAAACCATTTTACAATCTGGGTGCTCGGATGCTGGGAGCGCAGCCCCTGCCCAACCTGGGGGAGCACATTCACTCCGCCTATGCCAGCTTCATCTGTATTGCCAATGATGATGCCGATGTATTCGCCGCGCTTCTACGAGCGATCTATAACTTGGCAGCCGAACGACGTTACGCATATTTAATGCTGGGACTGGCTACCGTTGACCCTCTGCTGGCTGTGGCGCGCAAATACCCTCATATTAATTATCACAGCCAGTTGTATCTGGGTTCTTGGGAAAGTGAAAATGACGGGCTAGGGCAAAAACTAGACGGTCGATTGCCATATATCGAGATAGCAACGCTATGAAAATTAGCCGAAATGACTGAGACTTTTCACGGCCGATAAAACGTGCATAAAAGTGTGCGAAGTCAAAGCATTTGGGGAAAAAGTAGTATTTGCTGAGAGACACTTTTTCGATGTTTTCCTTGGTTTAAAAGCACCAGCTTCGGGTTGAAGAATATCCTTTTTTAAATCCTGTTTTGGAGGCGGGATTCATACTTACGGCTTCAGGGTTACAAGCCATACCATATCCCATCAACCTGAGATGTGAGCGGTGTAGAGTCGAGGTTGATCTCTACGATGATTGCACCCTGTTGTCGGGCAGTATGTGCCAGGGATGCAGCTGGCTGTACAAGAAAGAGCAGAGGTGCCAATCGAGAAGAATACCTGGCAATTCTGGGCAGCGTGGAGGGTTTCTTCTAAAATGTTACGGGGCAGGTTTTCGCCGAACCAGACCACATCCGGGCGGAGATAGGCATCGCATTTGGGGCAGCGGGGGATAACAGGGGGGGAACAGTTTCCTCCCAATCTTCCACTACACCACAACCATCAAAACATTTGACACGCTGGATATTGCCATGCAGCTCAAGGACCTTCTTGCTCCCGGCCTGGATATGGTAGCCATCCACGTTTTGGGTGATGAGGGTAAATTCGGGGATATGCTTTCCCATCTCGACGAGGGCATAATGCCCGGGGCCTCAGCAACCTTCCCACGTCGCATCGCATACCAGTCCCAGACGAGTTTGGGGTCACGTATGAAGGCCTGCGGCGTTGCCAAATCATCAGGGCGATATTGAGACCAGTGTCCTGATCCTTGTCCTGTGCTTGTCGATGGATGGGCATCGCGGAAGGTCTTTAATCCAGATTCAGCTGAAATACCCGCACCGGTCAGAACTGCCACGCGAGTCGCCTGTTTTAATGAGCTAATCAATTCCTGGGGAATTTCTATCTTTTTCTCTATTTTCATTCCTCTTTCCTCACGTTATACTTGCATAGTGATTCTACCGTAGAAGTGATGATTATCACTTGGCTAGGAAAGCTATTAAGATATAACTTATCGAATTAGATTTAATGAGGTAATAATGGTTCTTTTGGATGTAAAAAAAGGTATTAGTGTCCGTATTCTGAGTCTGGAAGGCGGGGCAGGGCTGAGGGATAAATTGACTCAGCATGGTTTATATCCCGGTGATTGCGTACGTGTTTTGCGTACAGCTCCGCTGGGAGGGCCTTTGCTAGTTGATGTTCAAGGCCGTGAAATTGCTTTGGGACGTGGGGTTGCTGGAAAAATATTGGTAGAGGAAAGCCAATGCGAGTAGCGTTAATTGGGCAACCAAATTGCGGAAAAAGTACACTTTTTAATCAGGTTGCGGGGTATAAGGCAGAAACTGGAAATTTTACAGGAACGACAGTTACGTTTACAGAAAGCAGCGTTCGGGTCAATGGGGAGACGATGGAAGTAGTGGATTTACCTGGCACCTATACGCTTGCGGGGACAAACCCGGCTGAGCGCGAAGCCAGCCGTTATTTAATTTCTGAAGATGTGGATGTAATTATCAATGTCCTCGATGCCTCCCATATTGCGCAGGGGCTTGAGTTGACGCTGGAATTGCTCGCGATGAAAGTTCCAGTGATCGTTGCCCTGAATATGATGGATGAAGCCTCGCGCATGGGGCTGACGATCAATGGTCCTGCTTTACAAGAAAAAATAGGCGTAGCGGTAATGCCGCTTGTTGCCAGCCGCGGGCGTGGTGTGCGCGGTCTCTTTCTAATGGCTTTACGACTTGCTAAAGAGGAGACTCTCGACACGAGCAGTTATTTAATGGTCGATAAAGATAACCGCCTGGTGCGCCATACTTTGGCAAGAGATTTGGAAAAAGAATTTGTGCAGCGGGGTGAAAGGCGCATTAATTTACGCGATCGAATAGATGATCTTTTGCTTCATCCCCTTTTAGGTTACGTAGGCCTGATTTTGATCTTATACGCTTTCTTCCAGGCAGTTTACGGCGTGGGTGTGCTTGTTGAAACGCCGCTGATCGCTTTTCTGGACATGATTACGCAGCAAGTTGTTGGCTATCTTGGCGCTGGAAAATTCGTCACAGAAATTGTAGTAGGGGCCTTGCAGGGCGTGGTCGCCGGTGTCGGGATTGTTTTGCCATATTTGGTGCCCTTCCTTCTAGGCCTGGGCTTACTGGAAGATATTGGCTATATGTCTCGGGTTGCCTTTTTGATGGACGCGCTTATGCACCGGATTGGCTTGCATGGGAAGGCAATTGTGCCCTTTATCCTGGGGTATGGATGCAACGTTCCGGCGGTGATGTCCACACGGACTCTCGACGATCCAAAAGAACGTTTCGTTGCGGCAGCGCTTGCAACCCTCGTTCCCTGTGCGGCGATTCTTGCCGTTGTTTTTGGGATGGTGGCTTTTTATCTGGGGCCCTTGATGGCACTGATCCTTTATTTATTTAATATCTTTGTAATTGCGCTGGTTGGGCGTATTCTCTCTGCAATGATCCCTGAAGATACACCGGGGCTGATCCTTGAAATCCCCCCTTATCGGATTCCTACCTTACGCACCGTCACGCAAAAAGCATGGTTTCGGATCAAGGAATTTCTGGTAGAAGCCTGGCCTTTGTTGATTGCGGGCAGCGTTATTTTGGCAATTGCCAATTTTTTCAATTTGGCTTCAGTGATTGACTATTTAGTCCGCCCGATTACCTGGTCACTTGGCCTTCCCCCTGAGACAGGTGTGCCGCTCATTTTTGGCGTTTTCCGTAAGGAGCTTTCCCTGGTCATGTTGGGACAGGCCCTTGGCTCAATGAATTTTGATATGATCCTAAGTTCCGTGCAAATGATTACCTTTACAGTTTTTGTCATGTTCTATGTTCCCTGTCTGGCGACCCTCAGCGCTCTGCGACGCGAGCTTGGCACAAAGGAAATGTTTGCTATTACCGGTTTGACAGTAATTGTTGCAATGATTACTGCCTTGCTCGCGCGCGGGGTTGCGATGTTTTTTTTCTGAGACTACCTAACGCGAATGACACGAATAGACGAATGAAACAAAAAAGAATTTAAACATATTCGTGTCATTCGTGTTTGAAGCTACTTCAAAATATCTGCCGCTGCGGCTGCCATCAATGCCGCTGCACGTGGCAGGACAGCTTCATCGAAATCAAATTTAGGGTGATGATGATCGTAAATCAGATCTCTTTCAGGGTTTGCTGACCCAAGAAAGAAATAGCATCCTGGAACTTTTTCCATTATAAAAGACATATCTTCTGCGGCCATTGTCAAATATTTCCCCACGTCAATTTCTGTATCGGGGTAAAGCATCCGGGCAGTTGTCTGCACGCTTTCGGTGATTATTTTCTCATTGATCACTGCCGGAGAAACCCGTTTCAACTCAAGCTCAACGGTACATCCCATCGCTCTGGCTGTATTTTCCACAATTTCTTCAAAGCGCTGGAGCCCCTTTTTCCATCGAAACAACGTGTATATCCACGTTACCTAATGCCAACTTGTCCTCCAGCCACATACCTACTAGAGTGCCAATAGCAAAACCGCCACTGCACCCGAGAACATGCCAGACATTATTCAGATTTGTAAACACCTGGCTGATGGCAACAACCCAAATCGTCACTTCTACAAAACCAATAAGGGTGGCCCATTTGTGCCTGTCTCGCATTATCATAATCGTGCGCACAGTACCCATGGAAACATCGGCGATACGTAAACAAACAATGAGCAGCATGGTTCCCAATACTTGAAGGTCCAGCGACGTCATCTCAATCATAAGCGCAATCCTTTCTATGCGAAAAAACGCATTTTATAAACAACTCGCATGGGACCAACTGCACGTTGTGCCAGGCATCTGGTAGTTGATTAATTATATTATAAGGGGCTAAACAAAGTTACTTTATTGTATATTATGTTGGCGGCATTGGGTGGTGTTGAACTGTTGGAGCCTGATCTTTGGGTAACGAGGGTTAGGCTTGTAATCTGCCTGCGGACAATTAGTAAATTCCATTGCAACGGGGTTTGGTAATTGTCTTACTGTAAGAAGGATAGAAAACACTCACAAACCCAAAACATACAACATATGGTGTAACACCCTTCAACAAGTGTGGAAATAGACCGCCTCTTGGCGGTCTATTTGTTGAGCCAAAAATCATCATCCTACCGATGATATTAGAATTGATTCAATGTATGTTTAATATGTCATGGTCAGACGAGAAACGAGATGGAATTCATAAAAGTCTGTCCTGAACAGAAAATGGAAGACGCACTTGAGAGTGAAATTGAAATAATCACCTTGCGCGATGGCGTGTCGTTAACCATTCGACCTATTCACCGAGACGACGCACCTCGTCTACAAGAGCTTTTCTTTCGTCTCTCGTTAGAAAGCGTCTATATGCGGTTCCTTGGATTTCGCAAATATTTGCCAGACGAAGAAGCAAGATGCTTGACAGCTGTAGCCCGTTATTTTACTTTAGATGTACCGGGCGTTGCTGAAGCTGCCTTCGTTGTCGAGGATGCCTACCAGGGTCGTGGATTAGGCACGCTGCTCTGTACTAGACAGTTGTCAAGGAAAAAACTTATCCTAAACTCAAGCTAAGTTAGAGACTAACCATATCTCATATCAGAGAATACACATATTTAGTTGACAAAAATAACAAAAGATGGACCTTAAGTTGACGCTATTGACAATTTGTCTATAGTTTTGTATACTATAGATAAATTACAAACAGGAGTTTTTTATGCCAAGAGGACAAGGAATGGGTCGCGGACGTAGAGGCGGCCAGCGAAAAATGTTCTTCCTGCAATCCTGCCTGTTGGTTTTACTGCATCGTGAGTCAGGATATGGATATAGTTTGATGAATGGCTTGCAGGAGTTCGGTTTCCAGACCGATCAAATGGACATCAGCACTATTTATCGTGCCCTGCGCAATCTGGAGGCAGATGGTCTGGTCAGCGACAATTGGGACAACAGCAATCTTGGTCCGAAACGGCGCGTCTATACCATCACTCTACACGGTGAAGAAGTACTCGCAGAGTGGATCGAAAATTTGCGCCAGAGACGAAAAGAGATCGAGGCGCTTGAGACAGCATATGACGCTGTTAAATCAAAAACTGGCGAATAGTCAGTGTTTAGAAAACACCTAAAAGGAGGTGAAATCATGCCTATTAAAGATGGAACTGGTCCTGCCGGTAAAGGTAGCCGTACAGGACGTGGCTCAGGAAATTGCACTGGAGAGGGGCGCGCTAACCGCTTTGGTGGTCGAGGGCGCGATCGCGGTGGACGTGGCTTGGGTCGTGGCCTTGGATACGCATCTGATCAGGATAATTCTTGGCTGGAAGGTCAGGTCAAATCCCTGCAAGCTGCCCTGCAAAGCATCACGGAACGATTGGACACAATGAAGAAAGGCTAATTCGTACTATGGGCGACCCTAAAACTAAATTATTCCAAAATGGGCCGCCCTGACTATTAGTGTAAGCAATTATTTGGCATTATGCTAAAAAAAGGATTTTTTATGAAACTCGCAATCTCAATTTCTGGCAAGAAACTTAGTTCTCCCTTCGACGCTCGCTTTGGGCGCACCGCCGCCTTTTGTATCGTGGATACAGAAACCGGCGAATGGGAAGTATTTGATAACCCCGCACTATCCGCTTCGGGTGGGGCAGGTGTGCAGGCATCACAATTTGTCGCTAAGAAGGGTGCACAAGCAGTCATCAGCGGAGCATTTGGCCCGAACGCCTTTGACACACTAGATGCAGCCAAGATTGAAATGTATCTTGCCCCCGGTAATGAAGCTCACACTGCTGCCGAGGTCTTGGAAATGTTCAAGGCTGGGAAATTACCAAAAGCCGAAGCAGCTACACATGAAGGACATCATGGAGGCAGTCACTAATGCAAATTGTGACCGCCAGTGGCAAAGGGGGGACGGGGAAAACAACCGTCGCCACCAGCCTGGCATTGATTGCTGCCGAGCAGGATTCTGTCCGTTTTCTGGATTGCGATGTGGAAGCCCCCAACGCTGGTCTCTTTCTTGATCCAAGGCTTGATACCCATAAAGAAGTCGGCATCCTGATCCCACAGATAGATGACGAAGCCTGCACCTACTGTGGAAAATGTGCGGAAGTTTGTCAGTTTCACGCCATTTCGGTCGTTGGAAAAAAGACTTTGGTTTTCCCTGAACTATGTCATGGTTGTGGAAGTTGCACACTGGTTTGTCCAGAAAACGCTATTAGTGAGCATCTCAATGTGATGGGTATATTGGAAAGCGGCTCTACCCCTGAGCAAATCGACTTCGCTCAGGGTGTAATGAATGTTGGTGAGCCAATGGCTGTACCCATTATTCGTGAACTGAAAAAGTGGGGATCTGACAACTCTCCCGAAATTGAGATTTGGGATGCGCCCCCCGGTGCATCCTGCCCGGTAGTGGAAACCATCCGTGGCGCAGACTTTGCATTGCTGGTCACCGAACCAACGCCTTTTGGCCTGCACGATCTAAAACAAGTTGCGGAGATCGTCAAAGAGTTGGATATTCCAGCAGGTGTAGTGATCAATCGAGATGGCATCGGGGATAACGCTGTAGGAGCCTATTGTGACGAAAGTGGATTGCCAATCCTGATGCGCATCCCGATGGAGCGGAGGATTGCTAAGGCTATTGCAAGTGGAAAACTTTTGCTCGATGCTGCGCCCGAATATCGCCCAAGTTTTGAAACCATGCTCAAAACCATCGTTGCCGAGGTGAGCGCATGAGACAACTGGTCGTTCTCAGCGGAAAAGGTGGTACCGGCAAAACCAGCGTAACAGCCGCTTTTGCCCATCTTGCTTCTGAAGGTGAATACGCAGACAAGTTTATCGTGGCAGATGCAGATGTTGATGCTGCCAATCTGGAGTTGGTACTCCAGCCGCAATTGTTGGAAGAGCAAGAGTTCAAAGGTGGGCAAGTTGCAGTTATCGATCAGGATACTTGCGCTTCTTGCGGTGATTGTCAGGATGTTTGTCGTTTTGACGCAATCGACTACACCGATGGTTTGTACGTAGTCGATACTATTGCTTGTGAGGGTTGTGCAGCCTGTGTATACCAGTGTTCTACAGAGAGCATCACCATGCATGAGCAAGTTGTTGGGAAGTTTTACGTGTCGGAAGGACGTTATAGTCCGCTATACCACGCCAACCTGTATCCCGGGCAGGATAATTCTGGCAAGTTGGTTACGCTGGTAAAACAGCGTGCTCGTTTGCAGGCTTTGGATGAGAATCGTGATCTGGTTATTGTGGATGGTCCCCCCGGAATCGGGTGCCCCGTTATTTCAGCTACATCTGGTGCGGATTTAGTCTTGATCGTTGCAGAACCAACAGTTTCTGGCGTACATGATATGCACCGTGTATTGCAAACTGTCCAGCATTTTGGTGTGAGAGCGATGGTTTGCATCAATAAAGCAGACGTGTACCCTGATGGGGCAGACGAGATAGAGTCGTTTTGCCGAGATAACGGAATCCAGACTGTGGGCAGGATACCTTTCGATTTAACGGTAGCAAGTGCAATGGTCGAGGGCGAACCGGTGACGGCTTTTCATCCCGAAGCACCTGCTAGCGTAGCTATCTCCCTTGTATGGGAACGAGTCCTTGAATCCCTTGTCGAGGAAAAAGCATGAGCCAAAAAATGGAAGAAGCCGTGCTGGAACGCCTACACAGCGTGATTGACCCTGAAACAAATACAGATGTAGTACGTATGCGCCTGGTGGAAAACCTACAGGCGGACGCGTTTGGCAAGGTACGTTATACCTTTCGCCCGTCGTCGTTTGTATGCCCCATCGCTGTTTCTTTGGCGATGGATATAAAAAAAGCCGTGGCTGAAGTGCCCGGCGTAAAATCACAAGAAATCGCTGTGGAAGGATATATGGCCGCAGCGAATTTAGAAAAATTAATCAATCAGGAGATGTAATATGAAAATCGCAGTAACTGCCGAAAGCAACAATGGTCTCGAAAGCACGGTAGCCCAACACTTTGGACACGCTCCCTATTTCATGCTGGTGGACGTGCAAAACGGTGAGGTAACCGCCACGCAGGGAATCGTCAACCCGTTTGCTGAGCATCACCAACCCGGAGAAATTCCCGACTTCATAAAAGAACAAGACGCCGATGTGATGTTGAGCGGCGGCATGGGTGGACGTGCTATCCAGTTCTTTGAGCAGGCTGGTATTGAAGCTGCTACTGGCGCAAGCGGCAGCGTTCGCCAAGCATTGGAAAATTATCTGGGCGGCAATCTGACTGAAGCCGCTCCTTGTGCAGAAAGTGTAGAGCACGGGCACGGATAAAAAATTTACCTGCGGATTCAGGCTAGTCTTCGCAACGCTTATTAGATACGTTTAGCGTGGATTCGCAGATTTTCAAAATGTCAGTCAGCTTATAATCTAAGGAGCAGGCATGACTACTACGACAAAGATCGGCATCATCATCTGTGATCGCTATAGCACTTGCGCTGGCGGGAAATGCCTGCGTGCGATGCGAAACAAGGAAGGTGCTTTTAGCATCTATACCGACACAGAAGTGGAATTGGTTGGATACACCACCTGTGACGGATGCCCGGGGGGAAATGTTGAATATTCCGGCGAAGAAATGGTAAAAAACGGAGCTGAGGTGATTCATTTGGCAACTGGTATGTTAGTCGGCTACCCACTCTGCCCGTATATTGAAACCTTCAGAACTTTTTTGGAAACCCGCTATAACGTGAAGGTTGTTCTGGGAACACACCCTATTCCTAAAAAATATCTCGAGTTGCACACAAAACTAAACACATGGGATGACCCTGAATGGCCACCGCTGCTTGCGCGAACGATGGCCGATGAGGCTACACGCGCAGCTTACGATTAGGCAACACCATGAAATATGTTTTTGGTCCCGTGCCTTCACGGCGGTTGGGACAATCTCTCGGAATTGATACTATCCCGCTTAAGACCTGCAACTGGAATTGCATTTACTGCCAATTGGGGCGTACTCGTCCGCTGACGAATGTACGCAAGGTCTACATCCCCTGCGAAGATATTTTGGCAGAGGTTAAATCTGCCTTAGCATCCCATGCCTCCGGCAAAATCGACTGGATAACCTTCGTAGGCTCGGGTGAACCAACCTTGCACAGCGAGATTGGCTACTTGATCGACGAGATCAAGGCTCTGACCAATATCCCGGTTGCGATGATTACAAACGGTTCGCTGCTATATCTACCCGAAGTGCGTGCGGGACTCAGTACGGCAGATGTGGTTATGCCTTCGCTGGATGTGGGAAATGCGACCCTGTATCGCAAACTTAATCGCCCACATGGGCAGGCACCGTTTGAGCGTTTGGTAGATGGATTGGTTGCATTTAGCGATGAATATCAGGGGAATTTGTGGGTAGAAGTGATGCTGATAGGTGGGTGGAATGACAGCGAGTCCGCCTTGCGGGAAATAGCAGATATTCTGAAACGTGTCGAAGCAGATGAAGTACATCTACTCCTGCCAACACGTCCGCCTGCAGAACCATGGGTGAAACCATCAGAGTCAGATGGCTTGATGCGAGCTATGGCGATCTTGGGCGATATTGCCGTGGTGGTGCATCCTGCTGAAGGAAACTTTGACCTAAGCGGCTTTGATAATCCTGCCGAAGCTATTGTCAATATCATCTCCCGTCATCCAATGCGCCAAGATCAACTTGAGCAGACGTTGGAGAGATGGGCACCCAAGAAGGTGAAACGTGTGCTAGCAAACTTGGAAACCAGCGAGAAAGTACAGATCGTAGAACGTTATGGTGTTCGCTTTTGGAGCACAGCGCCTGCCTACTATCCTGATGAATTACAAAAGAAAATTTTATAGGATATTTTTTAACCTTGGATCGTTATTTTCTTATATCACCGAATGAAGAGGAAACAATCATGGTAAACAGCTATCCAAATTTTTACAAACAGGTTATGCACACAATGGCTGGATTCATGCAACTTCATAAAGCTGGTTCAACAGATGGAGTCCTCAGTGCAAAGGTTAAGGAATTGATCGCACTAGCAATAGGTATCATCGTACGGTGCGATGGATGTATCTCCTTCCACATCCATGATGCAATCAAAGCAGGAGCAACGCGAGAAGAAATTATAGACGTAATTGGAATCGCAATTTTAATGGGTGGTGGTCCTGCGGTTGTGTACGGTTCTCAGGCTCTGGAAGCACTTGAGCAATTTTAGTCAGAAGGTGTTCGTTGAAGGATGCTTATCTCAACGAATAGGGAGTAAATCGGTGAGTATTCTCACTTAAGCCATCAGAATGGTTTTTTTATGCTATTTATATGGATTGTCAGCTTTAGCTTGTTAGGGAGTGTTGGCGCGATCATATTGGCGGGAGCATATTTGTTGTTTCCGAAAAAGATACGCCAAACTATCATCCCTTATTTGATCAGTTATGCGACTGGCACTCTTCTGGGAGCAGCTTTTTTAGGACTTCTTAGACATGCTCTGGATAGTGCCCCAGCAGCATCTGTCCTTTCTACTGTTTTGATTGGAATTCTTGTCTTCTTTCTGCTTGAAAAGATTGTTCTATGGCGTCATTGCCACGATGCAGAATGTGAGAAACACGCCAATGCTGGCCCTTTACTGTTGTTTGGAGATGCACTTCACAACTTTATTGATGGGATCGCAATCGCTACAGCTTTCGTTGCATCAATTCCTGTTGGCGTGACGACTGCGCTGGCTGTTCTTGCTCACGAATTGCCCCAAGAAGTGGGGGATTTCGCCATACTGCTTGAAGGTGGATATTCACGGTACCGGGCATTTAAATATAACCTTCTATCGAGCCTGAGCACTTTACCAGGTGCAGTATTAGCCTATTTCTATTTGATGGAAGTGCAGAAATTCGCAGCCAACATTATGGCTCTCTCAGCAGCAAGCTTCATTTACATTGCGATTGCAGATCTGATTCCGAGTTTGCACAACCGGTCCAGCTTAAAACAAGCTGTCGGTCAATTTGCCCTCATCATTGCTGGTGTTAGCACGATACTACTGTTCCACATGGACTAGTGGGTTCCCGTGAAAGTATCGGCAATTGCAATCCATAAAGAAGTGGTTATTCTTGAAATTCTAGACCTAAGCGAGGATTATTGAATGCATATTCTGAATGAATTACTGAACAACCTGAATATGGATGTTTCAATCCGTTCAGTGCTCGTGGGTGCTCATTGGACTGTCGTTTGCAGCCGTTATTGCCGAATGGCTGCTTCCGTAAGCTCCGACCATCCACACGGACATAAGCAAGTACGTGATGTAGGGAAATTGCACGAGAAAAATGTACGTGAATTAGCAGAATTAGCCCTTTCGACAGAATTGATGGAAGCCAGTATTGGGGTGGCGGCGATCAATTCGATGTTGGAGGTAGACGAATCAAGCTCGAGAGAGATCAATGCCTCAGATGTGCTGGCAAGCCGAGGGCGGGGAAAGAACGTCGCTCTTGTTGGGCACTTCCCCTTTATCCCACAATTGCGTTCCACAGTGGGGCAATTGTGGGTGATCGAACAAAATCCCAGAAATGATGATTATCCTGCCGAGGCTGCTGCGGAATTGATCCCGCAAGCTGATATTATCGCCATTACTAGTAGTGCCCTGATTAATCACACCCTGGATGGATTATTAGCACTCTGCCCTCCACAAGCTACAGTCATGCTTTTAGGACCAAGCACGCCACTTTCGCCAATCTGGTTTGATTATGGGGTGAATATCATTTCAGGAACGAAGGTAATTGACGAAAAAGCTGTGATACGCACAGTGGGGCAAGGTGCGTCATTTCGTCAGGTTGAAGGGAAAAGGCTGTTGACTTTTACCAACGAAGAGGAAGAAAAATAACCAATGGAAATTATCATGCGCCCCATCGGCGTGATCCACTCGCCATTCACAGAAAAGAAGCAGACACCCATTCAAGCCTCGCGGTCGCAAGCAAGGGGAACAATAGAAGTCGACCAAAAATTTATGGGAGGATTGCAAGATTTGGAAGGCTTCTCTCACATCTTCATACTATACGCTTTCCACAACACATCTGGATATTCACTACGTGTCAAACCTTTTTTGGATCATAAAGAACGTGGTCTCTTTTCCACACGCTACCCCCGTCGCCCAAATCAGATCGGGCTTTCGGTCGTTCAACTCTTGGCTGTGGATGGGAATAGACTCACCATCCAAGGTGTCGATGTGCTAGACAACACGCCTCTACTGGATATCAAACCTTACGTTCCTGATTTTGACGTGCGAACGGATGTGCGCGTTGGTTGGTATGAAACACGGAGCAAAAAATGAAACGACGACGCTTTATGCCCTTTACAATCCTGCTAATTAGTTTATTCGCCATCTCAATGGTTTCTTCTTACGCGTATGCACAGGCATCTGAACCAGTGGTTCACGCAGTGCTTTTCTATTCACCCAGTTGCCCGCATTGCCATCAGGTCATCTCGGAAGACCTGACACCACTCTTTGAGAAATACGGCAATAGACTGAGTATTATAGTGGTCGATATTTCCCTCCCGGATGGGCACGCTTTATATGAGGCCGCCATCGAACGATTTTCTATCCCAGAGAATCGCCTTGGCGTTCCCACGCTAATTGTTGATAATGTCGTTTTGGTTGGCTCCCTGGAAATACCAGAGCATTTCCCTGGATTGATCGAGCAATATTTGGTAGAAGGTGGTGTAGATTGGCCAGATGTTCCGGGGTTGAGCGAAAAGTTGCCACCACTCTCATCAGAAGAGAATATAACGGCTAAAGACACTCCAAAAACCACGGCCACTCCGCCAACAACTCCAAACCCAGTCTCATTTACTACAATTCAAGCTACACCTGTGCTTGCTACCGCTTCCCCTAACCCCGTACCTATATCAACGCCAGGGCTAATTATGGTTGACGATCAAAACCCCGAATGGCGAAACAAACTTGCCCGCGATCCGGCGGGAAACATGCTCGCGATCATCGTCTTGATTGGAATGCTGGCGGCCATTCTTTGGGTTTCTCTTGCACTTTTCCGCAGCCAAACGGAGGCTTCAACCAAAGTAACAGAAGCATGGCTTATTCCCATTTTATGTATTATCGGCTTTGGCGTAGCTGGCTATCTAGCTTATGTTGAAACAGCCCAAGTAACTGCCGTATGTGGGCCAGTGGGTGATTGCAACACCGTACAGCAAAGCGAATATGCTCGCCTATTTGGCATCATTCCCATTGGGATTTTAGGTCTAATTGGGTATATAGGCATTACAATAACATGGGCTATTACCCGTTATTCTAATGGCCTACTTACGAACATCTCAGGCTTGGCTTTGCTTATCATGACTACATCTGGTACATTATTCTCAATATACCTCACTTTTCTGGAACCCTTTGTTATTGGAGCAACCTGTATTTGGTGTTTGTCTTCTGCTATTTTAATGACCACCCTCATGTTGTTATCTATTCGACCAGCAAAATTAGCAATTTCAAACATCTCATTTCAAAGCTCGCTTCATCAAGAGCATAAATAACCTGGAGTATCCGATGGTTGACTTAAAAAAGATTGAGACCTTCTTATATGCAGCTGAGAGTTCAAGCCTTTCAAGTGCTGCCAAGCAACTTCACCTCAGCCAGCCTGCCGTGAGTCATCAAATCAAATCTCTGGAGGATGAACTAAGTACTACTCTATTTATCAGGAGTAATACTGGTCTGCAACTAACAGAGGCAGGCAGACTTTTGTTGCCATGGGCGCGACGTTTATTGCACGACACGAACGATTTAAAAGAAATGATGTCTTCATTACAAGACGATATTGTAGGAGAGCTTCGCATCGCTTGCAGCACCACGGCCGGGAAATACATTTTGCCGCAAATGGCAGCCAGATTTAGCCAGCAGTATCCTGGCATCTTCGTCCGTATTTTGGCATGTGGCCCGGAACAAACCACATTTAATTTATTAGATGGGGAAGCCCATCTGGGTGTGGTCAGTACAGAAGTGGATGACACCAGCCTCGAAACACAAAAGTTCTTCCGTGATGTCATCACACTCATCGTTCAACCCAACCATCGCTGGGCCTTACGAAAGAAAATTGATCCGAGCGAGCTTTTGGGAGAGCCGATCATCATGCGGGAGGCGACCGCTGGCACACACAGAGTGGTTCTGGCCGAATTGGCCAAACACGATATTAGCCTGGATGATTTGAACGTCTTTATGGAATTAGGAAATGCAGAAGCGACCGTGCGCACAGTCGCAGCCGGGTATGGGATCTCGTTCGTATCTTCTCTGGCTTCGGCTTACCCAATGGAAAGGGGCAATATCTCCAATATCGACGTAAAAGGTTTGGCATTGCAACGTAATGTTTATATGGTCCGCAAAAGAATCAGTAGTCCACATCGACCGCGTGATGTATTCTGGAGCTTCATCCACGACCCAGCCAATGCAGATCTACTAAGCATGGCGAACACTGTATATGAGCATGACCTCTTATCATTAAAGAAGTAAATCATTTCCGACCAGCGAAAGCTGGTCATTTAATCTAAACGTTGTTTGGCGTCTTGGTTTTCTGGCGCGGAATTCCAAGTATTTTGTCCCGATATTTGCAAAGTAGCCCAGTGGATAGCCCCCACAGAATTAGCGTGTTTAGCCAGCGTCCATCCCAAACCCTCCGAATTGATATAACATGGATAAATGAAGTATTTTCAGCCTCAGAGGTGGCAATATATCTGAAGCAATTTTTACCCCCTACTACTATTTTGGTTCTCTCCAACGCCCATATGCCTAGCTCTTTTTCTACGGAATTAATGTGATCTAATTCACCATAGAAAAGGTGGCGGCTATCGTTTCGATTAAATTGCATGAATTTCGACAAACTTGCTCCAAAAGTAGGGTCGGCCATTTTCCAACTTCCATCTGAATAGTATTCCACCCATGCATGCGCTTCATTAGGATTGTGAGGGAAGGAGATTTCTTTTGCCCTTAGTATGGGATCAGGATATATTAGACCAATAACCACTTGTGCTGGTATATCCGAAGCTCTACATAAAGCAGTCATCAGCATAGCATATCCTGAACAAACACACGACCTGGTCTTATATGCCTTCAAGGCCGAGGCGTCAGATAAAACTTTATCCTTATCTTCTTGAGAATATGTCAGGTAGTCGGCTGTAAATGAATAAATTCTATAAGCATTCTTTTCAAATATCCCACTACTTATGAGGGAAGCCTGATCTTGGATACAATCACAGTCAGCTTCAATACCAGCCTGCGGAAGTCGTTGAAAACTCTCCACAGGAGCAACCCAAGTAGCATATCCCTGGAGCAATTGGACATCATATTCAATCACTGCTTCAAGATCGTCTTGGCTATTCTTTTCTCCAGAGAATTTAATAGTATCAACAAAACTATAATTTTCTTTTTGTTGCGAACCACCCCAAATTATTTCAACATTTCCAACCGATTGATATGGGCCGCTTTTTGGAAGCATGATTCCAAGGCGTATATCTGCATTTTCACCAGTGCCTGAAAAAATATAACTTTCAGTGACATGGTAATGAACTTTTGCAGGAAACCAGAAAAATGCCCCTAATACTACGAAAGTGATCAGCCCAAGACATAGTAAGACCTTCAGGCCACAAAGCAGGGGTTGATAGATTGAGTTCTGGGCAGTTTTCATTTTTTACATTATATATTGCGCTGACTCATCTAAAAAGAGAGGGCAGGTCAATCAAGACCCGCCCCCTCAAGAGCCTTAGAATACGTAGGTCTGACTTGCACCTTCGACATCCATCAAGAAGGGCGGCAGTGGTTGAACCACAATACGCTTATCGCGTCGGTCACTGGGGTCAATGCCCTTGTTTTCCAACGCCAGTTCGCAGAGGGTGACCTTTCCATCCAAATCCATTAATGTGTTGAACAGTTCAACAGGGTTGGGTAAACCTTTGGGTATCCCGAGTTTCTCCAGCTCACCTTTGAGCGCCCAGCGGGCGCCAGCTGGGCAGAAGAAGAAATACACTTCGTAATCAAGCGCCAGACCCGAATTGGCAAAGATCAGGGATGGCATAATACTCGCGGCTGTATCGCCGTTACAAACAATAACCATTTTTTCAGACATAAAAATATCCTATTCTCAGGTGACTGTCACCTGTAATTAGCAAGCAATTTCCGAGTTTATGCTTTCTGAGGACGCACGAAGATCAGATAAGCAGTAACCCAAGCGCCCATTACAATCGAAATAGCGGCCACAAAGGAGCCAATTCCCAGTTGGGGAATGCCACTCAAGATATGGGTTACATTGCAACCACCGGAGGTGACAGCGCCGAATCCCATGATCAGACCACCTAGGAAAGCCTGACCGATCATGGCGGGCTTGGGGAAGCGGAATTTGAACTCACCTGATAGCAACGCGCCGATGAAAGCGCCAATAACGATACCCAGCACCATGGCGGCGATCCAGTTGACGGCCTGACCTTCAACTCGGAGGATAACCACCTTCACCCATTGGATCCAGCCAGCGGTGATACCCAAGGGGTAATTGCGGCCCGCAGCAGCTGAAATGGGAAATGCAATGATTTCCACGAAGCCAATCGCGATACCCGTAGCCAACCAGTTCCAGGCTCTCTTGAAGAAAGGCACTGATGTGTCGGTAGCCAGATCATCATCGCCATTTTTACGGGCCATCAAATACCAAATTAGGCCCACCAGAATGGCAATGATCAGAGCCAGTACCCAATATTGCATATCAAGCACGCTTGCCAGAGTTGGGCTTGTTGCTTCAGCAGGTCGCAGAGACAACATGATAGGTTTCAAGAAACCCATGGCGGTCAAGGTTCCGGCTGTTGCCAGACCAATGACAGCGGCCAGCGCGCCCATCATGCCTTCGCCGACGCGGTAGGTAATTCCGCTGGCACAGCCGCCAGCGATGACCATACCGATGCCGAAGACAAAACTTCCGACCAGGTTCGCCCATCCAAATGAGGGTTTGGGATTTATCGTGATTATCCCGGCGGCACTCATGATGGCAAATCCGGCCATCGAAACCAGGATGGCAGCACCGACAGATTTCAGCAAAGTAAAATCTTGCAGCAAGACGGTGTCCCGAATTGCGGAATTCATACAGAAGCGGCCGCGTTGCAGTCTGGAGAATTTATCGCTGCCAGCGCGTCCACCAAGTTGGCAATCGTCATTCGCCTGCCGGGGAATTGTTTCCAGTATTGCTGGACGGCTTCATGCAAAGCCGCTTGCACGCCGGGGGTGAGAATAGCCTCCCCAGCCAAAGCTGCCAACAGAAAACGAGCCGCCAGAAGCAGGTCAGCCGGGTTATCCCCTTCAAGCGGATGTAGCAAGCAGGTCTCAGGATCGTCAGGAATCCCCGCTGGAATGACCCTGCCCCCAACCGCATTGCAGAGCACATTATTTTCCCCTTCCGGATCAATGGATAGAATGGTTCTGCCTTGCAATAAACGCTGCATCATAATCCAGCGCATCAGGGTGGTCTTGCCTGAGCCCATCTCACCCAAAATAAGCGTGATGGCATGAGGGGGAGGTGGGAGTGTGGGATCCATCCCCTTTGTGAATGAAAAATGCACATCGCGCCCATCGCGCTGATGCTTCCCCAGCCAAACAGAATCCTTAGCAGGCATCACCCGCCGTGAAGGTGGAGGAATGAGAGGAACCGCTTCATTGGGGAAGAGGAGTGGCTCATCCAGTTTTGGGAAGAGATCTCCACCTGGTTGTAGATATAGTAGGGCGCGTTCGGCGATATAGTAGAGACGCTGTGCAAGTAAACCTCGTGTGCGTAAACCTGCTTCCAGTAAACGCCGCGCAGATTCGGCATCTTCAAAACGATCTGGACTAGCGAAGAGAGCTGCCAGAAGTGTCCCTTTGTAGATCGGGCTGCCCAAGGTCAGCGCGGATTCAGCCTGCTCCATGGCATGGTCGGTCATATTTTCTGCGGCCGAGGGACGACGACCGGTTTTCATGGCGAGTGCGGTAAGTGCCCCTTCCATCAACGTTCTGCGCGCCCGCAAACCGCTTTTCATCGCATCCGGGAGTTCTCGACGCAATGAAAGGGAATAGATCATGGGCAGCCCCTGATAAAATACCTCTGCGTTCAGGCGTTTCCAGGGTCTTTCCATCCCAGGCACGCCACTTCCACGCGTGGTGACCGGGAGCAGCACAGCTTGGGGAAAGATCAGATAATCCTCGCCGGTTTCAAAAGCCTGTGAAGCCACCGCCGATTGATAGTCTCTTTCTGCCTTATTCTGATTGTTTTCAGGTTCTGCGCCTGATATTTTCCATTTAGAAAACATAACTACTCCAAGCTGGGGTTGAATACCCATTGAGCCAGGGTTTGGATTTCTTCTCTATTGAGAAAAGCAACTTCTATGCTGTATCCCAAACACATACCGGGGATACTGCCCCACCAAGCCAGGCCTTCATTATTGGGAGGCAGGACATACTCAATGATCGTGCGGCGAATAAAAGGCAGGGGGCTTTCTTCGATGGCGAGTAGAAGTCCTTCTCTCATAATTTCCAGGCCTTCTGAATTTGGTTTTGCCCAACCCACTACTTCTTTCTGAAAACTCCTGCGCGGCAGGGGATCGGGCCAGAAGATTTGCAAAAAACGTAAAGTCCAGCCTGGCTGCATACTGGTGAGCAAAGTGGCATAGGCATCCTGTGGGCGCACTTCTGGGCGGTCTGGATTTGCTTCAAGTTCTGCAAAGAGACGCTTGGAATCGTTATACCCAATCAACGCATCGTAAGAATCATCTACGCGCGTAAAGCCTTTGCCCATTACATAGGGTCTGGTTTCTCCAATCGGAGTGTCGGGTTGATTATTGGATTGCGGCATTTTATTAGGTTTGGAAATAACTTTCAGGGACATTGATTTCCTGCGCTCTAAAACCAGGGCGCATGGGACGGTTTCCTGTGGGAAGAAGTTGGTTTGCATCTGCGCTAAAGCGAAATAGGGGTGTAATCGCAGGGCGCTTGGCAGAGCGTTCAACCACAGAAGAAACTTCGGCGATTTCACGCACAATTTGCCCATGTTGTGGATCACGCTCCATGTGGACAACCAGCGTGACCGCCTCCGCAAAACTTTGCGCAATTTGCATCTCTCCCAGACGGACGGCATCAGGATGTGCTTGCACGACTTGTAGGAAGGGTGGCCAGACTTGCTCTGCGCTGGTAGCGTGGATGGTGAAAGCAGAATGTCCATGACCGGTAGCGGCAGCACGCACAAGTTCCCAAGCCTCTGCGCCACGCGCTTCGCCGATGATCAGTCCATGAGGGCGAGAGCGTAAAGCCGCCCGGATCAGGTCATACATCGTGACAGGCGTAGGGCCACCTGTAACTTCGGGGCGGGTGATGGTATAGACGATATTGCCGGTATCGTCCGCATGGTCTCCGCTCCAACCATTCAGGATGATTTCATTGCTGTCTTCGACAATGAATAAGCGAATGGCCCCAGGTGGGTAGAAGTTGAGCATCTCTTGCAGGATGCGCTGCCCGACAAAGGTTTTGCCTGAGCCTGTCGTGCCTGAGATGACGATGGTGCCGCCACGTACCATTACTGCCAGAATATAGTTGGCTGCTTCGGGGCTGATGACACCATTCCCACGCGGAAAATCCAGAACAGAAAAGGCAGGCTGTTTTACAGGGGGTAAGCGGCTCTGACAGAGTAAGCCCAGGTTTTCCCCTTTTTTGCCCGATGTAGAGCGATAATTGCTAACACGCATCGTGATGTAATCCCCATAAGGGGAAGCCGGTGGCATGATGAAATTGACACGCACGCCCTTGCGCTTGACCCCGCCTGAAGGCAGCGGCACCATCACTTGAAGCATGGCATCCGCAACCGGATGATCCGGGGTTGGGGCACGCTGCCCGGCACGGTCTATCATCACCCGCATCGCGTCGCCCACACCTTTTGCCGCTTCTGCCACCCGCTGCCAGCCTTTGCCTGTGATGTAGATATAGATAAAGCCAAGGTTGACGGCGATATCTTCAATATCATCACGAGCGATCAATTCAAGCAGAGGTCCAAAGCCGGATAGCTCTCCGATCAAACGCAGGATCATTTCTTCCGGCAGGTGGATACCATCATCGGCTGCTTGCTGACTGACCTCCCCAAAAACCGCTTTGACCAGGGCTTCAATATCGCTGGGAGCCAGTTTGCGTTTTGTGCCTTCCTGCGCTTTTCTTTCGAGGGCAGTTTGGGTAAGAAGCTCCAGCCAATGTTCCAGCCGTTCGCCTTGGGTATCATCTATGCTTGGGGGCAGGGATTGACCGGTTAGGTCGAAAACATCATCGAACGCCATGCGCTATTGCCTCCCCCATAAGCGTTTTTTCCTTTTGTGCGTAGCCCCAGCGATTAATCCGGCACGGGCAGCCCCTTCGCGGATGGCAGGGACAAAATGAGATGCAAATCCCAGCAGCGCCTCGGTGAATGGCGCTAATTCTTCGATCTTTGTTTCTTTGTATCGCCAGATTAGAATATCGTTGGGCTTATCGCTATTTACCGCTTGCGCAGCGATATGGGGATCAACAACGGGGATAATTCCATTCGGGACCAACGCCATATCAATCTTGTCATCCGCCAGGGCCTGTTGCAGCATTTTATGGGCGGCTTTGAAATCTCCGCCAACAACCATGTTGTAGCAAAGCTTCACCCGACTACCGACAAACTCCATTGCATTACTGCGCCCAGTTGTACTGGCGAGGGTATTCACCATCCTGGATATCCAACGCCGGGTTTCAGCCAGGTCCGGGATTTCTGGCTTGATGACAATGGCAATAGATTCAGCTGCTCGTAGCGCCGCCCGATGAACGGGATGGGCCGGGTTGATGCCAACATCCATAATTACCACCCCGCCTGAGGCAACCCCCGCGTCATAGAGTCCTATGATGATTTTGTTGATTAATGCCTCGTCTTGTAACGCTTGGTCGCCCAGATCATCGGTAACCAAACCTGGCAAGACCTTGAGTGTCGGGAGTTCTTCTATCTGGGTAAAGGCGTTCAGGTATTGTCCGCCAGCGGCAACCGCGCCCATCACGTCGCTTTGGTTTTGATTTTGTTGGGCGACACGCCGGATCAGCCCGATCAGGGTAGTCTTGACCTGATTGAGACGCAGGTGATATTGCATCGAGCCAGCATTGCCATCTGCGTCCACCAAATAAGTGGTAATCCCGCTCAAAGCCAAAGCAACAGCTAAGTTGACGGCAATCGTTGTCTTGCCTGCCCCTCCTTTAGGCGAGGTAATCGCAATTTTTCTGGCAGACATCCCGGACTGGATTTGTGCAGCGAGATCACCGCCGAGGACTACCCGTCTATAGGCATCATCCCCGGACATTCCGCCCGAATCCGCGCGACGAAGTGCATCCAATAGCTTTTGCATATCAGCAGGGCTGGGAGGGTAGGCAAAGGTGGGGACATGGGTGCTGGCGGCCCAGGCCGCCAGGCCATCCTCTGCACCAGCGACGATAAAGATCAACTTACCGCGCTCCGCTGCCTTGATCAGTGATTCTGTTTGCACAGATGATTCCGGAGAAACAAGAATGATGACCTTGAAATCAAAGAGATCTATATGGGCGGGTTGGAAGGTTGCCATTTGTGCTTCAACGCTATGACCTTGCTCGCCCAATTGCACATTGACATGGGAGGTAACGCTACCCGCGCCGACTAATAAAATCCTCATGGCTTTATTCCCCTGCCTGGTTATGTTCCACTTTGAATAAATCTTCAAAATCCCAATAGGTAAATCCGGTTGAAGGACCATCTTGTCCGTCTTTAATTAGAGAGACGATGAGCAAATTGCCTTGTTGCAGGGAAAGAGCAAGTTCTTCCCGGCTTTCATCCGGGATCAGGAGCATCAGGCGTTCGGGTTGGGAGAAGCTTGTATAGCTGGTATTCGTGCCTGTGCCGGTCGCTGATTCTAAATTTCCTGCATCAACTTCTTCTGGCGGTAATCCCTGAATAGAAATTACAAGCGCGCCTTGCGGGAATAAGTCTTTTGCTAATGGCGGAAAAGCACGCTCTTCCAATTCTTGTTGTGCTTTTTCTACAGCAACTTCTTCCTCGGAAGGAGGTGTTATTGTTGCGATCTCTTCGGGAGCTTCAAAAAGAGAATCTGGCAATGTGAAATCTGGTTCAGGAGTTGCAGTTTCTATTTCTTGCGGTCGTCTGCCAATCACGACCGTGATCGCGACCTTGTCGCCTGGCAGGAAGGTCGTAATATCGGGCGCGATCACATTTGCTGCATCCAGAGGAAAAGGAAAAAGGCTATTGCCAGAGGAATAAGAGGCTAAGGCAGCCGATAAGCGGGTGCCTTCAGCGGCTGGTGAGATAATGGAGTCTCGCATAATGGGTTGTCCTGCATGGATTGGCAAGACAGCCAGACTGCCTGGAAGAGAATCGCTTTCATCCGCTGGAATATAGAGACTGGCGTTCTCATCCTGAAAGACAGTTTTGATAATCAGGTCTCCCTGACCAATCGTGTCGCCAATATTGAGCGCTTGGGCTGCCGCAAGAATATCGAGGGTCTCCGGCTTTTGGGCATTCCCGATTGAAAGTAAGGCGAATAGCGCGACCAAAAAGAGTGCCACAGATATTCCTAAAACGGCGATATTGATGCCACTATTGAGTAAGCGTTTCAACATGATCTTTATTTCTCCTGAAATAGATGGAATAGCTTTGGGGATTATTCATCCCATAGATCGCTTTGTCTGGCAGCATTGAGAAAAGATGGATTTGCTTTGATATCTTCAGCTAGAAGTTTTTTAGATTCTTTGAAAAGGCCATAGAGACAGAGGGTGACAAAATCTGAAGCTGTGCTTTCGCGGGCTGTACGGACAGCTATGACGACATTGAGCGCATCTTTCATCGCGCTGGATGTCGCCAAAGATTCTGCGGCGGTTCGTGGCATCTTTGCATAGAAGCTTTGTAGGTAATCTGCGAGGGAGAGGATGTCTTCTGTGAATGCTTGAGTTGCCTTTTGAAGCGCAGGTCTTTTTTCTACTGCTGGTGATTTAATTTCCTTCCAGGACGTTTTGCCTATTTCGTTGACAAGTTGGAGCAAGCTCTCTTTGTCTATGTCTGGGAAAATGTCGAGCAGGAGAATCGCCTTTGGCAAACTCTCTATTTCATCTATGACCTCTGCCAGTAATAAAAGTGCACCTTCTTGCAAGGATGCAATTGCATCGACAGAGCTCAAAGCAATATTCTGTAATGGGGCGGGAAAGTTTTCTCTCAGCCTCTGCCAACGCTCTCGTTTGGATTGATAGTCTTCTGCCATGGCAGGGAGAATACTGTAAATGAGGTCGGGGTACCCCTGTATATGCGCCGACATGTCGGCATATCAAACCGACATGTCGGGAGAAGGAGATAGCCCTTGCCGACATGTCGGAGAGCAGGATATGGTCTTTTTAGCTTTGGATTGGAATAGGGCGCTTGAGGGTAGGAATATGTGGAAAGAAAGGGAAGAAGATAAAAGCAAATTCTCCACAGATTAGGATTAGCAAAAAGACCTTCTATTTAGCAGTTTTGTGGAAGCTATGAATGAACAGGCTATATAAAGGAAGCGACTTTTTTAGGTACTCTGTGTGTTTTTAGCTGTTTTGATAGTGATCTCCTTCTTTTCCCCCTTACCTCGTACTAGAAACGGCAACAATATACATACCGTGAACTTATTGCCCTGAGAGCTTTCTTGCTATCTTTCCAAAGGGAAAAGAGAGTTGAAGTAAAAGTCCAGGAAGATGATCTGCGGATAGTGTTGGAAATTGAAAATGAGATTAGAGATGTTGTTCTGGAGATTTGAGATATTTGAGAGCATATCCTGGGTATCCCTATAACAAAATGCTCATCTGATTATCGTTAGCGCTACTCAGTGTATGTTTCTAAAGCGTATGTGCTTTCAGCCAAATTACCATGCTTTCAAGTGTTTCTGCCCCCTTGGCAACAGCTAATGTGAAGGCGGCTAAGTCTCCCTGAGATGCATTAAATTGATACCCATTTGCTTGCAAAAATAGCACTGTGGATGTGATCCCTGTGCGTTTGTTGCCATCAACAAATGGATGGTTATTGACTAAAGATTCAAGCAGGGCAGCTGCCTTGGAGAAAATATCAGGATGTAATTCCTGTTGGTCAAAGGTTGCTTGAGGACGCGCCGCTGCCGAGCGTAATAGCCCCAAATCATGAATGCCACTTTCTCCCCCGGTTTCTTCAATCAGTCTGGCGTGAATGAATAGAATTTGTTCTGCACTGAGATATTGGGTCATTTTGCCAATTCATCCAGTGCAGGACGGTAGGCTGTAATAAAGTCGCTGACCTGACGGGCAAAGTCAGCATCTACCCCAGCAATGGGCGGATGCTCGGTGGGGCGAATGATGATTTGTCGATTAGGCTGATCCAACACGACATCTACCTGGCTACCATCCTGAATTTTGAGTGCGTCCAACATTTCTCTTGGTAAAGAAACAACGGCGCTATTGCCTGTTTTGAAAATTTTTCGGCTCATGATAAACTCCTTGTATGTGCTTACGCCGTAAGTATATCACAAGGGGGAATCCTAGCTGATTCTTTGCCACGAATAAAGTTGGTATCTCATTATGGCGATTATTCAGTCTAATTCGCTGGTTATGAAGCAAATTCTTGGGATAAGTAAGTACAAGCTTTGTACACTTTGGCTCTTAATAAAAATAACTACCGATATGTCGGGTTTAGGGATTTACACAGATATTTTTGTGGGGATTTCTATCGGGCTAAAATCTCTTGACGCTCCTCCATTCTGTCCTATAATTAGGGCAATCTAATGAGCAAGTCCATATAATCTATCAACACCCTTTTCCTGCCCGGCTAATGCTGGGAAGTTCTGTTTAAATTTTCCTTTATATAAAAACAATTCAACGTCAAAACTGTTGCACTTACTTACGTTTTATGTCATAATACATCTATGCGATATTCACAAGTTTTAGACACCTTGAGGGATACACCTCTCTTTGAAAGCTCTCTTTTGACTGTTGGGAAAAGCTCTCCTTATCAAACACAACGCCGACTAAGCGATTGGACGAGAGCGGGCAAAGTAATCCCCCTCCGGCGAGGTCTCTATATACTTCCCAAGGAAAAGCGAAAATTTGAACCCCATCCTTTTCGTATCGCAAATCGTTTGGAGACTGGTTCTTATATCAGCCTGGAAATGGCATTGCGTTACCACAATCTAATTCCAGAGCATGTTGCAGTTGTCACCTCGGTCACAACGGGTCGCCCACGAGAGTGGAAAAATGAGTTTGGCAGATTTCTCTATAGACATATTCACCCCCGTTATTTTTTCGGCATGGAATATCGTTTGATTATTGAAGAGCAATTTGCCTATATTGCCTATCCTGAAAAAGCTTTGCTTGATCTTATCTATCTGCGGAAAGGCGGAGACTCTCTTGAATTTATCCAATCCTTGCGCTTACAAAATCTCGAAAATCTTGATTTAGCACGCCTGGAAGAATTTGCAAAGCATTTCAACAAACCTAAACTCAAAAGGGCTACTGTGATAATTAGAGAACTCGCCGAACGAGAAATGCAAGAGTATGAAGTGCAATAGGGACGTGATATTTTTGACCTGTGGTGGTATTTAATGCTACCAGAATGGGAAAAGCAAGTGGGTAAAAATAAATTGATTGGGCTTCTCATGTGAGCTAAAGCAATCTGTTGAGTAACTTCAATCTATAGGCATAAATAAACGGGCGTTGTTTGGTAAATCCAAGCAACGCCCGTTTTGCGTTTAATCATTTTCTTTAGCGCAAGCTTTTGCTGCTCAATCGGTGAGCGTGAAAATCGCGGGTTCAACTCCCTCCGAAAGTTTTAGTCCCCTTCCAGGAAATCTTTGGAAGGGGACTTTTTTATTCTAACCGGTACGCAAAGTCGTGCCGGCTTTTTTTGCTTCCGCAAATGCGGGAGCTCACCTGCCCTGCTTCTTGATCCCCTTCCGCTGGAAGGATTGGACGAGAGCAGGGCATTTTTGTTATGCCGATGGCATAAGGAGAATCCCCATGAGTAAGACAGTTGTCGTGAACGAAGAAGAATTTGAAACCTTAGTCGAAGCTATCCAAGATGAAGATGGTTGGACCGTAGATGAGAGCACGATCACAGACCCAGACGGGGATGTGGTTACGCAGCTTACCGACACCTCGGCAGAAAAAGGGCAAGGGATGATTGAATGGCTGATCGGCACCGCCCTGGTTGCCTTAGGAGTATTGGTTGTTTTTGCACTCTTTGCACCCAGCTTCATCGAAGCCTTCAACACACAGATCACAGCAATGATCCCTTAGTAGAGAAAACTTGTCTAAAAAAACTATTCAAAAAAGGAGACCAATAATGAACACCCTGCCTGCCCCCACAAAAAAGAAAGAGAGCCGCGATTGCACTCGCAACTCTCTGGTAACGATGCTCGGCGAAGAACATTCGTTCTGCCTTTCATTCTACTATAGCATTTCTAAAAAGACAAGCACTTTGCGAGCGCTTTCACCAAAAAGCGGGGGTTGTTGAGCAGCTAGTTTTATCCCACCCAAGGACACGGTCTAAGGAGATTTGAAAAGGTTCCTTTGGGCTGCAAGGATGTGTGATCATGGACCTCCGTTGGTGGAATCCGTCAATTTCCAAAAACAATATCTTGAAAAGGAGACAAGTCATGAAAGATATGGGTTTCATGCTCATCCTGCTGGCTGTAGCTGCCTCAGAACCAGCCAGCTTGCTGGGCGCATTGGTCACTAATTGCTCAGAAATACTTAAATGCTTAGGGTAGGTCCTCGTTCAGTAGAAGGAGTACCCCCAAGTAAAAATCACTAAAATGTGAAAAGGAGATAAATAATCCGATGAATGAAGATATTCTGCAAATGGCAGAAGAACTACTCGGTTCACATATTGGCAAGATCAACCACAAGGGCTGGGCTACCTATTGGTGTCCTTTCCATGGTGACGAGCTGCAGGCTGGTACCACCGGCTTGCCCAATTTTGGGGTAAATATAGACGAAGGCAATTGGAACTGCTTTCGTTGTGGCAAGAAAGGCGGCTCGATCCACAGCCTGTATAAAGCATTGGGGGTGGAGTTCCAGCCTCGTGGTGCAGACTACCACCCTGCGGTCAAGAAGATATACAAAAAACGACAAGCCCCCTCAGAAGTAGACCAACTGGACGAAGCCATCTCGGATGCCCGACATCTTGTAGCCTCCTCACCTGCCATGCGCTACCTGCGCTCACGCGGGATCACGCCTTACACCGCGCTGCTCTATGGCTTGGGCTATGGGCGCAAAACCCACTATGTATCCAAGCCTGTGCAGGAGGCGGCCATCCATTCTGCGCTGGTGCATGCGCACTACCGCAGTTGGTTTTGGGCAGGCAGCGTTGTTTATGCAGATCCACCTGTGCAGCCGTCTGTCCTGAACGTGCGCTACCTGCCGGATGACGCCCTGCCTCCTAAAGCTCGCCCTTTCAAGATCAAAGGCAATCATCGTAGCTGGGGAGACCGTCTTGTTCCCCTCGGTGCCTGGCGGATCAAACCCCAGACCACAACTATCATCGTGGTGGAAGGGCTTTTCGATATGCTGGCTGGGGCGCAGGTCACGAAGTCCCTCTATCCACGTGTGGTTGTGGTCTATACCAACGGAGCCAACCCCTCTTTCCATGTCGCCAAGTGGTTTGAAGAACATCCCCAGTATGAATATATTCTGGTCCCTGATCCTGATCAGGCTGGCGAGGATTGGATAGAGCAAGTGGCTGGAGCGATAGTAGCTGGTGGTGGTTCTCTTTGCCCGGTTCCCATTCCAGAAGGTTTTGAAGACCCTGATGAGGCTTTCCTGTCTGGGTGGCTGCCCGATATTTTATAAAAGGAGTTTGATGAGCGCAGAAACAGAAGTGTCAGAAGCAAGAAAAACCAGCAAGGTGAAATCGCTCTGGAAAAGGATCTGGGGAAAAATTGGCGAAGTCCTCGTGGTAACGGCTACGCTGATTTTGACCTATTACCTGCTGGCAGTCTGGGGCGTGATTGTGCTCATCATGGCTGGCTTTGCCAAGGCAGGCCTTATTCTCAAAAGGGAAGCGACAAAGAGGGCCTTAAGGGACAGAAGCTAGCGAAATATCTCTTGACTATCTATGCGCCATTGGCGTATAATCATGGAGGCTATATGAAATTCATAGAAACAAGCGTTTTTACACGTTTGCTTGAGAAGCACCTTGATGACGATAGCTATCGCCTATTACAACATACCTTGATGCTGCGCCCGGATATGGGCAATCTTATTCAAGGAAGTGGCGGATTACGCAAGGTGAGATGGAAGAGTAAGGGGCGTGGTAAAAGCGGTGGTGTCCGTGTAATCTATTACTGGGCTGTATCTGAAGATACTATTCTGATGTTGTTGATCTATGGCAAGAATGAGCAGGCAAATTTAACCCCAGCTCAACTTGGGTATTTACGAAAAATTGTTGAAGAGGAGTACTCATGAACGACGATCTGTTTGCCGAATTAGTAGAAAGTGTTCGTGAAGGCGGTGCCATTTTACGTGGTGAAAAGCCCCCCGCCCGACAGTTTGAAATTGAAGCCATTGATATCAAAAGTATTCGGTACCAATTTGATCTTTCTCAGCGAGAATTTGCCGGGCTCTTGGGGATCAGTATCAATACGCTCCAGAATTGGGAGCAAGGGCGTCGTAAGCCTCGTGGTGCAGCGCATGTCTTGTTGATGGTTGCGAAAAAACATCCTCAGGCTCTTTGGGATGTTGTACAAGAGAATGCTGTAGAAGAAGTTTAGTGATATGGCGAAGTGGGGAAGATCGGGAACACAATTTTCCTGCTTCGCTTTCGATGAAATCTTTTCCGATGTCGAAGCCCATGTCAACTCTGAATACGCCATCACCTGGCTGACCTTCGAGAATGTGGTGCAGGAGTTCTATAAGAAGTTTGACTGGAGCAAACTTTAAGTATGAGGAAAAGGAGTTTTGCGTCGGTTCCTTTCTGATCTGCCACGATCCACCAGACACCCCAGAAGTATTGGAAAGCATGCTGTATTTGAGTAAAGCCAGTCTGGCAGAGGCATTGGAAGAGGTTTCAGATATAGCAGCAAAGAGCGACCTGACAATCTCTGGCTACAGCATCCCCAAAGATGAAACGCCATCATTGGACGCGAAGTGGCTGGAGAAATATGCCCACAAGCAGCTCAACCTCCATCCGGAAGAAGACAAACGAAGCGGTCTCTAATAATAAAAACGGGCGAGAGAATGAAAGAATCTCTCGCCCGTTTGCTGTATTCATTCTTTTCCTACTCTCGAAGCAGCCATTCCGCAGTAGAGCGAATAGAGACTGGAATTCCATTGATCTCAAACTCCTCCTGATTGTCATCAGTAAGGATGAGCGCACTTTGAGCAGGTGTATGTGCTAAAGCATCTTCCAGTGCGCGAATTTCCCGTTCACGAGTTGTGGGACTTTTCAGATGCTGGCTGACTTGAATGAGTTGGCCTTTTTCAGGAAGGTAAAAATCTATTTCATAGCCATTCGGCGTGGTGAGGTAATAGACTTCCTGATTTTTCTGGCGCAGCGCTAAAAAGACCAGATTCTCAAGCACCCTCCCTGTATTTGGGGAAAACTGAAAACTAACGGAGCGACTGAGGCCAGTGTCAATACTGTAGATTTTCTTGGCTGCAATTTGCTGGCGCTTCACTGAATAGGCATGGACATTCAGGGTGAAAAAGAGCCAGCTATCCTCCATATATTCTATGTAGGTCTTGATCGTATTGACGCTACCAACATTGAATTGTTGCTTGAGCTTATTGTAGGAAATCAGATTAGCAATATTGCTCATCAGGAAAAAACCAAGTTCCTTGAGCATGGCAACATTCCCCAGGCGATAACGCGTGGCGATGTCACGGTAAAGCACATCGTTATACAGGGTTCGCAGGATAGGTAATTCAGGGTATTTGAGTGCATCCGGAATACCCCCCGATTGACTATATTCATCCAAGTTCTTTTGGAGTTGTGCCAGATCTACTGTGGTCATCCGATCCAGGGGCGGAAGCGGAATGTCGCGGAAACGTAGAAATTCTTTGAACGAAAAGGGAAAGAGCTCAATAGCGATATATCTGCCGGTCAGGCGTGTTCCCAATTCCCTGCTGAGCAATGAGGCGTTGGAGCCTGTGATATAGAACTTGAACCCCATATCCATAAATCGGCGGACAAAATGCTCCCAGCCTGAGATATTTTGAATTTCATCCAGAATGAAAGTCTTTCGCTCGCCAAATATTTCGAGCAGGCTCTGATAGAGATCGTTGATGTCGTCTGCCTGAAAATTGAGCAGGCGATCATCTTCAAAGTTCAGATAGTAAAACGTTTGTTCTCCCAGATTGTGTGCCAGTTGTGCCAGGAGAGTGGATTTCCCGGCACGTCGCAATCCGGAAATGACAACCGCGTGCGGGGAGTTTGCAGCGCGTTCTACTTCACGCAGCTGCTCACGGACAATACCTGTTTCCGTGCCCCAAAAGGATTGAAACTGCTCCAAAAGCATTGCCTTGATTTGGTCTCTGGACCATTTTGATACCCAAGAGTTTTCATTCATATTGAAATTATACATAAAATAGTTTTCATTGTCAATGAAAACTATTTGAAACAAAATTGAATCGCATGAAGAAATACTGTCTTCCCTTTTCTACCCTGGAGTGCCCTAAGGAGGTGCAAATGAAAATTCAATCCCGAAAAGAAGCTGCCCTTTTCAGCTTCGCCCACTTTGCAGGATTTCTATCCGATGCAAATATACGAGGGCCTCCGTCTTGCATAATCCTCGTACAAAGCAAGATTAGCCCAATCCTGTTTTTACCCAAGAGTGCTGCAACCTTTGCTGCACTCTCTTACTTTAAGGAAAGTCAATCATGGAAAAGACCGTTCAGTTCAAAATTCCTGTTCCCCAGACTGATCGCTGGGAAGATACCCCCGTCTACACATCAAAGACCTTAACCGGCTCCTCTGCGCTGATCGCGGCAGAAGCGCAAGAGATTGCAGAAGGGATTGCCTTCAGCCAGTCCAGCGAAGTGCGCTGGAATTACGAGGGCGATACCCAGGGGCATTATGTGGATGAGATATTCCCGGATGATGAGCTTATCGTTCGCGAAGAACGCATCCTGCTGTTGCCTGCGCCCTACCAGTCTGGGGTAGCAGCTGATTAAAACCAGATCCCATATATCGCGAAAGAGGGCACATACAAAAGACAGCAGATATTCTGAACAAGGACATGGTTTGATCGAATGGCTCGCCCTAAGTGGTGCGGTTGCGGTTGGCGTCCTGACTATCTTTCAGATTGTCGCCCCAGCCTTCATCGCTGCTTTTCAGAGCCAGGTGATCAATGCCTTGCCCTGAGATCGCAAAACTCCCCGTTAAATAGTGCAACCCAGAAGGATGAGGGGGGCATCCTTCTGAGCAGCAAGACAATAATAGCACATGTGTTCTAAATCGTCAAGCAACTCCCTGTCTAATTCGGGCAGGGAGTTTTTCTATAGGAGAAAAAAATGTTCGCATACCCTACTATCTCAAAACTAAAAACCCTACCCCTGCGTGAGCAACCTGCTTATCGGGTCAGCGCGAATGCTGCCGCTTGCAGCCTTTCCGAATTGCTGGCTGCCGTGATCGGTGGCACGCAGCAGATCGAGATCGCGGAAGCCCTGCTCGCTCGTTTCAGCGGGGATTTGCAGCGCATCTACCATGCTCCGATCCAGCAAATTGCCTCGATCCACGGCTTGGGCGAAAGCACAGCCGTAAAGCTCAAAGCAGCCCTGGCATTGGGCTTGCGTCTCTGTGAACCGCGTGAAGAACGTCCAGTGATCAACTCCCCCGCAGATGCGGCAGCTTTGGTACAGCACGAGATGAGCCTGCTCGAACAGGAATATCTGAAGGTGATCGTCCTGAATACCCGTAATCATGTTCTGGACATTGTTGAGATCACACACGGTTCGGTGAATTCCAGTCAGGTGCGTGTCGCTGAAGTGCTTCGACCTGCCGTGGAGCGCAATTCGCCCGCCATCATTGTCGTACACAACCACCCGTCGTCCGATCCCACACCAAGTCCCGATGATATCAAGATCACTCAGGCTATTCGGGAGGCGGGCCAGCTAATGGATATCGAGTTGCTCGACCATCTGATCATCGCCAAGGGCAGTTATGTTTCGCTCAAAGAAAAGCGTCTGGGATTTTGAGGAGAAAGATCATGCCTGAAAAAATCTACCTGCACCTTTATCACGGACGGAAGGACCCATTCGAAGACCTTGAAGACTGGGGTAGTGAGGGACCCGTCTTCGGTCCTTACGCGAGCATCCAGATCACCTATGGGGCACATATCAAGATGCACGCGCCAGATGGTTTCGATGATCTCACCTGGCATGAAGACCTCGTCTACTACGACGGTGTCTACTATGGCGATGTGTCCATCTGCACAAGCCCCGATCAGTCTGCCATTTCATATGAAGAAGAAAAATCTAATCCCCCGAAAAAGGAGCAATGCCATGACGACAACCCTGACCTGTAATCGCACAGACCTGCGCAATGCGGTTAGTTATATTCTACCTGCCATCTCGGGCAGTGTCCTGCCTGTACTCAAGCATTTGGAGATGCACCTCGATCCAGAACAGAACCTGATCCAATTGAGCAGCACCGATCTGGAAATCAGGATGGGCATCAGCCTGTCTGCCCAGATCGAGATAGAAGGTGAAGCAGTCCTGGATTGCCTGATCCCTGCCCAAATCTTTGCAGATATCCTGGGGATGATCGAGAGCGAACAGATGCGCATGGAACTAACAGATTACGACCTGCTTGTGCGCACGGGCGGGACGAAGACCCGCCTGAGCATGTCTACAGAAGATAGTTTTCCTCCAGAGTTTACGCTGGCAAGCAATGCCTGTCTGCTCTCCTTGTCCACCCAAGGCCTGAAAGATGCCCTACAAAAGGTTATCTCGGCTGCCAGCACAGACTACTCGCGCCCTGTCTTGAACGCGGTACTCTTTGATCTGAAAGACAGCAACCTACACTTGGTGGCAGCTGACGGCTACCGTCTGGCACATGATCTTGTGAGGGTGGAGAGTGCCCTTGTGGAAGAGAAGAAATACCTATTACCCATGAAGGTGGCGCAGAAACTGCTGCGCAGCCTGCCCGCTGAAGACAGTCCACTCTCCATCCAGGCAGACGAGGGACGCATACTCTTTCGCTGGAACGAGAGCAGCTTTTGGGCTTCTCTGATAGATGGTAACTTTCCCGCGTGGCGGGAGGTGGTTTACATGGCAGATGGGCAGACTCTGCCGGGTGATGCAAAACCTTTTCCTCGTGAAGCTCTGCAAATGGCCGTGAAGCGGGCGGAAATCTTCGCCCGTGATGGACAGACCCCGCACCTGATCCGCTTTGCACCAAGTGAAGTGGGCATGCGTATTTCAGGGGAAGGGATTGAGACTGGACAGAGCGAGGAAGATGTCGCCTGTGAGATCCACCTGCCCTTTGCCCTGAATGGTCTCTATCTCCTGCAAGCCCTTTCCGGCATGGCGCGTGAGTTTCCACAACTGCATTTGACAGGCAGCAACCAGGCGCTGATTTTTGCAGAAGACGATTTCCTGTATGTGATCATGCCACTCTTTACCCAGGAAGAGCGCGTACCAGTGAAGCGGGCAGAGGAAGCGGTGGCAGCCTGAACACAACACCCTTCAGGGTGCAGGCGTGCACAATACCCTTTCGGGTACAGGCGAGAAAAACAAAAACAGAAGAAAGAGCGGGAGGCTTGCTTGCCTTCCGCTCTTTGACTTTCAAGGAGAAACGATGAAAACAACAGCTTATACGATCCGTCCCGTGAGCACACATCTGGACGGGCAGATCCTGCCGCTGAGACAGGCAGGTGGGCGCTGGGATGCGATCCAGATCACTGTTCTACCCGAAGCCGGTAACGATGAATGTACTGGCTGGGGACTATTCCCTATGTTGGATAAAGACAAATTGGGCCCCTGCCAGCTACTGACGGCAGATGAGCGCATTGCCGTCGCCGCACTGGATGCTCTGCATGGAGAAGACTAATGGAGACAACATTTTATTTCAATCAAGATCAAAAAGCCTTGCATTTTGCAGGTGCCAAGCAAAAAGCCGAAGATAATCTGGCGACCTTGCGTTTATTAGAAGAACTCAAAGAAAGTGGTCTGGCTGCTACCCCTGCCCAACAAGAAAGCCTGATCCGTTACACGGGTTGGGGCGATACCGCTGTCTACAAACACGCTGCGGATGAACTGGATGGGATGCTGGATATTCCCACCCTGAATGCCCTCAAAGCCAGTATGCTAAACGCTCACTACACCAGTTTGGAGATCATCCGAGCCATTTGGCAGGGCGTTTCTCAAGTCTTCGATGCTGGGATGAAAGAACTGCATATTCTGGACCCTTCGGCGGGGATTGGGCATTTTCGCAGCTTGGAGCCTACCGCCTGGCGTGCTAAATCTCACTGGCTGGAAGTAGAACTGGAGCCACTGACAGCAAAGACACTCGGTCATTTGCATCCCAATACAGATCAAGCTCGCGTCTATGCCGGTGGCTTTGAAGAAGCTCCCGTACAATCCGGGCAATTTGATCTGGTCATCTCCAATATTCCCTTCGGCCAATACCCTGTCGTAGATCATGGGATTAAGGATAAAAGGCTGAAAAGCAGCATCCATGACTACTTTCTCTGCAAAGCAATAGAAGTCGCTGCCCCTGGCGGGTTGGTTGCGATCATCACCAGCCGCTACACGCTGGACAAGAAAGATGATTACATACGCCGTTGGGTTGTAAGACGGGCAGAACTCTTGGGCGCAGTGCGTTTGCCACAGAATACTTTCCAGAAAAACGCAGGTACACAGGTCGTGACTGACGTACTTTTTCTGCGCAAACGTGAGAGTGTGCTAGCAGAGCACGCCCTCTTGCCAAGCTGGGTGGATGTGGTGGAGATGCCTTTGCAAAACGAGGATGGCGAGACACACAGTGTCCCCGTAAATTCTCTCTTCGCCCAGCATCCTGACTGGGCATTGGGCACCCCCTGCCTGATACGCGGTATGTATGGCCCAAACGAATACACACTGAAGGCAGATGTGGGACATTCGCTTTTGGCTGAAAAACTTTGTAAAATCCTGCCTGAGAATCTGATTACCAGCACCCAGCGAGTGGTGATGGATGAAAAGGTAGAGATGGGCAAGCCAGAGCATATTATCCCTATTCCAGCAAAAGCTTCTCTGCGTGAACGCAAACAGCGGGAAGCCCTGCGGGAACTCTATGATCTGGCACGCGCCCTACTACAAAGCGAGATTGCGGCCGATGGACAGGCTGAGACACTTCGCTCTCGCCTAAACGAAGCCTACGACAATTACCTGCTTTACTACGGAGCACTTTCTGGCAAAAACACGCTGCAGCTACTGAAAAATAACCCGGCTCTGCCTTTCTTGCGTGCTCTGGAAGTGCTTGAAGAAGGTCTGCCGCGCAAAGCAGCCATTTTCCATCATAGCACCCTGCGCAGCCAAAGAGTGTTGCCTCATACCCCCAATGCCAAAGAAGCGATGCTCCTCAGTCTGGATCAATTGGGTGAGGTCGATCTGGACTTCATCGCTCATTCTGCCAGGATCAGCGAGAGTCAAGCTGTTCAGGATTTGGAAGGTCTGATCTACAAAGACCCCGCGGATGATCGCTGGCAGACAGCCAACACCTATCTCTCCGGCAATATTCTGGAGAAGCTTGAGCTAGCCAGAGACGCTGCTGAAAAAGATTCCAGCTATGAAAATCATCTGGTCGCTTTGCGAGAAGCGATGCCCAAGCCGCTTCGTCCAGATGAAATTCGGGCACGCTTAGGCTCTGGCTGGATTCCTGTAGATGTCATCCAATCTTTCCTGGAATATCTCCTGCCAAAAATCGAGGTCGCAGAGGTGATCTATATCCCCGACCTGGGTTCCTGGAAAATTGCAGCCAATACCTGGCCTGTAACCGATTTCCTGCTCTATTCAGAGTGGGGAACGGCGCGGCGGAGCGCGCTGGATCTAATTCGCAATAGCCTGAACGCCCATACCCCCGTGGTCTATGACACGATTGATGAAAAGCGCGTCATGAACCGGGATGCGACCATTGCCGCCCAGGCGAAATTGGAAAAGATCGAAGCCGCCTTTGAACTCTGGCTCTGGGAGAAGCCTGAACGAGCTGAGCGTTTGGCGCAAATCTATAACCGTCTCTACAATATCTACCGCCGCCCGCATTATGATGGCGCACACCTGAGCTTGCCTGGCATGAATGCGGAGATCACGATGCGTCCGCACCAACTGGATGCGATCTGGCGTCTCTTGCAGGAGCGCAGTGTGCTCTTGGCACACGAAGTGGGCCTGGGCAAAACCCTGACCACCATTGCCGCGATCATGGAACTGAAAAGACTGGGACGGATCAACAAGGCGATGGTGGTTGTCCCTAATCATCTGACCCTGCAATGGCTGGAGGAAACGCTCTGGGCTTATCCTTTGGCCAGGATACTCTGTGCCGGTCCTAAGGATTTGAGCAAGGCAAAGCGCGGTGAGTTCCTTAGCCGAATTGCGACAGGCGATTGGGATATCGTGATCGTCCCCGAATCCTCCTTCAAGCTACTACCGGTAGGAGAAGAAGCCCTAAACGACTTTTTGCAGGGAGAGATCGACAAGCTACGCTCCTTTCTCTACCAGAACGCAGGCATGGGACGTGGGGCAGAAAAACAAATCCAGAAGGCAATTAAGCATTACGAGGCTCGTCTGGCCAGACAGGCAGAGATGCGCAAGGATGCAGCCGAGACCATCACCTGGGAAATGCTGGGCCTGGATATGCTCATCGCGGATGAATTTCACGCCTATAAAAATCTCTTCTTTGCAACCAAGATGAGCCGTGTGGCAGGTTTATCGAATAGCAATTCCCAACGTGCCTTTGATATGTTCATCAAGTCCCGCTTTATCCAAAAGCAGGGCGGCCGCTTTGTGGGCATTACGGCAACGCCAGTTACCAACACTCTAGCCGAAGTCTTTACCTTGCAACGCTACTTCCAATATAAAACGCTGGAGAGACTGAACCTGACCCACTTTGATACCTGGGCAAAGATGTACGCCCAATCCGTAGCCCTGCCAGAAATGTCTCCGGAAGGGGGTGGTTTCAGGATCAATATCCGCCTGGCGAAGTTTGTGAACGTCCCCGAGCTTTCCACCCTGCTCGCCCAATTTACCGCATCCCTGAAATGGACGCAAATCGGTGCGGGACCCAAGGCGATCAGCCGCCCTGCCCTGCATCAGGCCCGTCCCTTGATTGTGGAACTGCCCGGCAATGCAGACCTGAAAGACTATATTGGGTATTTATCTGATCGGGCAACGCAGGTCCGCAATGGCTCTGTGAAGCCAGAAGAGGATAATATGCTCCGGATCACGTCCGAAGGGCGTAAGGCTGCCCTGGATATGCGTTTGCTCAATAACCTGGCGGATTTGGCGCAGGAAGCGCCCTTTGCAGACCATGCCAACTCCAAAGCCTACAAAGCGGCAGATGCAATCACCGCTATCTACCACGCCACCACAGGCAGCCGGGCGGCGCAGGTGGTTTTCAGCGATATGGGCACACCCAAATCGCGTTAATTTTCTCTCATTCAACTTTAGTCAATCGCCTCAGTGCATCCTGCGCTGGGGCGATTTTTATTCAGGAGTATTTCATGAAGAAAAAACCCTTTGATCTCTATCAAGATATCAAGCAAAAACTCATTCGGCGGGGGATCCCACCGAACGAAATTGCCTTTATCCACGATGCCAAAACGCCCGAAGCCCGTGAGCGTATTTTTAACGCAGTCAGGGCAGGGAAAATCCGGGTCCTGATCGGTTCCACCGCCAAGATGGGCACAGGTATGAATGTCCAGGACAAATTGATCGCCATGCACCATCTGGATGCACCCTGGCGACCCGCAGATGTGGAGCAACGTCAGGGGCGCATCTTGCGCCAGGGGAATAATTTCCAGGAAGTCTTTGAGTTCGTCTATATCACCACGGGTAGTTTTGATGGATATATTTGGCAGGTTTTGGAAACCAAGGCTCGCTTTATTGATCAGGTCATGTCCGGGCAGGTCAACAGCCGTGAGATAGACGACATCAGCAAGACCGCCCTCTCCATGGCGGAGATCAAGGCCCTTGCCAGTGGCGACCCGGAGATCATGAAGATGATCGCCGTGGAAAATGAACTGACGAAATTAGACAGCGTGCGCGGCTCCTGGTTGTGTAATCGCCAGTTGATGCAAATGAAACTGCAGGGTCATCAACAACAAAAAGAGGGACTGGCCAGGAAAATCGCCATCCTGGAGCAGGCTATCCAGATCAGAGACCAGCACGAAGAAAAGGATTTCCGCCTGCGCGTGCTGGAGAAGGAATATCAGACACGCAAAGAGGCTGGGGCTGCGCTGAACCGCGCCTTTCTCCAATATGGGCGGGAAGGCAAGCTCAT
>FLOH01001271.1_pt1 | contig 40393 bp, 42 predicted proteins | sample 756751 | NCBI WGS metagenome assembly FLOH01 (sample SAMEA4026879, study PRJEB14308) | marine metagenome | biome: coastal water; material: water | depth 74 m
TATGGCCAGCCAGATCGCACTACGTTTGCGCGGTAAGCACAAACCGATGTTCACCGCACACATTGATTGCGGCGATAATATCATCGTCATCAACGCCGAAAAGGTGAAGCTGACGGGTCGCAAGCGCGAAAACGAAAAGTTCTATTGGCACACCGGATATCCGGGTGGCATCAAAGAACGCACCTTGGGTCAGATCTTGGATGGCAAGTACCCCGAACGCGTGGTCATTAAGGCTGTTGAACGCATGATTTCGCGTTCCCCCATGGGCCGCACGCAGATGAGAAAACTGCACGTTTATGCCGGTACCGATCATCCCCATGGCGCGCAGAACCCTGAAGTTCTGGACATTGCTGCCATGAACCCGAAAAACAAGAGGAGCGCGTAACCCATGGCTGATCTCACAGACCTCAAAGATCTGGTCGAAGGTGGCGAAGTCGCGACGACGGCAGGTGCCGTTGTTGATGCTGCTCCGGCTGTTGTCGAACCCAAAATAGATGCTCAGGGCCGTTCTTACGCCACGGGCAAACGTAAAAACGCCATTGCGCGCGTGTGGATCAAGCCGGGCAAAGGCAAGATCGTCGTCAACGGTCGCGAACTCGAAACCTACTTCGCTCGTCCGGTGTTGCGCATGCTGATCAACCAGCCGTTTTCCACAGCGGCCCGCGAAGGCCAGTACGATGTGGTCTGCACGGTCACCGGTGGCGGTCTGTCGGGTCAAGCCGGCGCGGTGCGTCACGGCATTTCCAAAGCCCTGACCTACTTTGAACCGCCCCTGCGCGCCGTGCTCAAAGCCGGTGGCTTCCTGACCCGTGATTCACGTGTCGTGGAACGTAAAAAATACGGCCGCGCCAAAGCCCGCCGCAGCTTCCAGTTCTCCAAGCGTTAACTTCACTCAGATTGAAGTTTTTAAAAATCAAGGGCTTAGCAGAAATGCTAAGCCCTTTTTTTGTTAGATGCTTGGTGGCTCCTCTGCCCGCAATCGCAATCCCTCCTTTCGCATACAAAGGCTTCGTTCAGGGATGGTTCATGGAAGGTATGCATAATAGACCTCGATTAGAATGAAAAACGGTGACCCGCTATGATGATGCACTCTGTCTTTTTTACAGTTGTCATCGCCTTAGGTGCTGTGACGATGAACGGTACGGGCATGTTGTATGGTGGCAAGCCCGCAAAGGGATCTTTTTCTAGCTTTTTAGGAAGCTCTGCGGACAGTGATGATCATAAATGGAAACGTCGGGAGCATGACGATGACTAAATCGCGCAAGCCTAACCGTTTTGAAATGACGTTTCTGATGATGTGGCACGGTGTGCTGACGGGAAGCATTTTACTGACTTACATCAGCGGCGATGACATCTATTTCCTCCATAAATTTGCTGGATATGTGATTTGCGCTGCGCTGTTGGTGCGTTTGGTGGCGGCTGAGCTGGCACCGAAAAGCAGTCCGCTTCACCTTTCCCTGCCCAAGCTGTTTGTGCGGCGCGAAGGTGCGCGTAGTCCTGTATTGGCATGGATGGCGGTGGCTTTGATCACCGTAACTGCGGCGGCAGCGTTCAGCGGTCTATTGGCGGATAGTATCGGCTTTAAATATCTGCATGAGGGCCTAGCAGAAGGAATCCTTCCGATTATCATATTTGGTCACATGGCGCTGGTCTTGTGGCGGCCATTGGTCCGCAAACTTTCAAGCGTCACGGCAGATGATTTAGACCATACTGTCGCCCGGGCCGTCGCTGCCGCCACGCAACTCATAGCGCTGGGCGCGTCTGTGGTTCGGCGTGCCAAACCCTATCTTCAAGGCATGCGTTGATTTACCGACTTATTTGCCGAAGAGAAGCAGGGTTTGTGCTGAAAACTAGATCGACAATGCGTTCCAGAACGGAACCTCCCGACGGCCTATGGCGGTCACGTTTAGATTTCATATAGGTCAAAAGCGGACGTAACCACCAGCCCCATAATTAGCCTGCTTGTAACGCACAGAGCAGGCATTTAGGCGCTGCGCGGTCCTTCTTCGCGCCAGTACTCTTCCCTGGCCCCTTCATACACCCCCCCGACCATAGCCAGCGATTTGAGCTGGGCGTAGACTTGGTCTCCGGTGTTTAAGTTTAGGCGGTCCCACGATTTGCGGGTTACGCGGGACAAGATCCGTCCGCCTTCGCCGTCGCTGCCCAAGGCTAGAGATACGTTGAGCTGGCTGGTCGTGATCGGCAACATGTCGAGGATGCGCGCTGACAAGATGTTGTTGATGGAGCTGTCTGAAGTGGGGGTGAGGGCGATGGACACGTCGGTGGCGGCGATTTGCACGCGGCGGCGTTGGCCCTTTGTGCCCAAATGTCCCGGTACGACCAGCACACCGCCTGCCACCGACAAGTGGCTTAGGTCGTAATCGCTGTCATAGGCTTCGATGCGCGCCTCCAAAACGGCTGCGGCTTGTTTGCTTGCGGCCAGCGGCAAGGTTAAATCCGCCAACAATTGGGCCAGCGGTCCGGCGGCGTGAACCCGGCCTTTGTCCATCAAAATCATGTGATCGGCTAGGCGTTCAACCTCGGCCATGTCATGGCTGACATAAACCACCGGAATGGCCAGATGGGCGTGGAGCTTTTCCAGATACGGTAAAATTTCGTCTTTGTTGAAGCGGTCCAAGGCCGCTAGCGGCTCGTCCATCAGCAACAGTTTCGGCCGTGACAGCAACGCGCGGCCAATGGCGACGCGTTGACGTTCGCCGCCCGACAGGGTGTTGGGGGCACGCGCCAACAGCGCATCGATCCCCAGCAAATCCATCAGTTCATCAAAGGGCACCGGAGCGGGACCGCTTTTAAGCGCCCGCTTGGCCCCGAACAGCAGGTTTTGGCGGACCGAAAGATGGGCGAACAGGCTGGCTTCTTGAAACACGTAGCCGATGGGCCGTTGATGGGGCGGGACGAAGTGGTGCTCAGATTGCCAGATGTCTTCGTTAAAGCGCAGCGAACTGCCGCGAAGGCGCGTGAGCCCGGCCAAACAGCGCAACACCGTGGTCTTGCCGCACCCCGACGGGCCGAACAACGCGGTGACCCCGGTGGCCGGCACATGAAATGCGGCATCCAGATCAAAATCGCCAACGGACCCGGCAAAATAGGCGTCTATACCGCGGGGAGTGCTCATTTGATGCGTCGCTCCCATCTTTTTTGCCCCAAGGTCATAAGCAATATCAACACAAATGCGCCCACCACCATGCCAGCCGATAAGATATGCGCCTCGGCGTATTCCAGAGATTCCACGTGGTCGTAAATGGCCACCGACAACACCTGGGTTTCACCGGGAATGTTGCCGCCCAGCATCAAGATCACGCCGAATTCACCCACTGTGTGAGCAAAAGCCAGCACGGTTCCGGTCAAATAACCGGGCCGCGCCAGGGGCAGGGCGACGGACACAAACGCGTCCCATGGACTGGCGCGCAAGGTGGCGGCGACTTCTAAGGGGCGATCCCCCAAAGCCTCAAACGCATTGCGCAAGGGCTGGACCATGAACGGCAGCGAATAGACCACCGAGCCCACCACCAACCCGGCGAAGGTGAATGGCAAGGTGGTGCCGAACAACGCCTTTACCGGCGCGCCGATGGGGCCGTCGGGGCTCAACATCAGCAACAAATAAAAGCCCAACACGGTGGGCGGCAGCACCAACGGCAAGGTCACCAAGGTGCCGATGATTTCCTTGCCCCAGGCTTTGGACCGGGCCAGCCACCACGCCAGCGGGGTGGCGACGATCAGCAAAATGATCGTCGTCACGGTGGCCAGTTTTAGGGTCAGTTCAATCGCTTGTCCCATAGCTTAGTCTTTAACTCCGTAGCCAAATGATTTGATGATATTCAATGCCTTATCACCATTCATAAATGCTATAAAAGAGTTCGTTGCCGGGTTTTTTGCGCCTTTGACCAGTAACACAGCTTGCTGTTCAATGGGCGCGTGAAACGTACTGGGCACGATCCAGGTCGATCCGGATGGATCCAACGCAACCTGGGCTAAAGCAACGATGCCTAAGTCCGCCGCACCCGTGGAAACGAACTGGCGGGTCTGGGCGATGCTGTCGCCCCGGATCCATTTATCCTGGGTCTGGGCGGTGAGGCTCAACGCTTCAAGGGTTTGCACGGCAGCGACACCATAAGGGGCGGTTTTGGGGTTGGCGATGGCCAGCTTGTTAAAGTCCCCTGTTTGCAGCATGCGTTGCACGTCCAGGTCATCTTGGGACGACCACAGGGCAATTTGCCCGAGTGCGTAGGTGAAACGGCTTCCTGGGACCGCGTGTCCGTCTTGTTCCAGCATTTGTGGGCGCCGGGCGTCGGCGGCAAGAAACGCATCGAAGGGCGCGCCGTTGATGATGTGCGCATACAGCTTGCCGGTTGAGCCAAAACTGAAGATCACGTCATGCCCGGTGGCCGCTTCAAAGGCCGTCTCGATGCCCTTGGCGGCGGCGGTGAAATTGGCGGCGACCGCTACGTTGGTGGATTCTGCGTGGGCCATAACTGGGGCCACAAAGGGGACGGCAAAGGACGCGCAAAGCAGGGTGATGGCCGTTTTTAGGGGGATTTTTTCCATCGCTTTACTCCACCGCACAGCCGGGTTGGACCGCGAGGCCCTCATTTGCGTTATGGCTGTTGGCACCATAACGATTGTTAGCATATTCAACAGCTTCTCAGCAATTGTTATGCCAAATCGGTAAAGGCTTGATATACGGGCAAAGAGACGGCGTCGCGTACCTTCGTGTCGGATATCTTACAATCAACGGCGTTTACTGAGGTCCAAATCGTAGCGAACTTCTTGGCTGCATTCCCCCCAATCGTCTGCGCCATACTCTTGGGTCAGCGCAAACCCGGCGCGCTCATACAGACTGCGCGCCGCATCCAGCCCCTGAAAGGTGGTTAAAAACAGCTTGTGTTGAGCCCGTCGTCGACACGTTTCGATAGCTTGGTTGAGCATTTTTTGCCCCAGCCCTAAACCTTGGGCACAGGTGGCGAGGACAAAAAAGCGCACCCGCGCTTCGTCTTGGGGTAAACCAGAGGCCTCCACCACCAACGTGCCGACAATGGCGCCGTGCGGATCTTCAACGCGGATCAATTGATCGCGATCTTGGTCGTATTTGTCCAACAGCAGCCCAAAATCACGGGTCACCAAGGTTTCAAAGTTGCGGCCAAAGCCCCATACGGCGCTGTAGTAGTTCATGTGCAAGCTGATCAGCGCCCCCGCCAGGCCGCTGGTATAGCCGACTTTGATTTCGTATGGCGGTTCAACGGGGCTAGAGGTGAATGTGCCAGCTTGAACCCCAATTTGTATCAGGGCACAAATGCGCTCGGCATAAGCATCGTCTAACCGCGCTGGGTCACTGAGCAGGGCCTGCCAGATCATCGCCACCACCAAGTCGGCGACTGCGCTTGACGCAGCACGTCCGGTTTCACCGCTGTTCACCAAATACTGCGCCAAGGCATCACGCCGAGGGGTGACAAAGCGGTCGAGAAATTTGTGCTGCGCATCGCCACCAGATCGGCTCACCGCAATCAGGGCGGCGAGAAGCTCACCTGCTGGGCCATTATGGTAGGTTTGAAACAGGATTTTCAACACCACCGCCAAGGGACGCTGGACGTCCAAATCCTGCAACGCCGGGGCATAAACGTCATAGACCTCAATCAACAAATCGATCCGCGTCGGCCACCATCGATAGATAGTCTGTTTGCCGACCTGCGCGTGGCGGGCAACGGCTTCGATGCTCAGCGCCTGCGGTCCACCCGTCTCAGCCAAATGCAGCGCGGCGGCCAAAATGGCGGCGTGGCTTTTTTGCGACCTGGGTGCGCCGCGTGCGGGTAGGGGCGTCGAGGATGAGGAGATGGGTGCCATGAGCAAAATTATATTCGAGACGATCCGTGTTGTAAATAGGCTAACGTATTAGCTTTGCTCGATATCGTGGCTTTTCAGGTTGGCCAGTATGGGCTTGCGGATGCGCAGTTCGGCGAGTGGGAAAGTGATGGATATCTTTGTGCCTTTGCCTTTGAGAGATGAAATGTCGAGCGCGCCGCCGCCGTGTTCGGCAAACATCTTCGCCAAATATAGCCCCAGGCCGGTGCCTTCGTAACGCCGTTCAAGGCGGGTATCGATTTGTTCAAAGGGTTGCAGGGCGCGGGTCACTTCGCGGGGGCTCATGCCGATGCCGGTGTCGGTGATGATGACCCGGACATGGGAAATTTCCAAGGCCGTCTCAACGGTGATGGTTCCCCCCTCAGGGGTGAACTTGGTGGCGTTGGAGAGGATGTTAAGCAGCAATTGCAGGCTTTTGCGCGGATCGGCTTGGACCAGGGGCAGGTTGTCGTCAAAATCCATTTTCAGCCGCACCCCTGCCGCTTGGGCTTGTCCTGCGGTAAAACGATAGGCCTTTTCAAGCAGTTCGCTGAGCAGCACGTCTTGGGTGTCGACGGTGAATTTACCAGCTTCGATCTTCGACACGTCGAGCACATCGTTGATCACGCCAAGCAAGTGCTGGCCGCTGTCGTGAATGTCTATCAAATAAGACTTGTACTGCGGGTTGCTGACGGGGCCTAAAATTTCGTTGGTCATCAGATCGGAAAAACCGATGATGGCGTTCAGCGGCGTGCGCAGTTCATGGGACATGTTGGCGAGGAACGAACTTTTGGCGCGGCTTGCCATTTCGGCGTGGTCTTTGGCGATGCGCAGTTCAATTTCGACTTTTTTGCGCACCGTGATGTCGAGGAGCGAGCCCGACAACTGCAAGAGCCTGCCGTTATTATCGGTAACGACTTGGCCTAATTCTTCAATCGTGCGGATGGCGCCATTGGGGTGAACAACCCGATATTCAATAGCATAATCCTGCAAATCGGCCATGGATTCTCGAATGGTGGATTCGACATAGGTCAGGTCGTCGGGGTGAACGGTGTCAAAGAAATTCTCTAACGCCGGGGGGACACAATCCGGAACCAGGCCCAAAATGCGGTAATGTTCTTCTGACCAATGGGATTCACCCGTTTGCAGGTTGTGGCTCCAACTGCCCAGGTGTGCGATGCGCTGGGCATTTTTGAGGTTGATTTCAGAGCGTTGCACTTCACGGGTGCGTTCAAGGACCCTCCGCTCAAGAGCGTCATTGGCGTCTTTCAAGCCCATTTCTGCGACTTTGAGGCTGGTGACGTCCATGCCGTAGCCGTTGACGTATTGTCCATCTGGTGAAGGGCTGAAGGCAATGGTGTAAATTTTTTCACCGATCACCACGTTGTGGTGAAAGTTTTCGCGGTCAGCTATGGTGCTCAAGACCACTTTATGGATGTCAGGGGGGACCTGACCTCCCTCTGATACACCCCAATCGAGCAGCAAATTTTGACTGGCCGGATTGGCGTTGAGCAATTTTCCAGATTTAGATATGCGCATTACAGGGCTGGGGTTTTGTTGCGGGTAGAGCGCCAGACTGCGGATGTCACGTTCTTGTTGGCGCCGTTCGGTGACATCGGTGACGAGCATAAGGTCATTGCCGATGATATCGGATTGAATGATTTCAAAAGTTCGCTCTTGGTTGCGAATGTCTTTGATCACGACATCGCTGTTGGGGCTGGCTTGTATAAAAAATTGCGGCCCTCCGCAATCGTCAAGAAAACGCTGCATGATCGTGGTTTTAGAGATCGCTTTGTCAGCCTCAATTTGCAAAACGCCCACGCCCAAGGCGTCGGTGACGTTCATCAAAATGTTAAGCCTGTCAATTTCCGTTTCCGCTTGTGCGCGCTGAAGAATGGCTTCCACTTTCAGGCGGGTTTGTTCTTTGAGCGCATCGCGCGAAGCGATGATTTCCTCCGTCAGGTGGGTGAATTGCAGTTCCATATTGTGCAATTCGTCACCCTTGAACATTTGGGTCGGCGCGGAACTGCCAAACAGGCGTTCTGAAAAAAGCGCGACTTTGGTCGTCACCAAGCCAATGCGTCGCATCAGGTACGCCAGGGTGATGATCAAAAGCCCGATTAGCAACGCAGCCAGCAGCGTGCGCTGTTGGCGGTCCTGGCTCAACACCGGCTGCATCAGGGCCTTAAAGCGCGCTCGTGGGATGAGGCTGAGAAAGTTGGTTCGGATTTCCGACGAGCCATAATCGAAAAATGTATTGCCCGTCACAATGAAGAGTTTCGGCAATTGAGAAATCGGCGTGCCCAATTTGATTTGCGTTTCGTCGGAACTGGCGATGACAACGACGGGCTTGCCCATCGCCAAGACGACAATGTTGTCTGAGCCCAAGAAGGTTTTTTGACTGCTGAGCAATAGATCTGAATTGATTTTAGAAATCGCCATCACGTAACCCAATAGAGTGCCCGAAGGGGCAAAAACTTTGGCCGTAGAGATCAGATAGGGCATGCCGGACTGTTCGGTCATCAAGGTTTGGTGGAGGCTTTTTTCAATCAATAACCTGCTGGGACGGGCATATCCACTGGGCAGAGTGGATTGGTAGGGGCTGAACAACTTGCGCACGTGCAAGTGCGGGTCCAACAACAGCAAAAAATCGGGGATATGAGTACTGCGCATCATGGCGCGATCCAGCAGCCATGAGGTGTCATTGTCTTGGGGCAGTTTAACGACGGCCTGAGCATCGTTCCAATCCCTAGAACTTGCGCTGAGCGTCAGGATGGTTTGCTGCGTCTTAGCCGTGTCGGCGATGAGGTGTGAGGTCATGAACTGTTGACGCACCGCGTCATTAAAGCGCATGCGATCACGCTGCGCCTGATCGTGAAGCCGGGCGGTGAAGTCTTCTTCGTAAATACGGGTGAGTGTTTTGGTATCGTATTGATCAAGCGCAAACCACATGGCCACCGCTGTGGCTACCGCCGTCAGCAGAATGCGTACTGTCAAAGAAGTGTCTTGTAGCCGCCTAATTTGCATTCCTCTCTATCGGCTTACTGTGGCTCGCCAATCAGCTCATCACCTTCGAACTGCCATCCGTTTCGACGCAGATTTTGCGCCGGGACGATAGCGAATTTTGGGTCGATCTGCGGGGCATTCTCAACCAGATACGCCGCCAATTCGGACCCCAACTTGGTTTGCGCCGGCCCGCTTGCCCAGCTGGTGATGTTGAACACCCGATAAAGCGGATATTTGCCCTTGGCCACGGCGTTTAAGTCTCTGGGGTCCGTTTTGTTGACCAACAGGGTCTTGACTGGGCTGTTCTCTTGCGCGCCTTTGTGGTCGATGTGCCATAGGGTTTCATAGCCGATGGAGCCGGGTGTGGTGGACACTTGGGTGATCATGTCTTTGATGGCGGTGACTTCGGTGATGTTCCAGCCAAACTGTTGTTCGTTGTTCAAAATCAGCCGCCAGTGGCCGGGGCGAATTTTACAATGCAAGCGCGCCAACGCGTGAACCTTTTCATTGGCGCCGAGTTTTAATCCGCTCATGGGCAGTTCGCTCCAATCGCGGATGTTGTTGCCAAACAGGGCGCGGGCATCGTCCAAAGACACGTTATTGGCCGGATTGAATGGATGGGTGATCAGCGCCAGCGCCCCGATACCTATGGTATGATAGGTAAGCCCCACCAATCGGTCGGTCACGCCGGGCGCGCAGCAAAAGGCACCCATGTCAGCGGTTTTGTTCGACAAAACGCCGGCGGAAGTGCCGCAGGTGCCATCTTGCACCGCAATTTTCACGCCGCGTTCTTTGGCAAAAGCTTCAACCATGGGGCCAAGGACGGGGTAAAGCTGCTGGTCCAGCGCCACCGCAAGGTCGACTTCAGTTTCGGTTGTATGGGTAATGCCTTTGCGATCCCATGCGTCGCCCATGGGAATGGTTTCACTGGGCAGGGAGAAGGCGCGTCCACCCAACAAACTTTCGTTGGCTGACACAGGAACTGATATCACCTGGGATATCAGGAGTGCACAAAACCCCACTGCTCCGGTGCAGTGGTTAAGTGACGTTTTTAACGATTTGGTTCTCATAAGCCAACCCTCACTTAGTGCTTGATTATAATAAAACATGCTGGACATGCATATTTTTATTATTCAATTTATAAATTTAGTCAATTTTAACAAAATTGAAAAACCTTCATTAAGCATTCATGTAAGGCAAATGTATTACGGATGCAATTTGTAAATTTACAAGTCGGCTATTAATCAGGGTAAATGGATAAAAATTTGGCGTACCTGTTATGTAGGCCGCGTAGGTAAACATTGCGAAAGAAACCAGGGTCCGTTAATCAGGTCTTATGGATGAGTACTGCACAAGATTGGAACAACAGCGATGATAGCGCGTATTTTTATCGACGGCGAAGTGGGTACCACGGGCCTGCAAATCCGCACTCGGCTTGAAAACCGGGATGATATCGAAATCATCAGTCTTTCGGAGCAATACCGCAAAGATGCAAGCGCGCGCCGTGATCTGCTCAACAGCGTGGATCTTGCCATTTTGTGTCTGCCCGACGATGCCGCCAAAGAAGCCGTGGCGATGATTGAAAACGCGGATGTGAAGGTGATCGACGCCAGCACGGCGTACCGGGTTGCAGACGATTGGACCTATGGCTTTGCCGAGATGAATGCAGGGCAGACGGCCAAGATTGCCGCGTCCAAACGGGTCAGCAATCCCGGCTGTTATGCGGTGGCGTCCATTTCGGTGCTGAACCCGCTGGTGAGCGCTGGGTTGGTGCCTGCAGGCCTGGGCGTCACCATCAACGCCATTTCCGGCTATAGCGGTGGCGGTAAGCAGCTGATCTCCAATTTTGAAGACCCAAGTTCGGCTGGGTTTACCCAGGCCCCGTACTTTGTGTATGGCCTGGGCCTTGCGCACAAGCACGTGCCGGAAATTCAGGTCCACAGCGGCCTGTCAAAGCGGCCCTTGTTTGTGCCCAGTGTCGGACGCTTTGCCCAAGGCATGTTGGTGCAAATTCCTTTGCAATTGGCAGACTTGCCCGCCCAGCCGTCCGCCAAAGACGTGCACGGCGTGTTGGCGGCGCACTACGCGGGATCGACGTTCGTCAAAGTCGCCTCGTTGGAGGACAGTGCCCAGCTGGCCCAGCTCCACCCCGAAGACGCCAACGGCACCAATGATTTGCGCTTGTTCGTGTTCGCCAATGCGGATGGATCACAAGCGGTGGTGATGGCGTTGCTGGATAACTTGGGCAAAGGGGCGTCGGGATCGTGCGTGCAAAACCTCAACATCATGTTTGGCTTTGACGAAACGGCCGGGCTTTCGTGAATATGGAAACCTTTGAAGTCCAGTCCAAAAACTTAGGCGCGGTGCAGGTTCTCCACCGTGATTGCCCGTTGTGCGGACGCAACAATGATGACCAGCCGGAAGTTGAATACAGCTATGATGTGTGGACCATCCGGGCGTGTTGCAGTTGCGATTTTGTGTATATCGACAAAGGCCCCGATTACGCCACGCTGTTTACCGAGCTCAGCTGGGAAACCACCACCAAAATTGAAGAGCAGCGCCGCGCCCAATTGCGTCCGGTGACTTTCAAAGCCAGCAAGCTGACGCGCCTGCGCCTGCATCTTTTGCCGCGAAAGCAAATGCCCAACATGGTCGAAATTTGGGCGCAGCCCGGTCCGGTCATTGATTTGGGTTGTGGCGACGGCGCGCAGATGCATGATATGTCGCCCGCTTTTGTGCCCTATGGAATAGAGATTTCGACCGAACTGGCCAAATCTGCGGACATGCTGTTCAGCGCCAGTGGCGGGGCCTGCGTCAACGCCGCGACTTTGGATGGCTTGAAGTCTTTTGGCGACGGGTTCTTTCGCGCGGCGACGTTACGCTCCTACCTTGAACACGAAATGCATCCGTTGGCAGTGTTGCTTGAAGTGCACCGGGTGCTTGCGCCCGGCGGGGTGGCGATTGTTAAGGTGCCCAACTACGCGTCGCTCAACCGCATGGTCATGGGGGCCAAGTGGTGCGGCTTTCGCTATCCCGACCACTTGAACTATTTCACTCCGCAAACGCTCAAGAAAATGGGCCAAAAAGCCGGTTTTTCGGCTCACTACGGCCTAACTTTCACCTTGCCGACGTCTGACAACATGTATGTGGTGTTCAAAAAAGACGGGGGCCGCAAGGCACGCTACAGCGCGTGCCGGGGCGGTTGATGTGGCCTCAAGCTCATCTAATTGATCGTACTATATCGTAGGGGATGAATCCTTTCGGGCGGGTGGAGGACACAAGTAAAGTCGGGTATTGTAGAATTCTGTCTTTTCAAATCTCCCGGAACAACGTAAGTGAATTTACCACCATGTTGGAAACAGAACTGGCCGCCAGCGAAGCGCGATTTAGTAAGGTCTTTGACGCCAGTCCGTCTTTAATCTCCATCACTGTTTTGGAATCCTCACAGCTTTACGCGGTCAATCAGGCTTGGTTGAATGTGACTGGCTACAGCCGTGATGAGGTGATCGGCAAGACGGCGCTTGAATTGAAATTGTGGGCTGATCCCAATCAGCGCGCCCATTTCATTGAGACTTTCAGAAAAACCAAAAAAATGCGCAATTACGAACTGCAAATGCGCAGCAAAGCGGGGGAAGTTCGCTCTTATATAGCGTCGGGCGAAGAGATTGAATACGATGGTCAACCCTGCCTTATGCTGGCGTTTAGCGACATTACGGAACGGCGCCAAGCGGAAGAGGTTTTGCGCCTTTCTCATGATGAGCTTGAGCGGAAAGTCGCAGAGCGCACCCAAGAGCTGCAAGACGCAAAGGCTGAATTGGAAGATAGCGAACTGCGTTTGATGCAAGTCAACCGCATGCTGAACAGCGTGCTCGATAACATTCCCGTGCGGGTGTTTTGGAAGGACTTGGACCTTAACATCATCGGCTGCAACCGTCCCTATGCGATGGACGCGGGTTTTCAAAATCCGCGCCAAGTGGTGGGTAAATCAGATTTTGACATGGTTTGGCACGATCAAGCGGAAGTCAATCGCGCCACAGACAGAGCCGTCATCAAAACCAATCAACCGCACCACGGTTATGAAGAGAGTTATATCAACCCTGACGGCCGAGAAACCTGGCGACGCAAATCAAAAAGTCCGTTACGCGATTTGGACGGCCATGTGGTCGGCGTTTTGGGCATTTATGAAGACATTACGCAGCGCAGAACGGCAGAAAAAGAGCTTGAGCGCGCTAAATCGGAAGCCGAACGCGCCAATCAGGCCAAGTCTCAATTTTTGTCGTCCATGAGCCATGAGTTGCGCACCCCCTTGAACGCCATACTCGGTTTCGCCCAATTGCTGGAATACGATCCGCGTCACCCGTTGTTAGACGCCCAAAAAGAAAGTGTCGAACACATCAAGACCGGTGGCGACCATCTGTTGAACTTGATCAACGAAGTTCTCGAACTGGCGAAGATTGAAGCGGGTCACGTGGACCTCAAAATCGAAAGCGTTAATCCCCAAGATGTCTTTTACGAAACCGTACCGATGGCGCAATCTTTGGCGGAAAATCGCGGCTTGACGTTTCACGTTCCGGTGTTGACGGGGTGTTGGCCGAACATCCGTGTCGATGCCCTGCGGCTCAAACAGGTGTTGCTGAATTTATTGTCCAACGCGGTCAAGTACAACGTCGATGGCGGCGAATTTACCCTGGACTGTAAAGAGGTAGATGGCAGCTTGAAAATTATTGTGTCTGACACCGGCAGGGGCATTTCCCCCCAAGGCTTGGAATATCTGTTCCAGCCTTTTAACCGCTTAGGCCATGAAAACAGCAATATTGAAGGCACCGGCATCGGCTTGACCATCACCAAACAACTGGTTGAGCACATGGGCGGGCAAATCGGGGTGGAGAGCCCCCCCCGGCAAAGGCACAACTTTTTACGTGGCCTTTCCACTTTTTGGTGAGCCCCATGCGAGTGCGCCCGGCGCGTCTGGAGCGGAGCCTAACCGCCTTGAGAGCTTAAGCGAGATCAGCTACATCGGTTCGGTGCTTTATGTGGAAGACAACAAGGCGAATGCCCTGCTGATGGAAGAGGTGTTTGAACAATTCCCCAATTTGCGCCTGATCACAGCAAACAACGCAGAGTACGGGCTTGAGCTGGCCGCCGCCGAACAAACAGACTTGATCATGCTGGATATCGATTTACCGGGGATGAGTGGCCTTGAGATGCTCAAAATCTTGCGCTCATGGGAAGGTTTTACCGGCTCCATCATCGCCGTCAGCGCCCACGCTATGCCTCACCACGTGAAAGAGGGATTAGCGGCGGGTTTCGACGCCTACCTCACCAAGCCGTTTGATTTTGCGCGTTTGACCGCTGAATTGGAACGCGTGTTTGGGCAGCTTGATCCGTAGGGAGAGAGCGTTTTGGCTGTCGAGCTGTTGTCTTCAAGCCCCGCCAAGAGGTCAACGCGCCGCTTCAACACGGTTGCGGCCATTGTTTTTGGCAGCATAAAGGGCGTCATCTGCACGACGGATCAAAGCCCGCATGCTTTTTTCCTGGGTATAGGTGGCGACGCCAAAGCTTGCGGTGACCTGCCCAATCTCTTTCATCGGGCTATCGGCAAGAATTTCGCGACACGTATTGGCCAACGCCAACGCGCCATGGATAGCCGTTCCCGGCAGTAAAACAATAAACTCTTCGCCGCCCCAGCGCGCTAAGGCATCAACGTCACGCAACCGCGATTGCACAAGGGTAGAAACCGATTTAAGCACCGTGTCCCCGGCTTCGTGACCATAGGTGTCGTTGACAGCCTTGAAGTGATCGATATCAAACATCACGACGGAAAACGTCGAACTTAAGCGGTGGGCGCGGTTCAGTTCGTCTTGCAAGAGATCAGAAATGCAGCGGCGATTGAGTAGCCCTGTCAGGGTGTCGGTGGTGGCTTGCTCGCGCAAAGTCTGTTCGATGAGATGACGGCGCTCAATTTCGCCTTCCAACTGCGCCACAGTCCGGTTCTGCGCATCGACGAACCGTTTGAACAACAAACCGAGCCCCGTGACAATCCCCACCGTTCCCAGCGCCAAGACGCTTTGCATAACGATAAAACGCTGTTCGGCTTGCTTGATAAGCCGTTGCAGGCGCGTTTCAACAATGTCAGCTTTTGCAATTAATGAGTCGAATGGTTGGTCGAACGATAGTTCTCTATCGGGTTCAGATTGGAATACTGTCTGGTTGCGCCAACGTATTTTCAAGTCGGCCTTATACAGCGCAAGTTCTTGGCGCACGTCGACGATGTATTGGCGCAATTGGGGATCATCTAAGGGGATAAAGGTGCCTTCTGCATTTGTGCCGCCATCCAGCATGGCTTTGGCGTACCAATCAGCCTGATCCAAGTGGATGAGGGTATTTGCAAACTTGTCGGGGTGGTTCTTGTAGTGAGATGATTCGAACGACAAATGCCCCAAGGCGGCTTCCAGCTTGATTTCCATGGCCGCGTCAATCAGCGGTGTATAGCGCTGCGACATGCGCAAGCCCGTTTCGGCGCTGTAAACGATCATAGAGATGATGAGCAGTCCGGTGACGATGAGCAAAGCCAAAACGCGCCTCAGACGGTACGAAGTCGGATGCGCTTCGAACTCGCTAAGGTCTGCAACCAATGGATATTGTAAAAGGGGGGGGGTGTTTGCGATGTCATAATCCGACTGCCATCCCTAAAATTTGATGAATAGACTAACCTTAAAACACCAAAAAATCAACGTTCATAAATATTTATGGTTCAAAATTGATAAATTACAGACGCTCAAGGACGCAGCAAAAGCAGCACAAATTTCAACCGGAGGATCTGGTTGCCGGCGCTGCCACAAGGGGATTTTGAGCCCTGGGTCCGCGTGGGCCAGCATGACCGTGTGCACGACGCGCTGGTCAGGTAGGGTGCGCGCCGTGTGCACAATGCCTTGGTAGTGCGAAAGCGGCTCGGTGTGGTTGGTCCGGTGAAAGGGCATGCGTTGGGTCAAGTAAACGGTGTCGGTTTCAGGCTCAATGCGGGCTTCAATGCGCGCTAAGACGGTGATGTAGGCAAATATCAGGACCACTAAGGTGACGATAGAGCACGCCACGGCGTACAGCGTCCAGCCCGCTTCCGACCACGCCATGGCGATGAAAAACGTTGAGATGAACAAACCGCCTTTGCCCAAGGCCAGTGCGACAAAGCCCAAAATGACTTGGGCGCGCACCGAAACCTGCCAGGGCTTTTTATCCAGGTCCAAAGCGAACGGTTCAGCGTGCTTGAGGAGGGCCTGAAAGAGCATACGTCACACGTCGATGTCTTGCACAAATTGAGCGTGCTCTTGGATGTAGGCATAGCGCAGTTCCGGCTTTTTGCCCATCAGGCTTTCTACTAGCTCTTCGGTATCATGGATGTCATCCCATTCTTCCGCGCCATGGCCGGTCGGCACCGTGACCCGCAACAAGATGCGCTTGGCCGGGTTCATGGTGGTTTCTTTGAGCTGGGCGGGAGGCATTTCGCCCAAGCCTTTGAAGCGGCTGATTTCGATTTTGCCACGGCCCTTGAACTCGGTTTCCATCAATTCATCTTTGTGCGCATCGTCGCGCGCGTACATCAACTTGGCCCCTTGAACAATGCGATACAAGGGCGGCATGGCAATATAAAGATGTCCGTTTTCAATGAGTTTCGGCATTTCTCTAAAAAAGAACGTCATCAACAGCGAGGCGATGTGCGCGCCGTCCACGTCGGCATCGGTCATAATGATGATTTTTTCATAACGCAGCGCTTCGTCTTGATAAGCTTTGCGGGTGCCGCAGCCCAGCGCTTCGCCCAAATCAGACAGTTCCTGGTTGGCTTTCAGCTTGTCCAAAGTTGCCGAGGCAACGTTGAGGATTTTGCCGCGCAAGGGCAAGATAGCTTGGTTTTTGCGGTTGCGCGCCTGCTTGGCGGAACCGCCGGCGCTGTCGCCTTCGACAATAAACAGTTCCGTGCCCAGCGCCGAAGTCTGGCTGCAATCGGACAGTTTGCCAGGCAAACGCAGCCTTTTGGTTGCGGATTTGCGTTTGGTTTCCAGCTCTAAGCGGCGACGGGTGCGGATGTTAGCGCGATCCACGGCGTTGTCGAGCAACACCTTGGCCACCTTGGGGTCACTGCTGAGCCAATGATCAAAGCGATCCCGTACGGCGTTTTCCACCAATCTGGTGGCGGCGTCGGTGGACAACTTGTCTTTGGTTTGGCCCTGAAATTGAGGGTCGACAATGAACGCCGATAGCATCACGCAGGCCCCGCCGATCACATCGTCGGCCATGACCTTGGCGGCGCGTTTGTCGCCGACCAAATCCGCATAGGCCTTAATGCCCTTGGTGAGCGCGGATTTGAGCCCCGATTCATGGGTGCCGCCTTGCGGTGTGGGCACGGTGTTGCAATAGGAATTCAAGAACCCGTCTTCGTCCATGGGCCACGCCACCGCCCATTCGACCCGTCCGGGGCCTTCGGGGAAATTGGCATTGCCTTCAAATGAAAGTGGCGTGACGGTGCGCCGATCCTTCAGCAAACTGGCGATATAGTCCGCCAATCCACCGGGGAAATGCAGTTCGGCTTTTTCGGGGACGTCTTTGTCTTCTTTATCGCGGAGCAAGCAGGCATCACAGCTCCAGCGGATTTTCACGCCTCGGTACAAATATGCCTTGGACCGCACCATGCTAAACAGGGTGTGCGGGCGAAAATTGACGCGGGTGCCGAAAATGTCGGTATCGGGCACAAACGTTACGGTAGTGCCGCGACGATTGTTCACCGGGCCTAGGCATTCCAGTATTGACGTCGGCAAGCCGCGTGAATAGGTCTGCTGATACAGTTGTTTGTCCTTGGCAACCTCGACCAACAGCATGGACGACAGGGCGTTCACCACCGAAGAGCCGACGCCGTGCAAACCGCCGGAGGTCTCATACGCGCCGCCGCCGAATTTACCGCCTGAATGCAGGGTGGTGAAAATGACTTCGAGCGCCGATTTGTCTTTGAATTTAGGGTGCGGGTCGACCGGAATGCCGCGGCCGTTGTCGCGCACCACCAAGCGGTTGCCCGGCTCCAACGTGACGTCGATGAGGCTGGCGTGTCCGGCCACCGCTTCGTCCATGGCGTTATCGATGATTTCCGCCGCCAAGTGATGGTAAGCGCGCTCATCGGTGCCGCCGATGTACATGCCGGGCCGCTTGCGTACCGGCTCTAAGCCTTCCAACACTTCGATATCCGCCGCCGTGTAAGCATCACCGCTCGCCGCTTTGGGCATAGCGGCTGGCTTCGCACTAGGTTTTTTGACGGCTGCCCCCGGTGCAGCGGGTGGCGTAGCTGGCTTTTGAGCGCTGACTTTAGGCGGGGTGGATTTGGCTTCGAATAGGTCGCTCATGGATGTCTGGGTCTCTTTGGGTTGTACGGAGCCCGGTGGGCTGACAAAGGTGGGTTTACAAAGAAACTGGCTCCTCCGCCAGCGACAGCGTATCGTATTTCACGTGCCAATGCTTTCTTTTCATCATACGGTACTCTGGCGCTGAAAAAAGCACTAAATATAGCCATTAAGCCCAAAACCATTGAGGACAACATGAGCGAATCGATTTCTTCGGAAGTTTCTCCTGGCTCCCCAGACCCGCGCCCCCAAGACCGGCAACCAGAAATCCCGCGCGGTGTGTTGGCAATCCGTCAAGTGGCGATGCCCGCCAACTTGAATTCGGGCGGGAACGTGTTTGGCGGGTGGCTTTTGGCGCAGATGGATTTGGCGGGGGGCATCACCGCCAATGACCGCGCCCAGGGCCGCGTCGCCACTGTGGCCATCACCGCCATGGAATTTCACTTGCCCGTCTACGCCGGTGACGTGTTGTGCTGCTACGCCGATATCACTCGCATCGGCAGTTCTTCGCTGACCATTCACGTGCAAGCCTGGGTGCACCGTCGCAACGGCACCCACGTCGATGACCTGAAAGTCACCGAAGGCGATTTTGTGTTTGTCGCCCTGGAAGAAGATGGCTCCAAACGGCTTGTGCCGCCGCAATAATCCACTCGAAGGAAGGCTGGTTCGATGACAAATCGTGTTCATCTCATCACTTTGGGGGTCAAAGACATGGCCGTGTCCCGCGCTTATTACGCCGCCATGGGCTGGGAAATTTCGCCCATCAGCATGGATGAGGTCACATTTTACCAAGCGGGTGGCCACGTTTTGGGGCTGTATCTGCAAGAGGCTCTCAATACCGATACGGGGCTTGGCGCTCCATCCCCTGGTGGCATCACCTTGGCCGTTAATGCGCACAGCCGCAGTGAGGTGGAGGCCTGGTTCAAACAAGCGCTAGACGCTGGTGCTACCGCGCTTCAAGCGCCCCGTGACACGCCGTGGGGCGGCTACGTTGGCTATATCCAAGACCCAGACGGCCATCCGTGGGAATTTTCCTTTTTCCCGCAGTTGGTGCCGGACGTTAACGGTGATCTGCTTTTGCCCAAGAGCTTGTAGCGCCCTTAAGGAAGAGGGTCGGCTGCATCCGAATCCAGAACATAATCTCACGGGTGGTTCTGGGCCGTGCGGAGACGATAAAAAAGGGTCTATCCCTATGATGTTGTTCCAACCTCCTCTGGAAGATCTACAGATGCGAAAATAGCTATGATAAACTGTTCTTCTAAAGTTTTTTGGTGGGAAATTTTTACAATGCATATTCCAACATTGGTATCACGCCTCGTTTTTGTAATTTTTTTCTCCATGGCTTCGATGTGTATGTCGAGCGCATATGCTGATGAGTATACCTCCACCGTTTCCAAGTGGGTATCGTACAAAGACGTTGGGGCATGGTTGGATGATCATTTCAAATTCAGCAACAGCCGACAAAAATCCATTCAAAACCGTTTGAAGAAACAGGGTCCGTCAGGTCTCTTAATCAGAAGCCCAAAGTCTCTGTTTAATCTGAAATCTGGATATTGCGCCGATGCAGCAAATTTTGCGCGTGATGCCCTCGAGAGAATTTCTCCAGAATACAATCCCCAATGGGTGTTCGTGGAGAATGCTGTTATAGGGAGGGCAAATCACTGGGTTACTGGGTTCACCGTGGATGGTAAATTATACATCATGGATTTCGGTGCGGGTCACAACTGGAAAACCATGAACGGCATCCATGGTCCTTACGACTCTTTGGACGACTACAAATCCTTTCTTGCCTCTCTCAACATGAGTGGTTTTAAGGTCGCGGATGTTTGGTGGCGAGACATGCCGGGAATTGTAGATTAGATTTTCAAGTCAAATGAGCATGTGTGTGGCAACGCTTCAGGAGGCTCGTGACTAAACAATCATCAGCAACATATATCCCGCCGCAAAAAGCGACACAACGGCGGCGGCTTCGCTGAGGAGGCGTTCAAACTGATCGAGGCTAGTCATGGTCAATACTCCGTTCTCGTGAGGGGTTCTGTAAATAGAACAAAGCATGAACATTAAAGTGTGTCAAGGGCTATAGATGAAATTTCACCCGCCTACTTTTTATTGAGCATTGTTCGGACTTGATGTTCGTACACTTGCAGTACGGCTCCGCAAGCCGTGATCTGCACCAAAGGCCTGTTGAAAGACGGCAATGCCGCAAAGAGCCTTTGGGGCGCTTTAAGGTTCAATCTCGCATTTGGATTTTGAGCGGTTGCTCTATTGTCACCATGACAAAATCCGCGTCGTTATTCCCATGGGGATGGGCTATCTATGGTAAAGCATCAGCCAGACACTGCTAAGTCATTTGACTGATAAAACCCTGACAAACGAAGAGCTCTGTTTGCACAGCTGGATTTACGTGGATGACAACTAAAATGCCGCCTGCAGTATTGCTGAGCCTTTCCGCACTATTTTGGGGCGGAAACTTTGTTGTTGGGCGGTGGGCGCATACCGACATTCCACCTCTGAACTTAACTTTTTGGCGGTGGTTTGCCTCGGGGGTGATTTTGTTGCCGTTTGTGGCGCACGGCATTTGGCGTCACCGGGCCTTGATCCGCAAACACTTCGCTTTGTTATTCGTGCTGGCAACCTCTGGCATGGTCATGTTTCACAGCTTTACCTATATCGCGTTGAACACCACCACCGCCATCAATGCCGCCGTAGTGTTGGCGAGTATGCCGATGGTTATCCCGGTTGTCTCGTTTGTCGTGGGTGATGAGCGATTATCGCTCCGTCAAGCGCTGGGGATTGCCATTTCGGCCTTGGGTGTGGTGGTGATCGTCTCGCGAGGTGATTGGCAGGTCTTGGTGAGCCTGGGCTTCACGCCGGGTGATTTGTGGGTGTTGGCGGCAGTCGTCGCGTGGTCGGTATATTCGGTGTTGTTGCGCCGTCTGCCTAAGGGGTCCGGAAACAGCTTGCCCCCGATGGTGCTGTTGGGGCTCACCAATTGGATCGCCGTTGTGGTCTTGTTGCCGTTTTATGTGTGGGAGTTTCATTCCGTCGGCGGCTTTGTGCTCAACCTTTCTTCTGTTTTGGTGCTGGCCTATGTCGCGTTGTTTGCGTCCATCGCGGCGTTTGTGTGCTGGAATGCGGCAGTGCCCCAAGTGGGGGCCAACACAGCGGGACTGTTCATTCACTTGATACCACTGTTTGCGTCGATCTTTTCGATACTGTTTCTCGACGAGCACTTACAGACCTATCATTTCATTGGCATTGTACCGATTTTGCTTGGCATTTACCTGACCACAACGGCGAAAATGCCCGCCTCCCAAAAAGGACCCCTCGTAGATGGCCGTTAAACAGTATCATCTCAATATAGGGCTCCTCGCGACGGCGCAGGGGCTGTATTTGATCTCTGGGGTCACCTACATTATGTTTGCGGGCCTGGTGGGGCAAATGCTTGCCGACAATAAGCTTTTGGCGACCCTGCCGATCGCCATCATGACCATCGGCACGGCATCGAGCACGGTGCCCATGTCCATGTTGATGAGACGCATCGGGCGGCGCTTTGGCTTTTTGATCGGGGCCAGCGCCGGGGCCGTCAGCGGATCTCTTGGCACTTACGCCATCTTGCAGGGCAGCTTTGTGTTGTTTTGCTGCGCGGCTCTGATCATGGGAATTTATCAGGCGTGCGTGCAGTATTATCGCTTTGCCGCTGTGGAAAGCGCGCCGCTGGATTTTGTCAGTCGGGCGGTGTCTTTGGTGTTGCTGGGCGGCGTGCTGTCGGCTCTGGTGGGTCCGAGCTTGGCGGTGTTCAGCCGAGATTTGTTGGCGCCAGTGTCGTTTGCGGGCGGGTTCGCCATGTCGGCGTTAGCCTGCGTGACGGCGATGATTCCGCTGTCTCTGCTGCACATTCCCCGGCCCATGGAAGACACCAACCATGAAGGGGCACGCCCGCTCAGCGTGATTATACGCCAACCCGTGTTTCTCGCGGCGATGCTCAACGCCGCCACCAGCTATAGCTTGATGGTGTTGGTGATGACTGCGACGCCCTTGGCGATGACCGCGTGCGGGTTTGCCATGCACGATACCGGCTCGGTTATCCAATGGCACGTCTTGGCCATGTTCGTGCCGTCGTTTTTCACCGGTTCACTGATCCATCGCTTTGGCGTGTTGAAGATTTTGTTCATCGGGATGGCGCTGTTTGTCGCCAGCGCCGCGTTTGCGGTGTCGGGAATTGAACTGCTCAACTTCACGGCGGCGCTTATTTTATTGGGTGTGGCCTGGAATTTTTTGTTCGTCGGCGGCACAACATTGCTGACGCAAGCCTATCAACCGTCGGAAAAAGCCAAAACCCAGGGCGTGAACGAGTTTATCGTCTTCGCCGCAGCGGCCACAGGGTCGTTTTCATCCGGCGGATTGTTCAATTTGTCAGGCTGGGACGCCGTCAACATGGGCGGTGCACCGTTGTTGGTTCTCACGTTCGCGGCCACCGTGTGGTACGCGCACACGAAAAAAATGGCCTTTAAAGAAGAACTGGCTGCGGTCAAAACGCCTTAAGCGGCGTTTGAACGGGCGGCTTTTTTGGTTTTTGCGGTCGCTTTTTCGGCAGCGACGATATCAGCCGCTTTTTTATCTTCGGCTTCTTTGGCGAGACGCAGGACGCGGAGGTTGGCGGAGTGGGTAGAGCGTGCCTTGCGGGCCGCATCTTTGTCTTTTTGAATCTGCTCAGCCTTCTTTTTGGCTGCGGCGACTTGTGCGTCTTCCTTCATTTTTCCGAACGTAAACATGGAAGTCGTCCTTTGCATCAGTTTGCGGCGTCACGGATCGGCATGAACTGCTCATCTTCGCTTTTATCCAGGGTGCCCGGAACGCAGGCGGGACGGCCCTTAAGCGGATACGCGACAACTGCGACAACCCAAAGCGGGGTGCCGCTTAATCATATAAAGTGCTTAATCATACACAGTGCGTGGTGTTTTATGCAGCGCAACCGTTCAGTGGTTGGGCCTCAATCTGCGTAAGCTGCGCATACACGAAGATGCTGTGCTGACGCTTCGCAACGACCGCCTCCAACCTAAGTTGGAGGCGGCGCTCAGCGAAATTAGCCGATGATCTTCAGGTCTTCAGCAGAAGATTTGCCGTTTTTGCCAGCTTGGATCTCATAAGAGACCTTTTGACCTTCGTTCAGGGTGCTCAGGCCAGCGCGTTCCACTGCGGAAATGTGGACAAATGCGTCGTTAGAACCATCTTCGGGTTCGATGAAGCCAAAACCCTTGGTCGGGTTGAACCATTTAACTGTACCGTTAGCCATTGTTATTTCCTCTAACAAGTCGTTTGTTGACGCACCTCACACCATGTGGCGGCGCGTTCGATTTAACGTTCACATTGTTAGGGATAACTAAGCTAAGCAGCGTACCGTTTATTTAGGTAAGCCAAAACATATGTAACACGTATGGGATGAAACATAGGGCACATTTGCAGAAAGTCAACCTTTATTGCCGATGGCCTTTCAACGTTTGCAGAATTTGAGGCTTTTAAATACCTGAAATTTTAAGAAGTTCTGTGGCCTTAGTAAGGGTAAGGCCAGTCGAAGGCATCAACGGCGGAGGCGAAGGCGGGTGGCAGGTTCACCAAGATAAGGCCGCTGCCGAAAATACCACGCACATCCTTGGGATTAGCGAAGTGAATTTCGCGGCGATGAAACCCTTTCAGTTTTGCCCTTTCCAGGGTTTTGACCAAGACTTCATGATTGCCCGCTTTGAGCAATGGGTACCACACCATGATGATTCCTGCGGGCCACTTGGCATGCAGGTCGATGGTGAAATCCGCAGTAAGCGCGTAGTCGGTTTTGATCTCATAACTGGGATCAATTAACGCCAAACCGCGTTCCGGTGTCGGCGGGGCCAGCTCGTAAGCGGCCTCAAAACCGTCGCGAAATTGGATGAAGACGTTCGCCTCATGGCCCAATAGGTCTTCCAGCGCTGCGTACTCTTGGGGATGCAGCTCCATCAAATGAAGGCTGTCTTGGGGGCGCAAAAGCGAATGCGCCAACAGCGGTGAGCCTGGATACGCCGCCGGACCATGTTCGGCGCGGGTCGCTTTAATCACTTTCGCCAAAGGATGGCTGGGCGGCAGTTTACCGTCGGCCAAGAGGCGCACAATGCCCTGGATGGCCTCGCCGGTTTTTTTGGATTCGGGGGCGGTGAGGCTGTAAAGGCCTCGTCCCGCATGGGTTTCGATCAACGTGAGTGGATCGTCTTGGGCCGTCAGACGAATCAACAACCGCGCCAAGGCTGCGTGTTTGTGAACATCTGCCGGACATCCGGCGTGGTAGGCGTGCTGGTAAGACAGCATGGGGGGCTCACTCTGTCAGGTTTGAGGGGGAGCCAGTACGCATCGCACGCCCCCCCATGATGAGAGGTTGTTGTCTGGGTGTCAGATCACTTGCCAAATAGCCCTTTGACGGCACCGCCGATGTTGTCGCCCGCACCATCAAGCTTACCGCCAAGCTTTTCGCCAACGCCTTTCAGCGCGTCTGCTGCGGCGTCTTTGGCGGCAGCGCCCACCTCTGCGGCTTTGCCGGAAATGTCGGATAACCCCAATGCAGACAGATCAATCGAGCTCGCCGCACTACTCGCTTTGCTGGAGATGGCGCTCATCACTTCCTTGACCACTTCAGCGGGGCTAGCCCCTTCGTCTTTTTTGCCGATGTCTTTCAAGTGGATGTCGGGCAGCGGCACGGGCAACGATTTGCCTTGGAACAGGCTGGCGGAAACGTTGACCTTGCCGTTTTTGACATAGAGGTTGTTGATGATGATCTTCGGGCCGGCTTCTTCATCACCAGCCGGTGCGTTTTCACTGGAGCTGGCGGCTTTGTCGCCTTCAGGTCCGCTCATCGCTTTGAGGGAGTCTTCGACGTTTTTCTGAATGGCGGCGATGTTTGAGCCGCCAGCGCCGATTTCATAGGTGATTTCCGGGGCGTTGATCATGACCTCATCAATAACAATGACGTCCACTGACCAGTCTTTGGCGATCTTGACGCTGATTTCCCCGAGGCTGACCGCGCGGTCGGTTTTAAACCCGGCTGGGTTGGCGACGGTCAAGCCGCGCAGTCCGGCTTTGAGATCGGTGAGGCTGATGTCCACCGCAGCCACGGCGACCGCCACTTGGGTGACCCGGGAACCTTCTTGTTCAATGACGCCTGCAACAATCTTGCCCGCATTTTGCGACAGGTAATAGGCCCCCCCCGCGATGACGGCAATGACCACACCTAGGCCAATGGCTGTTTTTTTGAACATAACGAAGTCTCCTCACATTAAAACCTTTTGATGATACCCTAGCAGAGTATGGCCCGGACCTCTTCACGGTGCAATGCACGGCACGAGGATGGGCTGTTTTTTTTGTGCAGAACACATGAATGTATGCCGATTGATGAATGTATGGCCTTGTCACATCCGACTATGTCTCGATTTGGTCATAGGGGTGTGCGATGATAAGGTTTGTATGTGATTTAAAAAAGGTAGACCTCCCCAATGAATACTCAAACCTTTCTCCCTTCGGGCTCACGTGAAATTGTGGGCGTCTTGCTGGCTGGCGGCCTTTCGCGGCGCTTTGACGGCGGTGACAAATGTATCCAAGTCTTGGCTGGAAAGACGCTTTTGGAGCGTGTCGCCAAGCTTGCCGCTCCCCAGGTGGGGGCGTTGATGTTGAACATCAACGGCGATGCGGAGCGCTTTCCCGATTTAGGCCTGCCAGTGCTCAAAGACGCTATCGAAGGTCACGCCGGTCCGTTGGCTGGCGTGCTGTCGGCTTTGGATTTTGTCGCCGAGCACATGCCCCATGCCCGTTGGGTTGCGACGTTTGCCACCGATGCCCCTTCGTGCCGCAGAACTGGGTTAGCCGCGTTCAAGCCGCGATCACCCGTGAAGACGCCTGTTTGGGCACGGTGACGTCAAACAGCCGCAGTCATCCGGTGATCGGTTTGTGGCCGGTGTCGTTGCGCTATGAGCTGCGCCACGCCATTGAAGTCGAAGGCATGCGCAAGGTTGATGCTTGGACGGCGCGTTACAAAGTCGCCACGGTTGATTTTGATGTTGACCGCATTGATCCATTTTTCAACATCAATACACGCGAAGATTTGACTGTGGCTGAAGATATGTTGGCAGAGCGCATCGCGTCTTAATCAGCCTTGTCCCTTGGCTTGGCATTCGTGGGGCAACGTCAGGCTGAGCCTCAGCCTCAGCCTCAGCCTCAGCCTCAGCCTCAGCCTCAGCTATGCTCGGTGCACGGCACGTCATGCCCTTGGGCTAGAGAAAAAGGGAGAGGCGGTTCCTGTGAGGCTGCCAAACAACACCGTTGCCCCAAAAACAGTGATGATCAAACTTCCGAGCATCATCAACCCGTAGGTCAACAATTTGCCCCGCACCCCCCAGGCGCTGAGAATTTCTGTCAACGGCCAGCGCAGATAGTGTGCGCCGACGGCGACGCTGGACACGACCAGCGCCGTGCCCAGCGCCATGGCCAGAACGGCGATGATGCCGCTGAAGACAAAGCCAAAGGTAAACGTCAGCCCCAACACCAGGGCCGCGCCGGTGCAGGGCCGGATGGCTATGGCCAGGGCAATGGCGACGGCGTGCCAAACGCTCGCCGTCTCGTGAACGTGTTCAGGGGGAACGGTGCCCCCATATGCGACGAGCTGTGTGCTGTGTTGGGCTAAAGTCAAAGACGTGGAAGGCGGCTCAATCAAGGGTAAAATGCTCTGCACCAGCAAATATACCCCCATCACCGTGACGACGGCGAAGCTGATGGGGGTCAGCACTTCGTCAGCAGTCGACAAAAAACTGCCCAACAGAATGGCGCTGAAAGCTTGGCCAAAGGCTGCGCCGAATGATAGCCCAAGGGTGCGGCGCAAGCGCGTTTTGTGGCTGAGCACGTAAGCGCAAATCACGGCTTTACCGTGACCGGGGCCAATGGCGTGAAAGAGTCCGTACACGAAGCTCAGCGTGATCAGGGTCCAGGGGGAGGCACCCAACGTGCCGTCCGCACCCTGCATCACCCCCTCCATGCTGCTTTGCCGGTCAAGGATGAACCGCACCAAGGCGTTAAGCCCGGTCTGGGCTGCGCCGCTTAAAACGCCGTAGATGCAGGCTGCCCCCCCGAGGACTGCAAACAAAATGGATATGATTTTGGCGTAATGACGTGTCATGGCAAAGCCAGTTTAGCTTGTCGTGACCAACAGGAGCAAAGCAAAAGGGCGGCCCGAAAGCCGCCCTTTGTGGTGATGTGTCCAAATCCGCTAAGCGCCATCAGGTGACTTTGACCTGGAGCATTTCTTCACCGTCATCGCCCGTTAGATGCACCGCGCAGGCGATGCAGGGGTCGAAGCTGTGAATGGTGCGCAAGATTTCCAAAGGCTGATCCGGGACCGCCAGAACATGTCCTTTCAGCGCCGCTTCGTAAGGTCCCGCTTGGCCCTGTTTGTCGCGCGGTCCGGCGTTCCAGGTGGTGGGGACGACGGCTTGATAGTTCGCGATTTTTTGGTCTTCGATAACGATCCAGTGACCCAGTGCACCGCGCGGGGCTTCCATGTAACCCGCACCTTGGGCTTTTTTCGGCCAGGTTTTGGGGTCCCATAACGCGTCGTTGTGGGTGTTCAAATCACCCGCTTTGATGTTGGCCACCAATTGGTTGTACCAACCGCGCATGAAGTCCAAATAGATCTTGGTTTCCAAGGTGCGCGCGGCGGTGCGGCCCAAGGTGGAAAACAGCGCCGTAACCGGAACATCCAAGGTTTTCAGCGTCATATTCACCAGTTCTTGCGCATGGTTGTTGCCGCTGGCGTACATCATCAGCATCCGCGACAGGGGTCCGACTTCCATCGCTTTGCCTTTCCAGCGCGGGGATTTCAGCCACGAATAGCCGCCGTTCACGTCCAACTGTTCATAGGGCGGCTTGGGACCCGTATAATTCAGTTCCGTTTCGCCCTTATAGGGGTGCAATCCGGTGCCGGCACCGCCTTTGTAGTCGTACCACGAATGATCGACGAACTCCTGAATTTGACTTTCTTCATCCAAATCGACGTCATGAATGGTGGATAAATCACGGTCCAAAATCACCCCGCGCGGGACCAAGAACGAAGACACGTCGTTGGTGTCGCCGGTAGGATAATCGCCATAGGTGAGGAAATTGCCGACGCCTTCGCCGATGGCCCCCCAATCTTTATAGAACCCGGCAATCGCCAAGGTGTCGGGCAGGTACGCCAGATTGACGAAATCTTCCATTCTCGTAATGATGTCGGAAATCTTCGACAGTTGTTCCATGTTGATGGCGCTGTCGGAGTTGGGGTCCAACGAGCACGCCACGCCGCCCACCAAGAAATTCGGGTGCGGGTTCTTGCCGCCGAAAATGGTGTGCAGTTGAACCACGTCGCGCTGCCATTCCAAGGCGTCCAGATAGTGCGCTACCGCCATCAAGTTGGCTTCGGGCGGCAATTTATACGCCGGATGCCCCCAATAGCCGTTAGCAAAAATACCCAATTGGCCTTGATCGACAAAGGTTTTGAGCTTTTTCTTCACGTCGGAAAAGTAGCCGGGCGAGGACCGAGGATAGTTGCTGATGGACGACGCCAAAGCCGACGTCGCCGCCGGATCGGCGCTCAGCGCGGATACGACATCCACCCAATCCAGGGCATGCAGGTGATAAAAATGCATCACGTGATCGTGCACATATTGTGCGGCGATCATCAGGTTGCGGATCAGTTGCGCGTTGGCGGGGATTTTGTAATCCAGCGCGTCTTCCACCGCGCGCACCGAGGCGATGCCGTGCACTAAGGTGCACACCCCGCAGATGCGTTGGGCGAACGCCCAAGCGTCACGTGGATCGCGGCCGCGCAAAATAATCTCGATCCCGCGCACCATGGTGCCCGACGAATAGGCCTCGGCGATTTGATTGCCCTGCATTTGGGCTTCTATGCGTAAGTGACCTTCGATACGGGTGATCGGGTCTACGACCAGTCTTGTACTCATTGTTCAGTTCCCCTTACGCTCAGGCGTCATCGTCGAGATATTCGGCGACCAGTTCGGTCAGGCCCATCACTTCTAGGTCCATGTTGAATTCTTCCAACACGTTATCAAGGGTGTGGTGGCAATACGCACACATGGTCACGATGGCGTCCGGTTGGACCTTATCGATCTGCGCTTTTTTGCGTTTAAAGGCGATGTTGCGCAACGGTTCTGCGCGTTCATTGGCCCCCACACCGCCACCGCCGCCACAGCACCAGTTCATGGTGCCCGCGTCTTCGGTTTCGACAAGATTCTCGGCAACCATGTTCATCAGGCGGCGCGGCTCTTTGTTGATGCCGCCGCGACGGTTGATCTGGCAAGGATCGTGAAAGGTAAGTTTTTTGCTGTTCATGCCCTTCGTTTTAAGTTTGCCTTGGGCGCGCAGCTTGTCCAACAACTCGATGATGTGAATGACGTCAAAGTTATACGCCCGCCCAATCAGGTTCGGGCCTTCCCAGCGTAATGCTTGATAAGCATGGCCGCATTCGGGGCTGATAACGTACTTCACACCCAGCTTTTCTGCGGCATCGACAATGCGCTGCACCAAAACACGTGCAATATCGCGGCTACCCATCTGAATGCCGACGTTAGTGGCTTCAAATGCTTCGTTGGAAATGGTCCAGGTGATGCCCGCCTTTTTGAAAATGCGCGCCATAGCCCCCAACACATCAGGGAATTCGGCGATTTCTTGCGCCGACAAGATGACCATATAATCCACGCCGGGCTTGTCGAATTCGATCTCGATACCGGTTTCGTTGCTGGCGTTTCTCACCTGCGCATGAATGGCTGTGCTCAAGTCCCCCATCGCACTGTTGCCATCAATGTGGCGTCGTGCAGCCCCAATCAGTTCCACCGGAGCATGCCCAGAAGCGCTCATGCCTTCGCGCATTTTTCGGATCATCATGGTCAGATCGTTGCCCACCGGACACACCAAGGTGCAGCGCCCGCACATGGTGCAGCTGTCGTAAACCAATGGCTCCCATGCCGTAAGGTCGGCGTCGGTGACCGGCTTGGTTAAGCCCAGCCAACCGCCAATGCGTCCCAACAGGGTGAATTCCCGCGACCACACCCGGCGCATGAGGTCGAGTTTTTTGACCGGCGTGTACTGTGGGTCTTCGGTTTCACGGTAAAAGAGACAGGCTTCCGCGCACAGTCCGCAGCTGACACAGCTGGTGAAAAAACTGGCGACGGGGGCGTCGATTTGTTCGCGCAGGGCGTTGAGGCCGCGCTGTAATGTGGCGCTCATGATTCCGCTCCTTTCCGGCCTTGAATGGATCCGTTGTAGTAGCGGGCCAACACGAAGCTTACGGCGTGCATCAGCTTGGTGAACGGGAATGCGATCATCAGCGCCTCGACACACAAAATATGCACCGCCAGCATAAAGGTTGGATCGCCAAACAATTTGTTCACGGCGATGTAGCCGGTGATCAAAGGCAACGCGCTGAGCACCAACACCAGATAGTCGTCAAAGGTGGAGAGCGACTTGCGCACCGGGTCGGTGAAACGCGAATAGGTCAAAGCGATCAACGCCAACACGGCAAGCGCGCTCACACTTTCAATGATCACACGTCCCGCATTGGGCCAGGTGATGCCAAAAGCGTCTTCGAACAGCGCAATGTGCGGTGCAAAGAACAAGAAAGCGATGAAGAAGCCCAAGTGAAAAATGTAGCCGCCAATATAGGTGACGGGGGCGAATTTCACCAACCCTTCACGGGGTACCGAGCGGCTGAAGATGGTCTTGATGCCTTGCAAGACGGCGTTGCCTTTCGCCGGGGCCATGTCTTTTTTGCGACCTAAGATAATGATTTCGGTGAGGCGCAGGACAATGCCGCCAACAAAAATGACGAGCGCGATGTCGAACCCCGGTCCGCGCGCCCACATGAGAAGATCAAATGCTGGATTGTTCATGACGATTTCTCCAGATCGTGTGCATCTACGGTTTCATGAGCCTTCGTCGCCTTGGCTTTTCCAGCCTTCGACAACAGCGCACTGGCCGCGCCAATGGCGGCACCACCGACAACGGCGGCCACGCCCATCTTACGATAATCCCCGGCTGGCACCGACAGCGGTTTGTAAAACCCGCCGTTGTCCCAGAAATCCGGTTCCGTGCAGCCCAGGCAGGGATGGCCCGCTTCGATGGGGAAGCTGACGCCGTTGTTCCATTTGACGGTGGCGCACGCGCTGTGCGTGGTGGGGCCTTTGCAGCCCAGTTTGTATAAACACCAGCCGCCGCGCGCCCCTTCGTCGTCGAAACTTTCCGCGAACTTGCCTTTGTCGTAGAATGGGCGGCGATAACACCGGTCGTGGATGCTTTCGCCGTAAAAGGCTTTGGGACGGCCCAATTTATCCAAATCCGGAATGCCAAAGGTCAAGAAATGCGCCAGCACCCCGGTCATCACCACCGGAATGGGCGGGCAGCCGGGCACGTTGATGATCGGCTTGTCTTTGATGATATCCGATACGGAAACCGCCCCGGTAGGGTTGGGGTTGGCATGAGGGATGCCGCCATACGCTGCACACGTGCCAATCGCCACGATGGCTGCGGCACCCGCTGCCGTTTCCTTCAGCATGTCCAAGTTGGAAATGCCGGCAATGCAAGAATAGCCTGGATTGCCGAGCGGGATAGAGCCATCAACGATCAAAAGGTACTTGCCGTAGTTGTCTTTCATGGCCTGTTCGCGCGCCGCTTCCGCCGCATGGCCAGATGCCGCCTGCAAGGTGTGGTGATAATCCAGTGATACCGAATTGAAGATCATGTCTTCAATCGTCGGTGAATGCGACCGGGTGATCGATTCGGTACAGCCCGTGCATTCTTGAAACGACAGCCAAATTACGGACGGACGCCGGGCGTTTTCCAACGCTTCTGCCACCCGGGGCGCTAGGGCAGGGGAGAGCGCCATCAACGACGTCAAGGACGCACAATACTTCATGAACGCGCGGCGACTAACGCCATGCGTTTTCATCAGTTCCGGTAACATTGGTTTGTTCGCCATGTTCAGGTGTCCCCTTTTGGTTTACCGATGGTCTCCAACGCGCTGAGATGCTCAGCCAAATTCGTTAACCCCCGCTGGGCGTCTTCCGGCTGCGTCTTCAAGATGTTGGGTAGAAAGGTGATTTCAATAAAGCGCGATTGAAACGCGCCGTTTACATCCAGATGATCCACGCGCCACACGCCGGGAATCGACGTCTCCCGCACATGGCTTTGACCCATGATCGTCAAGGTGGCGTTGACTTCGCCTTCGCCCAGAACTTCATCTAAAATCCGCTCATCTCCAGGCGCAAAAGGTATCGCGCCCAAATCGATCACGCTCTCGGCGCCCGATTGTAGCAGATGTTCCAAAGCGTGCTTAATTTCGTAGAGAAAGGGAATAGCGTTACCCGTGGTCACATAGGATAAGATGTCATCCATTTTAGATGACTTATCGACGTTAAATCGCTTGCTATCCATGGAATGGTTTCCTTCAACCAAAACCTAAGACACCCGCTCGTGGACTTTAAATGCCGATGTCTATATTCATGTTAGTGCATATAACAGCGTCTGGCAATTAATTCACATAATATAATCGTATATACTTTATCGCCCCAAAACCAGGCTTGCACAAAGCGCACGACGAAGTGAAGTTTCAAGGCGTTAGCAAGATAAGAGGTGTTTTTTCTTAGATCCGCCACGAGCGAACGAGATGCAAAATAGCCTCTGCCGCCATCGGGACAGCCGCTGCGACGTCCACCGTTAAATGTTCACCTATGGTGAGAACGGCAGGCTGGATTCCTAGCAAGGCCCGATGTTCGGGCACCGCTTCGCGCAAGCGTAAGCCATCTAATATATCGTCGAGGCCGATATCGTGAGGGCTACGACCTCGGTGGCGCAAAAAATAGTCCATATCGGAGCCTTCAAAGATTTTCACGGCCCCCGGCTTTTCGCCCAAAACGGCAGCATCTATGACGATCATCGCGTCGGCGTCTTCCATGGCGACCAGCAAGCTCAGCCCCATGGTGCCGCCATCCATGAGGGTAAGCCCTTGGGTGTCGGCGGCGGGCAAGCCTTGCAGATGATTGACCACCCGCACACCCACGGCTTCATCGCTCAGCAAGATATTGCCGAGTCCGAGCACTAAAATCGTTTCTTGTCTTGTGATCATATAAGACAGCATACATAGTTCCCTGAGACGAGACGATTGAAATTTACAAAAGGACCACGGCGATATGTGTTTGGCGGTGCCCATGAAAGTGGAACAAATCGACGGCCATCGGGCGCGTTGCACCGCCTTAGGCGAAGAACGCTGGGCTGATTTAACCTTGATGGCGGCGGCTCCTCCAAAAGTCGGTGAGTATATTATCGTGCACCTGAAATTCGCCCAACGAATCGTGTCCGAAGATGAAGCTTTGAAGTCATATGCTTTGTTTGATGAAATCTTTACAGCCCTAGATGGCCCCAAATGACTCCAACTTCACAAGGTCCAAAACATATCATCGGCATCATTGGTTGGAGCGGTAGCGGCAAGACCACGCTGCTGGGCAACCTGATCCCAACCCTCACGGCGCGCGGTCTGACGGTTTCGACCATGAAGCACACCCATCACGACTTTGATATGGATCAGCCCGGAAAGGACAGCTATCGCCACAGAGAAGCGGGTGCCCAAGAGGTCTTGCTAACGTCGCAAAAACGCTGGGCATTGCTGCATGAATTGCGCGAGGCGCCCGAATACGACATCGACGATTTGATCAACATGATGGCCCCGGTGGATATTTTGCTGATTGAAGGATTTAAAGCCCACACCTATCCCAAAATCGAAATCAATCGCCCCTCACGGGGCAAAAAGCTGATTTGCCAAGGGGATGACAGCGTGGTCGCCTTGGCGACGGATGAACCGTTTGAAGGGGTGGGGATCACGCAACTGGATTTGAACGATGTTGAAGCCGTCGCCGACTACATCGTGAGCTATCTACACGTTAAAACTTAGTGATTCACACCCGTATTGATCCGCCCTTGGATTTCAAGCAGGACACCATCCCAGGAATTTTCCAGGCACGCGCGAAGCGCGTCTTCCACCCCCAAACGGTGGACCAAATCATCCGCTAAGTGGGAGATGTCGTTGCCAGTGTGGTCACGGTCTTCTTGATAATAGGACATTCTAGCCTCCACGGGTCATTCTTGACCTGGTTTTATTGTGCACCAAAAACCTTTCCAGGCACTTAACAAATTGTTGTAAAATATGAGGCGCTGTATAGTGCGACTCGAGAACGAAAGGATCCGCCCATGGCCTTAACCAGCACCAGCGATGTCTTTTGGGAGCGTGTCGAGCGCACTATGCGCAAACAACAGCCCATCAGCTATTTTGTGCACGCCCAGATGTTACGCGGAGGCATTTTGGTGATTTTGTTCACCGCCGTGTATTTGGTTTTGGGCACCTTATTGGAACCCGCGAACGGGTATTTTCTCAGTCATATCGAACTTTATATTCATCCTGTTTATTGGTCGATGGGGGGGATTGTCTTAATCATTTGTGGTGCAATTCTGCGTTTTCGCGCCATGGGGCCGATCATTGAAAGTCTTAAAATGAAGGATGATAAATACGCTTAAGAACGCTTTGTTTTTGTTTGTAAAATTAACAGCATGTAATTAAAGGAAGTGATATTTCCAAACACATTTTATGTGTGTTTTATCGTAACGTCAGGTTGGTTTGGCCTAAGCGTCCCGAAAGGGGTGTCTCAACAAATCTGCGATGATTTGAGGGGGCCGCTTGCGACCGCGCGACTCCTGTGCTCAGCGTGGATACGGGCAAGCTGTTCGCCCCAACTGTTGCCGACCGCAATCGGCTGATTGATCACTTTGGCTTCACCGATGTGCGGGTTCTCAAAGCTTCCGACCAACTCATCGCAGGCACAGACCCGGACGGTGAATCGCACCAACACGACCCAGATTTGTGCTGCCATGTGCGCAAGGTCATGCCCCATGGGTACACTTGCCCTTAACGCGTCCGTGCACTAAGTGCTCGATCACGTCGAAAACAACGTCACTCTCAACCATAAGCGCCTGCGCATCACGCAACCCAGCACGTCATAAAAAAAGCCCCGCCATTTCTGGCGGGGCCTTTTCGTTATGCGACGACGCTTGAAACTTAGCAGCTGTAATACATTTGGAATTCGACCGGGTGGGGGGTGTGTTCGAAGTTGTACACTTCTTCCCACTTCAAATCGATGTAGGCGTCGATCATGTCGTCGTCCATCACGCCGCCTTTTTTCAGGAAGTCGCGATCGGCGTCCAGCGCATCCAGAGCATCACGCAAGCTGCCGCACACGGTCGGAACTTGGGCCAGCTCGGCAGGCGGCAGGTCATAGAGGTTCTTGTCCATGGCGTCGCCGGGGTGGATTTTGTTTTGGATGCCGTCAAGGCCAGCCATCATCATGGCGGTGAAAGCCAAGTACGGGTTCGCGGTCGGATCCGGGAAACGGACTTCGACGCGCTTGCCCTTCGGCGAAGACACAAACGGGATACGGCAAGAAGCAGAACGGTTGCGGGCCGAATAAGCCAACAGAACCGGAGCTTCAAAACCAGGGATCAAACGCTTGTAGGAGTTGGTCGACGGGTTGGTGAACGCGTTCAACGACTTGGCGTGTTTGATGATGCCGCCAATGTAGTAAAGTGCTTCTTCGGACAGATCGGCGTAGCCATTGCCGGCGAAGGTCGGCTTGCCGTCTTTCCAGATCGACATGTGGGTGTGCATGCCCGAACCGTTGTCACCAGAGACAGGCTTCGGCATGAAGGTCGCCGTCTTGCCATAGGTGTGGGCCGTCATGTGGGTGCAGTACTTGTTGATCTGGATGTCGTCAGCGGCACGCACCAAGGTCGAGAAGGTCATGCCCAATTCATGTTGAGACGGCGCCACTTCGTGGTGGTGCTTGTCCATGGACAGGCCCATTTCCTTCATCACGGTGACCATTTCGGCGCGCAGATCGTGGGCGCTGTCCACGGGGGGAACCGGGAAATAGCCGCCCTTAACGCGGGGGCGGTGACCCATGTTGCTTTCTTCCATGATCTTGCCTGTGACGTAAGGACCTTCGTCACTGTCAAATTCATAGGAGCAGCGGTTCATGGAAACGTCGAAACGCACATCGTCAAAGACAAAGAATTCGAGTTCCGGGCCAAAATAAGCGGTGTCACCGATACCGGTGGACTGCAGATAGGCCTCAGCGCGCTTGGCGACCGAGCGGGGATCTCTGTTGTAACCTTGGCCGGTAGACGGTTCTTGGATATCACAGAACAAAATCATCTGCGGCTGTGCGCAGAATGGATCCATCACGGCTGTGGTGGCATCCGGGATCAGCGTCATGTCGGATTCGTTAATGTCTTTCCAGCCTTCGATGGACGAACCGTCAAACATGATGCCGTCTTCGAACGCATCAGCGTCGACGTATTCAGAACACATGGTCAAATGCTGCCATTTGCCTCTGGGGTCGGTAAAGCGCATATCGACGAAATCGATGTTTTCATCTTTCAGATATTTGATAACTTCGGCAGGAGTCTTGCAATCCAAAGACATAGTTTTGTTCCTCAGTGGAAGGTGGTTTTAAGGGTAAAGCCGATCTTAAGGAGGTCCCGCATGGTACATGTGCGACCGGGTATATGTGCGACCGGAATTGAGGTTGATATTTATTATAACCCCGCTAAATGGCGTCATTGCCGGTTTCGCCAGTGCGAACCCGGATGGCTTCTTCAACAGGAAGAATAAAGATTTTGCCGTCACCAATGCGTCCCGTGTGGGCCGCTTGGAGAATGGCTTCGACCGCGCGTTCCACCAGGCTGTCGTCTAGCACCACCTCAAGTTTGACCTTGGGCAGAAAATCAACAACGTACTCAGCGCCGCGGTACAGCTCCGTATGGCCTTTTTGTCGACCAAAACCCTTGGCTTCGATGACGGTGATGCCTTGCAGGCCCACTTCATGAAGGGCATCCTTCACCTCGTCCAACTTGAAGGGTTTGATGATGGCTTCGATTTTTTTCATCGCAATTTTGTTCTCCGCTTGGTCGCACCATAAGTCGGGCTCGGTCCGGCCACTGTCTCACGCCGCACACAAAATTCATAGTCCGGCGTACCGACTATTTAGCATACCGCGTGCCAACTGGCTTCATGGATAATTATTGCCATTTAATCAACGCTGTATCCAGGAAAAAAGGCGATGTTGGGGGGCTGTAAACAGAGTGGGCTGTGTATAAATATTGTGCATTTGGCGCATTTATGTGCAGAGTGGCAGGGGGCTTACCGCCCAAGCGGGAGGCCAGGACCAGCTGAGCTTGGTCATGGATTGTATTGGCAACACTTAAAACTTGATCTTGCTGAATGTGAAAAATTCTAGCTTCTATGGGCTTCACATAGAATTTCATAGTAAGATCGTTGCCACGCGACGGACTTAAAAACGGGGACTAAGACGACAGTGACGGAGCACATAACCAGAAAGCCGCGAATGACGACGGTCGTGCCGACGCGCATGGCCTTGTGGGCTTTGCTGGCCATTGGGATTATTGGCGCTGTTTGGAACTATCAAGATTACCGCAGTCTAACGCGGGAACTTAATCAATACCGCGAAACCTCTATTGCGGAAAACAAAGCGTTTTTGAAGTCGGTGGTGTCGGATGTCGCCGCCTATGTGCGGACCGAGCGTGATGAGTTTAAAACGCACGCAAAACAAAAACTGACCCAAGAAATGGCGCAAGTCATCGCCTTGGTCGATTCCATTTTTGTACGCTTATCGCCGCACACCAGTCCCGACGTGGTCAAGACGGCTGTCCGTGAAGCCCTACGCGTTATACGTTTTAATGGCGGACGGGGCTATTTTTACATCTTTGACGTAAAGGGCGTGTCCCAGCTGGCCATTGGTCGTCCGCAAAACGAAGGGACAAATTTGCTGACGAATAACCTACCAGAAGTGCAAGAACTGGTGAAGCAGGCGCTGGAATTGGCGCTTAAAGGCGAGGAACTGGGGCACCCTGGACCGGAATTTTTTGAACATACCTGGAGCCGACTGGATCAAGCCGGCGATCACCATCGGAAGCTGTCCGCCGTCAAGCTCTACGCCCCGATGGGCTGGGTGATTGGTACCGGGGAGTATCTGGATGACGGCATAAAAGCCACCAAAGCGGAGATGTTGGCGCATCTCGAAACGTCAACTGCCGGGGTTGGCAACTACCTGTTTGCCGGAGAATGGGGCGGAATCGCTTTGACGGCACCGCAAAAAGGCAAAAACATGCGCGGCATCACAGACGTCAACGGCGTGAAGATTGTGGTTGAACTGGTCCGTGCGGCGAAAAGTGGCGGCGGGTTTGTGAACTATCATATTCCGGGATTCGAAGGCGGCCCACCGCGCCCCAAAGTCAGCTATGTCGAAAGCATTGATGGGTTTGAATGGTACATCGGTGCAGGTGTCATGCTGGACGACATCGAACAGCAAGTCCAGGAACGCCGGAGCACCCTGACCAAGCGGTTGATGGACAACATCCTGCTCTCGCTGTTGGTGCTGGTGGGGTTGATCGCGGTCTATTTTGTCATGGCGCGCCGCCTGTCGGCTTCTTTGAGGGAAAATTTTGCAGCTTTTCAGACCTTTTTTGATCATGCCGCAGAAAAAAACATAACCATAGATCCTGAGCAGATGGCGTATGCGGAGTTGGAAGCCATTGCCCAGGCGGCCAATACAATGGTGCACACGCAAAAAACGACCGAAAGCTTGGCTCTCGACCGCAGCGCCGATTTGGAGGTCAAGAACCAGCAACTGGAAGACGAGATATCTGAACGCCGTAAAGTTGAGAACATGCTCTCCGAACAGCGCCACCACTTGGAAGAACAAGTCAGTGAGCGCACCCGTGATTATGTTCAAGCGAAGGAACTTGCCGTCATCGCCAATCAGGCTAAATCAGCTTTTTTGGCCAGTACGAGCCATGAACTGCGCACCCTACTGAACGCCATCACCAGTTTTTCCGACAACATTCGCCATGAAAAGTATGCGGACGACATCTCTCAAATCCAGGCTTCGGGCGGGCATCTTCTCAAAAAAATAAATGATATACCCCGTTCACGTCAGAACCCGAAAATCACTGGGTGATATGATGCGGAAATTATCTGATACGTCGTCGCATAAATCCTCCCAGTTTCTGGGAACATCCTCTTTCAGGAACCCCAGCATGGCGTCACAAAATTCGTTGAAAGTGGCGTAACATCGGTTGTGGGTGACGTTTCTGTGCATCAGCCCCCACAGGCGCTCGATGGGGTTCAAATGCGGACAATAAGCCGGTACGAAGTGGAGTTTGATCCGCCGCTCCGGTTGGGCCAACCACTCCCTGACCAGCTTGGCGTGATGGTAGCGGGCGTTGTCCAAAAACACATGGATCAGCCGCATCGCCGGATACAGGGCCTCAATTGCCATCAGAAGCGCAATGGTGCTCATGGCGTCAACCGTCAATACCTCTCGCATACGGGTCTGGCCGGTTTCGAGGTCAATGGCCCCGTGTATGTTCATGCGCCGACGCCCACTCGTCTGGTCAACCGCGACCTTGGTCTCCTTAGGCGCCCAGCAACCCACGGGACGCACCGCATGGGTCGGATGCACCGCGTCGGCGAACATCACCGCTTCGTCGGCGGGCAGCGTATTCATAAGAGTTTCATAAGCCTCGATGAAGGCTTTCTGTTTGGCCACGTCGAGCTTTTGCGACACCGCTTGCGGCTTGCGGTGCTCCATCCCCAAACGATGAAGCAGCGCAACCAACCCCGAGCGGCTTTGATAGGTGATCCCGAACTCTTGCTCAATCCACGCCCCGACATGGCGCGTCGTGCGCGGCAAGGTATCGGTAATCCAGGATTTCAGTTGCTGGAGCTGCCGGGCGTTCAGATGTCCGGCGCTACCCTCGTAGCCAAAACCGGCCAAGCCCTCGATCCCCTCTTCCCTATAGAGCCGAAACCAAGTCCTGACCGTATCATCATCAAGCAGAAATACCGAACTGACCTCCGCGCAACTCATGCCTCGATCCAGAAGCACAAGTGCGTTGGCGCGGCGCGCCAGACGATGCTCGACCAAGCCATTCCGAGCCAAATCAATCAACTCTGCCCGTTCCGT
>FLOH01001272.1_pt1 | contig 40389 bp, 33 predicted proteins | sample 756751 | NCBI WGS metagenome assembly FLOH01 (sample SAMEA4026879, study PRJEB14308) | marine metagenome | biome: coastal water; material: water | depth 74 m
AACATAGATTCATAACCACGTTTTTGTAAACGTTCTACAGTAATGGTAGTTAGTAATATGGGGCTACAAGCTACTGCCCATGTGCCCATACGACTCCGACTATGGCTATAAGCGTGTTCGCTATCAACGCCTAATCGTAACAGGTTTTTCCTTCTCCTTTCAGAGCGTATAAGGGACTTGCACCCTCTGGAAAAAAAACACCTGCTCAACGCTTTGTTTTAACCAAAAATAATTGTATTTTTGAATTTTTTCTGTTGCTTTGCAGCAGGTGCGCCCTGCTCATGCAGGGCACACACAGCGTGTATAAGAAATAGCGGTTTCAGTGCTAAATTGAAGGTCAGTACTATTAATAAAAGTCAGTACCAAACTGAAAGTGAAGTGCTTTTTAATCCGCTACTTCTCATACACGCAAAACGTTATGCGTCACTCAAAAAATACCGTAGACTATCAAAACTTGCAATTTTTGTTAGTTTTGATAATTTGACTACCTTTGTACCATGAAAGATTTAATAGAAAGAAAAGAATATGTTGATAAATTATTATCGTACAAGGATAAAGATCTTATCAAAGTAGTAACTGGATTACGACGTTCAGGAAAATCCACACTATTAACAATGTTCAAAAATCGTTTGATTTCTCATGGTGTAAAATCAGAACAAACGCAGTTATATAATTATGAATTACCTGAGAATTATCTCAATAAAACGTGGGATGAGATTTATTTTGAAATAAAATCAAAATTAATAACAGAAAAAGAAAACTATATATTTCTTGATGAAATTCAGAATATTCCATATTTTGAAAAATTAGTCGATGGACTTTATGCCACAGAAAATATTGATGTTTATATCACTGGTTCAAACGCCAATCTATTATCTAGTGAATTGGCAACCTTGCTAAGTGGTAGATATATTGAGATTTCTATTTTACCATTTTCTTTTACCGAATATTTGAAATCTAGAGGTGTTGATTATGATAATAAATACCTAAATTATGAAGCATTGTTTTACGATTTTGTAAACGAAACATCATTACCTAAAGGAATTGAACTACGTGAAGAAGGTTTTGATAAAATTTACGAATATCTTGAAGCTTTATATACAACAATTATCGAAAAAGATATTACGCAACGAAATAAGATAAATGATAAACGAGCATTTAATAACGTTATAAAATTTGTCGCATCGAATATTGGAAGCCAAATGTCACCAAGCAGTATTTCAAAAGCTTTGAAAGCTGACGGGCAATCTGTGCATCACGCAACGGTTGAGAAATTTATATCCTATTTAGTTGAAAGTTTTGTTTTCTATTGTGTACATCGTTTTGATATAAAAGGAAAAAAGCAACTTGCCACACAAGAAAAATATTATTTAGTAGATGTAGGATTGCTGAATGTGCTTGCCGGACGAGAAAGAACATCTAACAGAGGACATATTCTTGAAAATGTAGTATATCTTGAACTGTTAAGGAGAGGTTACAAAATATGGACAGGAACACTTAGAGATGCTGAAATTGATTTTATTGTAAAAAATCGCAATGGAGAAATTGAATATTATCAGGTTTCTTGGGAAATTTCAAATCAAGAAACAGAAAAGCGTGAATTTGAACCTTTAGAAAAAGTAAAAGACAATTATCCAAAATATTTACTTACAACAGAATCTTTTACTCAAAACAGAGCAGGAATAATTCATAAAAATGTATTTGAATGGCTTCTAGAAAGAGAATGATGATAAATTAGATACGATAAGAGCGAACGCATAATCGAGTAGACTGCCCCGCTAGCAGAAACTAGCAGGGAGAGCCTCTCACATCACCGTGCATACGCGAGCTTTGCTCCTTCACTTCCAGTAAACAATTCACAGGATTGTTTACTTTGCGTTCACATACAAGGCGGTTCATGAAGAAATGGAGCAATTTTAAGATAATACATTAACATAGATTCATAACCACGTTTTTGTAAACGTTCTACAGTAATGGTAGTTAGTAATATGGGGCTACAAGCTACTGCCCTATTTGGCACAAGTGAAGAAACTTGTGCTCAGAATGAAGAGTAGATTCAAACTGCCAACCTCCGCTGACGCGGTTCTGTAAAGCGTACCTATACAGAAAAAATAAAAGAGACTTTCTTAAAATAGCAGAGGTCACAGACCTACACTAGCAGTTAGTTTCTGACCGTCTATACAGGCACATTACCTTACAAAACTTGCTTATTCATAAGGTTTGGAGAACACTAAAACATGTTAACTAAAATAGCAAAACGACATTTTGGGCTTATATTTGTAAAATTAAACAATAAAAATATGAAAAAAATACTATTCCTTACAAGTGTACTAGTTGTATGGCAACTAACACTTACAGCTCAAAATTTCTATGAGTTTAAAGCATTGCCCTATTCGTATAGTGCATTAGAGCCTTACGTTGACTCTACCACCATGGAAACACATTATGCCAAACACCACAGAGCATATTACAATAACTTTGTAAAAGGCATAGAAAATGGAAATTGCAATAATTTGCCAATTGAGGACATCTTTGAAAACATGTCAAAATACTCGCCAACTATTCGGAACAACGGCGGTGGATATTGGAATCACGAGTTTTTCTGGAATTGCATGACTCCTACAAAAACAAATGCTAGCACAGAATTCACGAATGCGATTATAGAAAACTTCTCGTCATTTGAAAATTTCAAAAAAGAATTCTCTTCAGCAGCATCTACCGTATTCGGTTCAGGATGGGTGTGGTTAATAGCAACAGAGAATGGCAAACTAAGCATTGTAAAAACCGCTAATCAGGATAATCCCTTAATGGATATTTCGACGGAAAAAGGCACTCCGCTCTTAGCTATTGACGTATGGGAACATGCGTATTATTTAAAACATAAGAATATTAGATCTGCTTATATTGAAAACTTTTGGCAGGTTATAAACTGGGAATTTGTTTCAGAAAACTATGCCTCAGCCATAAAATAATACTGATAAAACATATACATAATTAAAACATTCCAAGACGATTGTCTTGGAATGTTTTTTTCTAATATCGAACATAGACACTAGGCTAACGCATAATGGCGTATACCGTTCTTTAGTTAGTAGAAAAATCAAAAGCTTCTTCTCCATGTTGTGTAATATCAAGACCTATTATTTCTTGTTCTGGAGTTACACGCATTGGTAGTATCAAATTCGTAACTTTATAAAGCAAATACGAGCCACCAAAAGCAAATACTCCGACAATGAGTAATGCCAATAGATACAGCATAAATTGGTGTACATTACCATGAATAAGCCCAACCCCAACTCCATTCTCAACAGCAAATACACCTGTGAGTATCATCCCTACAATACCACCAATACCATGGCAAGGAAACACATCTAACGTATCATCAATTTTTGTTCTTGATTTCAACTGAACTGCTGTATAACTTATCAAAGAAGCTACAAAACCAAAGAAAATACTCTGACCCACCGTTACAAATCCAGCAGCAGGCGTAATGGCCACCAATCCAACTACAGCTCCAATAGCGGCTCCAGCGGCTGAACGTTTCTTGCCCATTGCTCCATCTACTAATAACCACGTCATCATAGCCGTAGCAGAAGAAATATTGGTATTTACAAATGCCCTTACCGCCATATCGTTAGCAGCTAATGATGAACCTGCATTGAATCCAAACCAGCCAAACCACAACAAACCTGTACCAAGTAAAATATACGGAATATTCGTAGGACGAACCTCGCTTTTCACACCTTTTCTTTTTCCCAAGAAAATAGCTCCACTTAATGCTGCAAAACCTGCAGAAATATGGACTACAGTACCCCCTGCAAAATCGAGCACACCCCATTGACGGAGAAATCCTTCTGGATGCCAAGTCCAATGAGCCAAAGGAGCATAAATAAATAGGGAAAACAATATGATGAATAACATCAAAGAGGTAAATCGCACACGTTCGGCTAATCCACCTGTAATTAGTGCAGGCGTAATGATGGCAAATTTTAACTGAAACATCGCGAACAAGGCAAACGGAATTGTTGGTGCAAAATCAGGATGTGGAGTTAAACCTACATGCTTGAAAAACATAAACGAAGTAGGATTACCAATAAATCCACCTAGGCTATCGCCAAATGCCAAACTAAAACCGACTACGACCCAGAGCAAACTGATAATACCCAGAGCAATAAAACTTTGTAACAAGGTAGAAACCAAATTTTTGTAACGAACCATGCCTCCATAAAAGAAAGCTAAACCAGGGGTCATTAGTAGCACCAATGCCGAAGCCATTAATAACCAAGAGGTATCCGCATGATTAATCACTAAAGGTTCACCACCTAGCGGAACCATGGTTTCGTGGTCTACTGGTATCAGCGCTATGAGAGCCACTATGGCTAGCAGTAAAAACGGCACTCTATACTTCCATGCAACTTTATTCTTCTCCATATTCAAAATAGATAATGTGGTATAAATTAATAATTATCGTACTCATTATGATACTAAAACGCCACAAAAGTAATCGTTTTATTCCAAAAAACCCCATTTAATGCATTAATTTGTTTGGAAAAATAATCTCTTGTATTATATTATGTAAATACAGCTCTTTTTTCTTTATATATATCACTATTTTGTACAATAGAACTACTAAATGAAATATAGCTACCCAACTTACTGATTCCCCTAAGATGATACCATTGGCAATTATAATGCAAACCCTTCGTCCTAAAATAAAAGTAAAAATATTCATTTATATTTTGTAGTTTCAATAAAAATCCATTTCTTTGTACTAAATAATACAACGAGGTGGTATATAATGAAATTATCCAAAACATCTGAATATTCGTTGCGTATATTAATCTATATGGCAAAAGAGCCTGAGCAGATGTACACAGCAAAGCAATTAGTCAAGGAGCTAAATGTATCTGATAAATATTTACGTAAAATTATGACCGACTTATCGAAAGCGGGTTTTATTAAAAGCATTTTGGGCAGAGATGGTGGATATATCTTTACAAAATCGATAAACGACATATATTTGTACGATGTAATTGACTCGGTAGAAGGAATGGACACATTAAATGGTTGCGTATTGGGTTTTGAAAATTGCTCCTGCACTTCCCCTTGTGCTATGCACGATACATGGCAACATGTACGGAATCGCCTAAATAAAGTTTTTCGTGAAACGACTCTTGCTGGGTTGGATTTTGATAAAATCGTACGGTATTAATTTTTTATCAAAAAATACTACAATAAGATAGCATATAAATTAAAATATAAAACAGAACACAATGAAAAAAGTTAGTTACAAAGACCTCGAAAGAACAGGTAATCCACACGGTATTGATGCACGCAAGTTATTTGGCAACGAACATGTACAAGTGGTACACATCGAGTTGAAACCAGGTGAAAGTTTAAAAAGACATTCCACCGCCGTAGATGTATTTTTTTATGTTTTGGAGGGCGATGGGATTATTGAAGTTGGAGAAGAAAGAATACCCGCTGGCAAAGATATGCTAGTTGAAAGCCCGAAAATGATACCGCATTGCTTATACAACGAAAGCGATAGCAACTTTAGGGTACTGGTGGTTAAAACACCCTCTCCTAGTGCTGAACAAACAAAGAAAACGGTAGAAGGCATGAGCTTTCTAAACAAAAAAGCGTAGCTAAAATAAATTAAATAGAAGTAGAATCAACAAGAAAGACTTATGAGAAACTATAGCGATTTAAAAATTGGAGACATTGTAATGGAAGATTTAAGAAAGCAAAAAGAAGGCATAATCTATCAACTGATTGCCCCATTTTTACCTATTCCATTAATAGACAAAGCGTCGAGTTTAAATTTCTCTCATTGGATAAAAAAAGAAAGCGAAGAGCTTGTTTTTGTTTATTTTATAAAAGAATAATTTTTCTTATCTGGTAATGCTTGTATCCGAATACAAATCTATTTTATTCGGATTTTGTTATGCATACACATCTCTCAAAAGTGAAATTTCCTACATATATAAAATAAACCCACTATACTTTGCTATATGAAAAATCGGTATTAACTTTGGGGCGGTATTGTGAAAGGGAAATTACGAATAAAAGAGATTTCAAGACAGTATAAATAAAAAATAAAAAAAAAAAATGAGATGTATTGGTATATAGAAGTTTAAAAAAAATATGCCGTTTTTAGCGGACGAGCAAGAAGAAAAGAATACTGGATGTTTGTGCTTGTTAACTTTATAATAGGATTTATTCTAGGATTTATTGAAGGGGCTGCAGATATGTTTGCCGGCACTAACGAAAGTATTTTAGCGACTATGTATCAATTTACAATACTTATACCCTCGATTGCTGTGGGTGTAAGAAGGATGCATGACGTTGGTAAAAGTGGTTGGTTCATTTTAATCCCGATATACAACTTTATTCTTACATGTACCGATGGAGATGCTCATGCTAATAAATATGGTATTGATCCAAAAGAGATAATCGAATAAGTATCCGTAAAAATATCATTAACTGCTACATTATGCAATCAATATTAGAAATTAACCCCGTATTATTAGCTTTCATTGCTACTATGTTTACATGGTTTGTAACCGCAGCTGGAGCATCAATGGTTTTCTTTTTCAAAACAATCAACCAGAAGGTCCTAAATTCCATGCTTGGCTTCGCAGCTGGCGTTATGATTGCAGCTAGTTTTTGGTCGTTGCTGAAACCTGCTATTGAAATGACCGAAGCTTCCGGCGGAATACCTTGGGTACCTGCCGTAGTGGGATTTTTATCGGGTGGCGCATTCTTGCTCCTTGTCGATAAATTACTACCTCACTTACACATGGGACTATCTACCGATAAGGCCGAAGGGATAAAAACATCGTGGCAACGTAGCATTTTGTTGGTACTCGCTATTACCTTGCACAATATACCCGAAGGATTGGCCGTAGGGGTAGCTTTTGGTGCTTTGGCAAACAATCCTGATATGGGTATGCTTGCGGGTGCTCTCGCCTTGGCTATTGGTATTGGCTTGCAAAATTTTCCCGAAGGAGCTGCCGTGTCCATCCCTTTGCGTAGAGAAGGACTATCTAGAGCCAAAGCCTTTAATTACGGTCAACTCTCTGGTATTGTAGAGCCCATATCGGGAGTAATTGGAGCGTATTTAGTGATTTCTATCACACCATTATTGCCATACGCACTTTCCTTTGCTGCTGGTGCAATGATTTTCGTGGTAGTAGAAGAGCTGATACCCGAATCGCAAACTGGACACGAAACAGATTTATCAACCATCGGTGCGATGCTCGGTTTTGCCACCATGATGTTATTGGATGTGGCTCTCGGATGATTCTATTTTAACAGCATAAAATAAGAATAGCCGTCACTGAAATGATGGCTATTCTTGTAAATATACCCTTGTAACTATGGCTGTAGGCTTAAAATATGCTTGATTTAAAATTTAAGAAACGAAGCATGTTTTCTACCTCAAGCGATACTTTTTCAATGCGTACTTCGGTTTCGCCACCAAATAATTTACCCATCACTGCACCATTAGACGTGGCTACATATACTTGTCCATCAGATTTCTCGTACACAGCAAAACCCTTGGGCATCATTGCACCCATCTTTTTTCGGTCGTCGGCCGAAAGCATATCCGAAGCAAATTCGCCACTGCAATAATTAATAATACTGAATTTGCCAATAGGCTCGCCTCCATTCGCCAGTACTTCCTTATTCATATCATATACCGTTACAATGTGCCATTCGGGCATCGCATTAACACGTGTTACAATGGTTTCGACGGTTTTTTCGTAATCATATGGGCTTTTCATTTCCCGAATCATCATTTTACCCGCGGATAGATTGATACTAATAGCTGTAAAAATAACGCCTACCAATAGTCCAAATAATGTAAAGACGATGGCTGTAATCTTTGTTTTCATAATAGAGTATCTAAATTATTTATAAAATTAATCTTCTTGCACACAAATTTCTCCTTTTCGTATGTATTTAAACGTATATCTGGCTACAATACTATTTGCAATCACTGCAACAAACAATAATACCCACGCGACAAATTTAAAAAAGGGCATCAATGTGAGCTGATAAGCGACCGTTGAGGCAATGGCTATGGCCGCCAAGGGAAAAGTAAAAGCCCACCAAGACATGAAGAATTTGAGTTTTGTGAAACTTTTATACATCACGGCAAGTAAAGCCAAGAAAAAATATGCCATAAAAAGTAGAAACACCGAAAATGCGTCCCAACTAGTGGCTATACGCATATACGATATAAAACCAACAGCGGGTGGTGCTAATAAAATAAAGAACGTTGGGATAAACTTTTCGGGTAACTGTGCATGAAAAACAGCACGGTAAATGAAAATAGTAAACAACACTATCCAGAAAAATAGCCCTACCGCAAAATAAAAATACGACAAAAGTACGGGTGCAAAATCTACCCCACTGATGGGAATTAGCATATTACCCACTACGGGAATAAACCATGCGGGATTAAAATGTTGTATTTCAAAATTATGTTGTATCCAAAAACTGATCGTTTTAAACATAAAAATAGTATGCAAAATCGTACCCATCCACCACAAAGGAATAGCCAGCATCGGAAAATACGTATAAAAGCCTATCGAAAGTAGCAAAAGCGAGATGCTAATGGCTGAAAAAAAATTGATACGTATGCGGTGCGTAAAATCGGTCTTTACCTCATCTGCAAACCAAAGTAATTTTAAACCATACAGCACCGAGAACAATACAAACAATGCCAAAACCACCAACATAGTTATTTCGTAAAATACAGAAGGCAACCATTGCAAGTGGGCAAACTTACCCAATAGCACCGCCAAACCCGTAAGCCCCATTACCAAGGCGTAGCTCGTTATAGGAAAAAACCTTATCTTCATTTTCATACCCATCTCTTCATTTAATTCATTTTTGTCAATTCGTGCACATAAGCTGATGCTGACAATGCGGCTATTGTGCCATCTGCCACGGCTGTAGTTACTTGTCGGTAGCGTTTCACAATGCTATCGCCTGCGGCATATACACCCGCAATATTTGTTGATAAATCAGGTTTCACAACGATTTCGCCCCACTGGTTTCGTTCCACTTTTCCTTCTAAAAACTCGGTGTTAGGAACATATCCTATAAATACAAAAGCACCATCGGTCTTAAAATTCTGCACATTTCCTGTTTTCAAATTTGTAATATCCACACTTTCAATATTTTCATTGCCATAAAAAGCGGTAATGCTCGATTCCATCACAACATTAATTTTAGGATGAGCAAGTGCCTCTTCAATGGCATGTTCAAATGCCTGAAAATGATCAAATTGGTGTATAATAGTTACCTTACTGGCATATTTAGTAAGCGACACAGCCTCCTCTAATGCAGCATTGCCCCCTCCTACTACCACTATTTCTTTATCCGTAAAAAAATCGCCATCGCAAGTAGCGCAATAAGAAATGCCCTTGCCTTTAAACCTAGCTTCACCCGTAACACCCAAAGTGCGAGAGCGACCACCTGGGCTAAGAATCACTGTATGAGCCGTATAGTCCACACCATCGAGGGATACTTTTTTTATTGCTCCCGATAAGTCCATATTGTCAATCGGAGTATTGGCTATAATATCGCATCCAAAAGTTTTGGCTTGTTTTTTCATGATATTAGCAAGCTGATAGCCACTAATATTTTCTACTCCAGGATAATTTGCTATTTCGTGCGTAAGTACCATTTGTCCGCCCACAACACCCTCGCTCACAATAAGTGTTTTAAGTCTTGCACGGGAAAGGTAGATACCTGCGGTTAATCCCGCAGGGCCTGCACCTACCACAATGGTATCGTAATGTGTTTGCTCATTCATGGTTACATTCTTTATTTTGAAGAAAACTCAGCATCTAATATCGTTTTTATTTGCGTTTTGGTTTGTATGCTCGATGTTGCTTTCACTACTTTTCCATTTTTGTAATAAATAGTAAAAGGAATTCCCATAAAGCCTCTTACTTCGGGCAAACTACGTATTACGTGCGACTCGGGGTTGTCAAATTCCATATCAAGAAATTTTACATGAGTATATTCATCCTCTAACTCTTCTGCAATACCATATACGGGAATGCACATAGGCCCCATGCGACCACAGATTACCATTACGTTTTCATTTTCACTAAGGATGTTAGCATGTTCTGATGCTGATTCAATGTGTTTTAAATTTGTGTACAACATATTTTTTTGTTTAATTGATTATGATACAAAGGTAGGTAGTACGGCATTTCTGACAAAGAAAATTGGGTGTTGGCACAACAAGTTTAAAGCTATTGTGCAACATACTATTTATTGATATACATTTGTCTCTATATTTTCTATACCTTTGTAGTACAAGATAATTGAACCATGAAAACAATACAAGAAACAGATTTAGAATTTATTTGTGACATACAAGCACCTTGCTTTCAATCACTTATGACCGAAGAAATAGAATTAGTAAAGTCGAGCAAAACACAAATTATCTTCCGCAAAGGAGACAGTCTAACCAAACAAGGAGCTTTTACCTCGTACGTACTTTTTATAATACACGGCGTAGCAAAGCAGTATGTAGAAGACAATGGCGTAAAAAGTTTTAATATACAAATTGTGCAATCGGGTGAATTTGTAGGTCTCTCTGCCGTATTTACCAATACCCCTTTCAACTATTCCACCACTGCACTTACGAATTGCCAAGCCTTCTTAATTGAAAAAGACGCGATTATGGCTATTGCCAAAAAAAACAGCACCTTTGGATTCGACATTATCAAACGTCATTGCGAACGCAATGGCAACCTATACGATGCTTTACGCACCGTATTGTACAAACAAATGAATGGGCGCTTGGCTCAAACTTTACTCTATTTAGATGAGTTTAAACCAGAAAACGAAAGCATTTTCCCGCTATTAACACGCAAAGATGTGGCTGACTTCGCCAACGTATCTCCTGAAAATGCGGTGAAACTATTGAAAACATTTGAAAAAGAAGGGCTCATTGCATTGAACGAAAAAGACATTGTTATCGTAAATAAGGAAAAATTGGGTGAGATTAGTAAAAGAGGGTAAATGTGGAAATAAAGTAACCCTCAAAAAATCTTTTTAAATTTTATATAGCATCGTATAATTGTTTGAGAAATAAATTTAACTTTGTTGAATAACTAACGAACCACAAAGACTAAGAGTTACGAAATTATTAACAGAAAAATTGATTGCTTCCAAGATGGATTTAGATACTGGCTTATGCCGTATACACAGATATTAGGCACAATTTCATGGATACTACCTATAAACAATGAACGACAATGACAAGAAAGATTTTAGCATTAATAATTATCACACTAATATGTAGTTTCAGACTTACTGCTTCTTCTAATCATAATTTTTTGTTGATAGAAGAGATTAAATATCAGACTGATAATTCAACGATTGAATTTCCCTTTTTCACATCTAAGATTCCAGAAAAAGTTGAAGTAGCAAATCAAATTAATAAAAGGTTACAGCATATATTATTTTATGACGATGATATTATTAATAAAGACAATATTCAATTGGTTGAGAAGTATTTATTTATCAGTAATGACAGTATTGACCAATCAGGAATAAGTTTTCTTAACTTTACCTGCGATTTTTATTCAAATATTTTAAAAGTAACAATTAACATCGATTGGGCAGGTGGTCCATATCCTGTTGGAGCTGAAACAGATTATTTACAGTTTGATTTGGAGAAAGGTGAACTGATTTTAATGCCTGATTTAATTGACGGAGCAAAATATTTTGATTTTCTTGAAAAATTTTGGTTAAATGAATGTCGTAATTCTATAAAAGAAGCACATCAATGTGCTTCTGGTAATAAAACTGGTAACTACGAGTCAGATAGTGCATATACTTTAGACGGAGAATGTGAATTTCAATGCCATAAAATGAATCATCAATTTGTAATAACTAAAGACTCAATTTTCATTAGTAATAATTCTGATTGTTTTCCTCATGTATGGCAAAATTGCAATTTTGGCTCATCGAAGTATCTTGAAATAGATGAAATAAAAGATTATTTGAGCGATTATGGGAAATGGCTTGTAGGTTTGAGTGATTCATATAGTGATATAAAGCCATATTTTCATTTTGTTGGAAAAATAGATGATAAGTATAAGATATCCTTGTCAATATGCAAAAACGACGAGGATAATATTGTTGGTGAATATTTCTATTGGAAACAGAATAAAAAAATATGGCTTAAAGGTCATATAAAAACTAGTTCTGAGCAGATTGTTATGGATGAATTTGTAAATATTACTATGACTGGAAATTTTGAACTTGAATGGGATGATTTTCTTTATTCCACAGAAGGATTTTGGTACAACAAAACACAAGATAAAAAACTATCTGTGAAACTTATGAATATTTACGATTATCGTGATAGAGACTATAATAGATAAAGAAACTGTGCCTAATCGAGTAGACGGCGCCTCCCGCTAGTGCAGATTTGTAATCGGTGTTACTCCTTACAAGCTCTTTTCTTCAAAAATATTCTTCATAACGAATCCCGTTAATGAAAAAAGAATTATCAAAAATACCTTTGTGCCGTATCTGTACCGATACATAAATAAAAACGCCACAAGCCTGATACAATCAAACTTGTGGCGTTTTTCGTGGAGATTATCGGACTCGAACCGATCACCTTAACACTGCCAGTGTTACGCTCTAGCCAGATGAGCTAAACCCCCTATTTTCGTGTGCAAATATAAGACTTTTTCCAAAACAAAACACTATATTTGTACATGTTTGATGATTTTCGCACACATTTATCTCAAGTATTCACTCGTAAATAAACAACAAACTATGAACTACGTATTTTTAGCCAATGGTTTTGAAGAAATAGAAGCTGTTTCTACCATAGATATTTTACGCCGTGCTGATATTGACACTACGGTGGTATCTATAGAACCACAACTTGCCGTAATCGGTGCACATAATATCGTTATTGTGGCAGACAAATTATTTTCAGAGGCGAGCCTTGCCGATGCAGAAACCTTAATATTACCAGGTGGTATGCCTGGCACGAGCAACCTCAACAAGCACGAAGGATTGAAACAAGCCTTAAAAGCACATGCAGCAAAAGATAAACTCATTGGTGCTATTTGTGCCGCTCCGTTAATATTGGGCGAATTGCAACTACTTCAGGGCAAACAGGCGACTTGCTACCCTAGTTTTGAACCCCACCTACACGGAGCTACTCTTAGCAACGAAATAGTAGTAGATGCTGGCGAAATAGTAACTGGCAAAGGTCCTGGATTCGGTATGGATTTTGCCCTTGCCTTGGTCAAAAAAATAAAAGGAGAAGATACGGCTACCAAAGTAGCCAAAGGTTTACTGTTGCAATAAGCATATTTGTTCGCATAAAAAAAGCAGGCTCAACATACTGAAGCCTGCTTTTTTTATTTATACTTGCGTAGTGTTATTCTACCGTAACCGATTTTGCCAAGTTACGAGGTTGATCCACATTTCTACCTTTATTTACAGCAATGTAATAGGCAAATAATTGCAATGGAATGGCCGAAACAATGGGAGCAAAGTACTCCATGCAGGCAGGCACTTCAATGCAAAAATCGGCTATTTCGCGTACCGTTTCGTCACCTTCGGTTACTACCGCTATGATTCTACCTTTGCGGGCTTTTATTTCTTGTATATTACTTACTGTTTTTTCGTAAATACTATCTTGCGTAGCTATCGCTACTATAGGCATTTCGTTATCTATCAGGGCAATAGGACCATGTTTCATTTCTGCAGCAGGATAACCCTCAGCATGAATGTAGGATATTTCTTTTAATTTAAGAGCTCCTTCGAGCGCTGCTGGATAGTTATAGCCTCTTCCTAAATAAATAAAATTATGTGCATAGGTAAACATTTTGGCCAAATCTTTAATCTGTGCATCCAGTTGCAATACCTTGTGCATTTTATCAGGCATGGATTGCAATTCTTTAATTAAATTCCGGTAAAGTTCTGGGGTAATTGTTTTGCGTAATTTAGCCACCGTAAGGGCAAGCATGGATAACACTGTAATTTGTCCTGTAAAGGCTTTTGTAGATGCCACACCTATTTCTGGTCCTACGTGGATATACGAACCTGAATCTGTCATACGTGGTATTGACGAACCCACAGCATTGCAAATACCATAAATAAATGCACCTTGTTTTTTTGCCACCTCAATAGCCGCCAAGGTGTCGGCAGTTTCGCCCGACTGCGATATAGCTATCACAATATCATCAGGGTAAATAATAGGATGGCGGTATCTAAATTCTGACGCATACTCCACTTCTACAGGAATACGGCATAAATCTTCAATCAAATATTCGCCAATCAAACCCGCATGCCACGATGTGCCACACGCTACTATAATAATACGACGAGCATTCAAGAATTTTGCTTCGTGATCAATAACACCCGACATCTTAACTTCTGTCCCCTCCATATTGATACGACCTCTGATGCAATCTATCAATGTATTTGGTTGCTCATTGATTTCTTTAATCATAAAATGATCGTAACCACCTTTTTCTAGCTGACCCAAACTCATTTCTAATTGTGTAACCTCAGCTGTTTGTTCGACATCTCCTAAACTAAGTAATTTGAGTCCATTATCAATGTGTATAACAGCTATTTCCTCATCATTTACATATACTACTTGGTTGGTAAATTCAACAATAGGCGTAGCATCCGATGCCAAAAAATATTCGCCATCACCAATTCCAATTACCAACGGGCTACTTTTGCGTGCCGCAATAATTTGTTTTGGATCATTTTTATCCAATACCGCTATCGCATATGCTCCTACTACTTCTTTCAAGGCTATCTGCACAGCATGACACAAATCGACCTTGTTGGTTTCCTTTATATATTCAATAAATTGCACCAATACTTCGGTGTCTGTTGAGCTTTTAAAGGTATAACCATTGCGGATTAACTCTTTTTTAATAACCATGTAATTTTCAATTATCCCATTATGGATAAGTGCCAACGATTCGGATTGCGAGTAATGTGGGTGTGCATTTTCGTTGTTTGGCTCGCCATGCGTTGCCCATCGTGTATGTGCTACACCAATGTGTCCAGATACATCTTTAGATTGAGCTGACTCTTCTAAGTTAACTACTTTTCCTTTGGACTTATATACATTTAAGTCTCCTTTATCATTAATTAAAGCAACCCCCGCACTATCATAACCACGATATTCCAGGCGATGTAAACCTTTAATCAATATTGGATAAGCCTCTTGTTTTCCGATGTATCCTACAATTCCACACATATTATACGCTGTTTTAAGTCAATCAATAAAAGTATATTTTGCAACAAAGATATAGATTTTCTGTATATATAGTTATACGTCACCTCATTTTTTTTCAAGCCGACGGGCTAAACAATTGTCTTTTTAACATAAAAACGACGACTATAAAAGCAAATTAAGAATAAGAATTGTATTTTCTAATACATAAAGACGCAAATATGATGAAAAAACACAAAATTCAATTAAACATTTTTTATCATACCGAGACAGTTGTAGTTTTAATATGAAACAAAAAGGAAAGATAATCTTTTATATTTCCCAGAAAACATCTCTTTAAAAATAAAATTAACACCTCGCGAATTTTTATTTTCATTTCATCACTTATTTTTGCTTGAAATTATATCATAATTAATACATTTGTATCGAAAACAAAACGTTTTATCACTTTTTATAAAAAATACAAAACATTATGTCAAAAATGATAAGATTCACAAAAATGCAAGGGGCTGGAAATGATTATGTATATATAAATGGTTTTGAAGAAACAATTATATCTCCATCTACATTTTCTACCCGCATTAGCGATCGTCATTTCGGCATAGGCTCTGATGGATTGGTTCTGATTCTTCCTTCTACAATCGCAGATTTTAGAATGCGGATGTTTAACCCTGATGGTTCGGAAGCAGAAATGTGTGGAAATGCATCTCGCTGTGTTGCTAAATATGTGTATGATAAAAAAATGACAAGCAACACTGAATTTACGCTCGAAACAAAAGCGGGTATCAAATACCTCACAGTATATACAGGAAAAGATGGGTTGGTAGAAAAAGTAACAGTAGATATGGGCGAGCCAATTTTTGAAACGGCATTAATTCCTGCTCTAAGTAGCGAAGATAGCATTGTAAATGAAACTGTAACAATAGACGAAAAAGAATATGCTGTAACAGCTGTTTCGATGGGAAACCCACACTGTGTAGTATTTACTGACAGTACCGAAACGATAGAACTGGAAAAGATTGGTCCAAAATTTGAAAGTCACTCGATGTTTCCCAAAAAAACAAACACAGAGTTTGTGCAAGTAATCAACCCAACGACATTGAGAATGCGTGTATGGGAAAGAGGCACAGGAGAAACTTTGGCTTGCGGAACAGGGGCATGCGCTACACTGGTAGCTGCACATATAAATCAATTATGTAGTAATAAAGCAACGGTAGAATTAGTAGGAGGAACCCTCGAAATAGAATGGAACCGAGATAACAATAGAGTGTATATGACAGGGCCTGCAGTAACGGTCTTTGAAGGCACAATAGAAATATAAAAAAAAATAACAATGGTTTACGCAAACGACAACTTTATACAATTACCAGAAACATACTTATTTTCTGAAATAGCAAAACGAGTAGAGACTTTTAAGGCATCACATCCCGAAGCAAACATTATCCGTATGGGTATTGGCGATGTAACCCTACCCTTGTCGAAAACGGTAATACAAGCAATGCACAAAGCTGTGGACGAAATGGCAAGCGGAGCTACATTTAAAGGTTATGGTCCTGACAAAGGGTACTCATTTTTAGTAGATAAAATTATTGAACACGACTATAAAGCTATTGGAGTAGATTTATCCACAGAAGAGGTATTTGTAAGCGATGGTGCAAAAAGTGACAGTGGAAACATTGGCGATATACTAAGCAAAGACAATATCATAGCTGTAACCGACCCTGTGTATCCTGTATATATTGATACCAATGTAATGGGCGGAAGAGCTGGAGAATTAGGCAAAGATGGCAAATGGAGCAACATTGTCTATTTATCTTCTACAGCAGAAAATGGATTCATTCCTCAACTGCCAACAGAAAAAGTAAGTGTCGTGTATTTATGTTTTCCAAATAACCCAACGGGCACAACCTTAACAAAAGTACAACTCAAAGAGTGGGTTGATTATGCCATAGCTAACAAGGTATTATTACTATTTGATGCTGCATACGAGGCATTTATTACGGAAAAAGATGTGCCACATAGCATTTACGAAATTGAAGGAGCAAAACAAGTAGCCATCGAATTTAGAAGCTACTCGAAAACAGCAGGATTTACAGGCACACGTTGCTCTTACACCATTGTACCAAAAGAGTGTACAGGATATTTGAAAAATGGCAAAAGCGTATCGATAAACGCATTATGGAACAGACGACAGGCAACCAAATTTAACGGAACGCCCTATATTATACAACGTGGAGCAGAGGCTACATATACCGAAGAGGGTAAAAAAGAAGTAAAAGAAATGATACAGTACTATATGGAAAATGCACGCATTATTCGTACTAGTCTAGAAAAATTAGGATACGAAGTATATGGCGGTGTAAATGCACCTTATATATGGCTAAAAGTTCCTACTGGATATACTTCTTGGACTTTCTTCGACAAATTACTAACAGAAAAACATATTGTAACAACACCTGGCGTTGGCTTTGGTCCAAGTGGCGAAGGATATATTCGACTAACCGCCTTTGGCTCAAAAGAGCAAACAATAGAAGCAATGATACGACTTACTAAATAAAAATAATTAAACAGAATGATGATGGACACACTTGATTACATTCGTTACACGCACTATTTTACATCACAAAATCCCCACCGAGGGGAATGAGAGAAAAATAGAACGATGGATGCATTTTATAAGATAAAATCAATCCTCACAAAACAGACTTAGTAAACAACAAAAGAACTTAAATTTTACGATTATGAAAACAACAAAATTATACAAAACAATTATCACTCTGTTAGCACTCAGTTTACCTGTAAGCTTTTTAAGTGCACAAGAAAGTTCATCTAGCCTAAGCGTTGGAGCAGATGTAGTATCAGCAGCCACATGGCGTGGTGCTCGCCTAGCAGGAGCTAGCGTTCAACCTAGTATTGGATTTGAAACAGGCAGCTTGTCGCTTAGTGCATGGGGATCAACCGATTTAGAATACGGATTCGGAGATTTCGGTTACACCGAACTTGATTTTACCATTGGATATACTATTGGTAATGTATCTCTTGCCTTAACAGATTATTCTTGGACTGGCTTGAGTGGCGGATTTGATTATTTCGGAACATATACAGACAATCACATCATTGAACTTGGACTAGGTACAGAGCTTGGCGAATACATAGACGGGCTACCTATCTCACTAAGTGCCAACACAATGCTATATGGTGCTAACAAAACGGCAGCCGACAAACAAGCCTATTCAAGCTACTTCGAAGCTAGCTATGGTCGCACTGTTGGTGATGTTGATTTAAGTATCGCATTAGGAGCAGCACTAGAACAAGATGGAGCAGGCATGTATTCAGGCAACGATGGATTAAGCGTGGTAAACATCAGCGTAGGTGCTGCTAAAACCATACAACTAACAGCTGATTATGGCGTTGGATTATTTGGTACAATTACATACAACCCTGCTGCCGAAGGCATTTTCTTTGCCACAGGAGTAAGTTTCTAATCAATACAATTTATCAACAAATATACATACAATTATGAAAAAGATTGAAGCAATTATCCGTAAAACAAAGTTTGAAGATGTGAAAGACGCTCTTCTGGCTGTTGACATTGAATGGTTCTCTTATTACGATGTACGCGGTGTTGGTAAATCACGTCAGGGAAGAATTTACCGTGGTGTAGTGTACGACACAAGCTACATCGAAAGAACCCTTATCTCAATCATCGTGCGTGATAAAAATGCTGAAAAAACAGTAGAAGCTATCATTAAGGCTGCTCAAACAGGCGAAATCGGCGATGGTAGAATATTTGTTATCCCAGTGGACGAAGCTATCCGCATTCGCACAGGCGAAAAAGGAGACATAGCTCTTTACAACGCTGGAAAAGAGATATAAAAAAAATAACAAAATAAATTTTAAAAAATTACAGAAATGGAAGAAATAGTAGATACGATAGTAATTGCGAGCGACAGCCTTAGTAGCGTTGTTCCAATTACTACGACAGATTCACTTGCAAGTAGCCTAGCTACAGCCACAAGTACCATTGGAGAATTAGTCTTTTCTATAGATACCGTGTGGGTGTTATTCGCTGCAGTATTAGTATTCTTCATGCAAGCAGGTTTTGCATTAGTAGAAGCAGGTTTTACCCGTTCTAAAAATACGGTAAATATTTTGATGAAAAACTTAATTGACTTTGCTTTTGGATCATTAGGATTTTTCATTCTTGGTTTTGGCATCATGTTTGGTGTTAACAATGGTTTTATAGGCTCTTTCAGCATGTATTCAGATGGTATGTGGTCAGGCGGAATTCCCCCTGAAGCCTTTTTAATATTCCAAACAGTGTTTGCCGCCACAGCCGCAACGATTGTTTCGGGAGCCATGGCAGAAAGAACACACTTTGTATCCTATGTTATCTTTAGCATCGTTATCTCTGCCCTTATCTATCCTATTTCAGGTCACTGGATATGGGGTGGTGGTTGGTTGTCTACTTTGGCAGAACCGTTTCACGATTTTGCTGGATCTACAGCCGTACACTCTTTAGGCGGCTGGATTGGATTAGCTGGAGCTATCGTATTAGGACCACGTATTGGCAAATTTAAAAACAAAAAAGTAAACGCTATACCTGGTCATAACTTAACCTTAGGTGCTTTAGGTGTGTTTATCTTATGGTTTGGCTGGTTTGGATTTAACCCTGGTTCACAATTAGCAGCCAGTGGAATAGCCAATGCCACAGCTATCTCTCACATATTTTTAACTACCAACTTGGCTGCCGCAGCAGGAACTATAGCTGCATTAGCATTATCTTGGATAAAATATGGAAAACCATCTTTGAGTATTACCCTCAACGGTACACTTGCAGGTTTAGTAGCCGTTACAGCAGGTTGTGATGTAGTTAGTCCTTTGGGAGCAATAGCTATTGGTTTAATGGCCGGTGTATTGTTGGTATTTGCACTTCGTTTGATTGAAAACGTAATGAAAATTGACGACCCTGTGGGAGCTGCTTCTGTACACGGTATAGCTGGTGTATTTGGAACTTTAGCCGTAGGCTTATTTTCTCAAACAACAGGTTTATTCTACGGATTTGGCGCACAAGCCCTGCTATCTCAATTGATTGGTGTAGTTGCGGTAGGTGCATGGGGATTAAGTACAGGATTTATACTATTCTTCATTTTAAAGAAAACCATTGGTCTTCGCGTTGACAAACGAGTAGAAGAAGAAGGATTGGATATCTACGAACACGGAGAAACTGCATATAACTGATGCAACATTCAACATACAGAGGGCTAACTTGTATATATGTAGCCCTCTATATGTTATTTTTTTTCTTCATTAATTTTAAAACTCTCAATCAATCTATACATCATGTTACTATACATTCCCAAAAAATACAAACCTAGCCTTGAATCTACACAGATGGAGTTGGCTATCAAAAAATTGAAAGACGATTTCCAAGCGGGACTTTCCTTACAGCTGAACTTGCGCCGTGTTACAGCCCCTCTCTTTGTATTGTCAGGAACAGGTATAAATGATGATCTAAATGGTACTGAACGTGCCGTTTCTTTTCCTATTAAAGACATGGAAAACCAGCGTGCAGAAGTCGTGCATTCACTTGCTAAATGGAAGAGAATGAAACTAGGTGCCTATAACATTCCAGCAGGAAATGGACTATATACCGACATGAATGCTATTCGAGCAGATGAGGAGTTGGATAACATACATTCATTGTATGTTGACCAGTGGGATTGGGAACAAACAATCAATCCAGAGAATAGAAATATTGCCTATTTAAAGGAAACCGTACAAAAAATATATGCAGTTCTACGAAAAACGGAATCAAGACTCCACAAAAAATACCCACATATTTTACCCTCATTACCTAAAAAGATAATGTTTATACATTCAGAAGAATTATTATCTTTGTACCCTGAACTTACTCCGAGAGAACGAGAAAGTAAAGTAACCGAAAAGTATGGAGCCGTTTTCATTATTGGTATTGGTGCAAAACTAGCCAATGGAGAAAAGCATGACGGCAGAGCTCCCGATTATGACGATTGGTCAACTCCAACACATAAGGGGTTTAAAGGTTTAAATGGCGATATCATTTTATGGAATAAAGTGTTAGATAGTGCTTTTGAAATTTCCTCAATGGGGATACGTGTGGATAAAACGTCTTTACTTCATCAATTACAAGAAGAAGGATGTCCCGAACGTACCAAACTAGAATTTCATAGCCAATTACTAGAAAATAAAATTCCATTATCCATAGGTGGTGGCATCGGACAATCTCGACTGTGTATGTATTTCTTACAATGTGCACATATTGGCGAAGTTCAATCATCACTTTGGCCCAAAGAAATGATAGAATCATGCCTAGCAAATAATATAATATTAAAATAACCATTTATAACAAACAATTATGAACACTCTAAGATTTAAAGTATTAGACGAAGCGTTTAGACGCAAAGCCGTTCCATTTCCAGAAGGAAAAGAGCGTTTAACGGAATTTTATGCAAAATATGTATTCGACCGTGCCAAAATGCAACGTTACCTTTCTAAATCTACTTATGGCATCCTTACCAACTCTATTGACAAAGGCGAACCATTAAACAGAACTATCGCCGACGGTGTAGCTACTGGTATGAAACAATGGGCTATCGAATCAGGTGCAACACATTACACACACTGGTTTCAGCCACTTACAGGCGGTACTGCTGAGAAACACGATTCATTTTTAGATTTCAACAATCAAGGTGGCGCAATCGAAGATTTTTCGGGAAAATTATTAGCACAACAAGAGCCTGATGCATCTAGTTTCCCTAACGGTGGTATTCGTAACACATTTGAAGCTAGAGGATATACTGCTTGGGACCCTTCCTCTCCAGCTTTCATTTCAGGAGACACTTTGTGTATTCCTACTATTTTTATCGCATACACAGGAGAAGCACTTGACTTTAAAACACCTCTTCTCAAATCTATCAATGTATTAAACAAAGCGGCTGTAGATGTATGCCAATATTTCGATGCAAACGTAAACAAAGTAACCTCATTCTTAGGATGGGAACAAGAATACTTTTTAGTTGACGAAGCATTATGGGCTGCTCGTCCAGACTTAATGCTTACTGGACGTACCCTTATGGGACACAGTAGTGCAAAAAATCAACAATTAGACGACCATTATTTTGGTGCTATCCCGAGTCGTGTACTTTCGTTTATGAAAGACCTAGAAATAGAATCGCTTAAATTAGGTATTCCTGTTAAAACAAGACACAACGAAGTTGCTCCTAACCAATTTGAGTTAGCTCCTATCTACGAAGAAGCAAACTTAGCGAATGACCACAACTTACTGTTGATGGCTGTGATGAAAAAAATTGCTAGACGTCATAACTTCAGAGTCTTATTCCACGAAAAACCATTTAAAGGCATTAATGGTTCAGGTAAACACAACAACTGGTCTCTTGGTACAAACACAGGTGTAAATCTTTTGTCTCCAGGAAAAACAGGTGTTGAAAATCTTCAATTTATTACCTTTATGGTAAACGTATTGATGGCTGTATATAAAAACAACGCTTTACTGAAAGCTTCTATTAGCTCTGCTACCAACGCACACCGCTTAGGTGCAAACGAAGCTCCTCCCGCTATTATTTCTATCTTCTTGGGTACGCAAATTTCAAATGTCTTAGACAAAATGGAAAAAGCGAGTGCAGATGAAACCATTATATTCGACGAAAAAGTGGGTATGAAATTAGGTGTAGCACACATTCCTGAAATTTTATTAGACAATACAGACAGAAACAGAACATCAGCCTTTGCATTTACAGGTAATCGTTTTGAATTTAGAGCTGTAGGATCTGCTGACAACTGTGGTGGTGCTATTATGGTACTGAATACTGCTGTTTCAAGCCAATTAATCGAATTTAAAGCTGATGTAGATGCTTTAGTTGCCAAAGGTATGCTAAAAGAAATAGCGATTGCAACGGTACTAAAACAATATATTACAATCTGTAAACCTATTCGTTTTGACGGTAATGGCTATAGCGAAGAGTGGAAAGTAGAAGCCGCGAAACGTGGATTAGATTGCGAAACAAGTGTTCCAAAAATCTTTGATGCTTTCCTAAGCAAAGAAACAATATCATTGTTTGATAAAAGTAAAGTATTGACGGAAGTTGAACTTCACTCTCGTTGCGAAGTGAAATGGGAAACGTACACTAAAAAGATACAAATCGAAGCACGTGTGCTAGGAGACTTAGCTGTGAATCACATTTCACCATTAGCTTCTCGCTATCAATCATTGTTATTAGAGAATGTATCTAAAATCAACGGAATATTCACTCCCGAAGAAGCGGCTCAAATGACTGAACAAGAACGTTCTGTTATTAAAGCAATCGCTTTACACATTGGCGAAATTGCTAAAAAATCGACAGCACTTATTAACGCTAGAAAAGTAGCTAATAAAATTGAGTCTGAAAGAGAAAAAGCCATCGCTTATCATGACACTATTGTGCCTGCAATGGACGCTGTTCGTTCTCATATAGACGATTTAGAAATGATTGTGGATGATGAAATGTGGACATTACCTAAATATCGCGAGTTACTTTTCATTCGATAAACTGAGTGATTTTTGTACTAAAATATTAACATTCTAATGATTGTTTTGGTCAAGTATATTGACCAAAACAATTATTACATTATTGTCCTTTCAACTTAGAAAATATGAAAAATGCAATTACTATACCTGAGCAGCAAGGTTTATACGATCCGATAAACGAACACGATGCGTGTGGAGTTGGTTTGGTCGTAAATATCAATGGAGAAAAGTCTCATTCTATCGTAGAAAAAGGATTACAAGTCCTTGAAAACATGACACATAGAGGAGCAGAAGGTGCAGAAAAAAACACGGGTGATGGTGCTGGTATATTAACACAAATACCCCACGAATTCATCCTTCTGCAAGGTATTCCTGTCCCCGAAAAAGGGAAGTATGGTACGGGACTTCTCTTCTTACCAAAGAAGACTGAAGATCAAACAGCCATTCTGGCGAAAATTGAAACCATTGCTTACGATCAAGGATTGTCCATTCTTGCTATGCGGGATGTGCCTGTAAATAGTCAATTATTGGGAGAAGGTGCAGCCTCTCGCGAACCAGATATTAAACAAATTTTCATGGTAGAAACGCTACCTTCGAAAATGCCCTTAGAAACACGTTTATACTTAACTCGTAAATTAATTGAAAAGGATATTCTTGATTCAGATATTCCTACAAAAGATGAGTTTTATATTCCGAGCCTTTCATCACAAAAAATCGTGTACAAAGGAATGCTCACCTCATTGCAATTGCGTTTATATTACCCTGATTTAACCAATATCAATTTCACCAGTGCGATGTCATTGGTTCACTCACGTTTTTCTACCAATACTTTCCCTACATGGAATTTGGCACAGCCTTTCCGTTTATTGGGACACAATGGAGAGATTAATACTATCCGAGGAAATCGCCGTTGGATGGAAGCACGCGAAAGTGTGCTCGACCCTAAATTTATCTCCGACATATCCAGAATATCGCCTATCATTCAACCAAATATGAGTGACAGTGCGTCGTTGGATAATGCTTTGGAATTCTTCGTGATGTCTGGGATGAGCCTCCCTCACGCATTAGCGATGCTAGTGCCTGAAAGTTTCAATGATAAAAATCCAATTTCAACGAAAGTTAAATCTTTTTACGAATACCACAGTATTTTAATGGAACCATGGGATGGTCCTGCTACCTTGCTTTTTGCTGATGGCATATATGCTGGCGGTATGCTAGATAGAAACGGATTGCGTCCTGCACGTTTTGTTATTACGCATGACAATATGATGGTGATGGCATCTGAAACAGGTGTTCTTCCTTTTAAACCCGAAGAAATCAAAGAAAAGGGTCGTTTGCAACCAGGCAAAATGATTTTAATCAATACTGCAAAAAATGAAATTTACCGTGATAAAGAAATCAAAGCAGAATTAGCTTCGCAATTTCCATACGGTGAATGGTTAACTAAAAATAGAATTAAACTAGATAAAATAAGTTCTGGAAGACACCCGAAAGTGGATGTACCAAACTTTCCACAATTATTACGGGTATTTGGCTACCACAAAGAGGATATTGACGCTATATTAACGCCAATGGCTCAAGAAGGCAACGAGCCTTTGAGCTCAATGGGTAATGATACACCGATTGCTCCATTTTCGTCTAAACAACAACTGTTTTACAATTATTTTAGACAACAATTTGCTCAAGTAACAAACCCTCCCATTGACCCTATTCGAGAAGAATTGGTTATGGCTACAAGTAGCTACATGGGCGTAATTAACAAAAACTTACTACACCCCTCTTCTGAATTGTGTAAAATGGTGCAAATAAGCAGCCCTATTCTTACCAATCAAGACATTGATATCTTACGCAATTTATCGTACAAAGGTTTTACAACGATTACTCTAAATACTGTTTATGCAGTAAAAGACGGTGCACAAGGACTAGAGAATGCAATTACAGCATTGTGCGAGGCTGCAGAAAAAGCGGTGGATGATGATTTCAATTACATTATTCTTTCTGATAGAGCAGTCAGTAGCACACACGCCCCTATCCCATCTTTATTAGCAGTAGCAGCTGTTCACAACTACCTTATAGACAAGAGAAAACGTGTACAAACTGCCTTAGTGGTAGAAACTGCTGACGCACGAGAAGTAATGCACATGGCTCTATTAATCGGTTATGGAGCAAGCTCTATCAATCCATACATGGCATGTGCCGTTATCAGCGACTTAGTGAAAAATAAGATCGTTCAGCTTGATTACCATACTGCTGAAAAGAATTACATGAAAGCCTTAAACAAAGGCTTGAAAAAAGTAATTTCCAAGATGGGTATTGCTACTATCCGAAGTTATCGTGGCTCTCAATTGTTTGAGGCTTTAGGTATTTCAGATGAACTTCTACAAAAATATTTCTGCGGAACTATTTCCAAACTAAACGGTATTGGATTGGAAGATATCAACAAAGATATCGTTCATTTTCACCAAAAAGCATATACGGAGGAGATTGAATTACTTCAAAATAGTGGTCAATATGCTTATAGACGCAATGGCGAATACCATGCTTGGAATCCAGAAACAATAGCAAAATTGCAATTATCTACCCGTTTGGGTGATTATGCAAAATTCAAAGAATACGTGAGTGCAGTAGATGATAAAACGCAAACTGTATTTATAAGGGATTTAATTGAATACAAACGCAATCCAATTGATATTTCATTGGTAGAACCTGTAGAAAGCATTACGAAACGTTTTGTTACAGGAGCAATGTCTTATGGCTCAATTAGTGCAGAAGCACACGAAGCCTTAGCTATTGCGATGAACCAATTGCATGGAAAAAGTAACACTGGTGAAGGTGGAGAAGACTCTAAACGCTTTACACCTAGAGCCGACGGAAGTTCTGCTCGCAGTGCAATTAAGCAAGTAGCATCAGGTAGATTTGGTGTTACAACCAATTACTTGGTCAATGCTGATGAAATTCAAATAAAAGTAGCACAAGGAGCAAAACCTGGAGAAGGGGGTCAATTACCTGGTTATAAGGTAGATGAAATCATTGCTCACACCAGACATTCAATACCTGGTATTTCTCTAATATCGCCACCACCTCATCACGATATCTATTCGATTGAAGATTTGGCTCAACTTATTTTTGATTTACGCAGCGTGAACCCTGCTGCTCGTATCAGTGTAAAACTGGTATCCGAAACAGGTGTAGGGACTATTGCTGCTGGTGTAGCCAAAGCAAAGGCGGATATGATTACCATCAGTGGTTGTGAAGGCGGAACAGGTGCTAGTCCATCAAGTTCTATACGTCATGCTGGATTGCCATCAGAAATAGGTATCGCTGAAACACAACAAACACTTATCATCAACAACTTACGTGGAAACGTAACCTTGCAAGTAGATGGACAGCTCAAAACAGGTAGAGACATCGTAATTCAAGCCTTATTGGGTGCCGAAGAATTTGGCTTTGCCACAAGCGCTTTGATTGTACTAGGCTGTGTAATGATGCGTAAATGCCATATCAACACATGTCCTATGGGTGTAGCTACGCAAAACGAAGAATTGCGTAAGCGATTTATTGGACGTTCGGAATACCTCGTACATTTCTTTACTTTCTTAGCTGAAAATGTGCGCGAACATTTAGCTGAATTAGGATTTACAAGCCTAGATGAAGTTATTGGACGTGCGGATTTATTATCACAAAAAGAAGACACTTCTGATTCTAAAATAAGCAAAATCGACTTGTCGCGTTTGTTGTATTATCCTAAAGAGGCTGAATACAATGCTATTCGCAAGGAATCTCCCCTCTATCACCAACTGGACCCGAGTTTAAACTCTCAGTTAGTAGCAGATGCAAAATCGGCAATCGAAAATGGTACACCCATAAAGAAAGCATATACGATTAATAACACCGACCGTTCGATTGGAACAACCTTATCTGGTGAGATTGCTAAAAAATATGCTGAAGAAGGATTGCCTAAAGATACTATCCAATTTGACTTTACGGGGTCTGCTGGACAAAGTTACGGGGCATTCCTAACTAATGGCATACGCTTTACTTTATCAGGAGATGCAAACGACTACTTAGGCAAAGGGTTATCTGGTGGTACAATCATTGTGAAACCAGAAGAAGGAAGCACGTTTCAGCCACACAAAAACATCATTGCAGGAAATACATTATTGTATGGAGCCACTTCTGGCGAAGTATATATCAATGGTGCTGTAGGCGAACGCTTTTGTGTACGAAATAGTGGTGCAATAGCTGTAGTAGAAGGTACTGGCGACCATTGTTGTGAATACATGACTGGTGGACGAACCGTCATATTAGGAACAACTGGTAGAAATTTTGCTGCTGGAATGAGCGGTGGTATAGCGTATATCTGGGATAAGAATGGTGATTTCGACTATTTCTGTAATATGGAAATGGTTGAATTATCACTGATAGAAGATACAGCCGATAACAAAGAATTATTCGGACTTATCTCGCAACATTATGCTTATACACAAAGTCCACTAGCACAAGAAATGCTAGAGAACTGGGATATATACCAACAACAATTTATCAAGGTTATGCCTATTGAGTACAAAAAAGTACTCCACGAAGAAAAAGCGCGTCAATTACAAGCAAAAATTGACGGTGTACAACGTGATTATTAAGTAGGCTATTCATACAACATTTAAGTTTATACAATCAATTATGGGAAATCCAAAAGCATTTTATACTATCAAGCGAAAAGACGCTGGCTATAGACCTACGCTCGAACGTGTAGCAGACTATGGCGAGGTAGAACAAACGCTGAATGAAGAAGACCGTCAGTTACAAGCCTCGCGGTGTATGGACTGTGGTATTCCATTTTGTACTTGGAGTTGTCCGTTAGGCAATATCCAACCAGAATGGCAACATCTTTTATATTTAGGAAAATGGAAAGAGGCATACGAACTCTTAGAAAGCACTGATGATTTTTCTGAATTTACAGGCAGGGTATGTCCTGCTCCTTGCGAGCATGGATGTGTACTAAACATTAATAAAGAGCCTGTTACCATTAGAGAAAACGAAGTTTCTATTATTGAGCATGCTTTTGCCGAAGGCTATGTAGTAGCTAAACCACCGAAAACACGGACGGGTAAAAAAGTAGCCGTAATCGGTTCAGGTCCTACAGGTTTGGCATGTGCGAACCAACTTAACAAAAAGGGGCATTCAGTTACCGTATTCGAAAAAGACGAAGCCATAGGCGGATTACTCCGTTTTGGTATTCCAGACTTTAAACTGAATAAAAAAGTAATTGACCGCCGTTTAGTAATATTAGAAGAAGAAGGTATCCAATTCGTGTGCAATGCTCATGTTGGAGGAAACGTTCTTACTGAAGATTTGCTAAACGAGTATGACGCTATCTGTATAGCTATAGGTGCTGGGCATCCTCGCGACATACAAACAGAAGGAAGAGACCTAAAAGGAATACATTTTGCCTTAGACTTCTTGCAACAGCAAAATAGAAAAATTGCTGAAACGGTTATACCTCAAGACGAAAGAATTTTCGCCAAAGGAAAACATGTATTGGTAATAGGAGGTGGAGATACAGGTTCTGATTGTGTAGGAACAGCAAACAGACAAGGAGCTGCAAAAATTACGCAAATAGAAATCATGCCAAAACCACCCGTTAGCGACAACCCAGATTCCCCATGGCCTTACTACCAATTTGTACTCAAAACATCGAGTTCTCACAAAGAAGGATGCGAAAGACGATGGGCATTGGATACACGTAAATTTATTGGCGAAAACGGACAAGTAACCGCTGTAGAAGTAGAAGAAGTGAAATGGGAGAAAGACCAGACTGGACGTTTGCAACTAACGCGTACAGGGAATATGGACGTTATTAAGGCTGATCTAGTGTTTCTAGCAATGGGATTTGTACATCCTGTTCAAGAAGGGCTAATAGAACAATTGAAATTATCTGTTGATAATAGAAAGAATATTACTGTGTCCAAATCAATGACAACTTCACATCCAAAAGTATTTGCTGCTGGGGATGCAATTTATGGAGCTGGCTTAGTTGTACGAAGCATCGCTTCGGGTAGAGATGCTGCCAAACAAATAGATGAGTATCTAAAAGAGAAAAAATAAAACAATCTCTTTCATTCCATCAAAGAAGGACATAGAAAACGTTAATACTGCTTCTATGTCCTTCTTTTTTTTATTCTTCACATTGGAATTTACAATTATTTAATATATCTTTACCCCCTGTATTAACCTACTAATCAATAAAAAAATGAAAAAACTGTACACTTTTCTCGCCCTTTACGTGCTCACGAGTTTAGCATATCTCTCGGCTCAAACAGTGACTACAACTCCAGCTATCATTACTGACGACTATACCGGAACCATTACCCTAACTTACGACCCTGCTGGAGGAGCTATGGCAACAGCGGCTAATTGCTATGCCCACATTGGCGTTGGCATAGGAGCACTTGAATGGCAATGTGCACCCGCATGGCGAAGTGCGTTAGCAAAACATAAAATGGTAAAAAGTGGCTCTAATTGGGTATTAACTATTGATAATATATATACTTATTTTAGCGCCTGCACAGGTCCATTTAATAAAATATCCATGGTCTTTAACGATGGAGCAACAGGTATAAAGGAAGGGAAAACTGCATCAGGAGGAGATTTCTCCATCGCTATTTCTCCCGCTGGTCAATTAAACGTCAGCTTCACAAATACTTCTTCTTCAGGAGCAATTAATGCCGGAAGCAGTGTTTCCTTTACGGCAAATTCTACAAGTGCCGCGAATTTAGAAATTAAAAAGAACGGACAAAGTGTAAAAACGGCAACCAATGCAACCAATATTACGCATACGGAAACATTGAGTAACGTTGGTGATTACACCTTTACAGTAACTGCTACTTCGGGAGTAAAAACAGCTACCGATACCCGCACTGTATCGATTCTTTCGCCTGCAGAGAGTCAAGCTCGTCCGAGTGGACTACAAGAAGGTGCTACCTACAATGCAACGGATAACACAAAATTACACCTTTGCTTGTATGCAAAAGACAGGAGCAATGTACTTCCTGATAATATATTTGTAATGGGAGATTTCAACAATTGGTCGATGTCCAACGCCTATCAAATGAAAAAAGATGGTACAAGTGGTTATTGGTGGACAGAACTAACAGGACTTGAACCTGGCAAAGAATATGCATTTCAATATGCTGTGAAAATAGGTACGAAAATAGTAAAAATAAGCGACCCATATTCTGAAAAAGTATTGCACCCTGACGACCAATGGGAACCTAAACAACAAAATCCTAATTTAAAAGCTTATCCTTCTCAAGGTGATGGATATGTAAGTACAATTCAAACGAATAAAACTGCTTTTTCATGGAGTGCTGCAACATTAAATTTCGCGAAACCAAATAGGAACAATTTAGTTATTTATGAATTGTGGGTATATGATTTTTCGCCCATACGTAATATTAGAGCAGTAACAGCTCGATTGGATTACTTAGAGAATCTTGGCGTCAATGCTATTCAACTTATGCCGATGACTGAGTTTGAAGGCAATATGAGTTGGGGATACAATCCTACCCATTATTTTGCTATGGACAAGGCTTATGGCTCGTCTGACGATTTAAAACGATTTATAGACGAGTGCCACAAACGAGGCATTGCGGTAATCTTAGACATGGTTTTCAACCACGTAACAGGAGCTGCTCCACAAGCAAAATTGTATTGGGGAACAAACTCAATTGCTACGAACAACCCTTGGTTCAACCAAATTGCACCACACGGATCTAGTGTAAACCAAGATTATGACCACAACTTTGGACCCACGCGCGACATGTTCAAACGTGTGCTAAAATACTGGATAGACGAATACAAGGTAGATGGATATCGTATGGATATATCTCATGGTTTTTGCGGATCAGATTGTGGCAACCGCTCTGACATTGTATTTGACTATTACAACAATGGCGTAAAAGCAGGCAACGAACAAGCATATTTCATTTTAGAACATTGGGAACATGCAGCAGGTGAACGTGAAAACTATAACAATTGGGGCATGAACTGCCACCTAAACAATACCGAAAGCTACCAACAAACAGCTATGGGCTGGCTAAAAGATGGCGATGGTTTAGACAACTCAAACCAAGATGGATTTATTACCTATTGCGAAAGTCATGACGAGGAACGCAATATGTTTAAAGCTCGCTCTTATGGCAATGGTGCTACAATAAGATCCACCGCAGGTTTTTGCCAAAGAGTGCCACTGAACACAGCATTTGATGTATTGCTTAATGGCTCTCACATGATGTATATGTTCCAAGAATTGGGATATGATTATAGCATTTTCAGCAATCAAGAAGGAGACGCTGGCGACCGCGTGAGCCCAAAACCAATACCCGAAAGTTTAGGCTGGTACACCAACGCTAACCGCATGAGTGCATATCAAAAATTAGGGCAAATCATACAATTACGGACACGCCTTATGCCTAGTGTATTTGATGGCAATCCTACAAATTCCGATTTAGGCAGTGGAAAAGCTGCTCGTAGCGTCATATGGGGTAGCGGTAACGACAGAATATTCTTAGTAGGAAACTTTAATGCCCCATCAGATGGTGTAACCTATACGGGCTCGGTAAATATCAGCCTTCCTTCTGGCAACAGTTGGTATGATTATTTAAGCAATGGCACTACAGCAATGAACGCAGGTGCATCGGTAACACTGCAACCAGGTGAAGTGAAACTGTACACTGCCACACGCAAGGTATTACCTACTGTTCCTAGTTCATATGCAAATTTCTCTACAGGAGGTATCGACAATGTAGTAATAGAATCGGATATAGAATGTACTGTATATCCTACTATTGCAAGCGATTTTTTATATGTGGAAACACAAGAAGAAGTGAATAACATTTCCATTGTAAGCATAAAAGGCTACACCTACCCTCGCACAATGCAAGGAAATAGTATCGCTGTGTCTGATTTAGAAAAAGGACAATATTTGCTTATTCTTACCTTTAACAACGAACAACAAGCTTATCGCTTTGTAAAGGAATAACAGTTTATTCTTTATAACGAAAAACAAACCTCGTACTGTTGTAGTACGAGGTTTCTTTGTTATTTGCGACCAAAATCAGCAGGAATTTCTCCCCATGTATCTGTTTCCCATTTCAAAATAAGGGTTTCATACGTATTTTCGTGCAACCACTTTTCGGCACGCTCTATCATTTCAAATACTTCTTCATTTTGGGGTATCCGAGCTAGCTTTGTTCTGCACTGTTTATTTTTCACCCATTTAATGGCATTTACGCTATCAGAGTAAACAGGAATAGGACTATTGTTTTGTTTTAAAAAAGCCAAACCATGAACCAATGCTAAAAACTCGCCCACATTGTTCGTAGCATGTTTATACACTCCTTTTTTAAATAACTCTTTACCTGTTTGCACATACACTCCCCTATACTCCATATCACCAGGATTGCCACTGCACGCAGCATCTACCGACAAACTATTTTGGATGGGAAGTCCCACCAACTTATCCATCTTTTTAGCAACAGGTTTGCTTGGTGTATTGGTAGATATCCGAGAAGCGTAGGGATGGCGAAAAGCATACGTAGCCTCTGCTTGAGAATCGAAAGATTTGTATTGTGCACCTTCAAAACCGTGTACCTGTTTTTTGCACGTATCCCAATCGGAAAACACGCCCTGTTCTCTACCCTTCCAAACTACATAAAATTTCTTTTTTGCCATACTTCTATTCTTTCAGGTGCAAAAATACATATTTTGACGGGATTACCTCCATGAAGCAAGTAAAATATACACCTTAGGAAATACCTAATTCCCACTTAACTAAAATATAATTTGTATATTTGCACATATTTATAATTCATACAACAACAAGCTTACATGATAAAAAGAATTCTTATCGGGTTAGTGTTCACCAGTCTTTTCTCTACTGCATTTGCTAACGAAGGAATGTGGATACCCTCCTCTTTACCAGACTCTATCGTAAAAAAGATAGACTTTTTAGGATACGAATTGAAAGTACGCGATATGTACAGTGAAAAGAGCAATTCGCTGAAAGACATCGTGGTTTATTTCTCCAACGGCTACTCTGGAACCATCGTTTCATCAGACGGCCTTTTACTCACAAATTACACCACCATTCAGTCCTTTATAAATAATATACCCGAAGCCAACCAATATAACGAAGAGGGGTTCTTAGCAAACTCGTACACACGAGAAATTCCAATAGAAAATTTAGCCATTAGCATACTAAAATCAACAGAAAACGTGAGCAATAGAATTCGCTCACACATTCCTCAATTTGGCACATTAGAAAATAAACAAGCCATTATTGATTCTATTGCTCAGGTACTGATAAGAGAAAAACAAACTTCTACAAATTACATAGTCGAATTTAAAGCCAGCAATAAGAACACTCAATTCCATTTATATACCTACGAGCGATTTAATGACATACGGCTTGTATATGTTCCGCCAGTGAGCGTAGCCCTTTTCGGTGAAGAAAAAGACAAAGGATCTACACCCAAACACAATGCCAATTTCGCCCTATTACGCATATATGTATCACAAGAAAATCAACCTAATATTTATTCGCCCTTCAACAAACCATACTCCACAGAGCGATACGCTTCCATTAGCAGCAATGGGTACGAAATGGATGATTTTGTGTTTAGTATGGGTTTCCCTAGCATGACAAATCGCCACATAACTTCATTTGCTTTGCAAGAACAAATGAATACCATTCAGCAAGCAGAAATGAGTATCGCATTAGTCAAAGACAAAACATGGGAAAGTGCCATGAGTGAAAGCAATTATGTAAAAAATATTTTCGAGAAAAAATACACAGACAATAGCGAGCGCTTACATTACTTATTGCAGCTACAAGATGCCGTAAAAAAACAACAAATTATTACGGAGAAACAACGTATAGAGAACAACTTTTTGCAATGGTCTCGCAAGGCAGATTTCAACACCATGCTCAAATACGAACATGTGGTACCAACGCTCGAGAAGCTCTATGCAGAGAGAAAAGAGGAAATGTATCATGTGCACTACCTCACGCAATCGTTTATGAAACTCGACTTATTTTCAGTAGCCTATATGCTCTTAACCCTATCGCCACAAAATGAAAGAGAAATCTATGCCGAGATTGCAAAATTCTACGAACGATACGATGAAGCAACGGAAAGAAAAATGCTCATTATGATGTTAGAGCAATATGCGAATGAAGCAAACAACCGCTTTATGCCTTCCATTTATACAACAATTAATAGTAAAAAATTTAAAGGTGATATAGCTAAATATGTGGACGAAGTCTTTAAAAAATCGTTTATCACCAACGAGCTGCGTTTTACTAAATATTTAGATAAACCTTCGGACAAGCAATTTAACAACGACCCTCTTATTCTGCTATGCAAAAGCATATTGGAAAAACGTGCCGAAATAGCACGCATAGCCTATGCCAACAATACGGACATCGAGCATAATACATCTTTATTGGTAGAAGGGTTGCAACAAAAAAATGCACACAACACATTCACAATCGATGCCAACTACAGCCTGCGTATGAGTTTTGGCACAATTACAACCTACAGCCCTTCCGACGGTGTTTTCTTTGGCTACACGTCTAATTTTGAAGGTATTATTGAAAAACACAACACAAGACACACTGCCTATAAGGTAGATAGACGTTTGATAGATGTGTACCAAAGCAAGTACAACAGCAATGAAAAACCTTTTGCTGTATCTTTTCTTACGTCCATAGACTATACTATCGATAAAATGGGTGCTCCTGTTTTTAACGCTGAAGGCGAATTAATTGGCTTATTGAGTGATGGAAACAACGAAACTATCAGCAACATTTATCAATACAACGAGCGTTTTCAACGTACCATAGCACTCGATATTCGCTACGTATTATTCATTTTAGAACAGTACGCCGACGCTAATCGAATAGTAGAAAAATTGAGCATTGTAGATGAATAAAAAGCCAACGATTATAGCCGACTGTCATATCCCTTTTTTGAAAGGAACGCTTGACGCTGTGGCGGATGTTCGCTATCTTCCGACAGAAGAAATAAACGCGGCAACGGTCAAAGAGGCAGATGCTTTGCTTATACGCACCCGCACTACGTGCAATGAGCTTTTATTAGCAGGTAGTAAGGTGAAATTTATTGGCACAGCTACCATTGGATATGACCACATTGATGCCCTCTTTTGCGAACAACAAGGCATATATTGGACAAACGCACCAGGGTGCAATGCCGCATCAGTAGCACAATATATAACCGCTGCATTGCTATATATGGCAAGCAAACACTCCTTGAACCTCGCCGAAACATGCATTGGCATAGTAGGTGTAGGGCACGTGGGAACAAAAGTAGCCGAAGTGGCTAAAACACTTGGGGTACGCATGTTGCTAAACGACCCTCCACGAGCAAAAAAAGAGAACTTACCGCATTTTGTGAGTTTGGACACTATAGCCGAGCAAGCTGATATTATTACGTTTCACACACCCTACACCAAAGAGGGAGAATTTGCTACAAAGCACCTATTCAACGATGCCTTGTGCAAAAAATTAAAACGCAAACCTATCATTATCAACACCTCAAGAGGAGAAATTGTGCAAACAGAAACATTGCTCAACGCCTTGCAAAACAAACAGCTTACCGATTGTGTAATAGACTGTTGGGAGAATGAGCCAACTATCCCCCCTGCATTAGTTAAACAAGCAGGCATAACTACACCACACATTGCAGGTTACTCTACCGACGGCAAAGCAAATGCTACACGCATGATGATTGAGGCTTTAACTTCCTTTTTCCATTTTGACAGAGAAAAAATTAAAGGGTTCTCTATCCCTAATCCAATAAAAAGTTGTATTTTTGCAGACAGCAATCAAATGCAAGATGCTTTATATGAAGTGGTTAGTCAGACTTATGATATCGTTCAAGAAAGTGAGCAACTAAAACAAAACATTGCACGATTTGAATACATACGCAATCACTATCCCGTAAGGAGAGAATTTAATGCTTTTACGGTACTTTTACAACATACACAGCTATCACCACTAGCCGACACAATACATAAGCTCGGTTTTAACATAAAAAAATCATGATTATTTCGGCCTTTAAAATACTGTTTTTCTCCGATAAGAAGTTCGGAAATGACAATTTGCTGCGTGTAGAAAGCATGTTTCAATCTCGCTATGCCACTAAAACAATTGTTGCCACATCTATACAGCAGGCAATGGATACCATTGAAAACAGCTGCATTCATGTGTTAATTTCCGACACCACGGAGAATATTCAGAAATTAGCAAGCCTAATAAAAAAATGCAAATCATCGGCTACCAGTTCACACATTTACATCATGTATGTAACAGAGAGCCTAGATGAAAATTTCATTCTATCAATGTACAAACATGGTGTAAGTGAAGTAGTTAATTTACAAGTATCAGAAGCAATATTACAAGCACGAATAGGAAAACTAGCCGAACATATTGTAAAATGTACCAATGCTCACCACAAAGAGGAACTTTCTCTCGACCCCTTGTTACTCTCCATCAGCAAAGGAGATGAAGCCCTTGTTTTCACAAAAAAAGAGTTTGAAATTTTGCAATTACTATCCAACAACCCAAACAAAACCTTCTCACGTTCAGAAATTTACCACAAAGTATGGGGCACAGGCATTATCGTAAGCGATAGAACCCTCGACGTACACATTAGTAAAATCCGCACTAAAATTGGCGAACAATTTATTCAAACTTTCAAAGGTGTAGGCTACCGATTTATTCCTAGATGAACATGCACAGATGAATACTACGAGCTATCGTTACTTTATGCATCTTGCTTACAACGGCACCACCTTTCACGGTTGGCAAATACAACCCAACGGAATAAGTGTACAAGAAACACTCGAAAAAGCACTCTCGTTAATACTCAAAGAAACAATTGCCCTAACAGGAGCTGGACGAACAGATGCAGGCGTACACGCAAAAAAGATGGTGGCACATTTCGACACATCATATCCGATTGACAATACACACCTCTTTACAGGAAAATTAAATGCCTTTTTGCCCAAAACTATTTCTATAGCCTCCATACAGCAAGTAAAGTGTGATGTACACGCACGTTTCGACGCTCTTGCTCGCAGGTACGAGTACCTTGTTACTACACACAAAAACCCGTTTACTACAAATTTAGCCGTTCAGGCTTCCCCTACTTTGGACTTTGACGCAATGAATATGGCTGCTAAAAAACTATTCGACTATACTGATTTTACGAGTTTCAGCAAATTACATACAGATACAAAAACCAATATTTGCAAGATATACCATGCTCAATGGACTGCCGTTTCTGCTACCGAATGGGTATTTACGATAGAAGCTGACCGATTCTTACGCAATATGGTACGAGCCATCGTTGGCACCTTGTTTGAAGTAGGGAAACACAAAATATCTATTACAGATTTTTGCTCCATTATTGAGCAACAAAACCGAAATGTAGCAGGTACTTCTGTCCCCGCACACGGCTTGTATTTAGTAGATGTACGTTATCCTGAGTCTATTTTCTTATAAATTATGACTTGAATGCGCTATATGATTATAATTACAAATAAACAAAATGGATAAGTGCCACAACAGAAATTCACTTACAAAATGTATATCGCTGATTTTAAGAAATATAAGCAATACTAAGGATGTCTATAAAGTGAATATAGTTACCACAGCGTGGTACATACACAGATGTTAGGCGGCAGTGTAAAAAAAAAAACATCAAAGACTGACATCAAATCACATAGCAACACTTTTAAAACAATAAAAATATGACAACTCTAGAATTTAGAAACAAGATTAAGAATAAACCGAATTTCAATTCCTATGCTAACTATGTTATTTGTCTTGTACCTATAATACTCGGTATTTATTTTTTCGGCAAGACTTATAATACTGCCAATAACATCAACGACTGGACTCATAAATTAATTTACCTTATACCTTTCTCTTTGATTGTTGTTGGATTATTATTATTCTATCTTATTTCAATAAAAGATAATGTACACACATTCAAATCCAACCTACCTATTGACGACAAAATGAGTCTCATCAATGACTATTTTACAAAAATAAAAGCAACAAATATCAGTATCAATCAAGGAGAAATATCCTGTCTTTATGATACATTTTTAAATATGCATTTAATATTAAATGCATATTTAGATTCAGAAAAAATAGTTTTTAAAATCCGAATATTCGATTTCGGAATTACTGAATTAGGAGTTACTGATTTCGGTTTATCATATAGACACTCCAAAAGATTTATGAAATATCTTAGCCAAACTATCTAAATCCAACTTATTTATAATGAAATGAAAACGATTAACAATCAAATTGATCAATATACACACCTTGACGAAGTAAATTAATTTGTGAATCGAAAGACTAGACAACCAAACACACGCCTAAGCGCAGTTGACGGCAGTGTAAAAAAGAAGAAGCGCGACTTATTATGAAACAAAAAAAACACAACAAAAAAAATATTTATGAAAAATAATAAATTTACACTTATCATTTTATCATGCTTTTATTTTGCTTTACACGCTTTTAGCACTAATGACACGATAAAAATAACTAATCCAACGTACCTTTCTGAGTTTGAACGTGAAAATTTTGAAAATTTTTTACAATCAAAAAATGTAGATATTCTTGCATTAAGTCTTGGCGTTGATAGCAGTGTAAATCGAACAACAGAAAAAGAATATCTCAAGAAAATAAATTCATATTTAGTTTCAAACAAAAGTCTGTTTGAAAAAACAAAAAACGAAAAATCAAAGCTCAACAAGGTTTTTAAAACTGCTAATCAATCGTTTTTCACTCAATATGGTTTGAATACATATTGTTCGGAATTTTATTCTGAAGGCAAATTTAACTGCGTTACCGGAAGTTTGTTTTTCTCGCAAATCATGGATTCGCTTAACATCCCTTATACCATTAAAGAAAAGCCAACTCATGTATTTATATTAGCCTTCCCAACTACATTTTCGTTGCCCATAGAATCAACAGACCCCAGTATGAAAGTTTTCATACCAGACGAAAGTTTTAAAAAAAAATATGTTGATTTTTTAGCTGACTCAAAACTAATTCTAAAGACGGAAATTGCAAGCAGAGGTGTTGAAGCAATTTTTAATGAGAATTTCTATTCAAACAATGATATAAAACCAATTGAATTAGTTGGTCTGCTTTATTATAATAGTGGTGTGAACTTTTTGGTTGACAATAATTTTAAAGCAGCATTTCATCAATTTGAAAAAGCATATCTTTTATATCCTTCGGAACGTATCCGATTTGTATTGGGAATTTCATTATTGTCATACGTGACCAATATGGGACAGTTTAGTTTAGATCAACTTGATTATATAGCCAAATTTGCCAATTATACGAAAAACATAAGCTATCATGAAATGGTAACAGACCAATTTAAAAATTACACTCAAAAATATCTTATAAATGATAATGATGAAACAAAATATGAACAAATTTAATGCAAGCGTA
>FLOH01001273.1_pt1 | contig 40334 bp, 39 predicted proteins | sample 756751 | NCBI WGS metagenome assembly FLOH01 (sample SAMEA4026879, study PRJEB14308) | marine metagenome | biome: coastal water; material: water | depth 74 m
GCGTCAGATGTGTATAAGAGACAGGTGTATAAGAGACAGTACGTTTATTATTCGTTTACGTGTAATGAATGAGAGTTCCTAGTTAGCCAAGTGTTTACTGGCAATCGTTTACTGGAAACTGTTTTCCGGATTTGTTCACGGTAGCGACAGGTGAGACGAACGTTTGACCTATTGCAACCGAACTTAGATGAAGGTAGTATAGTAGGTAGCTACATATAAAATGATGTATGTCGAAGTAGGTAGATTGGAATTGGTTTTGAGTTCAGAATTGATCCCCACCCCAAGGCAAGGCGGGGGGGTACTTTGTTAGGAATTTTGGACTGGCTCTAGTATGTATATGCTACCCCCATATACACAACCCCTATTTACCCACTTATTTACCCACCCCATAAAAAACTTTCTTCAGGGTCATTGTCATTAATAAAATAATTACTTACTTGCACCTATGAAAGAGGAACACAAGACAGCATTGAAGGCTATGGTCTTCGCCCAGGCGTTTGTAGAGGCACTGGATGATTTTAAGGGTAGTAACCACTTCAAGCAGCAGCTAAAGAGAAAGGGCAAGATGTTCGGAGCTGAGGTTGAGTATTTTTTAGACTCTACCTATGGTGGGGGCAGTACCGACACTAATATAATCCACCTTATGGAGGAGTGTCAGGGTGCTATAGAGAGTATTATTAATAATCAGGTAGAGTTAGTAGAATGAAGGCACTTATAGACTCTTGGGCTATTGCGCTTGGCGTTGATGATTGGGATATACGTACAGAGCGTATTGACCCTAGGCAGATAGAGTACAACGGTGAGGATTACTTTGTCGGTATTGAGAGAGATTTTGACGGCAGGAAGGCTGTCATTTACCACGACATTCCGTTGGACGAGGAGTCTATAGTGCATGAGTTGTTGCACATAGCCTTCCCTCAGAGCGATGAGGAGAGCTACCAGGAGTACGAGGAGTTTATTACCAGAACGACTAAGGACACGATATTTTTACACTACATAAACTGATGATAGCACCACAAGAACACGTAGAGAGTGTATTAAAAAGATGCTTTGAGGTCTACCCACCGAAGGGTAAGAGGCACAGGAAGTTTTTCAAGAATCTTGTAAGCAAGGGCAGTATGCCTGAGAATATGGCGAGTATGATTACCAAGATAATTGAAGACCCGAACTGTGTCTACATAGTTAAGGCTGACGGAACCTTAAAAATATTAGGATGAAAGCATTTATGGCAACCCTACTCTCGCTTATATCCATCATCTACCCGATGGAGCAGAACCACACCAGCAATATATGCTGTGTGAGCTGTGCTATGAAGAAAGAGGATGATATAGAATTAAAAGAAGACGATGAGTTACCTACCGACAACGATTAGACTACTAAGAAACTACAAAAAAGGAATAGTCGAGCAACTGGCTATCATTGCGAAACACGATAAGGAACATCAATTCAGAACTAACGATTGAGAAGTGAATTACAACGTGATGGATATGGTGTGTGGCTCTCCAATAAACGCCACTAATTTAATAAACTGGTAAAAATTTGAAATATGGACAACACTAATAAACAAGACAAGCCATACATTATATCTGGTGTTAGTAGCCGTTTTTATAAAATAGTAGATAAAGACGGGATTGAAATGCCTGACCATTATAGTGGAAGAAGGAGAACTTTTGAAGAAGCGAAAAAGATGGTAGATAGCCTTAACAAAAATGGTGAATACAGTCCTTATAAAATGGTAGAAGTCTAAATGGCTACTAACACTTAGCTAAACCATCGTTTCAATGTGGTTTAGGTGTAGTTGTCGAATTAAAAACAAAGAAGATGACACCGATACAAGAATTGATTAAGCAACTGAAGGAAGAAAGACATAGCTATATGATGCAGGAGCACCACCCTTTAGAGTTAGCCATAATTGAAGATTGCTTTGACTCAGCAATATGGAAAGCAAAAGACCTGCTCGAAAAGGAAAAGGAAGCTATTGTTGATGCCTGCGACCACAACAAAGGCGTAAACGGATGGTCTGATGGATTAGAATACTACAAAGAAACTTACCAAAACAAATAAAATGAGTGGAGGAGCATTTGAGTACAAGCAGTTTCATATTAAGCAAATAGCCGAAGAGATTCAATCAGAACTTGACAAACAAGGGAGAGAGAGAAGTAAGGAACAACTTTATATGATGGGTGACTACTATGAGAAACACCCTGAAGAGAGATTTGAAGTAACATACCCGAAGGAAATACAAGACAAGATGAATGAGGCAGTTAAAGCGTTAGAGATAGCGCACATATACGCTCAACGTGTGGACTGGTACTTGAGTGGAGATGACGGAGAAGAAAGCTTTCTTGAAAGATTAGATAAAGAACTTGATGAAATTAATAGGTTTATTAGATGAACTTGAAAAATCATTAAAGGCTACCAACTGAGATAAAAGAACTCGAACTAGCATAAACCAAAGGGGCAACCATAAGAACGCCCCAACTAAATACAAAACATATGATTTGGGTATCAATAAAAAACAGAAAGCCAAAAACATCAGGCTATTATTATTGGAAAGGAAAAAGTAATTACGGTGGACTAGCATACTATAATGATGATAGTAATTGCTTTGATTTTGACGAAAGCATCCCTGTAAACAAAGTTGATGAAGAATATCTCTTTTGGCTTGATGAAGAATTAATACAATGAGTAAAAACATCTATATAGGTGACATTCATGGTCGCACATTATGGAAAGATATTGTAGATGCACATCCTGATGCTTCTACTATTAACTTCATCGGTGATTACTTTGATTCTTTCGATATATCTCCTGTAGAGCAATTACATAATATTAGCCAAATTGTCGAGTTTAAAAAGGATAAAGATTTCCCAGGTAAGACAAAAGTAAACCTACTCATTGGAAACCATGACCATCATTATTGGTCAGGAGTAGGAGGAAGTGGTACTAGTGGATATCAAGCAGTACATAGATTTCAGTTTGAACAATTCTTTAATATCAATAAACATCATTTCAAAATGGCTGCATTGGTAGGTAATGTATTATGTACTCATGCTGGTGTTTCTCCCATTTTCCTCGAAGATAATGGATGGAATGAAGGTGATGATATTGTAGAGTTTTTAAATGATTTATTCACTTATAAACCACGGGTATTCCAATTTAATGGTAGAAATCCATATGGTGATGATGTTTATCAAACACCTATTTGGATCCGACCTAGAGCATTACAAAATTCCAATAAAGAAAAATACCCATACAATGGTAGCACCTATATTAAAGATAAATATATTCAGGTTGTAGGTCATACTCAACAAAACACCATTGATATTGAAGGTAAAGCAACAGGTGGAAAATATTTTTATATTGATACATTGCCAGTAGGGCAATATTTGATTGAGGAAGCTGGTAAATTTAAAATAGGTTATGTAAATTTAGATAAATGAGCAAGTTAATAACAGCACTAACAAAACAAAGATGAGTAGGGGATTGTATCTGGATTTGTTACAGAAGACGCAGACAAGTTCTACAAAAGAAGAACAATTAGATAATTTGTTAAAGCAAGAAAGGGAGTGGACAGCAATGTTTGATTCTGATGTAAGAGTTGCGTTAGCTTTATTGGATGAGATTAGAAAATTAAACCAAAACAAATAAGATGATAGCCGTAGCGATTGACCCAAGCCTGAGTAATACGTGTCTTACGGCTTTTGATGTTGGTGACAGGATCATTGTCATTGATTCGGTAACCATAACGACACAGAAGAACCCGAACAAGAACATTAGAGCAGCGTCAGACCTTATTGAGAGGTGTGTAGACCTTTACAGGGGTTCTAAGCAGTTTATAGAGCGTTGGAATCCGAAGATTATATTTGCAGAGACACCTAGCGGTAGTCAGAGTGCGAACGGAATGAAGAACTACGGGGTTAGTTGCTTTCTGTTAGGTTCATTGCCAGATAGATGTCTGGAGGTAACACCTCACGAGGTAAAGATGGCGAGCGTAGGTAAAAAGAACGCAAGCAAGAAGGAGATGATTGAGTGGGCTTACGAGCAGCACCCAGAGGCTCCGTGGCTTATTAGGAATGGCTTTCCATTGATGAAGCAGGAACACATGGCTGATTCGATAGGAGTAATGTATGCAGGAATACGGACAAAGGAATTTGAATGGCTGAGAAAGGCTACTTCCTCTTAGGCTGACGTTTCTTTTGACCCTTACCCCTGGCACGTTTATCGCCAGGCATATCTTTTTTAGAGCCTCTGTTTACGGATTGGGGCTTTTTTACTACACCATTCTTTGTGTGTGACATATCGTTCTTGTCACCCTTCTTTACGGTTCCTTTCTTTATCGCTTTAGCTCTCGCCTTGTTACGGGCAGCACGTTTTTTCTTCTGCTCCTCAGAGGATTGAAACTTCTTGTACTCTTTTTTGTAGTCACGCTTTGCCATATAGCAAAGATACGGTATATTTGGAGAATGGAGAGTAACACGAGCAAGCGCATATTCGAGGACCTTGTATCCTCAGACATTAAAGGGAAAGAGGAGTACGGTGTAAGTGTAGATAGAGAAGATTATACTAACAAAGAATGGTTAGAACACACGTATCAAGAACTTCTTGATACCGCTAAGTATCTGAAGAGAGCTTTGGATACGTCAGGAACAACATCGCCCGTTAAGGCTGCGGTAGATATTATGCTAGAGATTGACGCTAGTTTAAATACCGAGATAGGGACGGAGACTACCCCTGCCGAGAGGATGGCATTTAAGAAGGTGTCTGTTATGATACTTGAGAGATGTAAGCGTATAGACCCTGAGAGGTTCGCTATTCCCAGCCAGCTTCAAGAACTGTAAGAAGTATAACGAGCCTGTCGTAGTACGGCATATATCCAGCATTCCCTGGGTTAGCCTCAAGTATTTTAATGTGAGAGTTAATCATATTGCCTACATTTTGGACTTTAGACTCCTCGTTCAATTGAACGCTCTGTTCATAATTTATGAACGGTAGTAGTCTTTTCTTTAATTCTTTAAAGTTCTTCGGCTTATCCATTGTATGTAAATATCATTTTATCTCTGAATCCTCTTCTTGTGTTTACAAACTTAGGCAGTGAGCATACGAGCTTGTAGTTTAGCCTAGTTAATAGTTGTATGATAGGCTCGTTGTCACTCACGACCTCTGCGTACACATTTAGCCATCCATGCTCCAGTAGGAAGTGGCTCATTAGCATATACCCTATCCCTTCTCTTTTACGGTATGGACTTACACACATAGACACCTCCATGTTCTGTAGATTGCTAAACATAGCTCCCTGAAAGCCCATAACGACACCAACTATTTCCTCTTCGTCTACAGCTACGTAAACGTGGCAGTTAGGCGATATGACTGTCTTGGATATTGCCCCGTGAGCGTCTACAGCGTCTATCATCATCATGCCTGACTCTTCAGCGCATATTTTAACCAAGCTCTCTATCTCATACCCCTCGGTTATTTTTGCTTTTCTTATTTCCATATCACAAGTATTTGGTTGCTAATTTAGGAATAGTTTTTACATTGCAGCCATATTTGATAAAACTATTTCAAAACACTAACTTTAGAATTATGAAAAAAGAAGGAGCAGTAAGGAACGAGGAGATAAGAGAGCTAAGGCAAAACGCCATAGATGTCTCTAAAAAAAGCTCTCCAAACCTTAACGATTTGCAGCGTGTTGTAATCGACAGGAACACGACTATATATATTAAGGCAGGGGAAGACCCAGTAGAGGCAAGGGAAAAGTTTATAGATAAGATGCAAGAAAGAAAGTATAGCATACACTACAAAAACTACGACATAGGTGATGACTGATGAACTGAAGATGTCCTTATTGAATGAGCTTATGTTTGGATTAGATGTTTGGAATCACGAGCATCACGAGGAGATAATGTTCCTGCACGACTTTGGATTTGTAAAGGTCTACGATGAGGACTTACAGTTTACAGCTACTACGGATGATGGGGAGCTGGAATTAAAAAGGCTAATAAAACTTTACTTTGTATTCTTAAATTGAATTACTAAATTTGTTGAAAGTTTTCATAACTTTTGTTTTTTGTTGTTTATCATGTTTAGAAGCCCTCGCTCCATGCGGGGGCTTTTTTTATCTTTACATTATGATACCTAGAAAGAAGAAAACGTGCAAGGAGTGTAGCCAAGAGGAGTACATATTCAGCAAGGGAAGGTGCAAGAGGTGTGCCTCCAAGTCTTACAAGAAGCCTGGACCGTCTAAGAACGTAAAGGAGAAGATAGACCTTGACACAGCCTTTTATAAGGAGATATGGTCAGAAAGACCTCACTACTGCGAGGAGTGCGACAAAGATTTAGGCGGTAAGTGGGAGCGATATATGTTTTCACACATCTTGTCTAAGGGTTCTCAGCCAAGGCTTAGACACAATAAGGAAAATGTAAATATTTTGTGTTTGGAGTGCCATCAGAGCTGGGAGTTCGGTGACAAGAAGGCTATGAGGATATACCCTGGCAACGAAATAATGATAGACCTACTGAAGCGTAGTATTTCATAATTAACTTATTTTCAGTAACTTAGCACTGTAAATTACACATATATGAACAAGAAATCATGGAACGTGGTCTATTTTAACCGTCCTGACGTACACAAAAACCTTGTGTGGAGCGATGGTAAGCGTTGCTTTGACGGATTCTTAGGGTCAGACAATTCAGTGTACAGAAAAACATCAGGAAGACCTATAGAGGAGCCTAACGCTGTATATTGGATAGAAAGCCCTTTGAGTATGTCAGACGATCAGAAATAGATCTTCATCCCAACATAGCGGCTTATAGTCGCTTTCAAATTCTCCAAGTACAAATCCTCTGGAGAGCCAAAACTCTTTTCCTTCTTCGTCAGTATCTTCGCAGAGAAATATCTCAATATCTGACCTGTCTTTGTGTGTCTTTAGGTTAAAGACCGTCCCTGGTGTCATCCACAAGAAACTTTTTTGTAATATTGCAATCATGGAGACAAATATAGCACAAGCTTTCATAGAAGCAATAGATTATTCGTACGTAAAGCACATTATTAGGTCAAATAAGAGCATAAAGGCTCACTGGGGAGGCATTACGCCATCCATAGCAGACTTAAAGCGTGTAATAAAGAATATGTGGGCAAGAGTATCCAAGCACGAATCAGCCGAAGACTGCGTGAACGGTATCGTAATGATAAAAGACGGAGATAGGGTTAGGGTTGACTTTCTTTATCTTTCTTACTCTTCACGAATGGAAGAATCTTCAAGGCATAGTGAGGAAGACTGTTTACAAGATTCTGAGCGTGAGATAGAATCTTCTTAGACTCCTCTGTTACATCGTATTTGATTACGATCTTCTTTTTCTTAGGGTCGATTTTAATTTCCATGATTAAAAATAATAAATTATAAATCCATCTTTACATTAAAGGCAGTGTGTCCGCCTATTACAATTCCGCAAGCGATAGCCTCTTTCTTTCCCCCTTGCATATACCCCATAGCGTAACTTTTAGAGTCTATCCCACAACCTACCTGCATAGCAAACAACGCAGCGAACTTACCAAAGAACCATTCCACATACATTTGAGTATGGAAGTGACCTGACACCGTTGAAACCATATCTCGTTTTGTGGCTGTCCTTGCGTTGCTACTTTTATCTCCGTGGATGTATCTAACGTCATCAAAATATACTTCAGTAACGAAATTCCACTTTGGAGTCTCTAAAACTTCACTAAACTCTTTAATCCATCTGCTGGGTATGTTTGAGGTCTGTGCTTTACGTATTATTATTCTGTCGTGGTTACCCAGGGTGACATCAGCGTTCGGAAACGCCTTGTACCATTTGCTAACTTTTTTAATTGCTAAGTCAAGCTCTGCCTTACCGCCCATTCCATCTGAATCAGTCTCGTGATAGCTTGAATAGTGATTATCTATAATATCACCAATAAAAACCACCTTGTTGCAGTTGTACTTTGCGTAAGTTTCTTTACAGAATCGAAGATATCCTTTGAGGCAGAACGGCTCGTGCAAGTCACCTATAACCAACACCCTGTTCTCATCCTTGATAATATTCTCAAACGCTGCTAATCTATTCCCTTTTAATCTTGGTCTTTGTTCCATTCCGCTAATATAAACATTTTTAAAAAACAAAGGGGCAGTACCCGAAAGCACTACCCCAAGGAAGGAGAAAGGAACACGACAAAGATAATAAAAATAACAACGTAAAAATTACGCTATCTTTTTGAAAAAACATACTGACTTAGGGACTCTATAGAATTTATCCATCCCCTCCCTGTCTGATGTGTTTACGTTTACGTTTTCTATGTACTCATCTTTAAATATCCAACTTGAGTGTGCTATTATTGCATAGCCCGTACTTGGACACAGGATAACATACCAAAAGGGGGTGTCTTTCCATTTTGCCTTTCTCGCTAAAAAGGAAACCGTATCAAATCGAAATGACTGCCTACTCGTGAAGCTTATATTAGACTTCACCTCTGCCTCAAACAGCAAGGTCTTCCCCTCCTTCTCTGCCTCTATGTCTACCCAATAGTCCTCTTCTTTATCGATTATAGAGTATCCTTTTTTCTCAAGCCATTTACTAACAGCCTTTACAGCTATAGCGTTATTCTTATCGTATGAAGACTTAACGAAGTCGGATGGTTTTTTATTCATTTGGCTAACTTATAAAATACTTATGTTAAATCAAATGCCTATTTTTGTAACAAAGCAAAATCTTAATGACCAAAGGGAAGGGTCCTGAAATAATCATAAACGGCAAATCAAAGCCACCAAAGTTCGTTTACGAGGGCAAACCTAAAGGTATGTCGAAGGCTGAAGAAGCCAAGTGGTGGTTGCAGGAGCAGGAGAGATGGGTAGAAGGACACGCAGGTCTAAAGGGACTTCACTACTTCTACCTAACTCAAGTTAAGATTAAGCAGCCGAGAGGTAACCTTATTCTGCCTTGGTGGAGAGAGGTAGATGAGTTTGTTATTGACGAATACTACGAGGCTACAAGGCTTGGGCTAGATATCTGCATATACAAGCGAAGGGGTATAGGTCTTTCGGCTTTGTTTGGTGCTGGAGTTCCGCTTTGGAAGGCTATGACCGAGCCAGGTTCGACATCACTCCTGACATCTAACAATAGAAGCAAGACAGAGAAGCTATTCAACGAAAAGCTTGCCGTGGCATACGCAGGTCTTGATGAATGGATAAGACCAGAGAAGAAATCTCAGAGGCTTACTGGTTACATGACCATAGACATAAAGGACAATACAGGTCTTACATCTGGAAATAACTCAAACATTCTTGCGAGACAGACATCTGACAGCAGGAAAGATGCGGCTAACTTTGAATCAGAAAGAGCAAACCACGCATTTATCGATGAGCTGTTCCTGCACGATTATGCATCCGAGGTACGTCAGTCAATACAAGCCTGTCTTCAGGATGACTTTGAAAAGATAGCCCCTGTTGTATTTGGTGGCTCTGCTGGTATTGTCTCTGACGATGGTATAAAGGAGGCTGAGTTGATGTGGAAGAACGCCTCCGAGATGAATGTTAGGACTGTCTTTATCCCTGGAACGAGAGGTGTCAGTCGTGCGCCAGAGTACGATGAAAAAGGAAATCAAACTGGAAGGCTTTATAACTTCTGCCCGAACGGATGGGATGACAAGGAAGGTGCTGCCGAATGGATAAAGAAAAGAAGAGAGTACCTTGATAGGTCAGATGACAAGAGGGACTTAATTGGGTTTATAAAATCATACCCAACAGAGATCAACGACATCTTTGAGATGAATAATGTTGGTATTATTCCTGAAGATATTCTACCAAAGATAAACGCACAGAAGAAAAGAATAATAGCAAACCCAAGACCAGTAAACACCTACGACCTAGTAGAGCAGGGAGGGAGGGTTGTGGCGTTAGCTAATCCAAAAGGTATGTATACCATCCTTGAGCATCCTGTTCAGGGAGAGGAGTACAGGGCAGGAACTGACCCTATTCCGATGGTAGACACAGACGGTATGGATACCAAGAAAGCATTAAGTACAGGTAAGCGTTCTGTTCATTCAACGATAGTCAAACGTCCAAGCACACAAGAATACGTTGCGTACTATCAGCGAAGAACAAACGACCCTATTACCATATACCAAGAGACTATGATGCTACAGCGTTACTACAACGACTGTAAGAATATGATCGAGCGTAACGAGGGAAGGGTGCTTATCGACCAGTACAGGCAGGGTGGTGCGTGGGCTTACCTTGCGAGTCAGCCTATTATAACGGGTGCTAAGTCGTTTGACAGAAAGGCTGCAAAAGGCTTCCACAAGGACAGGTGGAATAGGGACACTATATATAATTTCTTCTTTGAGTATCTAAGAACTCACTCAGATAAGATATGGATGCTTGAGATAATAAATCAGCTACCTGACTTCCACGTAAACAACACCGACCTTTTGGATGCCCTTGTATCTTGCGAACTGTACGATAGGGATGAGTATAAGAAATCTAACAGAAGGGTATCTGTGAAATATAAGGAGGTAAGCTACATAACTACCGATGAATCAGGTCGTAGGGTGACAAAGTGGCAAAAAATACCGATATTTGAAAACGGTGGGGAATTGCCTGATAGAAATAGCGTAAATACATGGAACACAAGAACGCCAAAGGAAGAAGTGTAAGGTGGGTTGGTAGAGATGGAAATGATAAAACTGGAGCCTTTCTAGCGATAGGCTACAAGGGTGACATAAATAATGGACTACACACTTACGCAATAGTAATAAGACACATTGATGGAAGAGTATTTGAACTTCCTTTAGCCGCTTTAAAATTCATAACAGATGATACTGGACAACAGTCATAGCAACGAGATAGTTTACGATAGACCCGATAGCTATTTTGACAAGAAAAAAATAGAAGAAAAGTACGGCTCTATTGAGAACTGGTACGCTCAAAATGTAAGGTTTATATCTACGAACTACAATATAGCCTCCAACATAGACGAGATAAAAAGCGAGGGAAAGAGAAGCGTAAAGAGGTGGGCAGAGGCATCTCCAGTCGATCAGATAATCAACAACTACCGATACTTTATGGGTACGCAGGAGAACTTCAACTTCGCATACCTAACGGAGGACGATAAGGGAGGCGAGCTTCCTGCCCCGTACGTAAAGGGCGAGCAGATATACGAGCTTGTAGAGTATATGCGTGGAGGCATCAGAAAGGTACTTAACTCTACCAAGGTAGCGATAGAAAGCCTAGAGCCGTCCAAAATCTCCAAGAAGATGGAGAGAGTTCAGATGATTAAACTCAAGAGGGATCTTGCCGAGTTTTTTAATGGCGTTCAGCAGGATTATGGGATGGGATTCTTTCCAGAGGGCATTGGCAACGACATAGACATGGACGAGGCTGTAGAGAAGGTTATGAAGTCCCCTATCGATGAGATGGAGGAGTACGGACTTGACCTGCTTAATGATATCTTAAGCCGAAATAGGCTGAAAGACCAGATGATGAGGGCGTTTACAGACTGCGCTGTAGGTAGATACTGTGGAGTATATGTGGATGAGATGCACGGAAGACCGTACACAGAGGTTATTCCTCCGTACAACCTTATAGTTGACTTCAGTAATGACTCAGACTATAATGAAAAAGCAGAGTTCGTAGGTTGGGTGTCCTTTATGACACCTGAAGAGATTTACTACCGATACGACCTTGACGATGAGGAAAGAGCGTTGGTGAAAGATTTATCCGTTACTTCAGCAGGGGCTGGATTTGAACTACTTAACCACTACAATAGTTCAAGCGGATCTGATATTGGCTTTAATTGGTGGGGAGGTCCTGACGGAAGAAACTACAGACAGGTAGCCGTAGTTACAGGATTTTGGATTACAGAGGTTCCAGAGGACAAGAAGGTCGATAAAAAGAAAAAGGGAGGAAAAAATGTCACCCCTATCCACGGTAAAGACTCAGAGCGTTACAGCTACCTAAGAATAGATAAAGCCACAATTATTGGCAACGCTATTATTACAGATTACGGTAAGGACTACAACGTGGTATATGACTCTATGGATCCTAGCAGACCTATGATGCCTGTACGTACATTCATACCTAACATGATGATGGGGATGAATCGCTCTGTCGTTGACAGAATGAAGAAGCTACAGGACGATATAGATGCCTACGAGTACAAGATTCGTCAGAACATTGGGAAAGACCTTGGTAAGGTTTACCTGATTAACGGACACAAGCTTGGAGAGGGGGACACTGTTCGTGAGCTTGTAGCCAACTTAAAGAAGTACGGTCTGCACGTTACTGATGGTTCTGACGGGGAAGACCCTAACGTACTTGACGGACAGAGAATGGTTGAGACAGTCGATATGACGCTTGACCAGAACGTAATGCGCTACACCCAGCTTATTCAGGAGAAGGAGCGAATGATGAAAGAGATCATTAATGCATCAAAGGTATCTATGGGGCAGTTGACAAGCTATGTAGGTTACGGCTCTCAGCAGCAGTCTATCAGTCAGAACCAATTAGGTATGGCAACATACTACGATGGCTTTATGACCTACTACACGTATCTATTGCAGTACATCCTCAACAAGGCTAAGATTATGTTGATGGATACGGACGGTGAGGAGGCTGCCGAGGTAATGCTGTCTGCTGATGCTATTAAGTTCTTCAAGAACACGACAGAGTTTCAGTTGGAGGATATGATGGTTAAGGTTGACATTGAAGATGTTATCGATGAGCAGTCAAGACAGAGACTTCTTACTATTGCACAGGCTATGGCTCAGAACGCAGACAAGACAGGCTTCGACTGGGATGACTACATCGAACTTGAGACTGCACGTACATATACTGAGCTGAAGGATAAGATGACCATGAAGATTAAAAAGCGCAAGATGCAACAAAAGCAAGAGCAGCAGATGGCTATGCTACAGCAGCAGGCGGAGGCTGAGAAGCAACGACAGTTCTCTATGCAGCAGCAGCAGACGGCAGAGCAGGGTAGAAACGCAAGAGAGTCAGCTAATCTACAGCAAAGAACGATGCAGCCTATTGTCGATCAGGAGGCTCAGATTGCAGGAGAACAGCAACGTCAAGAAGAAGGTCTTGGCGGTCAGGGTGTATAAATAAAATAAACATATAAATAAAATAAATATATAAAAAATGAAACAAATTAATTTAAGAATAGACCCCGTAGATAAAGGTAGGGCTACTCACCAAGAAGAATTATCAAATATTAGAATAGGGGGTTTTTTACCAGCCGCTGATCCAAACGACTTAACTACATTGTCTCAAGTTACAACGCTTGCAGGCGGTGATGTATTTCAATCGTTATCCGCACAAGGGACTACTAATGCTACTACGTCCATAATGAGTTATGGTGTTAACGTGTTTACCACATCAACACAAACAGACTTCTGTACTAAGCTACCTCAGCCTACAACAGGCAAGAGATCTACTATTGTGAATATGTCTACTCAGACTATTAGTGTACATCCGTCTAATATTGGAGGTAAGATAAATAATCTACCTGTTGACACTCCTTTAGTCATACCTAACGATGGAAAGGCTTACGAGTTTATATGCACAGAGAATCCGCTACCAGGAAACTGGAATGTAATTTCACCTCCTGCAACAGGTCAGTACGAGGGAGTAGAAATAACTATTTCTCATACAAATGGTGTTGCTACAAATAATTTTGGATATTCAGACGCTACACTTACCGCTACATCAGGGGTTGGAATTGATGGAGCTACTGGTAATTTAACCTTAACTGGTAATTGGCTTTCTGAGAATCAACAAAGGTCTATGAAAATGTTGAAGAGTTATACTAATATACTTCAAACGGATTTAGCGTCAGAGTTTACACCAGATGCAATAACTACAACTGTTTTAACAGGTTTTAAACTTGATGCAAATACAGCTACTTTTGGACAAAGAATTACTCAAGGTTTTTCTGGTGGAGTCTATTATGACGGTTCAATATCACCTACTGGAACTTTAAACACACCACCTTTACCTGGAGACACAGGAACTTTATACTATGAACTTTTTGGAGGTAGTGGAGATGGGGTTTATGACCAAATTGGTATTGGCGGTCAATTCTCAAGAGCATATTATACATTTGGAATGTTTATTCCTGCTTCTGCCGCTACTAAAACATATAAGTTTCAGTTCTTTTTAGAGTATGTTTAGTATTGCGATTGCATAGTGTTGTAAATCAATAAATTATATATAACTTTGTAAAATGGAAGAAACGAACGAAGATGTTGTCTTAGATGACAGCAACGTGAACACTGAAGAAGAAAAGGATCAGGGTTCTTTGAATTATGATGTAGACGTATCTCTTGAGCAAGATGAGGAGCAATCCATCATCTCAAAGCTCATGGAAGACAATCCAGGCAAGGAAGAGGACGAACTCTCCGAGCAGATTGAGGAAATGAAGTCAAAGACGCTTGAGGGCAAAAAGTCTCAGGCAATTGAAGACTTGAAAAGAATCGATGCTGTGAAAGAGCGTGAGGGTAACTCCGAACTTTCCGATGAAGACGCTTGGGATATTGTACTGCAAGAGAACGAAGAGTCTAAGCAAGAGTCAATCTTGAAAGACCCTTTCTCTTTTAACAGTGAGCCTACCAAAGAAGAGCCTACAGTTACTGAGAGCCAAAAGCTTCAAGAGATGGAGCAAAAGGTTTCACAGGCAGAGGCTGTATTGAGCGACCCTCTTATCGATGGGTACTTAAAGTTTAAGCAGTCTGGTAACGGTAACTTCCGAGAGTACTTAAAATCTTTTGAGTTAGACAAGGACTACGATGCCATGTCTGACAAGAAGGTGTACGAGATGGGGATTAAAAATCTTGATCTAACAGAGGAAGAGATTGAGTATGAGATGGATAGGTTCGATGACCTTTCTCCTGTTCAGAAAAAGATTGAAACTCGTAAGATGCGGGCAGAGATGAAGACCGAGCAGGACTCAAGGATAAAGAATGTTGCTTTTGAGGCTAACGAGCAGTCTGCCGAGCAACAAAAGAGGACTCAACAGATACAGAAACAGAATCACGAGCAATTTGTGGGACTTACTAATTCGATGAAGGGTAAGGGTTATTACGGTTTAAATCTTACCGAAGACATGACCAAAGCTATTCACGACCACGTAATCTCAGGAAAAATAGGTTTCGTCAACCAAGACGGTACTGTAAATGTCAACAAGATGTTTGACTTCGCTGCGTGGGACTTATACAAGAAGGATGTCCTTCAGAATAAAGTTCACCAGGGCAAGGTTAAAGGTCAAAAGGCAGAGTTTATCAAAAGAGCTGCACCGAAAAGAACGGGTTTAAAAACCACAAAAGTAGGAGGCAAATCTAATGATCACAACGCATACCTAAAGGCAAGAGGCGATGCCGCAGGCAGAAGAGGTGTAAATGGAGGGAACATAACACTTTAATAAAAAACTAAAAAAAATCTAAAATGGCACAAAATAGCCCTTTAAACGTAGCAGAAAACTTGACCATTCGGTCACTTTCTGACCGTAACGATTTCCGAAATGTGTACGACCTTTCAGGAGGCTACAACAAGTTCGGAATGATCGTTAACATTTTAAATATGCCTTTCGGAGGCGGAAAGCAGTTTGATACTGACAAGTATGAGAAATCAGTAATGGGTCGTGGACACGTTATTGCTCAAATCTCTGCACAGGCTGCTCCAATTGGAACTACAATGGTTCTTACTCTTGCTCCTCAAGGTACTCCTCCAGCAGCAGTTAACACTTTTCGTGTTGGTGATGTTGTAGTAGCCGCTGACCACAGTGTATCAGGTAAAGTAATCGCAACAGTTGCTGGTTCTATTACTATTGAGGCAACTGAGTCAACTATCGGTGCTATGCAGGCTGCATTTGCAGTTAATGCTTATGTAAAGGTATTGGGAGACAGCTCTCCGAACTTCTACTCTGATGGAAAAACTCCACTGTATGAGTTCCCTGAGTTAATCTACAACTACTCTGCTGTTAAGCGTGATACTTACTTAGCTTCTCGAAGAGAGAACATTTCTTCTCGTATCTATTACAAAGATAAGTTCTGGGGAGATGCACAACTTGACCTTATGGTTCAGCGATTCCTTCGTCAGATGGAAAAGCAAATGTTGTTCTCAAACCAAGCTCAGTGGACATCTCAAGTAGGTGGTCTTTCTGACATGAACGGTGGTGTAAGATGGTCTATCATCAACAGAGGTGGTGAGTACCTTCCACTTGCTTCTGCTTTAACTCAGTCTCAGTTCGACAACTTCCTTGCTAATGTATGGAGCCGTAAGGCAAGCCGTACCACTCCATTGACTTTGTTTATGGGAAGAGGTATGATGCAGCACATTCAGCGAACTTTTACTGACGGATACATTGTGAATGCTGGTTCTATGAACACATTCGGTGGTTCTGAAGTTAAAGGGATTGATGTACGTACATACGCTATCGCTGGTGTTGAAGTAGCAATGGTAGAGCTTCCAGTTCTTAACGATACTGAGTTCTTCCCAGAGTTAACTTCAGTTTCTGGACTTAGCAACCCTTACCGTCAGCAGCACACATTGTTCGCTCTTGACCTTGACCCAATTGAGGTTAAAGGTGGTGGACTTGCACCTGCTATCGAAAAAATCTACCGAGGACCGTCTGAGTTCTACGCTGGTTACATTAAAGGTATGGCTGACGCTGGAGTACCTACAGCAGAGAACTTTAAAGACTACTCAGTTGACATCGTAAGTTCAGTTGACGCTCACAGATGTGATGTAATGGCTGACAACGGAATCGACATGATCGGTAAGTTCTGTGGAATGATTGAATTGGTAGCTTAATTTATAAATCTTAAAAAACTTAGAAAAAATGAATAAGCCTATCGAAATCGTTTTAAACGCAGCGACTATTGAATACGTAACCGCAACTTGGAAAGACCTATCTGTTGCTGATGGAATTATGACCATTGGTGAGCGATATAGCTTCCCTTGGAAGAAGTTGTTTGCCAAAAGTAAACAAATTGCTGTTGCTGAGGTTGATGCTGATTGGGATGTGACTGCTGCTGGATCAGTAGCTGGAGCAGAATACTTCTTCTATATCTCTCAGTGGATTGATGGAACTCTTGAGCAGCACAGAATCAGTGCTACTGGAGGAGCTTCAGACACATTGACTGCTGCTGCTATCGTTTCAGCAATTGAAACAATCGCTGCTGCTGGTGGAGGTTCAAGACTAAAGGTTAGCGCAACTAACGCTTTGGGTGTTGTTACCATCCTTTCAGATGCTGGATATCCTGAAGTGACTGTATCTAATGCGTCTTCATCTGTATTAACCGTAGCTGTACAAATTGCTGGTGTGTCTGCTAAAAATGCAGGTGCTGATTTGCTTGCTGGAGGTATTAAAGATTCCTTTGACGCAACTGTACCAACTGCTGGTGCTTCTTACACTTCTTACGAGTTGACTCTTATGTTGCCAAAAGGTAGCGGAGGGTTCAATGAGCAGACAAGTGATCAAGAGCATACATTGATGTTGTACGTTGATCAAGCTGGTACGCCATCTGGACACTTCATTGTTGACCTTGATAAGTTGCTCAATGGATTAGATGCTACAAATAACACTGTAACTGGACTTGTTTCAGAATTACTTGCAGTATAGTAGTATAATTGATTGTAATAACATTCAGTTGTTTAATTTTAAAGAGAGGTGGCATTTTGTCACCTCTTTTTTTTATCTTTACAATGTTAATTAACTAATATTTTAAAATGGAAAGAGAAATTGCGGTGATAAAGCCTAAAGGCGTGAATCACATTAAACAAGCTGTAACCCTAACGGCTACCTACAGCTTAAAGGGAAGAAGTGTATCTTTAAATCAGTACGGAGAGGTGAAGCCTGGAAACCTAAATAAAAACAGGGGAGACATTAGGTTCGCAGGAGAGCTTTCTACGGAGAGTAAAATCTTCGGTGAGTCAGCAGAGGAAGTGGAAGACCAAATTGATTTCTGGATGAACCACCCTATGGTTGAGGATGTCAACGGAAAAAGCAAGGATAACTCAAGGTTTACTATTGAGGTAATTGCCGCTACGAAAGACAAGAAGAGAGCCAAGACTGTAAGTGTAAATCGTGTAGTGTCAACTATTTACGGAATGACTCAGGCAGAAAGAAAGGACGTAATGTACTTCTTCAAGCAAGACCCAAGAGACATGAACGATGATGACGTTACTCTTACTCTTGTAGATATCGAAGGGGGGCTGCTTCTAAGAGAGCCTAACACATCAAGATTTATTGATACATTCGGGTCGTTGAACAAGAGTTCAGTAGCTAAGAAGGTTGAGATGTTGGTGTATGTAAACAAGGGAATTGTATCTGGATTTGTTACAGAAGACGCAGACAAGTTCTACATCGGTGATGTTCTTATCGGTAAAGATGAGGACGATATCGCATTGTTCTTCAAAGACAACCCACAGATGTACGATAACCTTGTACGTTCACTTGCTGACGGTGGAGATGACACTGCTTTCAACGAATTAAATGAGGTTGAGGAAGATGACATCACTCCTGCCGAAAAAAGAGCGCACTTCACGAAACTATACAAGAAGTATAAGCTAAAGGGTAAGTTTCCTACCGACCTTGACAGGGCAGTCGAACGAATCCACGCATACGAAGAGGAGAACGGAATAGAGTTGTCTGAGTAATAATTAGACATACCTTATTTTTAAAGCCCTGACCTAACGGTTGGGGCTTTCTTTTTATGTCTGAGGAACATTGCGTATCTTTGTTGAATGGTCACAGGATTAGATCTTTCAAAATTATTCGAGGACAAGATAGATAACAGCTACTCGGACTACGTAAGCGATGCTAAGATGCAACGTGCGTTTGACAATGCGTTCCTACGTATTATAGAGAACAAGTACCGTGGGATGGACACTCAGAAGGAGTTCGATGAGCTTTCTGAGTTGATGGTTATTGATAAGAGGCTTCTTATAAACAACGATAGGTTTAGAACTGTCGCTGTCCCTATTGCCTCTGTAACTACAGGGTTACTTACTACAACCTTCACGTTTGCGGCAGAGCATAACCTTGTAGAGGACGATACCTTTACTGTATCTGATGTGTCAGGAACGCTGACAGGCGTTAACGTAACTCACACAGTTACCGCAGTATCCATTACTTCTGATACAGTCATAACGCTTGCAACTGCATCTACTGGTACGGCTACAGCTAATACAGGCTCCGCTACTACTCAGCATCTATCTACGGACAGTATGCTTCCTGACTATCTACACGTATTGGCTATCAAGTCTTATATGTACGATACGTCTACAGACGGATACTCTCTATATAAAGTACAGGCAGGTACGCCTGGTATTGTTGAGTTTTTTAGACCCAACAAGATAAGAAGCGGTGACTACGTTCATAGCGTAGAATTATCTGGAACTAACCCTCAAGCATTTATCATACTTAAACAAATAAATGAGTTTAAGTATGAGATTTACGATGCCTCTGATAGGACTATGAACACCCCTATCACTGTTCCTGTTGCCCCAACAAACCCTTCAGCCTATGTCCTAAGACCAATTGAAGAGAACTGGGCTAAGTATCTACAGAGCGATAGAAGGATATCTCAGTCAGGGAAGCCTACTGTTAATGAGCCAAGATTTAATCAGCATAAGAACTTTATCCTTATGCACCCTCAGAATGCAAGCTGCCCTGCGGTAGATATAGACTACATTAGAAAACCTGAAGTAGTTATCGATGTTACGGACGATGTTCGTGATCTAAATCTATTCTACAGTGAGACACTACTGAATAGGCTTACAGACGAGGCAGTCAAGATGTTCTACCAAGAGGTGCGTGACCCTAATCAGTATCAGATTGCTGATAGAGAAATGTTAGACAATCCATAATGAGTATCTCTGGAGATATAGATATATATTGGGAGGTCGATGTGACCTACGAAGAATTATACGAAGAACTAATATACGAATACATTGAAAACTCTTGAGTGCATAGAATTGATACAGATGGCTGACGAAGGTGGAATCTTCACCGATGAGTCACGCTATGATGTAGGGACAATGCTTACGGTGTTAAACGCTGCAAGAGCATTCGCCATTACCGAGATGTACCGTAAAAACACAAGGGTACACCCTAACTTTATTCAGAGAGTCTATCCTGAGTACAAGAAGAACCTACAGCAGGATGACTGCTACACATTGTTTGAGATTCCACGTACAGTAGAAATCAACGACAAGATGGACGGTCTTATGTACGTAGGTAGCATTAAGGGTGACGAGGCTTTTTGGAAGGTTCGTACACGTATGCAATTAAGTTCAAGACGGAATCATAGGATTCACAGGCTGGCTCAAAAAAAGCACGTACACTTTCTGTACGACACTACCAGGGGCTACTTAGAGATATACGACCCAAAGGTTAAGTACCCGTTGGTTGAGGGTATCTTTGAAGACCCTACAAGCGTTCCTCAGTTTAGCTTCGACCACGATGAGTACCCTATAACTAACGATGCAATGAAGCGTATTGAAGACCTTGTGAGAAGGGGTACGATAGTAGACTCTATGAGAATGCCTATCAATAAGATATCAAACTCCCAAGAGGATTCAAATATTCAACGTGACGTTCAAACGAAATGATAGAGGTAGGCAAGTATAGCATTGTAAGCCTTCAGGAGGCTGTTGAGTCTGCAAAGGAGATGCTACGTATTCAGGACACGACAGAGTTCGATGGCTTCCTTCTTAGAAAGGCAGACGAGGCTATGCGCCATGTGGGTGACGCTACTACGTACGTTAAACGTGCGTGTACCGTAGATATCGTTGACGGGAGAGCAAAGCTACCTATGGGCTTTATTAGGCTTCTAGGGGCAAGGATGTCCGACTCTAACGGTAACTGCTTCGACCAACCATACCTTGACCTTGCATTCCTAACGGATTGTGGGTGTGATAATATAGCTGGCAACAACAGCGGCTTTAACAATTCATTTGAGATTCAGGAGGGATACATAGTATTTCACTCACCCTCAGACCTTGAGACAGATAAGATGCGTATAGCGTACATATCAAGGACTGTAGATGAGGACGGACTGATGTTAATGTCTGAGAGACACGAGAGAGGGATAGAGGCTTACCTGTGCTATCAGTTTACTGTAAGCTTCTTTGAAAACTATCCTGTCAACATAAGACAGGAGTATCAAAGAACTTGGAAGAACCAAAAGCAACACCTCAAGGGCATGAGTCAGAGGGAGAGATTTGAAGAGAACAAGAGGCAGATAGGCGCATTACTTAATGCGTGGATTACCTCCGATAGAAACGATAGATAATGAGCGATCAGCCAGTAAGATTTACACCACTCGGAAACCTTGATAAAGACTCCGAGTACAAACTTGTAGGTAAGGGTAATTATATTGATGCTCTTGATATAATCAAGCAGGACGATGCTGGTCAGGTGTCAGGAACAATACAACCTACACAGAGAAACAAACACGCCTTCTCGCTGGGCAGTGTTCAGGCACAGAACAAGAAGTATCGTGTAACTGTAGATGGTGACGCTACAAAGAGTCATGCGTTAAGGTTTGTATCATCCGACAATCAAGTTGCAATAGTAAATGGGAGTGGGAGTAACAATGAGGTTGAGTTTAATGGTGTTGTTTCAGATTTTTTAAATTCTTGGAATACCCAAACCCAACAGTATGCTTCTTTTCAGATAACAACTTCTGGAAATATTATTGAAATAGAGTTAACGCAATATTCTTATTATAATTGGAGTTTATTCAGTGTAGGGCAAGATGAGGTTCAAGTAGAGTGTATTCAAGAAGCCATACCAACCAACCTTACTGGCAAGCTGAAAGACATTGGTTCTTACGATTTACTTGGTGATTTATTTATATTCAGTACTACTCAAAGCGAAGAACCTTCAGAGTTAGAGGCTAAAATAATTAATGTTGGTCCGATAGGTAATAATCCAACACCACCACCCAACTTTATATTAACTGGACCTATAACCGAAATAACATTTGACTCTCCTCACGGACTTATACAAGGAGAGCAAATAAGAATACAAAACTCGCAAGCCGCTTGGTTAAACACAATTTTAATTGTGGATGAGGTCACTTCATCTTTATCGATAAATGTTGTGACTAACACTTCTTGGGGGCAGGTTTATCCAGAGTTTTCAGTAGGTGATGAGGTTGTAATTATAAACCCAACAGGGTTAGGTGAGATTGGAGTTTCTCAAAAAAACAACCAATCAGAGCAGTGGTCATACATTAGGTTGCTTAGAAGTGTTGAGTTCAATTTTGTTCAGACAAAAGACATAAGGTGCGATGGGAGACAAAAGATATCAAGTAAACATCTTTATTTTACTGATTTCTATAATTCAATAAGATCTTTTAAGTATAAAGGGGTATTTGAAGAGGACGGAGCGTTATCTTTTGTTAATAGTGAAAATATATACAGTTACGGAAATGTAAACCTTGAAGTGCAGCTTTCGGATGTTTCTGGAGGAATTTACAATACTCTTTCTTTATCTTCTGTAAATCAAACAGGAGGGCAACTTGTCGCTGGTAATTATTATTTTTTCTATAGGTTTTACATAGGTGGTCAATCTCAATTTTGGGGTGCTTTACCTAACCCTGTTTCAATATATCTTAAAGACTTTCCAGATGACCCAATAGGATTTATTGTTGGAGATCCATCAACAACAGTAACATCAAAATCAATAAGTATTAGCCTTACTGGTGTTAATGTTAATCTTTTTGATGAGGTTGAATTTGCTGTAATAAGAGCCTTTGAAGATGGGTTTGATGAGCCTTTAATATTTACACCAAACAGATTGACTGCAACTGAAACTGTAAATGTTGACTATACTGGTTACGAAGAGGAGGTAATACCTGTAGATATAGCAGAATTTGCTTTAGAATCACTTTCTGTTGCTGTACCAGACAAGGCGTATGATTTATCTATTATAGACGGCAGATTGGTTCTTGGGAACATAAAATACAAAGATATAGGTGATTTATCAGATTGGGCTGAAGCAATAACTCATTCATTAAAATACGAAGAAATAGGTATTAGCCCAATTAGAAGAAAGGATATCTATGAATCATACGTCAAGCCAGAGATAATAAACGAATACCCTTCTGTAACTTTAAACGAAATATATAGAGTTGGGGTTGAAGTTATTTTTTCAAACGGAGTAAAATCCCCTATCTATTGGGTGGATGACATAAAAATAGATTGCGAATCTACAAATACAGAAAATCCAAACAATGAAAATAGAAGGATTTCTGGGTTGCCTAATTTTGAATTAACAGGGGATGTTGATGTTTCAGACGGAAACAATAATCAAGTAACAAAAGTTCCCTACATAGAATTTTCTAACATAAATTTAGAGTATTTATTTGGTGGTTCCCCATTAAAAAATCAAATATCAGATGTTAGATTTAGACTCGCTGACATAAAAAACAAAAGAAGTGTTTTAGCGTCTGGTTTTGTTGTGTTAGGAACTGCTGGGCAAAGAATATCTACGGTTGTTCCAGATGCCTCTGGCTACACTCAAGACGGAAGCACTGGACCTGTTGATTGGGGTATAACTTCAGGATTAAATCAATCCCCAGGAGACACTGAAATAATACCAAATCCATCTTTCGCAGGATGGTATGATTATGACAACCCAAATAATACCGATTACGCTGAGTGGGATACAACTGAAATACCATATCCATTTGATGACGGATACACGCAAGATGGGGTTATGGATAATAATTGGATTCCATTTAGGAAATACGCATATTTCTTTTCTCCAGAATTAACGAATGGAGATTTAGACAACTTTTCATTGACAGGTGCTGATAGATTAAATGTAATGTATCCTTTAAAGAGGACGGGGGATTATGTTAATGGTGATATAGGCGATTGGTCAGTTGGCAGTTTGAGTCCAAGAGAAAATATTTTTTTAGACTATGTGGCAAAAACAAGTTTCTCTAATCCTGCTGTAAGTGTAAATGAATACGATATAGATTATTATTCTCTTTTAGGAATCAATCAATCAGCAACTAATATCGACCCAACTTCACCAAGCGAGTTTGTAAGAAATACATATGGAGAGACTCTTACTACTCCAGCATCTTCTGTTGGTGGCGCACTTTTGACGTTACCCAAGTGTATGGCTTTTAAAACTGACCAAGGAATATACCCTGCTGATCTTCAAAATATACCATCAGAGGTTGCAAAGGATTGTGGTATATACTACGCCCAATTATATAGGGACATACCTGATAAGTATGGGGATATATCGGATACAGTTTACGTATCTCAATACTCAAGTCATTCAGTGCAATCATTATTGGCGAATAGCGTGGCTAAATGTTTTTTAGGCGATGCTTTTATATACAGGGTCATAAATAGATGGCAATTCCCAAGTTTTAATTCAGGGGGAGCTATAGGATTATCCAACACTTGTCAGTCATACATAAATACTGCATTGATATTCCCTGAACCCACTTCAATGTTTTTTGATCAAGATACAATTAACAATTGGTTAAACTCACTTGAAGAATATGAATGGAAATATAATCACGCTTATGATTATAGGTTTCCAATACAAGACTCCCTTGTTTATACTGAAGAGTTAATAGACTCCCTTAGTGACGCTCCAGCAAGGATAATATTTAGCGAAAGAGATAATTACGCATTTACAGTGGATAGGATGAGGGACATCCCTGTTGCTAACTTTAAAGATTTAGATGGAACTTGGGGTCCTATATTTTCAGTAAACAACATAAACGGAGAACTATTTACGCTTCAACCAAGAAAGTATCAGCTTCAATATTTTAATACAAGAGGAACGCTTCAGGGTTCTAATGATGGAATTGAAGTTTTAATTGGCGATGCATCTGTTTTGGATAGGGATGGAAAATCACTATCATCTTACGGGACTAACCACGAAGGCTCAGTAATAAAAGGGTCAAGCCCAGGCGGTAAGGATGTTATTTACTGGTTCAACCAAGAGAACGGTCTGTTTATGCGTTTTGGCGCAGATGGAACTGTTGTGCTTTCTGAGCGTAATGGTATTCGTTCTTTTTCAGCAAACAATACAAAATGGACTGAAAATCAATATACCCCTGCGTTAAACTACGGAATCAGAAGTGTATGGGATGATAGGTTCAAAGAGGCTATTTGGACATTTATAGGGGTTAGAGCAAATAAAGGTGCGTGGGGGACACTGCCTTCAAATCAACTATATTCGGAAGGGGCTACTGTTACTGGGGTTACATTTGATAATTATTCATTTGACGGTATTCCTGACGTATATATCTCTCTATCACTACATTTTCCCATACCTCAATCAGAGCCTGGAGTAGGAAGTGATTGGGGAACGTATTGGAAATTAGCTGATAAAGATGACCCTGAATACTACAGCGTGTTCACACTTGCATTTAATGAGTTATCAAACGGATTTAGCACATTCTACTCTCACCTTCCAAAGACATACCTAAAGTGGAAGAACAAGTTCCTAAGTTCTCACCCAACAGAAAGAAGTGAGATTTACGAACATAGATATGGATACGACAAGTGGTACGAATATGAGGGTGCATGGAAAGAGTCAGAGCCGTATCTTGAAGGTGTTGTGAATCCATTCCCAGACCAGTCTAAGAAGTTTGTCGCTATTCAAGCACTTACCGACAATGTTCCTGACAGAATAGAATTAATAACTAAAGACCACGAATCATTCTTAGTCGCTACAGACTTTGACCCTGAAGATGATGCTTGGAGGACTCCTATTAAGAACGACATACTTACAAGCCAAACAAGCGACCCTAACGATGACACAGTTTCATTAATTGGCTCGTACATGAGGGTTAAGTTTAAGTTCTTCAACGGTGCTTACAACAAGATGAACAACCTTGTAGTCAAGGTAAGACAAAGACTTAGGAGAACTCAGTCATAGATTGTGTGTTGTTTTTCGTATCTTTGAGTTTAATCAATAATTAAAATATTTTCGTATGGGTTGGATGGCAGCATTAGGTCCCATGATAGGGGCGTTAAGTGGTATTGTAACAGGAGCAATTCAAACAGGTCAGGCTGGTAACGCAGCACAAGCACTCCCTGAACCTATGGGTTTCTCTCCTACACCGCAAATGGTTAAGGCTGAAGAAATGTTTGGTAAACGAGCAGAAATGGGTTTAGACCCAGCAGAACTGCGAGTGGCAAGACAAGGGATTACAAGAAGCAGAGGGGTAGCAGGAAGAATGATGGAGAACATGGGTCTTTCAAGAATATCTCAAGGTATGTCCAATATTTACGGAATGGATGCGGAGATGAATCTTGCTGCTTTGAACGCTAAAGCAAAGCAAGACGCTATGGATAGATATTTAGGTGTAGCACAAGGGTTCCAAAACATACAAGACCAAGAGGTTACTTCGTTTAATCAAATGCTAAATCAACAAAGAATGGCACTTGGTCAAGCTGGTGCTGCTGGAGGCAAAAATATACTAAGCGGTATAGCTACAGGTGTTCAAGGATTAGCTACTAATCAACTTGCAAATGCTTACGCAAACTCAGGAGACACGTATAACTATAATTTAGGTGGTGGTACTGACGCTACCACAGCACAAGTTGGTGTTAGTAATGTTCCAGATCCTGCCGCTGTAAGTTATATTCCACAACAAGTTCCTGCAAATGTTATTAATCCAGTTCAAACAACTCCAATGCTGCCTTATGTACCGATTTTTTCGCCTACAGTCAACCCTTTTGGAACTGACGCTGAAACAAGGTCGTTTCAAGATTACGCTAATGCACAAGCTGGATACGATATAACAAAAGGATACGGATGGGGTCCAGCAAGTTCAGCAGCCTATGGCATTTACGGTCAGCAGTTTATGAATCAGTAATTCTTGGCTAATGAAACGCATAAATTAATTTAACATGGCAAAAGGAGGAGCTTTCGGCAACCCACTAACTACAGGTATAGCACTGAACTTCGAGGTCGATATGACCCCGTATCGTCAGATGATGCAAGACAATCTTAAATTCGCACAGACACAGGCTGCTGAAACAAAGGCGAAAGAGAAGGAGTTTCAGGATATACTAAAGAATATAACCTACGATTCTTCTAAGATTCTAAAAAGACGTAGGGATGGCGCAAGGGTTGAATACGCATCACTTATAAACGATGTTATTAATCTAAATAAAAATGGAGATCGTGGTGGTGTTCAGAATAGAATTGCAGATTTTAGAAGCGGCATGGACAACTTGCTTGATGAGAAAACAAACTTCAACCTATATGAGAAAGCTGCTAGAGAAGGTAAGTCTTGGACAAGCGCAGAGTACATTAACGCAATGAATGGGCTTAATCAAGGAGAAACTTCTGACGAAAGCATACTTAAATTATATCCAGATGAAGTTAATTACGACTCAAAAAGCGGTACTTTTGCTTCACAAGCCATTCCAAAAGCAGACGCAATGTCATGGGCAAACCAAATTTCGCAGGGTATGACTCTTAAATCCACCAACCTAAAACCTGAACTTGTACCAGAAACAGGTGAGTATAGATTCCCCCTTTCAAAAGTTGAAGACCCTGAAGCTTTTTATAAAGAAATGGGTGCATTATGGTTAGGAGGAGGAGAGAGTCATGTTGAAACCATGAGGAGAGAGATGGGTTTAACTTCAGATGACCTTGACGGAACAGGAGCAATTGACAATTCTACTGAATACATGAGGTCTCTTTTCCAAGACAAAGTAGGGGGTGATAGATATGGAAGACCTCTCGCTGATAAAGGCGGTGGCTTCTCATTTAATGTGGGCGGTGGTAAGTCTGAAAGTTCGATATTTAATAAGTCTGGAGGTCGTGAACTGAAACTTGCAGGTGGTAACGCTCTTAAAACAACTGGTCAGTACGACATTACCTTCACCAAGGGTACTGGAAGAACAACATTGAGTGTTCCGTCTGGATCATACGTTCTTGACGCTACCACTGGAGAGTATAAGCCATCAAGTTTTTCAGGTTCTTTAGACGAGGCTATTCCGTTGTATCCTATGGTTGGGGAAGACGGACAGGAGTGGTATGCAGCCATAAGTAAGGGTTCTGTTTCTGATGTAGATCCAAATATGCTTCTGGTTGTTACAAACCTACTTGCAAGTGGGGACCCTGGGGATGCTGCCCAAGCTCAGAAAATTTTAGATAAATCCAGATACGGTCAGACATACCTTATCAAGGGTAATGAATCTGTTAAAAACCAGTTCTGGGGCAAGATTCTCGGACAAGACTATACTAAGAAGAGAGCAAATGAAGCGATGGAAAAACTTGGTGGACTTCCAGACTTATAATAAATACATTTAATGGACGAGAAATACACTTATAACGGTAAGGAGTATTCAAGAGCAGACCTTGAAGCTAAATACGGAGATAAAGTTGATGATGCCATTGCCAAATTTGGATTTGAGTTGGTTCAGACAAGTGATAAATCTGATTCTGACAAAGAACAAGTTTATAGCTATGGCGGTGTTGATTATACTCAATCTCAGTTAAACGATAAGTATGGCGATAAGGTTAATCAAGCCATAGAGAAGCTTGGAATAAAAAAAAAAGATTCGACAGAGCCAGTTCAGGCTCAAGAGGCTGCAACTCAGGAAGGTCCTTTACTCGGTCTTGGAGGTGTTTCGGAACAAGCTACAGTATCTCCTTCAGTTGGAGTAGATGAGGGTAAACTCCTTGGTAAATCTTCAGACCCTGAAGGAAAACAGTTTTGGCTCTCCAGTCAAAACCCATTTCTAAAGTCTCAGCAGGAAAGAGCTAAAAGACAGCAGGCTGAACCTGAATCATCACTAAATGTCCTCAGAACAGAAAAGTTTGTTCCATATACCGAGGAGAATTTAGAGGATGAAGAATATAAAAATTGGAAGTCAACTCTACCAGAAAATCTTCAACAGGAGACAGAGGAATATGACCTGTATGGTGCGTATAAGGCAGGAATGCAGCCAATTGAAGTTGCTCCTGGCGAATACCATATGTCATCAAGAGATCCAAAGACAGGCAGAATACTAAAGTCAGAAGACCACGAAACATTCAGTGAGTCTGTAATAGAAGACGAGAAGCTTGGATACGTTACATACAAATCCAATGACGGCAATATCTACTCCAAGAAGCAGTACGAAATAGACATTGCTGGAGACGCAAAGGAGATATTCCGTGTTGATGACACTGGTGCTATTGTAAAGGAGTCTGTTGCTGGCGAAAAAGAGCCCGTATCCGATGTTCAAAGAGGGGCTGATAAAAGAAAATTAGACCTTGAAATAGATACTCAGTCCCTATTAACTCTTGGTGACAATTTGTTTGACGAGGAGTATATGTCATCAAACAACGTGATAGATAAGTTTGCTCCTAAGAACATAATAAAAAAAGGAGCAAGAGGTGGTCATGGTGGAGTTACAATGTACGAAGAAACTGTCCGTGACCAAGAGAAAGAATATAGGTACGATCTTGCTCTTAACGAGGCTAAGAAGTCTATATTACAGGAAAAGATTTATGGATTAACAGAGGCTGGAGAGACGTTCATTGATGCTGCTGAGTCATACATTGACAAGGATATGAACTCATTTTTAGAGTCTGTTAAATACACAGATGGAGCAGGTAGAGAGTATCGATCTACACTTAACAAACTTATGACCCCTAAGTTTGTTAAGAAGAAATCTGAAAACATTTACGAGATGCTCCTCCCTGATCATGTTGCAGGTGCTGAGATGATGCTTGAGGAATCTATTCACGAATGGGTAGAGTCTAATTCAGAGGATATGGGTATTTCTGATGAGGCGAAAAGAATGACGGTAGGTCGCATCAAGGATGAATATAAGGAACGAAAGCGGATTGAAGAAGCGGCTAATAGCGTTGCTAAAGAAACTGGTTTAGATATAGATGAAGTAATAAGTGACGGTAAAAAAATAGTTCAAGAAATAGATAGCTACGAAAAACAGCTAAAATCTCTGTATATTCCATACGAAGTAAAGGCTAAAAAAGCTCAACAGAGAATGACCCTTGAGTTTGAGCAGGTACAAGATAGAGTTGTAGATAGAATCTCTAATTCACAGGAGTACAAGGATCTTCTGTCTGAATATCAGACAAAGGTTAACTCTGGAGAAATAACGGCAGAGGAGGCAAATTCTGCGGTGTCACAAAAAGCCAACATTATGCTTTCTGGAAGCCCAGAGGCTGTTGAATTACAGAGAAAATACAAAGGAGTATTAAGTAGTTACGATTCTGAACTAAAAAAGAAAACAGAGGCAATATACGGTGATATTGAGTCTTCTTTGAATGAGTTAAAAGGTCTTTCAACGAAGGATGAGGATTATAGAAAAAAGCTTTTAGCTAAGATTAAGGAAATGCATAAGGCTGAACAGTCAGAAATTGATTCTGATTATAAAAAACTTTCATTTGGGGGTCCTTTGCCGATGTTTTTCTGGTCTTGGTTTTTGCCTTCAGAAAATGACAGCGACACAAAACTTAGCAGGGCTATGTATAGTGGGTTAGGGGATATGGCTTCAGGATTTGGTGGTGGGATTGAATATAATTTTGGTGAAACAGAATTAACTAGAAAACTTACATCTATAAATAATCAGTTAAAATCAGACAACCCAATGATAGACATTGGTGAGTTTGGATTTAAGGAGTTTTTTGAAGACCCGTTTAATGAGGATTGGTGGGCTACAAGGGTTGCTCCTTCTGCTCCAATGACGTTCTCATTAATGGTTCCAGGGCTTGGAGTTGGGGCTGGGACAGCCGCATTTGCAACAAGAGTTGGTCTTACTGGTCTTTCTCGTGCGCTTATAGCTGGTACTGTTTCTGGTGTGGGAATGAGGTCGATGGAAAGTTTTACGGAGGCTGGTCTTCATTACTACGACATGATAGAAAGGGGTGAGTCTGTTAAGTATGCATCAAAAGAGACTGCTAAGACTTACTCTGGAAACATGGAGCTTACTGGTCTTGATATTCTTGAATCTACCCTTATTTTTCTACCAGCAACAAGTAGGCTCGCTACTATTTTTAAATTTGGTTTACAATTCCCATTAAATGCGCAGGAAGAACTTATTCAGGAAGGGCTTCCTGCTCAAGAACTTGCATACAACAGGTACTTAAAAGGAGATCTTACGCCAAAAGAAATCGCTGATGGTGTATCTGAATACGAGAAAGTGTTTTCTGGTGGAACATTTAGCGATATGTATAACTTTCTTCAGACACCACAAGGACAGGAAGTTGCCCTCATAGGGGGTATATATGGCGGTGCATTTGGTGGTGCATCGCTACCTGGAGATATTAGTAGAACAAACTCACTAAGAAGACTTAACAACTTCCTTAACGAGGAGATTGTAAAGTATTCAAGCACTGAAATCACAAAAACAAGTGGTAGCTACAGAATAAACCCAGAAACAAACGAATTAGAACTTGTTCCTGAATCAAAACCACTTGAGTTCGGTAGGGGTGGAGTTGTTCGTGGTCCTGCCGAAACAACGCAGGAGGCTAAGAACAGGAGGATATGGCAGCTTAAGGCTACCCTTGACGAGATGCATATGAATGGTCTTATTAATATAGATGACGCTAAACTTGGTAAAAAACAGATTGACTTTGCTTTTGGTGTTGCTGACCAAATGCCTGTAAATCTACCACTTGTAACCCGTGGTCAACTACTCCAGAAGCTCACAGAGATCAGGGATCTTGAGCAGGGACTTGAGGGTATGACTAACGAGACTCTTATTGATGCTCAAAAGAAAAAGATAGCCAAGCTAAAGAAGGAGTCTGAAGGGATAATTGGTGGAAATGCAAAAGGATACTTTATAAACAATGTAAGTGTTACGCTTGAGGAATTTTCTAAGATAGCGTCTAATCCTGAGTTTGCAGATCGTGTGATAAATGGTGAAGTTGATGTTGTCATAATGAATGACACAGACACTCAGAAATCATTTGCAAATGTAGTAGAGGGTTACAAAACAGATAAGGAGTCTTATGAATCTGCAATGGAATCTCTTGGCGTGACAAAAAATGTTCGTGATGAAGTTTCTAATTACACCGAAAATTTCTCTAACGAGGGGACGATAGGTTCTAAGATATCGCCAATAATGGGGAGAGTTGAGAACTCAGATCGTATCAATGAAAAAGAGATAGACGCTACTATTGATGATATATTTACGGAGATAGAGTCTGTTCAAAAATCAGACCTTAACGAAAAGACAAAAGAAATAATAATAAACTCGCTGTATAACACTGCGGAACAATTAGATAACTATGAATTTACAACAGAAACTCGCACTAAAACAGTTACCCAAAGCCGTACAGCTAAGGATCTTGGAGCGTTTGCAGAAAAAGTATCCGTTGAAAACTTCTTCGACAACGCAGCAGGAACCATCGATGGAGAAGAAAATGTAAGGTTTACAACCGATAAAGGCGTAGTAAAAGCTACACGAGAAGACGGTACAGAATTTATACTTGACACCCCGTCTATGCGTATTGATGATGGGGATATAGCATTCGATGAAAATGGTGTTCTCGAAAGTGTAACGGTAACAGACAGAAGCGGAACCAAGGTAACATTTACTGGTGATACAGCAATGGACCTTGCTATTCGTGATGGACAGAATAAAGTCGGGTCTGTTCCTGACGCAGCACTTAATAAAATAACAACAGAGGAAGTTCAAGTAGAGGAAGAGATATTAAAAAGAGAACCTAAACCAAGGCAAGATGATACGCAAACTACCGAACAAGAAGGTGTGGGTACTGAAGAGCAAGTCGGGAAAGAAGGAGCTGGGCAGGTTCAAGAGCCTGAAGTCAGCCAAGAAGAGGGAGCAGCAGATCCAGTACTTCAAGAGGAAGTAGAAGATGCTACTGAAGAAATTGTTGAGGGAATAAAATTAAAGGTTAATCAGTCGAAAGACGATGCCAAAACCAAGAGAAGAAAAAGAAAGGCACTTGATGCTGTTTCAAACATTCTTAACTTCAAGTCTAACATCCTTCCTGACACCAAAGTAAAGGTGCATGAAACAGATGAATCCTACAGGGCTGCAACTGGTGTTGAAGGTCCTGGCGTTTACGATGCAACTAATGACACCATACACATAAACCTTGCCCATGAAGAGGCTGGTGATGAGACAGTATATCACGAGATGATACACCCTATTATCCGCAGTGCTGTCAAGAACGAGACAGAGGCACGCATCCTTACACAGAGGATGGTTGAGGGTATTGTCCGTTCTTCTGGCGGAAACAAGGCAATTGTAGACAAACTGAAAGGTTGGCTTGAGCAGTACGAGTCTGCTGAACGCCCAGAGGAAACCATAGCCGAGGTTGCTAGTATTATTGCATCAGAGTTTAAGAACCTAGGTGTAAGTGCTAAAAACATCATCAAGGACTACATTAATAGGATGGCGAGGAAGTTCGGTGGAAAGAATCTTTTCAGAGCAGTGTCAAAAGACGCTGACGTTGTTAAGGTTCTGAACAGACTGTCTGAGGCTATGCAAGCTGGAGAGGCTATTACTGCCGAGGATCTAAGATCTGGCGAGTTTGAGATAAAGACGGGTGTTGAGAGAGATATAGAGCAGGGAACTCTTGTTGAAGGCGCAGAGGGTACTATTCCCGAAGGTATAGATGATTCAAAAGGATCTCCTATTGACCTTAAATTGAAAATGCCTAAAAACCTTTTAGATAGAGGTGGTATAAACATAGATGACATAAAAAGGGGTTCAATAAATGATTTAAGCGGTTCAAATGCGTTTGTTTTCGCTGCGGATCAGGCAACATACGGTCTTGTAAAAAGCCCTACAGGTATTGAACACAGGTTCTTTGGCGGTTATCTTTTCCCTTATGGAAATAAATTTGGATGGGCGTTCACTGGTGAAGAGGGTGCTAATAAAATAATAAGCAAGATAAATGAAAGTGACGGGATAGGGCTTGTAATGTCTCAGGCTCCAGATGGAATTAAGGGCAGTCTTGCATTCTGGGAGTATATGTACGCTGAAATAGAAAATGCTATTTCTAAAGGGGTGTCTGAACAGAAGATACTGGAATATGTAAACTCTAAATTACAGTTAGCTAAAATACCACAGACTTTAAAGGAAAAGGGAATTAAAACTCAGATAGATAGGCTTGATGAATTAAAAACACTCATGCCTATTGAAGGAAAGAATAAAATTAGCTACGAGGTTCGTGGTAGTTTTACTAAGGCATTCTTTTCGGCAACATCTTTTGATGAGTTTGGAATACCACCACTTAACAAAACGGCTAAAGTTGATCTTGGGGTTCTTGACTACGTTAACGACCCAAGTTTAAAGAGTGTTGGATATGGAGACATAGTTTCGGCAATACAGTTTGACAAAGATGCCAAGCTAATAAGACTTGACAAGAATGACCCGAACTACCACCCGTCTTATCCTGTTGTATTACCAGGTAAACCTATCATGGTGTTTAACAACGCTGTTGATGTTAGAGATGTTTACCCTAACGCAGTTCCAAAAAGCAAAGAAGCAAGTCAGGTTCCTTTAGGTCAAAGAAAAAAATCAGCAGCAGCAAGGTCAGCTATGGGTGGTCAGTATATTGCTGAGGTTCCGTCTGGTATTAGTGAAGGTCAACCAATCATCAAACAACGTAAAGCATCTCCAGAAAAATTTGTATCAGAACTTGAAAAAACAAAGGCTTCTGATCCAACACAGTATTGGAGCGTTAATTATGTGAGTTTAAGTGCTGCAAAAAAGGGTAAAGTAATAAGCGTTGATGGCGGTTATGGATTCGTTTCAAATGACGGAGACATCAAGGGTGTATTCAAACTTCCTACATCAAAGGTTAAGGGAGTTGCAGATAAAGTTCTTCAGGAGTCCGTAAAACAGGGCGGTACAAAGCTTGATAACTTTGACGGTTATCTTACAAAGATATACGAGAGAAACGGGTTCAGGATAGCTGCAAGGATTCCATTCAACGAAGAGATTGCTCCTGACGGATGGAACAAGGCAAAGCATGGAACACCAGATGTTGTTGCTATGGTGTATGACCCTAACAACAAGCTTGGTATAAAGGAGAAGAAGTTTGATGATTACGATGCTGGCATAGATTATAGAGACTCATTCTTAGAAGAAAAAACTCCTGCCCCTAAAAAAACGGGGGTTAAGGAAAGAAAAGCTGCTGATTCTATAAAGGAAGTATTTAAGAAAACTCCCGAATTATCCAAAATAGGCACAGAAAAACAGTACCGTGAATACCTAGATACTGTATTCCCAAAAAGCGGAGTAAAAGATATTCTTTATCACGGAGGAAATGCTGGTATAGAAAAGTTTAGTAAAGAAAGGCTTGGCGAAAAAACAGGATCAGAATCCGCTAAAATGGGCTTCTTTTTTAGCGGAAATAAAGACGTATCTCTAACATATATTCAGAAAACATATTTAACTGAAGTTGGAAAGTTAAAATCTTTTATTGACGATTATAACAATAAAGTAAGTAAAGCAAAAGAAGAGTACGATAATAAATCTTCAGAGTATTTTAGATTGCTTAATGAGGCAGATAAAATACTAAATAAGATTATAGATTTAATAAAAAGATTGACGAATCACGAATATGTTTCCAACAATGAAAAACTAAAAAATGCTTTAGAAATTAAAAGAAAAAAATACGAGAATTTAAACATACTTGAAAGACAAAAATATAAAGAAGAAAAGAAGTTTATAAGAGAAAACATAAACATTAAAGACATAAATGACTTTTTTGATAATTATAAAGTAGCTTCTTACAAAGAAGAAGGGAAAGAGCTTTACAGTGTTTTATTAGATATAAGAAACCCCTTAAAAGTAGATTTCTCAAAAGATCCAAGAGACTCTGGAAATTATTATTCTAGTGAATTAAAGAAATCTATAAATCAGAATAAAGATGGATCTATAATTGAAAATACATTTGATATAGGTGAATTTGTTTCTTCAAAGGAATTTTATACTGAAGGGAGAGGTTGGAACAAGATGGTTTCTAAAGATCAAAGCATATTTGACAAGTACACAGGAACGGACTATGTTGTTTTTGAACCTGAACAAATTCATATACTTGGTTCTAAAAAAGATATAAAAGGTTTTAATAATTTTGTTAAGGAAGCTACTACCACCAAAAATCCTGGTATTAAGCAAAGAAAAGCTGCTCCAGACCAAAAGGTACGTGCAAGTATTGACTTTAAAAACAGATACGGAAAGTACTTCACAATAAGCAAGGAATTTAATAATCAGAAGCACCTTGACAATTACATCTCCTTCATGGAGCGTAAGGGTAATAAGGAGGTAGGAACAGAGACATTCCCTATAGGTAAGCCAGAAAGAGATGACCTTTTAAAGTTTAGAAAACCAAAGGTTAAATCATCTCTTGAAAATGCAATTGATAAAAACGCTCAAAAGGCTAAGGATATTAAAAGCATTTCATCAAGAACTAAATTAAAAAATACACGTAAAAACTTTATTGACTTTAGGGGAGACATAAAAGACCTTACCAAGAATCAAAAAGAACTTGAGGGAGTTTATGAAAGAATTATAACGTCTCTGGGGTCAAACGGTGTAGCAAAGCTATCCTTTGACAAGGCTTATGATAAGATATATGACGGTCTGGGTCCTAAAAAACGTGCTGCCCTTGATAAGATAATAATTGCAAGAAGAATTGTTGCTGTAAACGAAAATAGGTCTGTAAACAATGTAGACGCAATTGAAGATTTATTTAATAATGTTCCTGAGTTCTTTACTAAAAATGGTGGAGAATACGTAACGTCATTTCAGCAGACAATGGCAGAGCTTTCAGACACGATCAGTAACTCACCACTTGAAAAAGATATGATTATTGACGAGGCTCTAACGCTTATGTCTTTGATGCCAGTAATGTACACTGGAATTGAAAAGGCAGCTCAGGATAAGATACTAAGAGAGTTAAAAAAAGAGCTTGAAAGCAAGTTGAAGTCTGAGAACGTAACTTTCTCTGACGAACAGGGTAACAAACTTGGTTTGAATGCCGCATACGAGCTTCTTGACGCTAAACGTGATGAGCTTGGGGATGATGTGTACGATCAGGTTAATGAAAGAGCCGACAAGTATTTTGAGAAGTTTCAAGAGATGCTTGATCAGGACCTTTCAGAGGGAATAATATCTCAGGAGCAGTATAACGCTATGAATGGCATAGAATACTCACCAAGGGTGTTCGTGCAGCTTATCTACGGAATTGATAATGAGATAATTAACAATACAAGCGAAGTTGACAATGTAAACGGTATGCTTACATCTGCCTTTGGGATGAATAAGGATGCCATAAGAACACTTAGGGATGGTGTAAGAAATGATGACCTTGGTGCGGTTTTCTTTGAGATGATAACAAACTCAGAGGTTACACTTGGGAACTACATTAACTCCAGGGAGCGTCTTAGAAAGATGAACGACCTGAACTCTTACACCCTCGGTCAGTTGGTGGATCTTGAGCAAAAGTTCAATGACTTAAAGTCAGAACCCAAACTTACAAAGGAGGAAAGGCTTGAGTTTGAAACACTTAAAGAGACATTTGATGCCTTCTCAATAAAAAGAAAGAAGGGATACCTTCCAGTTAATTTCTACGAAGAGGGCGTTAAAAAGAAGTTCTATATCAGGGGTGACCTTTACTCTCAGTGGTATAATTTAAGACCAGACCTAAGTATTAAATGGAAGCCATTAGACATGATACTCCACTCTCCAATCGGAATGCTTAAGACGTTTGCGACAGGAGTGTTATCCCCACTGTTCGGTATAACAGCATCTGCAATGGACTTAACTCAGTTGATGATATTCTCTGACGCTAAGGGATTTAGCGAAATAATGCCTGTAAAAGCATCACAGATCGCAAAGGACCTTGTTGGTGTTCCGTTTTTCCAAAAGGGTGTTATAAGAAGCATACTACAGGAGGACGAGTTGTTCGTTGAGGCTGTAAACGAGGGTATAATGATGGACTTCCTGTACACCCAAGGGAACATGAACGTAGTTAAGTCTATGCTTAAGACGGGCATAGAAACGGCACTTGAAAAAACAGATTTAGGTTTTGGTGGATACGTTAAGAGCAAAAAGGCGTTGCTAAAACTTGCAGAGGCAACTCTCATTCTTAATAAAATGGCTGAACTTGCACCAAGACTTGTAGCATACCAGAGGACAAGAGACTTTGAGTACGCCAAAGTAGATAAGATGCTTAAGGACGGATCTATATCTAAAGAAGAGGCGGAACAGATGAGAAAGAATGCAAGGGTTAAGGCTGCTGCAATTGCAAGGGAGCTTATGAACTTTGCAGAGGGCGGTGAGGTTACTAAGGGATTTGTAGATAGGTACTCAGCCTACTTCAACCCAGCCATGCAGGGTACTGTAACTGCTGCAAGACAGGTTAAGGAAAACCCTATAAGAACAACGTCCAGAGCTGCTCAGACAGCAGCAATGTTTTCTGGAATGGTGCTTGGGTTAGGAGTGATGTTACCAGCGATGCTTAAGGATGATGACGATGACAAGGAAATAAATGAAATCATCAAAGAAACAAGAGATAACGCCTCCCCTTATATAAAAGAAAAATACTTTCTTATACCAACTGGTAAGAAAGATGAGGACGGTAACTACACCAGTATCAGGCTGAAGAAGCACCCTCAAATGGTTCCGTTCTACGAATTGTTTGAGATAGGCTACGACAACTACCTAAATGGTGGTGACGCTACGGCTGTTGTAAGTAAAGAAAATGTATTTAGAATGCTCCACGCATTCTTTGACAATGCACTTCCTATGAATATAAGTGTTGTTGATAAAGAGGGCAATTGGAGAGGTAAGTCAATACTTGCAGAGCCTTTTCAAAGAAACCCGATGCTCGGAGGTGGGTTGGAGCTTCTTACAGGATACGATATTTACAGGAACAAGATGATTGAGCCTCAAACATTTAACAGTAAGAAGGCTGATCAGGCTGTTAAGGGACTTTTAAACCCGTACACAGAGGACTTCTACAAGTCATTTGCACTTGAAATGCAGGACGCAACTGGCGCATCCCTTTCCCCAGCGGAGTACAAACATTTTGTTGAAAGGATGATTACAAACCCAAGAAACAACCTGTACGTGGCTGCTGGATATGCGCTACTTAACCAGGCTTCAGATTTGGATGTAAGTAAAAAAGATAAATCATACTTCGAGGATACTTACAGTATGATATCAAGAAAACTTATTTACTCTTCGGCTTCAAAAAAGGGCATATCAAAGACTAAGAAGTCAAAGTTTATGGATAAATATAAATCCATCGACAACAAAACTTACCTTATCAGAGAAAGCGCAAGAAAGTCTGCCCAAGAAGTAACAAAGGAGGGAGGTCTTATGAAAATTGCAAGTGACGAGGAAAGAAAAGGGATGCTGAAGGAGGCTTTTGATAAGTTCAAAAAGAATCTTGAGGTGGTTGCAGAGACTTATCCAGAGATGAACATGGATCCTGAAGTTACGGCTAATGAATATGCTTCTTATCTTTTAAATAAAGTTGTTCTTGAGGCAATGCCAGTAGATGAGCTTAACATGAGAAAATATCAGGAAATACTTTCAGAGCCTAACGGTCAATATAAATACCAGAAACAGGCACTTCTTTTCGCACACGAGTTCACTAAAGACGGTGTAATGATAAACCCAAAATCAGAAGATTTCATTCTTATTTTAGACCAAATGGATAAGACTGCTAAGAATAGTAATAAAAAATTCAGGTCTGGTGAGTTTGTTCTTGAGTATCTTGTACTATATGATGAAGAAAACGGAACCATTACAAGAGATGATCAAACACGAGAGAAATTGAATCAGTCAATGAAGCAGTACCGAATGAAATAACGCTCCTGACACACGCAATGTTATATCCTCAAAATTCCGTACCTTTGATATATGCCAATTTCTGACAGATATAAAAGATTGTAAAGATGATGTACGGTAAGAATAAGAGTTCAAAGCCTATGGCAAAAAAGAAGTGCGCTAAGTGCAAGATGGGCAGTAAATGTAAGTGTAAAAAGAAGTAAGCAATGGCTATAAGCACTATATCACACACTGTATGTCTTGATTGCAGTCAAAATGAGTTCACGGTAACTGGTAGCTTAAATGGCGGGACTTTAGCTGGAGGTACTACAAATAGTTTATCTATAACAGACCCTAGTGGGAATACCGTTGTTTACGACAATGCTACGATAGGCGATGACCTTTACACTACTCCATTTACCTACACAGTATCTGCTGGTAGCACTATCATAACAGGTGGTGGCTCGGTTAGTCAAGCGACATTGAATTGGACTGCTACTGCTAACACTACCTACTCATTTATATTGAGATGCAAGCGTA
>FLOH01001274.1_pt1 | contig 40289 bp, 32 predicted proteins | sample 756751 | NCBI WGS metagenome assembly FLOH01 (sample SAMEA4026879, study PRJEB14308) | marine metagenome | biome: coastal water; material: water | depth 74 m
TCCGTCTGTGGCATTGCCATCCTCGCGTGGATTCCACAAAGCGTTGATGGACATTCGAGACCATGAATGATGTAGCGGTGCGAAGGGTGAAGTCGACGTGAAAATAGGCGTCCTGTCTGATATCCACGGTAATTTACCGGCGCTTGAAAGGGTTCTGGTTCAAGCCGATGCTGAGAACGTTGAACGGTTTTTCATATTGGGAGACATGGTCGGGTATTACTACTGGCCTGCGGAATGCCTTGCATTGCTTGAACAGCGTCAATGCGATCACATAAGAGGAAATCATGAGGATATGTTGTCGGAAATCCGCAATGATACCGCCGCTGCAGAACGGTTTTCGAAGAAGTACGGCAGTGCTTTGGCGGAAACGGCGGTTGATATGAATGCCAACGAATTGGATCGCATCACTTCATTGCCGAGAAACAAACGTCTTACGATCGATGATCACAAGGTATTGCTGTGCCATGGATCACCCGACGACACCTGCGAGTACATTTATCCAGACGCGGCGCCATCGCAGCGGTCTAAGTTCGCGACCGGAGACAGCAGCGTTGTATTCTTCGGCCATACGCATTATCCAGTTGTCTGGAATCTTGATGATCGAAAAGTGGCTAACCCCGGCTCCGTGGGGCAACCGCGGAATTACCAGGCCGGGGCGCACTGGTTGCTGTGGAACACTGAAACCAATGAATTTTTTCCTAAAATCGAGACATATGATATTGCTAGTGTGACAGAGGAGTGCAAAATTCGTGATCCTGAAGTTCCCTATCTCCAGCGGGTGTTGGTACGAAGCAGGGCGTCCTTGAAATGAATTCACAGTTTCTAATTACAGCTGCGAACGGTGATATCGCCGAGGCCATCGCCTTGGTGATTCGTCAGGAATTTCCCGAAGCCGGTGTCCATGCCGTTGATGCCGAAGGGGGGTGGCCCGGAGTGGCCATTTTCGACACCGTGCAAAAAGTTCCCTGGGCCGGCGAACCTGGGTATCAGGACGCCCTATACGCGGCAGCACAGAAGGTTGGCGCAACAGTGGTCATCCCGACCGATGAAAATGAGATTCATCGTCTCGCCACCGAACCAGGTGCGGCAGCAGATCTCCCTTTGCTGACAATTAGGAATGATCTTGCAATTGCTTTTTGCGACAAGCTTGGAACCGCCGAATGGTTGTCCAATCATGGTATTAACGGACCAAAAACAGTTCCTCTGACCGAGGCGAAGGAAGAAGAACTTCCCCTGATTGTCAAGCCACGCCATGGCGCGGGCTCGATGAGCGTGAGCATCGTACGCACGGCGAGCCTTTTGCGGGGCATGCAGGATGAGCATGGAGATAAGTACGTCGCTCAGGAATACCTCCCAGATAGCAGGTCTGAGTTAACTTGTGCGCTGTTGCGCATGAATGGCGATATTCGATCGCTTTCATTATGGCGAAAATTAAGTGGCGGCCGTACGGTCAGCGCTAGAATTGTTGATGAACCGGAAGTCGATAAACTGCTGATCAGAATCGCAGAAGCTACGGATCTTCAAGGAGCCATCAATGTTCAGCTTCGAATGACCAGCAAAGGACCGATGATATTCGAAATTAATCCACGATTTTCGAGCACTGTAAGAATGCGACATTTGCTCGGATTTAAGGATTTAAAGTGGGCGATCGACGCTCTGGACGGGTCATCCGTGCCGGATTTCAAGCCCCGAACTGGGGCAAGCGTTTATAGGCTTAGCCGCGAAATGATCGGCCCGGAATGATGCCCGGTGCCTCGGATAACTCGCCTGCTTGATAATTTACTTATTCAAGTGTGGCGACTTTAATATCCGTGATATCCAAGATTTTTGGCGCATGGATAATTCGAAAAAACCAGCCCATGGCCACAGAAATTTTCCGATTTCCGTGTTATTCAGATTTAGGTATCGGCGGCGCGCAATATAAATTTGCGGCTGCGTTTTCAGTGATTAGGGACCCAGGAAGTGGCGCAATTGGAATATAAGAAAAAGACGATGCCGGGTGGTTGGATCATGGCCGAACCCCGTCCCTCTCCCGAGGCACTGAAGGAAATGTATGCGAAACTTTACTATCAGAACGAAAGTGTTCGCTCAAAAACCTATCAGTCCACCTATTCGGAAGTAGAACTCGCGCATAAAAATCTACAGGCGGAGTGCTTGCTTTATGCGATTGTGGCGTGTGGCAACGAGCTAGACCCTGGCGGCAATTGGCCGGGTGAAAAGGCAAGCCTAATGGATGTCGGTTGCGGCGAAGGGTTTGCGCTGGCTGTCTCGGAGCGAGAAGGGTGGCAAGTCCAGGGCGTCGATTTTAGCAGTTACGCCATCGATCAGTTCCACCCACAATTTGCCGATCGCGTTCAGACGGGCGACGCTTTTGAGATATTACAGGAAATGGGTGGTAAGGGAGAGCAATTTGATGTTTGCCTTTTACTAAACGTGTTGGAACACGTTCTCGATCCGGTCGAAGCACTTCACAATATTGCCGCTGTTTTAAGACCGGGAGGGATCGCGGCCATAACGGTACCTAACGATTACTCGGCGATTCAAGAAAAATTAATGGAACTCGAACACATTGATCGAGAATTTTGGTTTAGTCCACCCCAGCATTTGAATTTTTTCAATACCCACTCTGGGCCGGAATTTGTCCGGAATAATGGCTTTCGTGTATTGGACTTACTTGCTGGATTTCCCATCGAATACTTTCTATTTCACCCCGGATCGAATTATCTTGATGACCCGAAGAGTGGAAATCCAGCTCATCTGGCGAGAATTGAGATTGAATTGCTCATGGCCGAGGCCGGGTTGGATAACTACGTTCAAATGTGTCGGTCAATGGCAGCCTGTGCGCTCGGCAGAAATTTTACAATGATCATCACCGTTGATTAATCGCGACTAGCGGACTTCCTTCTATTAATGACCGCATGTGCGGACTGCAGGCCAGACCGCCGAGACCGCAACATTCTTCCAATCAAATTCACACGAATCAGTAGACATCAGAATCTCCCATCTGAATGTTCCACGACTCTGGTTTAGACATCGCTGCAGCATTGGCACTGCGCAGAAAAAAAGATCTGGATGTGACCGGCGTATAAGAAAAACCCACAGCCGAAGCTAAAGCCGCCATTTCACTGGTCGGCGAAATCCATGCCGAAATGAAGTTGGCATTCTCTTTACATGCTCGTTTGTGAACAAAGAGAAGCACGTCATTTAATAATTCTTGGTCAATTCGCGAATAAAACAGATCGCACAGGTGGAAAGCGATTTCTCCTGAGTCGAGGTGAAATTTTTTCAGAATAAAGACAGCACTTGATCGCCCTCTATCCATTCGAAAACACTGGTAGTCGGCGATCGGATTATCGAAATACCTCCAGTTTAAGTAGTCTGGATTCTTGTCGATACCAAGGATTCCAGCCGACCGCGAGGCCGCCCAAATTTCTTCTTCCACGGCGGAAAAAGTGTCAATGAAACGGCATCCGCTAGGTAGGGCGTCTTCTTCCCCCTGATCTTGTGGTGTAGTGGTCCATAGCGGAATACTGCCGACGGGCGTCCAACTTGATGTGCGAAATACCCTATCTGACTTTTCATTCGGAAATGTAAAATGAACCGCCGTTTTATCCTCGTCTAAAAATCCGTAACAAATTTCCGAAAGTCTCCGATAGATCGCGCGCCCGCGATAATTGGGATCAGTCATAACACCCTGAACACGGTATCCAGTAGCCATTTGGTCAAGCGCCCATACCTTATGCGGTATGGCGGTCACAATCCCGATAGGCATTTCCTTGTCAAAGCACATCCAAATTTTAGCTTCCCCTGCAGGGTTGTCAAAATATTGCCATTGGATTGATTCCTCAGTCAGAACCATGGTCGGATAGAGCTTTCGGCTTAAAGCCAGAAGGGCAGGCATTTCCTTTCGACTTGCTTTGGCAAAAACAAGATCATCGATCAAGAGTTTCGTGCTTTTAGGGGGCAATTATTTTCGACCTTTCACGGAAAGCATTCATAATAATTCCGAGACCAGTAAGTAATGCCAAACATTCAGGGCGCTCAGATGCAGGAGTGCGTGAGCCGCTGCCGCATTAAGTTTGTGCCTGACAAATTTTACGCGCGGCCATAATTGTCCTCAAAGCGAACGATATCATCTTCGCCGAGATAGGAACCGGACTGGACTTCGATGATCTCAAGTGGATCAGCGCTGGTATTCTCCAAACGGTGTTTGACGCCGATCGGGATATAAGTCGATTGGTTAGTTTCGAGCGTTATCACTTCGTCGCCACGTGTGACTTGGGCTGTTCCGCGCACGACGACCCAATGTTCCGCCCGTTTATGGTGCAGTTGAAGCGAGAGCTCGGCGCCGGGCTTGACGTTGATGCGTTTGACCTGAAACGCCTCGCCGAGATCGACCTGGCGATACCATCCCCAGGGGCGGTGCACAGTCGTGTGGGCCTTAGTCTCGGACCGGCCCTCGCGGTTCAGCCGTTCAACCACTGATTTGATTTTCTGTGAAGAATCGCGGGCGCAGACCAGCACGGCATCGTCGGTTGAGGCAACGACCAGGTCCTCGACGTCGAGCAGGACGATCATCTGGCCGTTGCTCCAGGCCAGACTGTTGTGGGTATCCTCGGCAATGACGTCGCCGACAAACGAGTTGCCGTCGGCGTCCTTGTCCCGGAACTCCCACAGCGCATTCCACGAGCCGACGTCGCACCACGAAAATGTCGAGGGCACGACGACGGCGCGTTCGGTATTTTCCATCACGGCGTAATCGATCGAAACGGCTTTGGCCGCGGCGAAAGATTGGTGATCGAGACGGAAGAAGTCGAGGTCGCTGCGGCCGGCGGCGATGGCCGCTTCGCAACAGGCCAGAATGCCCGGCTCAGTCTTGCCAAGCTCTTCGAGGTAGGTCGCTGCCGAAAACATAAAAATTCCGGCATTCCAGTAATAATTGCCTGATTTGACGAATTGCTCGGCAACCTCGATCTGCGGTTTTTCGACAAACTGCTCGACAGCGAAACAGCCATCTGCACCCTCGATCGGTGCGCCGGCGCTGATATAGCCGAAACCGCTGTCGGCTCGCGTCGGCGTGATGCCGAAGGTGACCAGCCCGCCTGTTGAGGCCGCCGCATAACCGTTGTGCACGGTTTCCAGAAACTCGGCAATGTCCGATATCGCATGGTCCGATGGCATCACGAGCAAGACGCCGTCCGGATCGTCGCGCGCTACCATCAGGGCAGCGGTGGCGACCGCCGGTGCAGTGTTTCGACCAATCGGTTCAAGCACGATCAATTCAGGCAATACGTCGACCAGGCGCAGGTGTTCGGCAACGAGAAAACGATGCTCGTCGTTGCAGATGATCATCGGTAATGCGAACAGCGCATCGCCCGAGGTGCGCGTCACGGTATCCTGAAGCAATGAATGCCCGGAGCCCAGCGATTGAAACTGTTTTGGATAGCTGTTGCGGGAATAGGGCCACAACCGCGTACCCGCCCCCCCCGAGAGGACAACTGGAAAAATCATTTGCTGCTACTTTCTCCTAACCGGGAAAACGAAACCGCGTCGCGAAGTGCGATCAGGCGACATTCAACCGTGCCTTCCATTATCCAGCTGTCGCCACAAGGTCAAGTACTTATCGGCCATCGAAGTCAGGGAATAACGCTCAGCTATGCGCTGACGGGCAAGGAACCCTATTTCTCGGCGGACTTGCGCGCCGGATCGAATCAGTTCGCCAATCCCGTTGCCTAGTGCGTCGGCTGACTGTGCCGGCACGACGATGCCATGCTCGCCGGCGATTGTGGCCGAATCACCGACATCGGTGACGACGCAGGGCAATTCGCAGGCCATCATCTCGGCAATGGTGTTCGAAAATCCCTCGCCGAGCGAAGACGACACGCCGATGTCGCAGCCAGCGTAGATTCGAGGCATGTCGCGACGCTCGCCCAGTAGGTGGATGTTAGGATGTCCCGCAAGGTCGGCCATCAGGACCTTGAAAACGACGTTGTCGTCGACAATGCCGCCGCCGCAGAGCACAATATGGACCTTGGGAAACTGCCTGAGTACCTGCCGGGCGGCGGCGAAGAAGGTTCCATGGTCTTTTTGCATGTCGAAGCGGGCGGGCAGGGCGAGCACAACGGCGTCGTCGCCAATGTCGAGTTCGCGGCGCAGGTCCCGGGCTGCGGTTTCATCGGGCCGAAATTTCCCCGTGTCGATGCCGTTGGGGATGATTTCAAAATATTTTTCATCATAGCCTATCGCGGCGTGCGACCGGGCACCGGCCCGCGAATTGACGACGATGCTGTCGCACAGCAGGCCAGCCAGCCGCGCCCCGGCCATTGCCACCAGGCGGGTCGATGGCTTGATGCTTTGGCGATCGACATTAGTCTGGCGGATATTCCATGCCAGCGGCGCCTTCTGCCCCATCCGGTTGGCTAGGCCGCCGAGCAAATTGGCGTGATACATCCAGGTCTGGACGACGTCGGGCGCGTGCGTGCGGAGGTGTCGGGCCAACGACCACAGAGCACCGGGCGCCCCGGTCAGCGAGGTCATGCCGAGGTTGTCGACCGGGATGCCCCTGTTTTCGAACTCCGTCTGCAAGGTGCCGCCGGATTTGAGTGCCACTACCCGGCAGTTGTGCTGCCGCGATTTCAGTTCGCCCGACAGCGATAGCAAGACGTTTTCGGCGCCGCCGACCTCCAGCGAATTGATGATATGGACGATCTTCATTCGATCCGGACGGCATCATCGCGGGCAGGAAGCCAGGCGTCGGTGCGCTCCATCAGCCGGTAGGCCGCAAGCCCGCCCCATTCGTGAATGCCCAGCGACAATTGTCCGTGCGCGCCGGTGACATCGATACCGCCCGTAAAGGCCGGTTTGAGGCCGGTTCTGAAGTCAACCGGATAGGGCAGGACGCGCCAGCCTGCTTTGCGGAAGCTGCCGACGGCGCGCGGCATATGAAAAGCCGAGGTGATCAGTAACCAGGTTTTGCCGGAGACGTCGGTGGCGGGGATCAGCGCCTTCGTCAGCGTGGCGTTTTCAAAGGTGTTGCGCGAGCTCTTTTCGAACACAATCCTGCCGACATCGAGATCGAGATCGCTGAAAAACCGTTTGGCGAGGTCGGCTTCGAGCAGTCGCTGGCCCGGAATGCCGGAGCCGCCGCTGAAGACCAGTCTCGCCCCGGGGTAGAGACGGGCGAGACGGGCAAACTCGGTCAGTCGTTCGGCGCTGCCGGTGACGGAGAATTGCCCGTGCTGTTCGGTGCCAGCCTGATCGAAACTGCCGCTGAGGACGATAATGCCGTTGACATCACGGAGCAGCTTGCGAACAGCGGGGAAGCGGCTTTTCAGCGTCCAGATCATCCAGCCGCCAACCGGCAGCACAGATATCAGCAACAAAAATACCGTCAGACCAGTAACAATTGCCCGCGCCGTGCGTTGCCAGCGGCTCCACAACAGAACGGCACCGATGACGATAACCGGCAACACCAAGTTGAGGGGATCAATAAGCAGCCAGAGATATTTCGAGATTTCAAAAAACACGTGAAAATTTCATCAAAACCTGTTCAGGAATCCATTTGGTTTTTCTTCGGCCCACTATAGCGATTCGAATTGGGGCGAGGAAGGTTATATTTGGTTAGGGGTTTTTGACAAATCCTCTGGAAGGCCGTCGGTTTGAACTTGGAGAATGTCCCCATTGTGAACTATTGCCCAAGTTTCTAATGGCCCTCTGAAGAACTTTCGAATTTGTGACCACCGAGCTTTTTGTTTGTCAGATGGAAATCATGAACGATATCGGGCTTTTTCCGAAACCGAATTGGCTGCGATGTACATGGAAGTTAGGTCTTTATTCATTCTGGAAACTAAATCGCAGGCCCGCGCCATAGTCATCACCCAATGCCAAGAAATCTACTCTGCCAGTTTCTAGGGCAGAGCTGATATCTATTTGCGTACGAACATGATGCTGACGTAAGCCTCAGTTAATATCCACCAGCGTTCGTTCAGCTACGCTGTAATTATTTGCAGAGAATTCAAGATGATATCGTGGTCAGCGCAGGATCTTCAGTTAGTCGTACACCAGGTCCACCACCTTGAGGTTCGATAAACGTGATCCCGGCGGATTCGAAGGTCTGTTGAATCTTCCAGACGTTGTTCGACGTTGCTCGTACGAGTACTTCATTCGCCTCCATCCGCTTTATGGTCGAGATTGCGACACCTGAAGTTCTCGCCAACGTGTCTTGACTCCAACCTAGAAGGCCCCGGGCTGCCCTTATTTGCGCAGAATATCTCATTTATGGACCAAAATATTTCAGAAATAAGCTAAAAAGATTGACATCGCTTGCTCCAAGTGGAATAAAAAGTATCATCTCTGGGTGGCCAGCCCGTTCGATTCAATAGGAGATTAGAACATGGAGCACAATATTGACAGCGCGGTTCAATACCGCGAGCATCTTTTGAAATTATTGAGTGAGCAATTTCCAAATGCAGACGAGCAGACACTTTGCGACACCGTAGAAGGCCTTACGAATCTAAACGAAATACTTGAAGCCGTCGTTCGTTCTCGGGATGAAGATCTCGCTTTGACAGCCGCACTAAAATCCCGCATCGACGAAATGAATGATCGGCATGGTCGCCTTAAAGGTCGAGCTGATAAAAAAAAGGAAATTGTTGCCAATGCCATGGATCGTGCCGGTATAAAAAAAATTGAAGCCGCAGAATTCACGGTCTCATGTCGCCGAACAAGCCCAGCCTTACTAGTTGACGATGATACCAAGGTCCCAGAACAATTCTGGAAGCCCCAACCGGCCAAACTCGATCGCAGCGGATTGATAGCAGCATTGAAGGCGGGTGAAGACATTCCAGGTGCCGTTCTCGGTAATGGTGGAATTACGATTTCAGTCAGGAGGGGATGATGGCTTTTTCGGAAGATCAAATCAAGGCTCTTTCAGCTAAGCTTTCAGGTGATCATGTGCGTGTTAGGCAGGGATCTGGCCTCAAGCTCAGTTATCTCGAAGGTTGGCACGTCATCGCGGAAGCCAACCGCATTTTTGGTTTCGAAGGTTGGGACCGCGAAACCGTCGAGGCCCGTTGTGTCTGGGAAGGTCGTCAAGGATCGACAAGTTCTTGCTCCTACGTTGCCCGAGTCCGGTTGCGGGTGAGAGCCGGCGATGAAACCGTCATACGTGACGGAACCGGTTATGGGTTTGGATCTGATTGCGCCAATGGCGATGCTCATGAGAGTGCCGTCAAAGAAGCAGAAACGGACGCAACCAAACGAGCCATGGTAACCTTCGGCAATCCTTTTGGTCTCGCTCTTTATGACAAGGAACAACGATCCGTCAAGCCAGCGCGGAAAAGCAAGAGATCGAAGCCGGCGAATTCGCAATTGCAATGGCGTCTGTATTTGACCGACAATGATGAATTTAGTACGTACGTTGAGCCAGCTAAGCTCTGCAGTGCAATCAAAAGGGCAATTGCGGGGTTGTCGAGCCAAAACGAAGCTACGGTTTTCTGGTCGCGCAACCATCAGCTAATTGGGGCCCTAAGGGACGACGCACCTGACCTTCGAACGACCAAAGGCCTGCATTATGCTGACATCATCAGCACAATGTTCGCGGATCGGCTGACGAAGTTCGGATCAAATGTATCCGAGGACGGGGGCGTGCTATTATCGGCATTGACTGAACTGAAAGATGATGACGGCACCACGGAAGGCGTCGATAAGTCAGCCCTTCCGATCGGTGCGCCGAAGCGATTACGGGACAAGGATCACCTTAGGTTTGTCGCTTCACAGCCGTGCCTAATTTGCGCCCGATGGCCCGCCCATGCCCATCACCTCCGTGACGCACAACCCCGCGCGATGGGAAAGAAAGTCAGCGACGAATGGACCGTGCCACTCTGCGCCACACATCACCGCGCGCTCCACGACGCTGGCGATGAAGGGCGTTGGTGGAAATTACAACGCGTAGAGCCGTTTCCTGTGGCCACGGAACTCTGGGGCCTTACACGGGGAGTTCCTAAGCCGCGGTAGAATAAAACTGGAGCGGCGCAAACGACGGGCATATTCTTCGAAATAATTCCTGACGTCCACCAACTTCGAATCTCCACAATAAATATTTCGAGGCTAGGTTCATTTTGATTGAATCTGGTCCCTTTTGCAAACGGATACGCAATAGCAGAGCATTTCGGACCATTTGGGGAATCGAGGCTTTGGAAGGCGCGTTCCAACCTCCCAAGGGAACAGACTTGTCGGTACACTCTCAGGCTGATCTAAACAAAGTGGCGCGGCAGCTGAATAAGAGGCCCTGCAAAACGGTGGAGTTTGAAACGCCAGCAGAGAGATTTAACGCCTGTGTTGCGTCGGCCGGTTGAGGTGGCAACCATTGCAGACATGTGGCGCGACGATCCTTTAACATCAAAGACCATTACCTTAGAAGCCATCTCCGAAACCAACTGAGTGTTCTATGCTGGCGCTGGCGAGATCCTGGAGGGTGGTTTGCACGCTGCCTACAATCAAAAATTAATTGGTCGATGGCGTTGCACTTACACCGGTGCTGCCGCTACTACCGTCAGAAGCCACCAATGAAAGCACGCCAGCGAGAATGCCAAGCACGACTATGCTCGTCATCGTTCCGGTCCCACCCAAGGCGCCCGATGGCGCTGCTGGAAAGCCACTCGCGCCTGCAGAAGCCCCTCTTGGCGCCATGGAATGCCGAATAGTCTTCTGAGAAACAGGAATATCCGTCACGAGCGGCGGGTACGGCGCAGCTGAGTTAACGGGGGGAAGTTCACCGGAAATCGCGCCAACGGGCATGAGGGTGATAACGCATGCCAACAGCAACTTGACGAAATACATGATGCGCACCTTCTTCTTAACCGAGACGACTATACCAAAGTTCTGATCTCAATAATATCACTGGGCGAACCCTGTCAACAACAAAAGGAGCGTTCTGTGGTCAAGCCCCCCCATCCCGTTGGCCCGCCGTTGCAGGACGATGGACCGGGATTATCGCGTTAATATTTTTCTGAGACACTCTTGGTCTTTGAGCAAAGAGCATTTTCTCCTTGTGGCTGCCGAAGTGGCGAATATCCGTAACCGTCTCCAGATCAACACCAAGGCAGAAGTCTGATGGCAAGACGAAGCTCGGGTCGGTCGGAAAACCAAAACCACCCGGCTCTGGCCACCACGGGAACGTCGGCCTATAGCGCCCATCGATCAACGCACGAAGTCAGCCTGGATAAAGGGAAGCTGGCGCATTTACAATGGGTATCCCGTGATCAAACCATACTCGGCGTTGCCTGGAGAGGCCGTAAATTACTCCGGCAACAGCGTCCGCGAGGTCCTTGCTCCGGCCAGGTGGATGATCAATTTTTCCGTTGAGCGGATTTCGTTCCAAGCCTGAGATTTCCATCAAAGCCTTTTTGTGATATGGCAACATGGCCCGCCCGTCGTGGATGGCCGTTTTCATCACATCATAGGGGTGGCTGGTCTTGTCCATGCTTTGTTGACCTGTCTTAAATCCCTGATGCCGCAACAATTGCTCCATATCTTTGCTTTGGTATGAGTCCATGCTGACCCACTTGATAGGTAAGCCGTGCTCCCGCAGTTTGTACAATAGTGATCTGATCCTTCCAAAGTCAATTTCAGCGTTCTTCGGGGGTGGAACTTCAAGAACGAAGTCAAAAACAATCCGCGGCATCGTTTCTGTCTCGGATTTCCCGCGTTTGGTTTCCTGAAATCGATCGACATAACCGCACGCGATGCCAGCACTATCACCTGTGAGCGCCAGATCAATGTGAACCCAACGGGGTTGATCCGTGCACATGATTCTGTTTTCATAGAGAAAGGTTTTGGTTTCAACGAAATCACAACTTTGTCGGCTGAGAATCGATTGCACCAAACCAAACGCTTCTTCGATGCGTTCCTTGTTTGCAATAAAGGGATGTATGGCGTTGCTGGATATTCCGGCAATATCACGTAATGCTGAATGTATGTCGCGGACAAATTCGTCGCGATATTCCTCAGGAATTTTGATGATTAAGTTTTCAGAGTTTTGTTCTGAAAATAGTTCAGTATTATCCGTTATGCGTGCTTGTCGACTCATGTCTCCGGCAAAGACATAGAACCATTTGTTGGAGAAGGTTTTTTTGGGTTTGATATCCCACGCGCGTTTATCATATACAAATATTGGGTTCACCGGGGAAGTCGACTGCGACGCTTGAGCTTTTGCTTCGGCAATCTTGCGCTCGGTGAATTCCCCTGTATACCGTTTTGAGGATACAAAACAAAACATCCCTGCAAGCCTTCCTCCCTGCATGAAACGGGACTTTCGACGTTGAGTGATGCTTTTGTAAATTTCTTCTGCCTGGTTATAGCCTCCGCCATCGGTTGATCTTTTGCTGCGGTCTAGATTGGCCATGAAATTGACTTCATCAACGATCCCGCCATAGACGTTCTGCCCGAGGGCGCTCGTCGGAGAGCCAGTCAGGGAACGAATAACTATTCTCTTAGGAAAGTGAATTTCACTTTCGTTTGATGAAGTTGGCGTAAATTTCTCCTTGAAGTAGGGCGCGTTTTCTATCATCTCCCTGAATCGACCGAAATCAACATTTTTTGCCAGTCCAGCGTTAATCGATTGAAAGACGAAGGCAATTTCAGACATTGGGTCGAGCCCGAAATAATCTTGTGGGCATTCCCTGCAAGATAACAAATAGACCTGATAGGCGGTTGTAAAAAGGGCCAATGTGGTTTTCCCGCAGCCGATTCCGCCGGTGAGGACCGCTTCAGAGAATTTTCCCGAATTAAGCTCCTGAAACTCCTTCAAAACCACCGGATACAAGACCTCCTTGGTATTCATGTACATCGGGCTCTCGATGAAGGTTCTTGGCGAAACCGGCTTTTCAGATTTGACCATACTGGGGGAGCCGAGCAGCTTTTCCAACGAGGTAACTTTGTTCGCAATACTCACGACGAGGACTCCAGACGCTTTTCAAGATTGGCGACCCTGTCGGCTAAATCAGCATCTTCAATCACACGCCTTTTGGTCTCAAGAAAATCGGTCACGACCTGCAGTTCATCGATCGTAATTTCACCACACCTGAGGCTTTCTTCGATCGCACTAAAGGCCGCCAGTACATCTTGAGCGGTACGTGTATCAGGCAGATCAATTGAAATGAGTGGGGAGCGTTTCGGAGGGACTAGCCGATCAAGCAAAAATTTCAAAGCCCGGAAATCGTTATCATCCAAAGCAAGTTCAAGTGCTTTAGATATGACTTCTTCGGCCCGATCATCGATCAGTTCCTGACAGAACGACGGAACCTTATTCTGGCTCCCTCGAGGCCTGCCGCTCGGATTGCCGGAAATGCCCTTGGTGAAACCTCTCTGACCCTTGCGGGCCGAGCGTTCGGTTTTGGGCTCTTCGGCCCCTTTAGAATCGCTTTTCGTTGTCCGCTCAGTCACCATAACTTCGCTCCCTTCCATGTCACCGTGTTACGGCCCACCATCTTGGCGGTGAGCCAATATCACGCCCCGGGTTTTCCCCGAGTCCCTCCATGGACAAGAGCGTCAATTAAGGGCAGGCCAGCGAACGCTGAATGCCACGATCCCTCATTTAGTAGAGAGAGAAGTATAGCGTAACAATATGCAGAAGGCAAAGACGGTGTCGCTACGCAATTAAAATAGAAATATATATGAATAGAGAAAATAAAAAACAAATATATCTAAATTAAATTGTTAGATAATATTACAAAAAATTAAAATAAATACATGCAATTTTACCTAAGTATTGAGATTCTATGTAGTTACTAAGAAGACTTTCCCTGTCAGCTAAGTCTATCTAAATGGCGTGCAATCCTCGAGCAGTTGTTTTTTTACTGCAAATATCAGCTGGAACCAAAGTTTCGAGCATCTGGCTGGTCAGCACTCCGAACCTCTGGAGCACCATTGGGTTATAAGCGCCTCACTCATCGCCCAACTTGTATCATCCGGGATCAACTACCTGCCTTCTTTAACAATCTTGGCCAAATAGGCCCCATAGCTCGAACTGCCGAAATCGTCTGCAATAGCGGCCAGTTCGCTGTCGCTGATCCAGCCCTGTCGCCAGGCGATCTCTTCCAGGCAGGCGATGCGCAAACCTTGCCGACGTTCAATAGTTGAGACAAAATTTGCCGCCTCCAGCAGGGATTGCTCGGTGCCGGCGTCCAGCCAGGCGATGCCACGACCGAGCATTTCGACCTGCAGGCGGCCCTGATCAAGATAGACGTTGTTGACGTCGGTAATTTCCAACTCACCCCGCGCTGAGGGTTTGATCGATTTGGCGATATCGACCACATCATTGTCGTAATTATAAAGCCCCGTCACCGCCAGATTGCTCTTCGGCTTGGTCGGTTTTTCCTCGATTGACAAGGCCTTGCCCGCGGCGTCCATTTCGACCACGCCGTAGCGTTCGGGATCAGACACCGGATAGGCGAATACCGTCGCCCCCGTCGATTGTCCGGCGGCGGCGAGCAGCCGGGGCGTCAGATTGCCGCCGAACAGGATATTGTCACCCAGCACCAGCGTCACGGGGCCATCGCCGATAAAGGCTTCGCCGACCACAAAGGCATCGGCGAGGCCGCGCGGGGCTGACTGTTCGGCGTAGCTGATCGTCATGCCGAGATGCCCGCCGTCGCCGAACAGTTCCCGGAACTTCGGCAGGTCTCGCGGTGTCGAAATGATCAAGACATCCGTGATGCCGGACAGCATCAATACCGACAGTGGATAGTAGATCAGCGGTTTATCATAAATCGGCAGGAGTTGTTTGCACACGGCCGTCGTCGAGGGTGCCAATCTGGAGCCCTGTCCACCGGCCAGTACGATGCCTTTACGCGTCATGTGTCATCCTGGATTGTGGGCGCAGGGGTGCCGAGGCGCGTGTTTGGTGCCGCTTCGCCAGCGGCGCCTAGGCACCATGCTTCGTTGGACAAATACCATTGTACTGTTTTGCGCAGGCCCGTTTCGAAGTCAACCCGGGGCCGCCAACCGATCTCGGTTTCGGTCTTACGGGAATCGATGGCATAGCGAAGGTCATGGCCGGGCCGGTCCGTGACATATGAAATCAGTTTTTCGTGGGGGCGATGCGGTGATTGGGGCAGCACGTCGTCGAGAATATGGCAAATCGACGTCACGACCTCCAGGTTTGTTCGTTCCGCAGAGGCGCCAATGTTGTAGCTTTCGCCGGGCCTGCCCTTGGCTAGAACTTCGAGCAGAGCTTCGGCGTGGTCATCGACATAAATCCAATCGCGCACGTTCTGGCCTGTTCCGTACACCGGTAGTGCCCGACCGGCGGCGGCGCTGCGCACAATGACCGGGATCAGTTTTTCGGGGAATTGATAGGGGCCATAGTTGTTCGAGCAATTGGTGACGATGACGGGCAGTCCATACGTGCGATGCCAGGCGCGAACCAGATGATCGGCCGACGCCTTGCTGGCGGAATAGGGTGAACTGGGATCATAGGGTGTTTCTTCGCTGAACGAGCCTTCTGCCCCCAAAGCGCCGAAAACCTCGTCGGTCGAGATGCTGACGAACCTGAAGGCGTCGCGATCATTTTGATCCAATTCCTGCCAATAGTGACGCGCCGCCTCCAGCAGCGTGAAGGTTCCGACGATATTACTCTTGATAAATGGGGCTGGTGAATCAATGGAGCGGTCGACATGGGTTTCAGCCGCCAGGTGCAGCACGGCATCGGGACGGTACTCCGCGAAAATTCGCGCCATCGCGGGACCGTCGGTGATGTCCGCCAGTTCATGATGATAACGATCATCGCCCGCAACCTCAGCCAGTGATGCCAATGTGCCGGCGTAGGTTAATTTATCGACGTTAAGCGCCGACCAGTCGGTCGTGGCGATCAAATGTCGGATCACGGCGGACCCGATAAACCCGGCCCCGCCGGTCACGATGACGCGCAAGGATCCCTCCTGCACATATTCAGCCGCCGGACCAATTGATATTTGTGCAAGCCGCTATTCCAGGCAGGATCTTGTCCTTTTCCGACAGGGTGACGCCGTCTGCATCAACCGGCCATGGAATTCCCAATTCGGGATCATTCCAGGCGATGCCGCCTTCACGCTCCGGCGCATAATACCTCGATACCTTGTAGATCACTTCGGTGTCGTTTTCCAAGGTACAAAAGCCGTGGGCCAAGCCGACGGGGACGAAAAACTGCCGGTGGTTTTCCTCACTCAGCTCGACGCTGGCAAATTTTCCGAAGGTCGGCGACAGAGGCCGTAAATCCACGGCGACGTCAAACACAGATCCGCGCACAACACGAACCAGTTTTGCCTGGGCGGCGGGCGGCAATTGGAAGTGCAGCCCCCGCAGCGTTCCGGCTTTTTCGGAGCGCGTATGATTGTCCTGTACGAAAGTCTCACTGATCCCGAGGTCGGCGAATTTTCTGTCATGGTAAGTTTCGGCGAAATAGCCACGGTTGTCGCCATGATAGGTCGGTTCAATAATAACCAAATCTTCAATGCCGGTTTCGATAATGTTCATTTCACGATCAATTTATCAGGCCGAATCGCGGACCGTGATCCGCTCAACATAGTCGACAATTGACGCCACGCTTTCGGCGATGCTCAAGGTCGCGGTATCGACGACCAGATCGGGAGACTCGGGCACTTCGTATGGCGCCGAAATGCCTGTAAAATCCGCGATCTCGCCGGCCCGGGCACGTCTATAGAGGCCCTTGGGGTCGCGCTTTTCACAAACGCTTAGATCGGCGCTGACGAATATTTCGTGAAAGCTGTCGCCGGCTGCCGCGCGGGCGCGATCCCGATCTGATCGGTAGGGCGAGATAAAGGCGCTGACCGCGATGAGTCCGGCGCGCGAAAACAGTGCCGCGACTTCGCCGACCCGGCGGATATTTTCGGACCGGTCTTCCGGCGAAAACCCGAGGTTGGCATTGAGGCCATGTCGGACGTTGTCGCCATCCAGCACATAGACCTGATATTGGCGATTGAAGAGTTCTTTTTCTAGTTCGACCGCCAGGGTGGATTTGCCAGAGCCCGATAGGCCCGTCAGCCAAACCACAGCCCCTTGATGGCCGTATCGCAGGGTGCGGTGTTGGGTGGTGACGCGATGGTCGACCCGGGTAATATTTGTTGCCCGCGCCGTCACCAGATCGCGCTGATCGGCGTATCCCTCCATGCTGATTCGACCGCTGGCAATCTCGACACCATCAACCAGCAGCGTCACTGTTCCCGTGGCCGGGTTTTGCACGTAGGAATCCAGGACTAGCAATTCACTGGCCCTAAAGACGGCACTGAGCGGCGCGCCGTTTCGGTCTTGGGCACCAACCGATTGCACGGAAACCATCGCTTGCCCGGCTGCAAATTTGACGCCGAATGTTTGACCCGCGGTCATTGAGCTTGAAGGTGGAGTGTCGAACATCACCAGGAAGACGTCGGTTTCGATCGGCAGGTTATGATCGTGGCTGATCAAAGCGTTGGCTTTGAAGCGAACCTCGCGGTCAAGGGTCAGGTGAAAGCCGTCGGCCAGTTTTTCGACGGCCTCGACCTGAGCCCGTTGATTGGTCGGAGAAATCACGACGCTGTCGCCAGCCGCGACTTCGCCCGACAACAAACGTCCGGAAATTTCCCTGACGGGCTGGGGCGCGGGGGCGTCTGCAACAAATCTCAGGGCAGGGGTATGCACGTCGTTCACCTGATAATGCCTGATCAAAGTCGTGGTGCCGGAGGCTGGCTTCTGATCGGCACAATTACCGTTGCGACCAATTTTGTCAATGAAGGGTGTTGTGATGAATTATTCGCTGTTGCGGTGCGCCGCAGCCATCTTCACTTCCCAGGCCAGGGCGGATCGAATAATCACATCGAGATCGTCATATTCGGGCGTCCAGCCAAGCACTTGGCGAATCTTTTCCGCGCTGGCGACCAGGTAAGGCGGATCGCCTGGCAAGGCGGGGCCTGTGCGGATGCCTATACCGATCTCGGAAACCGCGCCGACCAGATCGACGACCTGTTTGACGCTGGCACCGCGTCCGTAGCCTACATTAAAGGACTGTGATGCGCCCCCCGCCGTGAGGTAGTCAAGGGCCCGAACGTGCGCTTGGGCAACATCATCGACGTGTACATAGTCGCGCACACAGGTTCCATCTTCGGTTGGATGATCGATGCCGTTAATGGTGATGCCGTCGCGCAGTCCGAGCGCAGCCTGACAGGCGACTTTAATCAGATGCCAAGCCTGCGGCATTGATTCGCCGCATCGCCCATCCGGGTCGGCACCCGCCACATTGAAAAACCGCAAGGCGACATGATTGAAGTCGTGGGCCGCAGAGGTATCGGTCAGAATTTGTTCGCCGATTAGCTTGGTTCGGCCATAGGGACAGATCGGTTGAAGCGGTGAGGTTTCCGCCACCGGAATATCCTGCACTTTGCCATAGACGGCGGCGCTGGAGGAGAACACAAGGTATTTGACGCCGGCGGCCACGCTTTTTTCGACAACGTTCAGGGTGCCGGTCACGTTATTGTCGTAATAATTGAGCGGTTCCCGATCCGATTCCCGCAAATCCGATAGCGCCGCCAAATGCAGCACAGCTTCGGCACCTGTCTGCGCCAGAGTAGCGGCGACAACGCCGGGATCACGAATATCTCCCTCGACGAAGTTCCCCGCCGGTGGCACCTGTCGATAGCCGGTGGAAAAATTGTCCAAAGCCGTTACCGCGTGCCCCTGCTCGGACAGTCGCAGGACAACCTGACTGCCAATATACCCGGCGCCACCAGTAACCAGAACCTGCACCCGCGAATCCTTTCGATAACGCCCAACCATCCCAGATTTACAACGATCCCACCTTTCAAAGGCTTTTGATTAATACTAGGATGTAAAAATTGAAATCTGATAGAACATCGTTTCAATGCACTTGTAACATCGCTGACTGGCCCTATCCATCGCTCGCTTCGCGGAAAGCAAAATAAATTGATGATCTGGGTTTATCTTCTCACAGGTATTCTGGCCCTGGGGGTCTGTGTCACCGCTGCTCCCTTGGGGCACTTTCTTGGCGTCATCGATAAACCTGACGGTGCGCGCAAACTGCACGCCCGGGCCACGCCCCTGACCGGCGGACTGGCAATCGTCGTCCCCTTCGTCATCTCACTTGCGATCCTGGCGACGACCAGCGACTACTGGCCTTACCAAATGGCTTTGGCGGCGACTTCATTCGCGGCCTTGGTATTGGGTCTGGTCGATGACCGGCGGCATATCCGACCGAGTTTGAGGTTGATCCTGTCGACCGCGATTTGTTTCGCCGTGACGGTTTTTGTGCCCTCCCTCAACGTCACCTTCCTGAACTTCAGTTTTCTTGAGGCACCGATTTTTCTGGGCGGTCTGTCGACAACCATCTTTACGCTGCTGTGTCTGGTCGGCCTGCAAAACGCGATTAATATGGCGGACGGTAAAAACGGACTGGTCATGGGCATGTGTATGATCTGGTCGTTGTTGCTGATGGCGTATGCGCCGGCGCACCTGCTGCCCGTGCTTGTGGTCCTGACGATCGGCCTGGGCGTGACGTTGTTCTTCAATCTGACCGGACGGTTGTTTCTGGGCGATTCGGGAAGTTATGCCTTGAGCATCGCTGTCGGCGTGTTGGCGATCTACGTCTATCAAGTAAATTTTGTCGCTTTACCGGCCGATGTCGTTGCCTTGTGGTTCCTGCTGCCGGTCATCGATTGCCTGCGTTTGATGGCGACCAGGATGATGCAGGGGCGTTCACCGTTTACGCCGGACCGCAATCATTTTCATCATATGCTGCTGGGCCTGATGCGGTGGCGCTGGGCGTTGTCGACCTACCTGTCGCTGGTAGCGGTACCGGGTGTGCTGGCGCTGGTGATGCCGCAATGGACGATATTGTGGGCAATAATGGCGTTATCGGTATATTCGGTCATTGTTGCAACGCAGGGCCGGGGACTGGCGCAACGTGGCTTTACTCCGCTCTGAGGCGTGCCTCATGGAGGCCTGCGTCATGACAGTGTGGGCGACGAAACTGGTTGCCGCCGCATGACGGACCGGCGACAGGCGCTGAAGATCGCGCGACGGACGGGCGTGGTTATTTTTGTCGGCGTGCTGGCGTTTGCGATTTCCTACACCCTGCTGAAGGACGGCGAACGCGACCGGACGCGGAGTGTTGAACTGGCGATGGCGGTGGAGCGCGCGCAGCTGATCGCCCAGGCCACGGCAACGGCGCGAGATCTGGCGGCGGCCCAGAGCCGGCGGGCTGAAATCAGAACGCGATTGGAGAAGATCGCCACTCGTTTGGCGGCGCGGGCCCCCAAAAATGCGCACCAGACGACTTTGGATCAACAATTGCGGGCCTTTGTCGCCCGCCTGCGGGGGCTTGCCGTCGGCGGAGACAGGCCAATCGCGGCCACCGATCCTAAACTGGTCGGCGTACTTTCGGTTGGCGGGGGATCGCTGGTGGCGAATTACTATCGCCAGGTCACAGAGCTCGTTCGCGCGCATGATCGGCAACGCTCAACCAGCCGCAATATCGTCGCCATTCTCATTGTACTGTCGCTGGCGATATTGGCGGCGGTGTTGTTGTTGCGGGTGAGCCCCCGTCCCGTGAGGGATATTCAAAGACGGGCTTTGGTCGATCCGACGGAGCGCAATTTGAGCGAGGCGCTGGCCGGTATCGCCGAGGGGGTGGCGTTGTTCGGGCCGGGCGATACGTTGATTTTCTCGACGCCTCGGTTCAGCGAAATATACCGGGGAATTTTTGAGCCCGAACCGGGAATCGGCTTTGAGGCATTTGCGCGCGCCGTGGCCCTTGCCGGCGGCGGTCCGGAAGACGGTTCGCACATCGGTCAAGACCCACCAATCGGTCGGGACCCACTAATCGGTCGGGACAAAGACGCCGATACGCGTTTGGCCGAGCGTCTGGCGCGTCACCAAACGCCACACGGGCCTTTGAAGGAGTACCTCAACGACGGCCGCTGTCTCGAAGTTTCTGAATACGCCACTGCGCAGGGCGGCACCATTGCGCTAGTGCGCGATATCACCCAAGCCGAACGGCGTGAAGCGGTGCGGGTGCTCAACGATGCCCGTACCGGCGCCATTGTCGATACCGTTTTCGACGGCATCATCATGATCAACGACGAAGGCATCGTTGAGACGTTTAATCCGGCGGCTGCGGCAATTTTCGGCTACGACGGCCCGGAGGTTATCGGCGAAAACGTCTCCATGCTGATGCCCAAAAACTATGCCCAGGCCCATGACGGCTATATCGATCGCTATCTACGTGGCGGGCAGGCCAGTGTGCTGGGCAATATTCGGGAATTGGAGGGGCAACGCAAGGATGGCTCGGTCTTTCCGCTGGAAATCGCCGTCAACGAAGTCGATGCGACGTGGATATTGCAGGAACGCAGGCTTCGCCCCCGGCGGGTGTTTATCGCTACTTTACGCGACGTCACGCAGCAAAAGGAACTGGCGCGGCAGCTGCAGCAATCGCAAAAAATGGAAGCGATCGGCACGCTGGCCGGCGGCATTGCCCACGACTTCAACAACACTCTTTCGATCATCCTGGGCTACACCGGTCTGACGCTCGATCATGAGCACATCGACGACGAGACCAAAGAAAATCTCGGCATGATATTGGAGGCAGCTAATCGGGCGCGCGGTCTGGTCGATCAAATCCTCACCTTTAGCCGCCGTGGCGAGCAGCAGCGTATCCAGGTCGATATGCAGTCGATTCTGGAGGACGGCTTGCGCCTGCTACGCTCGTCAATGCCTTCGACCGTCGAAATTCGCAAGGAGATTGGCCCCGGACCGTTTTCGGTGATGGCCGATCCGACCCAGATGCATCAGGTGCTGATGAACCTTTGCACCAACGCCGGTCAGGCGATGGAAGCGGGCGGCATCCTTGAAGTCAAACTCGACCATGCGGCGCGGCCGGTTACGCCTACGGGGGCGACGCCGGGGACGACTCTGGGGAGTGAGGTCGCCGGCCGTGATGTGCGGATTGTGGTGCGCGATACCGGCGTCGGCATGGATGCCGAAACCATGGAGCGTGTCTTCGAGCCTTTCTACACGACCAAGGCACCAGGGGTCGGCACCGGGCTTGGCCTCTCGGTGGTGCATGGCATTGTCTCCGACCATGGTGGCTCAATCGTTGTGAAAAGTGCGCCGGGTGCCGGTACGACGTTCACGGTCCTGCTGCCGGTCGGCGAGGCGGGCACCGTCGATGTCGCCGTCGAGCCGTCGCCAATACCGACCGGCGAGGGGCGGATATTGTTTGTCGATGATGAGCCCGCCGTTGTCCGTATGGGCGAAAAGCTGCTCGGGCGTCTGGGCTATGAGGTGATTTGCGAAACCTCCAGTCCCGAAGCCCTGCGTCGCTTCCGGTCAGATCCCGACCAGTTTGACTTGGTGGTCACGGACCAAACCATGCCGGACATGACGGGCGAAGTCCTGGCCCAGGAAATAAGACGCATTCGGCACGACATACCGGTGATCGTCTGCACGGGCTTCAGCAAGACTTTCACCCGCGAACGCGCGCGAGAGCTGGGCATCGATGGCTATGTCATGAAGCCGTCGCTGGCCACCGACCTTGGTCGGGTGGTGCACGACGTGCTGAGGGATCGTGCCGCCTCGGGCTGACGGGCGATGGATAGTTCAAGACCTCGCCGTGCGGGCAAATCAGGGCGTTGCGTTGAAGGACATTCCGCACTATGTTCCGCCAAGATTGAGCATTGGGGCGTGGCCAAGTGGTTAAGGCGCCGGTTTTTGGTATCGGTATTCGAAGGTTCGAATCCTTCCGCCCCAGCCAATCTTTCTGAAAATTGCCAATATTTCCGGGTTTGACGGCTTGAATGCTGAATGATGCGCTCAGCTGGGGCACATTGCGGAATTCTGATTTGTGCGCCAACATTTTTGTCGCGACAAGACCCCTAAACTTGCGCGGTAGAATAGGTTATCCTGTATTTGATCGCTGTCGCTTGGAGGATGGAATTTTCATCGGCAATAGATTTTTTGGTGGTTTTTGGCGATTTTTGGCGGATTTGGCACAGAATGTGCATTAAATACCGGGTGGTGTTGGGGGCAATTTTTACCTGAAATATAGGCTTTCGATGCGCCGCCCACAAAACGGATGTGGCTTAACTAAGGTATCGGAGTATTAATTGGCATGACGAATATCCAAAACGTCGATCTAGATGTCGATGACCAGCGAACGCAGCGACTGGACCGTCGCGCGGTTTCTGGTGGAAAACCGCCGTCTGCCGCCGTCATGCTGATGGCAGGGGGGCGCGGTCAGCGCCTTATGCCGCTGACGGATTCGACACCGAAACCTATGCTTCCGATTGGGGACCGCCCCGCCCTGGAAGCGATTGTTGCTTCATTTGTCAGTTACGGTCTGCACAACATCTTCATTGCCGTTCATTACATGGGTGATGTAATTGAAAATCACTTCGGTGATGGCGGGAACTGGGGGGCAAACATTTCCTATATCAGAGAAGTTTCGCCCTTGGGAACTGCTGGGTCGCTACGACTATTGCCCAACAATCTGGATCAGCCTGTCATCGTCATGAATGCAGACATTATTTCTGCGGTCGATTTTTCCGATCTTTTGGCGGCACACGAAAAATCCGGTGCTGATGCGACCGTTGTGACAACCACCTACATTCAGACAATTCCCTTCGGAGTCGTCAAGCACGCCGGCGGGCAGATTCTGGATATTTCAGAGCGACCGACCTCGAGTGTGGATATTTGCGCAGGCATCTACGTATTGTCGCCTCGGGCGCTGAGTTCTTTGCCCGATGGCCGGCGTTACGATATGCCTGATTTGCTCAACGCTTTAAACGACGCAGACTGCAAGATCGCACCCTATGCCATCCAATGTGATTGGGCTGATATCGGCACGATTGAGGATTATCAGCGCGCTCAAAAACTTGCGGCAGAATAAGCACGCTCTATTGCGCCGCTTCTGCTTTGCCGCGAGGCATAATTTCCTTCAGACCCAGATGCATTAAATTTTCGCTTTGCGCAATATCGCGAGCTATGGTGTTCACGATGCTAAATGGTGAGTTGAGTGCAGCACATGCCTCAACCAATTGAAGCGACGAGGCGCCGGTGTTTAGACTTCAGCGATACTTTTCAATAGCCAGCGCGGTTGCCATTATCGTGGTGACCGTGGCACTGGCTTTTCTCTATCGCCAGAACGCCGTTGAAAACCTGGCGCGCATTATCGAAAGCCAAAACGTCAAGCTGGCGCAGTCCTTCGCCAACGTGATCTGGCCGGAATACGAAATATATGTGAAAGCGAGTTCGCAGGCGAGCGGAGACGAACTGCGCGCGCGCCCCGAGACGCTGGAAATCCATCAAGCGCTGAAAACACTGACGGCCGGACTACCGGTGCTCAAAGTCAAGATGTACAGCCTCGGGGGCAACACGATCTACTCCTCGGACTTCACCCAAATCGGAGATCGTAAAAACGATAACGCCGGCTTTGAAGCGACCATTCGCCGAGGGGGCCCGTCAACCAAAAGCTCCTTTCGCGAGTCATTTCTGTCCTTTCGGGGTGTGGTCAAGGATCGTCACCTTATCGAGAGCTACCTGCCCATTCGCGGCACAAACGGCGCGGTCGAAGGGGTGTTCGAGCTCTATGCCGACGTGACGCCGTTGATCGCGGAGATCGGCGATAAAACCACAATCGTGGTGCTCTATTTGCTGGCCGGTCTGGGCCTTTTGTATGGTGTGCTGTTTTTGATCGTCCACCGTGCCGACCGCATCATGCAGCTTCAGTATTTCGATCTGGAACATGAAATAACGGAACGAAAACTGACCGAAGAAAAGTACAAGTTCGCGACCGAGGCCGCTGAACATGCCAGTAACGCGAAGTCGGAGTTTCTGGCTGCCATGAGCCACGAAGTTCGCACGCCAATGGCCGGCATTATCGGGCTGTCGGATTTACTTTCAAACACCAAGATGTCGCCCGAACAAATGGAATGGACCCATAGCATCAAGACCTCGGGTCAAAATCTAATGACGATTTTGAACGAAATCCTCGACCAGTCAAAGCTCGATGCGAGCATGCTTGAACTCAGCCCGGGCAATTTCAGTTTGGCCTTGTTGATTGAGGAAACAATCCAGATATTTCTGCCAAAAATGGAGGAAAAGGGGCTTTCAATTGAAGTCGTTTTCGGCCCGGACCTGCCGGATAATATTTACGCCGACCGCTTGCGAATTGGCCAGGTGCTGACCAATCTTCTGAGCAACGCGCTTAAATTTACCGACCACGGCGGCATCGTCGTAACGATTAGTCGTCAGCCGTCGGACGACGGCAGTGTCTTGCTGCACTTCGCGGTTAAGGACAGCGGCATCGGCCTGAGCCGGGATCGCCAAGGCCGGCTTTTTTCCCCCTTCGTGCAAGCAGACAGCTCAACGTCGAGAACCTATGGCGGAACCGGTCTGGGACTTTCGATCTCCAAGCAGCTATCGGAAATGATGGGTGGGGCTATTGGCATCGAAAGCCAGCTCGGCGCGGGCAGCGTCTTTTGGTTTACGGTTCGCTGCCAAATCGCGGCGGGCAAGGTCGAAGCGGTTGGCGGCGCGCTGGCGAAGGGTCGCTGGACGGCGACCCGGGCATTGAAAATATTGGTGGCCGAGGACAACGCGGTCATTCAGCAGTTGATCACGGCAATTTTTGGCCAGCTCAATCATGAAATTATCCTTGCCGATGACGGCCGTCAGGCGACCGAGATTTTTGCCCGCATGGATTTCGATATTATTGTCATGGACGTGCGCATGCCGGAAATGGATGGTCTGGAGGCGACGGCAGTCATTCGCGCCATGGGCGGCGAAAAATCGAAAATTCCGATTATCGCCCTGACAGCGGATATCGCGGTGGGAAATATCCGCAAGTATCTCGAAGCCGGTATGGATGATGTCTGCGCCAAGCCTTTAAACCTGCACGTGCTGTTGAAAACGATCAACTCTCAACTGGGCGAGGAAGTTCACGTCTTTACCGAACAGTCTGCGCTCGATGAAACGCTAGCGCCAGCGGACGAAGTGAGAATTGTCATGCCAACCGACAGCTTTGAACAAATACTGGCCGAGGTCTCGGAAATCGTTGACCAAGTCTCCGCGACGCGGAAGATAATTGTCGAACTGCCGCCGGAATTGGCCAGTCTCGGGGTCGAAAAATTCATCGAACTACAAACCACCTATGAACATAATTTGACCCGCCAATGTGCCGAATTGATGGCCACACTGCGTGAATTGCGTCGCAGCCCGGCGGATGAGGCGCTCAACGGCGATATCAGATTTATCGCGCACTCGCTCAAAGGCGGCGGCGGGACATTCGGCTATCAGTTGGTGACCCTGATCGCCGCCGATGTCGATGCCTTTCTCAAGAGCAAAGATACCCTAGGCCAACAGGATTTTCGCAGACTGAACCGCCATGTCGAAGCGCTCTCTCTGATCGCCGAAAAGTCAATTTCCGGGGACGGCGGCGAGGCCGGGCGAATGCTCTTTCAAGGCCTTAAAGATCACGCTTCGCTGACGCTGTAAATTTCGGTGTCGCTGGCCCGGCCGCGCAAGCGGACGTGTCCGGTGTGCTCGGTTTTCCAGCTGGCGGGTAAAGTCATTCGGGCCAGTAACTCGGCGGAGATCAAAAGCGAGCGACCGGCTTCCTTGCAGTATTGTTCGATCCGCGCCGCCGTGTTGATGGTATCGCCGAAATAGACGATTTCGTGTTTGTCGTCGCCGCACTCGGCAGCGACAACGAAACCGCCATGCAGACCGATGCGAAATTTTGGCCTTAGGCCAAAAATTTCCAGGTATTCATCGGCGCGCTCGGCCAGTCGCTTTTCGACGGCGAAGCAGCATCTGAGGCAGGCGGCGTCTTCAATGCCACGGTTCATCGGCCAGGTTACGACCACCTCATCACCAACATAACGATGGGTTTCGCCGCCGTAGGCGACGGTGGCCTGGGCGACATCAAAGAAAAATCGCGTGATCAGGGACTGTGCGGCAATGTCGCCCAGACGTTCCGCCAGGGCTGTTGAGCCGACCAGGTCAAGGAACATGAAAACACGTTCTTCCCGCAGCGGACGGTGATAGCGGCCGAGTACCAAATTACCCAGCACCCGACCGCCAATCACGGCCCGGACCGTCAAAACAAGTTGGAATCCAAAGGCCAGCACCGTCGCCACGAACACATCGACAACAAAAAATCCCATGGCGTTGTCTTCTGCCAGACGTTCAGGAAAGAGCATCATACCGCCGACCAGAAGAACGACGATAATGGTCAGGGTGGTGATCGATGTCTTGACCAACAGGGTGACGAAAAACGGCTGGCGACGGAACCATTCAGCGTTTACGCTTTGAAAGTAGAAGAGTTCGAACCAGCCCAAGATCGCGCCAAAAATAAGGCCATGCAAGGCGAACTGAAGGATCACCGGAAGCGGCGTTTCGAAACCCTGAAATTGGCCGATGATGGGTGCATAGGCCATGGCGAAAAGCATCGACGCGAGCATTATCGCCGCCAAGGCCACCAATTGCCGTTTGCTCTTTTGGCCCATCAATTATTCGCCGATCGGCCGCTGATCATCTCTGAGCCAGACGTAAATCGCCGGAATCACCAGCAGCGTCAGCACCGTCGACGAGGCCAGACCAAACAGCATCGAAATCGCCAGGCCCTGGAAAATCGGATCGCTCAGGATCACCGCAGCACCCAGCATGGCGGCCACGGCGGTCAGGAAGATCGGCTTGAAACGGATCGCCCCGGCCTCAAGCAGAACCTCTCGCAACGGCGCGCCGCTGCCCTGGCGTTGGCGAATGAAGTCGATCAGCAAAATCGAATTGCGCACGACGATGCCGGCCAGCGCGATAAATCCGATCATCGAGGTCGCCGTAAATGCTGCAGAAAATAGCCAGTGGCCGATCATGATGCCGATCAGCGTCAGCGGCACCGGCACCAGGACAACCAAAGGCACCTTGAAGCTGCCGAACTGGGCGACGACCAAAAGATAGATGCCGAGGATGGCGACAATAAAGGCACCGCCCATATCGCGGAAGGTCACCCAGGTGATTTCCCATTCGCCGTCCCATAAGATCGAGGGCGTGCTCTCATCGGTGGGCTGGCCATGCAGATGAACCTGCGGCTTGCCTGCCGGCCAGGTCATCGCGTCGATTTTTTCCTGGATCGCGATCATGCCGTAAATCGGCGCTTCGAACTGCCCGGCCATTTCCGCCATGACCATTTCGGCAAAGCGCCCGTCGCGGCGAAACAGTGGACTGGAAGCGGCTTCTTCGCTGATCGATACGACGTCGCCCAATTCTACCCAGGTCCCGGTCAGCGTCGGCACCGGCGTTGACAGCAAGCTCGGCGACGGCGACATGGCGCTGCGTGCGAGATGGACCACAATCGCCGTCGGATTGGCGCCGCCACCGTGATGGGAGTAGCCCACGGGCACACCCCCCAGCAAGGCGGCCAGGGTATCGTAGACCGCTTCTTCCTCGACGCGGTGATGTTCCAAATTCTCCTGATCGATGGAGAAGCGAATTCTGGGACTGCTCTCGCCCCAGCTGTCATCCACATCGACGATAAAATCGACCGCCTCGAAGGCTTCTTTCAGGCGCATCGCCGTGGCCCGTCGGGTGGCAATGTCCGGCCCGTAGACCTCGGCCAGCAAAGTCGCCAATACCGGTGGGCCGGGCGGAACCTCGACGACTTTGAGCGACGCCGAGGGCGGCAGTTTAAGGCCGGCCAGGCGCGCCCGGACATCAAGGGCGACGTCATGACTGGCGCGCGCGCGCGCGTGCTTGGCGGTCAGGTTCAGTTGCAGTTCGGCCTGATGGGGCTGTCTGCGGAAATAGTAGTGGCGCACCAGACCATTGAAGTTAAACGGGGCCGCCGTGCCGATGTAGGCCTGCGCGTTGACCAGTTCGGGCAAGCCTTCCAGCCTGCGCGCCGCCGCCATCAGCACCCGTTCGGTGCCTTCCAGCGATGTGCCGCGCGGCATGTCGAGGACCAGCGAAAGCTCTGATTTATTGTCGAAGGGCAGCAGCTTGACGACGACGTCCTGGGTGTAGAACAGGATCAAACTTGCCAAAGTCAGGACGCTGACCGAGAGCAAAAACACCTTGGACCGTTTGCGTCCCTGCAACAACGGGCGGGCGACAGCCAGATAGGTTTTGCCCAGCAGGCCGACCTCGTCGTGACCCTGACCGGTGCTGTGATCTGGGCCGTGACCGGCACCGTAACCGGGAATTTCACCCTCTGCGTTGGACCGGCGGCGCAGTTTGAACATCAGCCACGGTGTGATGACCATCGCGACGAACAGCGAAAACAGCATGGCGGCCGAGGCGTTGACCGGAATGGGGCTCATATAGGGGCCCATCAGTCCCGACACGAAGAGCATCGGCAGCAGCGCCGAAATAATCGTGAAGGTGGCGATAATCGTCGGGTTTCCGACTTCGGCGACGGCGTTGATCGCGGTGTTCAGCGCGTCTTTCATGCCGTGTTGTCGCCAATGCCTGTCGATGTTTTCGACCACGACAATGGCGTCATCGACCAGAATGCCGATGGAAAAGATCAAGGCGAACATGCTGACACGGTTGATGGTGTAGCCGAGCAGCCAGGCGGCGAAAAAAGTCAGCAGGATCGTCGTCGGGATGACCACGGCGACGACCACGCCTTCGCGCCAGCCCAGGAATAAAGTGAGCAGGGCGACGATCGAAACCGAGGCCAGGACCAGATGGAAGAGCAACTCGTCAGCCTTTTCCGCCGCCGTTTCACCGTAGTTGCGGGTCACCGTAACCTCGACATCCTGGGGAACCAGCCGCCCGGTGATGCGCGCGAGCTGGGCCACCAGATTGTCGGCGATATCCACAGCATTGCTGCCCTTGCGCTTGGCCAGCGCCAGGCTCACCGCCGGGCGGATATCCAGTTTGCGGTCGCTGCCGGGGACCATGTGCCAGGCGCGATGTTCGTTCTGGGCCGAGCCGTAGACGACCTTGGCGACGTCTTTGAGATAGACCGGCCTGCCGTCGTATGAGGTGATCAGCAGCAGCGAGACGTCGCTGCCGCCGCTCAGAGTCTGGCCGGCGACCACAGGTAAATGCTGGTCGAGGCGCCGTAGGCCGCCGACGGAAAAAGCCCGGTTGGCGTTTTTGACCTTGTCGACCAACTGATTGAGCGCGATGCCGTAGAGCGAGAGGCGTTCAGGGTCTGGCTCGATGCGGATTTCCGTGGCCCGGCCGCCGGCGATGAAGGTCCGCCCGACATTGCCCACCTTGCGCAGTTCGTGTTGCAGCTCTTCGGCCAGTTCGTAGAGTTTGTTGTCGTCCCAGCGCCCCTGGTTGCCGGCTTTGGGCGACAGCGTCAGAACCATGATCGGCACATCGTTGATGCCCTTGCCGATAATCAGCGGTTCCGGGATGCCGACCGGGATGCGGTGCATGTTGGCGCGAATCTGCTCATGCACGCGCAAAATGGCGCGATCAGCATCGTGACCGACCTCAAACCGAACCGTGACGATGACCGTGTCGTCCTCGGTCACCGAATAGACATGTTCGACATTGTCGATACCGCGCACAATGTCTTCCAGCGGCTTGGTTACCAGTTCAGCCCCGTCGCGCGCCTTGAGGCCGTTGGTCTGAACCACGACATCGACCAGAGGTACCCTGATCTGCGGCTCCTCCTCGCGCGGCAAAGCCGACAAGGCGAGGGCGCCGACAGCGATTGAGGCCAGCAAAAACAGCGGCGTCAGGGGCGATTGGATAAAGCTTTTGGTCAGCCAACCTGAGACGCCGAGCTTCATGGCTGTATCCGTTGATCACCGGCCCGCGGGCCGCTCAGGCGATCACCGGCCCGCAGGCCGCTCAGGATTTCAACGCCATCGGGGTGGTCGCCACCTTCCTGTACGGCCACTTCAACGCCATCGTGAAGGCGGACAAAGCTGATGCCAAAGCGTTTGTAGAGATAGGTCTTGGGAATGATCATGGCGTCGCGCGAACCTGCGGGCACCCAGATGCGGACGCGCTCGCCGACGAAGAAGTCGCCGAGGCCTTCGGCCTCGACATCGGCCACCACCCGGCCTTGTTCCAGTTTGGGGTAAACCTGGCGAACCCGGCCTTTGCGCACGCCGGGGTCAGCCGCCGTTTTGCCGCGGCCGCCGACCAATGCAGTGTCGCCCTGGCGTAAAAAACGGGCGTGGCGTTCGGGTAGGCGCAGGCGCAGGATGAAGCGCTCCGCCGCGATTTCGGCGATGGCTTCGCCGGGCATAACGACGCTGCCGTCGGTGACGTTGACTTCCAGTACACGACCCGAATACGGTGCCAATACGATGCCTTCGGCTTGGTTCTGTGCGATCACGGCGCGCTCGGCCGCCAGCGCTGCGATTTCGGCGATCACGATTTGATGACTGGTTTCGGCCTGATCGAGACGCGCCTGGCTCAAGGAGCCGGATTTGCGCAACTTGCGCGACCGGTCCAGATCAATCCGGGCCAGCTTCAGCCGTGCCGTCAACGATCTGGCGCGAGCGTCGATCGCCGCCAGTCGCAAGGGTATCTTGGGGTCGCTCACCAAAGCGAGCTTTTGGCCCTTTGTGACCTGGCTTCCCTCGTCGACTTTCAACACTGAAATCGTGCCGCCGATGCGCGTCCGTGCCCGGGCCACATCAACCGACTGGACGGTCGAGAATACCGCTTTCAGATCGGTGATCTTGCTGATCGCGACGACATATTCCGCCGCCTCGACCGGCACCGCCGAAAACAGGCCGCCAATCAACAAAAACGCCAACGCGGTGCGCGGCTTCAATATCCGTTTCATGATCTTTAATTCCGTTTTGCTGGGCGTCTAACTTAGCGCGCTGCCGGGCTTTAATCCAACGAGTTTGAGGATTTTAGCCAGCGGGCAGAAGCCGGTAAAGGCGGTCTGAAAGAGATTGAGGCCGACAAACGCGGTGAAAAACAGCCAGCGGACATCGTGATACTGCGACAACGCCAAACTGATGAGAATAAAAGCGCCTGCAAAGGCAAAAACAGTACGTTCAATAGACATTTTGGGCTCCAAGAAGGTAGGCCGGCGTGTTGCGCGGCGTGGTCTGAAAAGACGGCTGAACAATTAATATATTAGATAATGCTAATGTATCAGCAATTCAAGGGGTTCGGCAAAATAAGGCCGCGTGTCGCGGCGAGGCCGGACGCCCTGACAGGGCAGAAGAGTATGGGATGCCGGTGTTATGGCCTGGGTCTGATTGAACGCTTTGATTCGTATGCCGGATGAGATAAACCCGTTTCTCCGGATAGAAATATGGCTGACAACAAAAGTGATGTACTGTCACCAGTGCAGGAACCCAAAACCCGTGTCTTCCCAACAATCAATTTTCGGCGCGGCTCTGTGGATGGCTGGTGCGCTGGTCTCGTTCAGCGCCATGGCCATTGCCGGGCGCGAGTTGTCGAGCGAACTGACGACCTTTCAAATTCTCTTTTTCCGCAGCGTCGTCGGCCTGTTCGTGGTCTCTGCACTGCTGACCAAAAGCGGCTGGAAACAAGTTCACTTCAAGCGTTTCAAATTGCACATGTTGCGCAACGTGATCCATTTCGCCGCCCAGTTTGGCTGGTTTCTCGGCATTGCCTATATTCCCTTGGCTGAGGTTTTCGCCATCGAATTTACGACGCCGATCTGGACCGCCCTGTTGGCCATGCTGTTCCTGGGCGAGCGGGCTACGATCTGGCGGGGTCTGTCGATTGTCATGGGCTTTGTCGGTATTCTGGTGATCCTGCGACCCGGCGCCGAGATAATCAGCATTCCAGCACTTGCCGTTTTGGGCGCGGCCATCGGTTACGCCGTTTCCTATGCCTGCACCAAGTCGCTGGCCTCGACCGACACACCGCTGGCGATCATATTTTTCATGACCGTTATCCAGCTGCCGTTGGCCTTTTTTCCGATCCTGGCGGATTGGACGATGCCGTCGATGGCGCTCTGGCCGTGGGTTTTTGTTGTCGGTGTATCGGCCCTCAGCGCGCACTACTGTATTGCCCGTGCCCTGGCGCTGGCCGATGCGATGGTCGTGGTGCCGCTAGACTTCCTGCGCCTGCCCTTGATCGCGATCGTCGGAATTGTCGTCTATGCCGAGGCTTTCAATCCTTGGGTTCTGATCGGCGGCGCGATTGTTTTTTGTGGCAATTTGCTGAATATATGGAGTACTGCTCAGCGTGAGCATTCGAACAGGAAAGCATAGGCATCATCGTGATTGAACTCGAATTTACGGTTTGGCAGTTTGTCCGCATCATGGTCGATCTGGAGGAGCGCGGCGATATCAGCCCGGCCTACAAGGCATGGCGGGAATCGTGGCAGGAACTGGACACCCAACTGGAGCGGTCACGGCGAAAAAGCGCCGAGGCGTTCGCCGATCTGATGATGAACAAAGAGGTCATCGTGAACGGCGGGAAGGCGCAGATCCTGGATGCCGCCGAGGCCGCCCGACGGGTCGCCAAATCTATTTCCAAGGCTCGGAGCAAGGCCAAAAATCAAAGCGACAAGGATAATTTGCTGTTTGAGCAAGGCGAATTGGAGGAGCTTTGGGGGCGACTGATGGCGATCACGGAGAACCTGACCTGATCGGACGCGCGCCGGTATTGGATTAGAGTCGCTTGAATCCAGTAGCTAAGACGAAGAGTCTCTGACGCTTGGGCAAGAGCGGGCGTTAAAACGCTGGAATCAACAATTTTTTTTTCCTAAAACCCAAAATATAGTGTCTGAGGGCCTGACATGTGCCATATTTTGATGATATAAGCGGGCGCAAGCTGATGTCGGCACCTCTTTGAGACGGATTATGAGTTGGGTCAGGGTATCTAAATGACGGATCAAGTCACCGTCCCTCCAAGGAATTTTGGGCATAACAGCTCGGTTTTTGGCGATGCCTTTGACCTCGATGCTGATCAAAAGGCGATCGAAGAAGAAGTTCTCGAAACCTTCGTTTTTGAATACGAATTTTTGCGCGAAGACCCGCTGGGCGTTGAACGCGGTGACATCGACGCCACCGACGCAGGCCATGCGGCGCGCCTGTTGCGTCTGCGCTACATGCTGGCGGAGTTGCCACCGGGGACGCGGATCGTACAAAAGCGGACGGAGAGCGAGGACGCGCGCTGGACGAAATCCGCCAAGCTCAGGTTTTTGTTGCGCCTGATGGTCTCTCATCATGATTGGCTCAAAGGTCTGGGCGGCGAGCGGGCCGATCTTTCGGGCCTTGATTTGCGCGACGTCAATCTGGCCAAGCGCAATCTCTCACACGCCGACATGAACGGGACCGACCTCAGCAATGCAGACCTCAGCAGCGCCGTTCTGGTCGGGGCGAACATGCGCGGCGTCAACTTGAGCGGCGCAAATTTGTGTGGTGCCGATCTGTCGGGCGTCGACCTGACCGACGCCAACCTGTGTGATGCGATGCTGTTCGGCGCCAATCTGGACGGTGCTGACTTGTGGCGCACCAACGTCAGCGGTTGCTTCATCGCACCCAAGAAACTGCACAAAGCACTGCGTTGCCGTTTGGCCAAGCGCAACGAGGGCTAGATCCGATCCGGTCTCGGTCGGACGGCTTGGGAAAAACCTGAATACCGCATATACTGACGATTATGTCCGTGGTTATTGAACTCAGCACTGCGCAGCTCGACAGCTTGGCGCGGCGGCCTTCTGAGCCCGTTGCAGGATCTTTGGGCGGTGCGGCCTTTCGGGCCTCGGTCGCCATCCCGCATTACCTCAACAACATACGCAATCGCTATGCGGCGGAGTTGGCGGCGCTGGGTGATTTGTCTCTGGCGGGACTGAACGACAAACTGGCTGCCGGTCCGCTCTATGACAATTTTGGTCTGGTGATCGAATTTGCGGTGCCGACGACGGTGCAGGTTCATGACGCGGCGCATGTCAGGGATCCAAGTCTGGGCATGCTGATGTCGCGCTTTGGCCCCCTGATCCTGCGCAATGCCTCGCTGCACAGCGATCTGCGCGAGCAAGTGCATAAAAACATCTTCCCCAGCCTGCGCTTTCATACCGATCGCGGGCGCAACCAGGACAATCAGATCTCGCTGTTCACCCGCGACCCCGACGACGCCGAGCATATCGAGCCGCGCACATCGTCGACCCTGTTTATCGCCAACGTCGTGGCATTTCTGGAGCAACACAGGCTTAATAGCGCCGCCGCAGTCGAATTCCGCCTGCGCCTCAATTACGATTTATTTGAAGACACGCCGCCGCGCGCAATCATCGGCGACACCGTATTGGAACAACCCTGGAAAGCGCCACGCGGCGTCGGCGAGCTCTGCCTGATCGACAATCGCGACGTCTTGCACGCCAGCTATCATCACGATATCGCCGGGCGGGGCTGGCGGATTGGCGCACGCTACCTGTTGCCGGGGACCTGAACGGATGATCACATCAGTGTGTTTGGCTAAAGATGGCCTGTCCGTCGATCAGCATCGACTTATATTGATTATGTTCGCGTTCCGATAAAGTTCCGATAAAATAGGACTCGGCAGGGTGATAAGCCGAATTGTCGGTTTTAAAGGTGGGACTATGCGCGTTAAAGGACCGGATTTTGGCCCGGATTACGACGAATACCAGCACGGGAGTCTCGCCGTTCTGGTGCGCGAAATTGGCGATGCCAAAGGGCGGCTTTGTCAGGCATGTGATGTGCCTTGCGCTTGCTCGGGCTCGCTCAGTTGCACATGTGGGTGTGCGCCGGACTGCGAACACGCGTCAAAAATGATGACGTCGGACCCGAAATTTCCAATCGAATCGCTGATCGCGCCACTGGTGTTCGCGTTTCAGGAACTGCGCCTTTGCCCACCTTGTTGGTCTTGTGAAGGGCACATGACGCCAGGCGGCGAGCTTCAACGACCGCCCACGGTCTGGTTTTATGCGCGCTCTCAGGCCTTTCTCGGCCTCATCGACGACTACGTCGTATCGCTGTGGGCGAAAAAATTGCTCAACGTTCCGTGGCGGGTCTCGATCGCCTATACCGATCTCCAACAAAACGCGCCGGCCTTTGCCCTGCAGCCGGATCTGGCGAATATCGCCAGGCCCAATCTTGAGGCCATGCAACGGGATATCGGCATTATCGCCCAGGGTCTGAAGGCCGGGGTGACTGAACGCGCCGACAAACTGGTCGCCAATATCGATCAGTACATCAGCGATCATTCAAAACCTTAAGCGAAACGCCCGCGGTCATGCGGGGCGTTGAAATCAAGCAGTGGCCCGAGCGGGACAATGCCCAGCGGATTGATGCTCTCGTGTGAGCCGTAGTAATGCGTTTTGATCTGCGCCAAATCGACGGTCTCGGCGATCCCCGGCACTTGATACAATTCGCGCAGGTAGTTCGACAGATTTGGATAGTCGGCGATGCGCCGGATATTGCATTTGAAGTGCCCGACGTAAACGGCGTCGAAGCGAACGAGGGTCGGGAACAAGCGCCAATCGGCCTCGGTGATGCCCGCGCCGACCAGATAACGCTGCTTCGACAGGCGGTGCTCCAGATCATCCAGCGTCGCAAACAGGGCCGTGACGGCCGCCTCATAGGCCTCTTGCGAAGCCGCGAAGCCGCAACGATAGACCCCGTTGTTGACGGTCTCATAGACGATGGTATTGACGGCGTCGATCTCGGCCCTGAGGTCGTCGGGATAAAAGTCGTCAGCGTTGTCACTGAGGTTAGCGAATTCGCGATTGAACATGCGAATGATTTCAGACGATTCGTTGTTGACGATGGTGTTGCGTTGTTTGTCCCACAACACCGGCACTGAAACCCGTCCGGTGTAGTGCGCATCGGCGGCGCTATAAACTTCGTGCAGATGCCCGGCGTTGTTGATGCTGTCCGCTGTGCTGCCCGGCACGTCAGCGAAAGCCCAACCGAATTCGCCCATCAATGGCGCGACCACCGAGAGACTGACGGCGTCCTCCAGGCCTTTCAGTTTGCGCATGATCAGCGTGCGGTGAGCCCACGGGCAGGCCAGCGAAACATAGAGATGATAGCGCCCGGCCTCGGGCCTGAAGGGCGTCGAACCATCGGCTTTTATCCAGTCGCGAAAAGTGGTTTCGCTGCGTTGAAATTTACCGTCCAAAGTGCGCGGAATGTGCTTGTCGTCGGTCCACACGCCGTCAATCAGCTTGCCCATCTCTACATGCCCGGCCTGAGCATCGAGAAGACGTTGTCGACCACGGTGTATTCCATGTAGCCGAGCCGGGCCAGCGGTTTGAATTTGAGTGTATCGACCATGCCGTCGGTCAGGATGCTGTCGTCGATGTGGATGCCGACGACGCTGCCCAGCACCAGATTGTTGGGTACATCCGGGCGGGTGGTCGGCAGCGCGATGGTCTGAAAATGCGTGCATTCCAGATGGGCTGGCGATTCGGCGACGCGCGGCGGCTTGACCATGGTCGATGGCGTTGGCGTGAGCGTGGCCAAGGCGATTTCATCGACCTCGGGCGGCACCGAGGCCGAAGAGGTGTTCATCTGTTGGCTCAGCGCTTCGGTCGCCATGTTGACGACGAACTCGCCGGTGTCCTCGATATTGGCCAGGGTGTCCTTGCGCCCGCCTTCGTTGCTGGTGCCGTTGCAGGCGATCATGACCATCGGCGGCGCGTCGGTCAGGCCGTTGAAGAAGCTGAACGGGGCCAGGTTGACGACGCCGTCGAGGCTGATGGTCGAGACCCAGCCGATCGGACGCGGCACGATCAGGCTTTTGAACGGGCTGTGCGGCAAGCCGTGATGATCTTTGGTTTGATAAAACATATCTGCGCTTACTCGATATCGGGGAAGGGTGCGCAATACTAAGAGATCGGCGCAAATTTCCTAGTCCTGATCACGTGATCTGGCCCTTTCTTTTGATCGTTAAAGGACTTTCGCGCCATGAAAGCTTGTGTTACATGTGCCGCCATCATGAACGGGAAATTATTCATCGCAGGCCCAGCCTGCATCTTGCGACGACGACGTCCCTCGGGCCTTTAGGTTCCGGGCGTATCGCGTCGTATTTCTCTGTCATCTCCGAAATATACGTTGAGGCGCGTGGCCGAAGGCCCCGATTTTAGCCGCCTGTCGCCCCAACATTGATGAATTCGGAGATCCGTTATGACGACCATCAGAGAACAGACCGCCGCCGATATTGCCGCCGTGGAACAATTGCTCGACGCCGCCTTCGGCTCGGCCCGCAAGTCCAAATCGGCCTATGGCCTGCGCGCCGGCAACGACCCGGTTGCCGCCCTTAGTTTTGTTGCCGTCAAGGCGGCGGAGATCCTCGGCTGCATTCGCTTCACGCCGGTCAGCGTCGATGTGGCTGCTGGTTCAGCGAGCGTCGAGGGGCTTTTGCTGCTCGGTCCGCTGGCCGTTGAGGCGGCCCATCACGGCCAGGGTATCGGCCAGGCGCTGGTTGATCACAGTCTGACCAAGGCGGCGGCGCTGGGCTACCGGGCGACGATCCTGATCGGCGATCCCGCCTACTATGGCCGCTTCGGCTTCGATCACGCCCTGGTCGAGGGCATCACCGTGCCGGCTGAAGCCGATCAGTCCCGTGTCCAGGGCCATGAAATCGTACCGGGTGCCTGGGCCGGCATCAGCGGGACGCTGGTCAGCGCCCCTCCCGCCACCAGGCGCTGAACAGGCTGCCGAGGATCAGCATCAGGGCGAGGGCGCCGGGCATCAGTGGCACATGATCGACGCCGGTAACGGTGTAAGCGCCGTTGGCGCGCAGGCCCAGCCAGTTCCGGCCCGACATGTCGCGATTGTCGTCGCCGCGTGTGCGCACGCGTCTCAGGCCGGGCAGGCCGGCCTCGGTGTCGTTGCCCTCAGCTAACCAGAAAACCCCGCCGCCGCTTTGTTCGGCGGCCGCGGCGAGATATTTTTCACTGGCGTGAACCTGGGCGAATTCCTTTGGATTGAGTGCGCCGGCCACGGCCACGGTGGTGCGAACGCCATCCGTGATGCGATAGACGCCGGTTTCGCGCACCGGCATTTCAGTGATCGCTCGCCCGCCGTTTTGGTCTGCGTTTTGGTCCTCGGGCTGGCGCGTCAAAAACAATTCCCGATGCGTGCCGGAAGGGCCGGTGACGTCGATTTTGGGATGAGTTTGAGAAATACTTTGCCGGGTCACGCGCAGCCTGCCGTCAACGACTTCGGCGCGCAGGTCTTCCTCTTCCAGTGCCGGCTCCTTCATCAACCAGTGGGCCATGCGCCGCAACAGTTCGGCTTGCGGCCCGCCGCCTTCAAAGCCCCGGGTCCAGAGCCAGGCATGGTCTGAGAGGATTTGGGCCACGCGACCCTGGCCAATGCGGTCGAGCAAAAGCAGCGGATGATCCCCGACACCCCGCATCAGCGCCAATCCACGATCCGGTTTGGCTTCGATCAGGCGAAACCAGCGTCCCCATTGCGCCGCCCTGTCATCACCGCTTCGGGGTGCACCGCTCAGCCCGGCGGTCACCGGGTGGCGTTTGCCGATGTCGGTGAGTTGCGGCCTGAAGCCGGTTTCAATCACTTTGCCCGACGGCGTGGCCGGTAACACATCACCAAGTGCGGTGCCGTGGATCGACAGTGGCGAGGCGAATTCCGGGCCCACCGAGGCCAGCAGCGCACCGCCCTTGGCGACATAGTTAGCGATATTGAGAAAATAGCTCGGCGGCAGAACGCCACGCCGCCGGTAGCGGTCAAAGATCACCAGATCAAATTCGTCGAGGCGCATCTCAAACAGTTCAAATATCGGAAAGGCGATCAGCGACAGCTCGCGCACCGGGGTGCCGTCCTGCTTTTCGGGCGGGCGCAGAATGGTGAAATGCACCAGATCGACCGAGGGGTCTGCCTTCAACAGATTTCGCCAGGTCCGTTCCCCGGCATGGGGCTCCCCCGAAACCAGCAGCACGCGCAACCGGTCGCGCACGCCGTTGACGACGATGGCGGCGCGATTGTTACGCAGGGTCAGCTCCTGCGGGCCAGCCTCAACCGAGATTTCGAGCACGGTCTGACCGGCGTGGTCGAGGACAAAAGGCAGTCGCACATTGTGGCCGATGCGGACGTCGAAATATTGCACCGGGCCGCCATCGCGGCGCAGGCTCAGTCGGGCCGGGGCATCGCCGCGCTCGGCTTTGTCGCTGTTTTCGGCCCCGGTTTCGTCGACCCGCAGCACCAGCGTCATGGCCCCGCCGACGATGCCGTACGTCGGCGCTTTGTCGATCACCAGGCGGCGGTCGCCTTCGCGCCGCTGGCCGGTAATCAAGCCATGCACCGGCCCTTTGAGGTTTTGTGGCCGATCGTGAATTTGACCGTCGCTGATGATGA
>FLOH01001275.1_pt1 | contig 40257 bp, 26 predicted proteins | sample 756751 | NCBI WGS metagenome assembly FLOH01 (sample SAMEA4026879, study PRJEB14308) | marine metagenome | biome: coastal water; material: water | depth 74 m
TATTCCTGGGTCTAGATTTTTAACTGAGTATTTTTGGTCCAATGGAGCTCAGATACTAGATGGAAGAGAGGTGCTTACGGGTACAGTTCTAAAGGTAGATTTAGGCGGTTTTACTACTAGTTTGGCTAAGATTGAAGCCTCTCAGGGAGATGCTAGCGAGTTAGCAATTGCTATTAATGCAGATTTCAAGAGGATTTCTGATATTTGTGTTCCTCGTGGTTTTAATTTAGTTAGCTTAGGTGGAGATGCTGCAACATTTGTTTCTGTAGATAAAGATGCGGCTGAGGATTCTCAATTTGTAATTGCTGCAATTAAGGAAATATCGCCTAATAGTGATGGTAGTAGAAAAAGGAATGGTTTGATGGGAGAATTTAAGACTATGGCTGTAACTGGACCTTTTGCGGTTGATTCAGTAAAAGTTGCTGAAGATAGAAGAATTTTAATGATTGGAGGCGAGGCTGTTAAGGCAATTGATGAAGAAGAAAAAAAAGTGTCAAGAGGTGGATCCTTTTTTGATACCTTGGATTTGCCAGCGTTAACTACTGAGGATATTAGCGCTCTTTCTACGAGTGATTCGTTAGTTATTAGGAATTTATTTAGTAATCCAAGTGAATTATCTAATGATCTTGATCGTTTGATAACCTATCTTAATAGTTTTTTGAGGCCAGATATCCCTCTTAGAGATGTGGTGAATGATAGTCTAGAGATGCAAATTAGGGAACAGTCTGTTGTGATGATGCGTTTGGAAGGACTTTCTGATGAAGATGAACTAGGTTTTGTAAAAGAGGCTTTTAGGTTAGCTAGCCTTTTGGGAGGAGTTGTTTACAAGGTTGAATCAGGTACACTAATAGTTTTGTTTCCAAAGAAAATTTCTGGAAGATCGTTTATGAATCAGGCCTATGAGTTTGCAGAAGCATGTCGGAAATTTACTCCTGCTATAAAGAGTGCAATTTGTTCAGGTAATTTTTTGGAGGCATTTTTAGGACCTGATGATGCTCAAGAATGGGGGGCACTTGGTGTTTCAATAAATTTTGCGGCAAGGCTTGTTTACAATGTTACAGAGCCTGGCCAGATTTCTCTTGATGAGCTCACGTTTCAGGAATTGGAGCCTACTATTGTGGATATATTGAAGGATAGCGTTGTAGAAGGGCTTTCTGGTTTTGAGCCTACAAGGGTTGTTAATGTGAAAGGTATATTGCAAAAAGGGTCACAACCTATAACAAGGAGGCTTCATGAATTTGCTATGAGATCTGGTATTGGTCGTGAAGATCAATTGTCATTAGTGCAGGAGCGAGTTTCTTTACATAAGGAGAATGGTGGTGTGGATGTTATTTATGTTTCAGCTGATAGTGGGATGGGTAAGAATGTTTTTGTGATTGATGCGATGCGTGACTCAAGAATTGGTTTGGATAACAATAAAATTGTTGAGTATGAGGCTGAGTTATTTAAAAAACCATATTCCGGATGTGTAGGAATTATAAGAGCGGTGGAGCAACAAGTTGGCTCTTTGGATTCTTTGGAGTTGGAGTTGGCCGATAAAGAGCTTTTGGATCAGATGTTGTTTGGGGAGGCTAAGATAGCTTTAACTCCAGAAAGAATTGCCTATGCTTTCTCAAGTATATTTAGAAAACTGATAGAGTCCGGCATTGATAGTTTAACTATTGTTCTGGGTAATATTAACTTTTGGGATCCTGTTTCTTTGCTTGTTATGCATACAGTTTTTGAATTTTTTGTTAATACTGAAACTGACGATGTCCTTTTTGTTATCACTGATAATACAAGTGTTGGGGATACTAGAGCTAGTGAGAGAGAAAATTATATATCTTCATTTAAAACCTACTCTGTTGAGCGCGATAGTATGCTAGAGCTTAGGGAGCTTAATAGAGATGAAACAGAAATTTTGGTTAATAGTTATGCTTCAAATTATGATTCAAAAATTAAAACTGTTCATTCAAGAATAATTGATTTTATATTTTTAAGGAGTAAGGGTAATCCTTCTGAAATTCAGAGACTTGTTGAAATCTTGATTAGAAAGGATGTTATCAATACAGAAACTAAAGATATTCAGAATAAATTGAAGGCTGTAGAATCAGATCCGAATTTAACGAAAGGGGATTTATCTGTAAGTTATATCGATTATTTGGGGTTAGAGAATCCAGCTGAAACAAAGAAGTTTATTCAAAGGTTTGCTTTGCTTGGAGCCGCTTTTAATCTGGATTTTTTGCATAGGATGGCGCGTGATTATGTTGGGGGAGTCTTTGAATCTACTTTGGATGAGGTTATTGGTAGTTTAAAAAGTCATGGGATTTTGAATGTTGATGATACGGGAATAGTATCTTTTAAGCATCCAGGAATGAGGACTGCTTTTAGAGATTCCATTCCAAGAACTGATAAATTGGATGTATTTAGAAGGGCTATAGATAATTTTACTGATATTCGCTCTGATTTTTTGATTCAGGTTTCGCGCTTTCATTGGTTGTGTGAATTTTTAAGTTTGGGTGGAATAGTTGCTGGTAATCAAGCTGCTGATCTTAGTGATTTAATTGCTACGGCTAAGTTGATTACAGCTATTCTTTTAAAGAAGGCTGGTTCTCAGGAAAGTATTGTTTACTATGGTCAGGCAACATTTGATCAATTAAGAGAGGACGTTGAGCTGAAAGGTAGTGCTCTAAATGATTTGGCAGATTTGAAGGCCAATGTTGCTAGAGCATTTTTGGAGATTGGTACTTCAGTAAATGCAGCAAAGGCTGAGAGGTTTTACGAAGAGGCTGTGAAATTAAGTGATAATGCACGTTTAATTGTTGAATATATGGTTGGTAAGATTCGTGCTCAGGTTATGAAAGTTGGAGATGAGCGCATAGCGTCTTTGGATAAAAGTGTTGTTGAATTAGAGGAAATAAGATCTAGCTTATTAAGTGCTAATCAGCTTATGGAGTCTGACTCCCTAATTGTCGAGGCAGAATTTGTAGCTACTACTATTAGGTGTTCTAATCTTGCTCATCCTAGACCAACTAAAAAAGGTGAATTTCGCGTAGATGCTGATGAAATAGAAAGGCTCCAAGGTGGAATTGATGAGATGGAGGTGCTTATGGCAGAGAAAGGAGAGTTTTTACAATCTAATAATCATTTGAGTGCTTGGGTGCACTATAATTTAGGGAAGATTTATGATGCAAAGGCTAGATTGAAGGGAAGTAACGGAGAATTGATCTTAAGTGTTGAGGAAAGACGTGAGAATTATAGAGAGTCTTTGATGCATACAGGAAATAGTGCATATCTTATTAATGGGGAAAAGGATTTAGTTGAGATGATGAGGGTGTTTCCACACATTTCAGACCCCCTAATTTTGGGAAGACGGAGTTTAATGGAATACGCTGCGATAATTGATGATCCTGCGTTATTTGATGAGCAACTTAACCTCGCTTTGATAGCTGGTGAGATGGGTTGTACTGTTGCTGAAGACTTAGGAGCTAAAAGCAATTTATTACAAGCATTGGCTAGTAGGGCGCTTGCTTTGATTGCAACGGATAATATGGCGGAAGTCTTGATAGCAGCTGAAAAAATGGTTAGAACTGGTGAGTTTATTGGCGCTTCAGATTATGTTGCGGTTGGTAAATATTTGCAGTTACTTAGTGCTTTTCAACAACAATCAGGTTTGCCCTTCCTTCAACTTTATTTAAGTCATCATGCTTTAATGCGACCAATGGATGAAAGCTTTGTTTCAAGTTTAGGTGATAATTTGAAGGAATCTTTTGCTAGGGAACTTAATACTTTTTTGCCTGCTGGTAAAAAAATTGATGATGGTGCTACAATGAAAAACATTAATTTTTTGAAGAGTTCTTTGAGTGTGGGTTAATCCGGTTTATACGGGTATTTTCTAGCTGAGAATTTTATCTACCAATGCTATGGCAATCATGCTTTCGGCAACGGGGATGATTCGTGGTGCAAGGCAGCAATCGTGGCGGCCAAGAGTTTGTGCCACAGTGTTTTTTTTGTTTTTAGTGATGCTTTTGAGCGGAATAGAAATTGATGGCACTGCTTTTATTGCCAAACGAATTACTATGTTTTCTCCAGTTGATATTCCTCCTAGTATTCCTCCCGCATTGTTTGAAAGAAAATTAACTTTGCCATTTTTGCTTTGGATTTGGTCGTTATTTTCACTACCTTTCATTGTAGCAACATTGAAACCTGCACCTATCTCAATTCCCTTCGTGGCACCGATAGACATAAGGGCTTTTGCAAGTTCCGCATCTAGCTTGTTGAATACGGGGTCGCCTAAGCCTTGAGGTGGGCGAACAACTATTAGTTCTATTATTGCCCCTATTGAGTCACCTTCTTTAAAGCGGATGTTTTCTACTAGTTTTTCCATTTCTGCTCCTGCTTTTTTGTCTGCGCAACGCAGTGAATTTTTTTCGATTTCTGCTTTTAGGAATTTTTCAGCTTTTATTTCTCCTACTTGGATGGTGTGTCCAAATATTTCTGTGTTAAATCTTGTTTTGAGGATTTTTTTGGCGATCGCTCCTGCCATAACCCGAGAAACAGTTTCTCTTCCAGAGCTGCGTCCACCCCCCCGGTAGTCTCTTATTCCGTATTTTAAGTCGTAGCTGTAATCGGCATGTCCTGGCCGATAGATATCTTTAATCTTGGAGTAATCTTGAGAACGGGTGTCTTTATTTTGTACTATAATGGAAATTGGTGTTCCTGTGGTTTTCCCCTCAAAAACACCAGATAAGATTTCTATCTTGTCTTCTTCACGTCTTGTTGTTGAAACTTTTGAGCCCTTTGCTGGTTTGCGTCGATCAACTTCTTTTTGGATTTCTGCTTCTGTAATTGCTAATTTTGCTGGGCAACCATCAATTACCACTCCTACTGCAGGACCGTGTGATTCTCCCCAGGTTGTTATGCGAAAGTTTTCGCCAAAAGTGTTAGCAGCCATAGCGCTAAGTATAAATGAATTTGAATCTACTTGAAATCTATTTTAAAGCGCTTTTAGGCCGAACTTTACTTTTCAGTTTCTGATGCTTCTGCTTTTTCTATGGCTTCTTCAATAGTTGCAGGTGCTTGATCGTCTTCAGCTTCTTCAGTTTTAGCCTCTTCTATTTCAGTTACTTCAGCCTCAGCTTCTTTAGCTTCAGCCTCATCTGTTTCAACAACTTTTGCCTCAGACTCTTTAACTTCAACTTCTTTAGCTTCAGCCTCAACAGCTACTTTAACCTCAGTCTCTTCAACTGTTTCAGCAACTTCTACCTCATCTTCGTCGTCATCATCTCCTTTTGCTGCCTCTGCAATTTTTGCGGCTACTTCCTCTGCTTTTTTCATCTTAGCCATGAACTTATCAACTCGTCCTGCTGTATCTATAAGTTTTTGTTTACCAGTGTAAAATGGGTGACTATCAGAACTAAGCTCTACTTTTATTACGAAGTAGTCTTTTCCGTTAATCTTAAGAGTTTCTTTTCCTTTAGTTGTTGATGTAGTGATAAATTGAGCACCTGTAGATGTGTCTACAAATACAACGTTATACATTTCTGGGTGAATTCCTGTTTTCATTGTTAATTTGGCTTGTTTAAGCGTTAAGCTAATTTTTTGCCACACGAATATACTTGAAGTAAATTATTAGTGCAAGCAAAATTGCGATAAATATTGCGCTTATTTGTTTATAGAAATTTGTATTTAAAACATTTACGGAGAAATTGTAGGATCTTTCTTCACCACCATCATCGATAATTATTAGTTCTACCTCTTGGAGACCGGCTTGATCGAAAATGTATGAAAGTGAATTACCTTCACGAATTTCTTTGTCGTTTATTTTCCATGTGTAGTTAATTATTTCACCATCTTCATCATATGATTGAGCAGCATTCAACTTATATTCATCATAAATATTAGTCTTAAATTCTTTGGTAGATAGTTTAATAACGGGCCCCTTGTTTTTAGGGTAGGCGTCAGCGGTATCAACTATTCCATCATTGTCGTCGTCTGTATCTGAATTGTCGCCAATGTTGTCCTTGTCTGTGTCTAGCCATTCTTTAGGATCTAGAGGGAAGGGGTCGGTTTTATCTTCTGTTCCGTCATTATCTGTATCTGCAATTAAGGTGTCTGTTCCTATTTTTACTTCCTGGCTATCGCTGAGGCCGTCGTTGTCGTCGTCTGTGTCTGCAATGTTTCCTATTCCGTCTTTGTCAGAGTCTATGGTCTCATCTGGATCTAAGGGGAGGTCGTCAAAGTCGTTGGGTACGCCGTCGTTGTCTGAATCGCTATCTGAGTTGTCTCCGATGCCATCGCCATCGGCATCATGTTGTTCGCTGCTATTTAAAGGAAAGGCGTCTTCTGTGTCTATTACACCGTCCCCATCGTCGTCGTCATCTTTGTCGTTGGTAATGCCGTCATGGTCTGTGTCTTGGGCAACATATATTTGGCTACTTATGCTGTTGTTGGAGGGATCATCGCTTTCTGGCTCAAAAGGAAAGATTTTAACCTCGATTTTGTGAGCTCCGAAATTTGGAACCCAGTTAACGAAAACTGTGTCTGTTCTGCTGGCTACTATTGAAATAACCTGGTCTCCTCCGATCTGCCCAGAATTGTCGTAAAACCGAACAACACCAAGAAGGTCTTGGGGGCTTAGGTTACTTGCTGTAGCGTAAATTTTGTAACTGCGTCCTTCTAGAAAATACTTATCTGAATAAGATACGTCTGTAGCGGTGATAGAAATATCACCACTTGCGGCAAAACTTGTTGCGGTACTAGTTAGGAAAAGCAGGGAGAGGAGGGCACTGCTAAGTAGTTTTGAGTTTAGCATTTAAAACTATTAGTAGGGTTAAGACTTTAAGTTACAGTTTCTTTAATAAGTGTTTCTTGCTTTTCGTCTTTTACGGTTCCTTCTTCAAGTTCTTCTTCTGGAATGTGATCAATTAAAGAAATAGAAGCAACTTTATCATTAGGTTTCATTCTCATTAAGTATACTCCTTGAGTAGCTCTACCTTGAGAAGGGATCTGTTTTGTTTCCATGCGGATAACCTGTCCAGATTTTGAAATTATAATGAGATCTGCTGACATTTCTTTTTTAAGAATCTTTGCTCCTACAACTACACCGGTTTTAGCGGTGATGTTTGCAGTTTTTACCCCACTTCCTCCTCTGGCTTGGAAGCGGTAATCTTGTACCTTTGTCATTTTTCCAAGGCCATTGCCCATGATTACTAGCAATTCTGCAGTATCTGAGTTTTGGATAACGTCCATTTCTACCACATGGTCATCGGCTTTTAATCTAATTCCTCTTACACCAATTGAGGCACGTCCCATATCTCTAGCATCTTTCTCATTAAAGCGGATACTCTTTCCTTTTTGAGTCACTATCATTATTTCATCTCCAGGAGATGTTTCTCTTACCCATTCTAGTGAATCGTCATCTCTTAGCTTAATGGCGATAAGTCCACTTTTTCTTACGTTTTTAAAGGCGTCTACATTAGTTTTTTTGATAACACCTTTCTTTGTAGCCATTATTAAATATTCTTTGGAGAAAGTTTCTCCTGTTTTAAGGATGGCTGTAACTCTTTCTTCTTTTTGCAATTGTAGAAGGTTAACTACTGCTTGTCCCTTTGATTGACGACTTCCAGATGGAATTTCGTATACTGGGAGTTTGAAAACTCGTCCCTGATTAGTGAAGTAAAGTAGCTCGTCGTGATTTTGGGCATATTTCAGTTCTCTTATTTCGTCGTGATCTTTTGTAGTTCCTCCTATGATCCCTTTTCCTCCACGGTTTTGAGCTTTGAAATTGGTGATAGGTACACGTTTGATGTAGTTTTCTTTACTTAACATAACCATCATTGGTGCATTTGGAATCGTGTCTTTCTGAGAGATGCTGTTGACTGCGTATGGAATGATTTCTGTTCTTCTTTCATCTGCATATTTTTCCTTAATTTCAGCAAGTTCGTCCTGCATTATTTTTAGGATTTTACCTATGTCCGCAAGGATTGCTTCTAGTTCATCAATTAAGATAAGTTTTTCCTTTAGTTCATCTTCGATTTTTTGTCTTTCTAGGCCTGCAAGTGTTTGTAGGCGCATTTCTAAAATAGCCTTAGTCTGAAGATCTGAGAGTTTGAATTGTTTGATCAATTCTTCATGTGCCTCTTCTTTGGTTTTAGACTTTCTGATGGTAGCAATTACCTTATCTATGCTATCCATAGCTATCTTCAACCCCTCAAGGATGTGGGCTCTAGCCTTGGCAATTTTGAGATCGTAGATTGTACGCCTCGTAATTACTTCCTTTCTGTGTAGGATAAAGTGTTCTAAAACTTGCTTTAGATCTAGCAAGTGTGGTTGGATTTCATCAACAAGTGCAATTAGATTCATATTGAATGAATTTTGCAGTTGAGTGTATTTAAATAGTTGATTGAGGATTTTCTTTGGATAGCTGTCTTTTTTAAGTTCAATCACTATTCTGATACCGTCTTTGTTTGATTCATCACGAAGGTCTGTGATACCAACTATTTTTTTATCACGGACAAGGTCTGCCATTTTTGTAATAAGATTTGATTTATTAACCTGGTAGGGGATTTCGTTTACAATAATTCGGAATTTTCCACCCTTAGTCTCTTCAATCAGTGTTTTTGCGCGACAGACCATTCCTCCTCTACCAGTAGCGTAGGCTGTTTGAATGTGCTCGGTACAATATATTTGACCTCCTGTTGGAAAATCTGGGCCTTTAATGAATTCCATTAGATCTTCAATGCTAGCATCTGGATTTTTTGATAGATGCATTACTCCATCTATTAATTCTCCTAGGTTGTGTGGTGGAATTGAGGTGGCCATACCTACGGCAATACCAGTAGTACCATTAAGTAGAAGTTGTGGCAGTTTTGTTGGTAATACTTTTGGCTCTAAATGACGGCCATCATAATTTGGCCTCCAATCAACAGTTTCCTTGTCAATATCGGTCATCATTTCATCGGTGATCTTTTCCATTTTTGCCTCCGTATATCGCATGGCAGCTGGACTGTCTCCATCGATAGACCCGAAGTTTCCTTGCCCTCTTACTAATTGGTAGCGCATTGAGAAGTCCTGAGCCATACGCACCATAGAGTCATAAACGGCAGAATCTCCATGTGGGTGGTATTTAGCTAAAACTTCACCGACAACAGCGGCAGATTTTCTGTATCCTCCTGAAGAACGTAGTCCAATCTCGTTCATAGCATGAAGAATTCGGCGATGAACTGGCTTAAGGCCATCTCTTACATCTGGAAGTGCACGAGAGACAATAACACTCATGGCATACTCTAGATAAGAGGTTTCCATCTCAGTGCTTATACTCTTAGCGTTTATATTTTTATTTTCAAAAAGTGATGCCTCTTCTGGGGCATTGTCTTCTGATTCCTCGTTGGCTTCTGACTCGCCTAGTTCTGCTGTGCCTTCTGTGTTGTTTTCTGTGTTGTCGATATTTTCATCCTCGTTTTCTTGTTCTGATTGTTCGTTGTTTTCATCTTTTTTAGCCACGTTTAATTTTAGTTATTTGATCTAATTCGGGCGGATTCTAACATATTTTTTTCCCGCGGTGAATACTTTAACATGCTGAATAATTAGTTCTTAGACTTACCCTTGACTAGGGTTCGTATTTATGCGATAGTGCGAGTCATTATTTAAAGTTTCCTTAATGCCTTTTAGTACTAAAAAAGTAGCTGATGGTGGTGGGCAAGACCTTGGGGATTTGTTTGAAGTTGAGCGGCAGCCTTTGGTTGGTGTTGAGATACCTAGTGGTTTTTCAGTTCCTTTGGATCTTGCAGATCTCATACATTCAAAAGTTTTAAGAAATTTTATGGATTTGGATTTGGCTGAATGTTTTTATCCTAGTGTTTCAGGTGAGGATTTACAGTTGTTGAAAGATTTAATTGCTATGAATGCAGTTATTGCGCAAGTGGCTCAAAGAGTTGATAAAGTTTTGTCTAGTTTTGATAATGGTTCTGATGCTTTGTGTTTTGAAGAGGGGCAGGAAAGTTTAATAGATTTAGATTTATATTTGAATATATTACGTAGCTTGGTGGAAAAGGAATTTGAGAAAATTTTGCGAATTAGGTTAGAAGAAAGTATAGGAGATTTGTATGGAAGAATTAGACTTTTGAAATTGGATGAATTGACTGGAGTAACTTCTTCTTCTGATTTTCGTCGTTTGCAAGGTGATCTTTTTGATGCTTTAAATGCTACTGGTGAATCCTTTGGTGTTATATTGTTAGATATTGATTATTTTAAGGCTGTTAATTCTCGGATTCTTCTTGAGGGGGGGGATTTTGCTTTGCAAAAAATTGCTCATCAGCTTTCAATAAATTTGAAAAAGAAGGTTCAAATTATTGCTAGATATGGTGGTGAGGAGTTTATTGTAGTGGTTCCGAATGCTGATCTGGATGTGACTTGTAATGTTGCTAATAGGTTGCGCGTTGCTGTTGAAGGTTTGGATATGCATTTTGTAAGTCAACTTTCTGGTGAAGGTCAGGAGGGAAGGGGTGAGGCTTCCTCTGTTAGTTTTAATTGCACTGTTAGTTGTGGTGTGGCAGTGATAGATGATGAAGAAAATTTTGAGGCTTTATGTGCTAAAGCCGATTTTGCTTTACTAGCTTCTAAGGAGAAAGGGAGAAATATGGTTAGTTATTGGAATCCAGGTGGAGGTGTTGAATCTAGGGCTTCTGTTTATGAGCCGGGAAGAGGGGCGAAGAGGTCTGATCAGGAGCAATTTTTGATGATTGATCGAGACTAGTGGCTTGATTATAGTATTTTTCCTTGATTTTTGAAAAATTTGTCCTTAAACTCGTTGCGAAATTTGTGGTGATTGTTCTTTGAAAATTTGTGAAAATCTTTGGCCTTCACTGAGTGGTCAAAAGATTTAGACCCTTAGCTAAATTAAACCTTCGGAGATGAAGCTCTTTTTTGCACACTGGTGCAGGAAAAAGATCTTTTCCCTTAAGGTTTGACTTAAGGTCTGCTTTTATTACAGGTTGTAGAGACGAATCATTGTTTTCACTTTGTTTAACTTAGTGAATTTTATTGCAATGTGTTTAGTTTTTCCCTGATTGCAGATTTGACAACAAGGTGACTTAAATAAAATATCGAATTTCTCTGTGATTTAGGGGTTGGTATCAGTTTCTTTGCCAAAAGAGATTGTTACTAACCCCTAATGGCGCGGGGGGAGGACCTCTTTCGAGAGGAAAAACTAGCGCTTGAGTGAGTGTGGAAGATGCGAAATAAATTGGTACGCTGGATCGCGGCGTGGCGAGGAGTCCCGCAGCCGGTGCCGGTGTCGGCAGAGGTTCAGGAGCCGGAAGAGGAACTCGTGGAGGAGAAGGCTGTCGGGCCTGTGTGGATTGCTCGAGGGCCCCATTGGGGGGCTGCGGATCCGAGCTGGGCTCGCTCTGTCGGGCTTGATCCAAGTTTGTATCCTCCGTACAACAAGAGGTAGGAGGAGCATTGGCGTCGTGGAAAGAAGTTCTGGTGTTCCTCGTTCTTTGGTTCGGGGTGCCTGGCTGAAGCATCGAGAGGCGCAGATGATGCCTCGAAAGGTGCAGGCGAACTTTGATTCGGTGGGTCGTCGCTGATCAATTCACTGGTTGAAGCGGTGGGTGGCGCCTTAAAAGCGCCGCCCACCGTGGATACTTCAGCTCCTAAGGCTACATCTTTTCCACTTTTTTTTCTCCTTTCTGGAAGTCTAAGTAAAATTAAGTCACCTTGTTCTTTCCTATCTTGATAGATTTGCTGTTTTCTGCTAGACTTAGGAGATTAATTTTGTGCAAAAAATAAAAAATGACTCAACCTATTGCAACATCTGAAGAGGAGGCTAAAGTTCTAGAGAAGGCTGCCTCTGATATAAAGAAGGCGGATTCTAGTAAGGTTATTGCTGGAGCTGCGCATAGTACTGATACTCCGGACTGGTTAAAAGAGGCGAGTGCTGATAATGAAAGTGCAGGAGCTGAGGATTTAACTATTACGCCTAGTGATCCAAATTCGGCTCTTTCAACGATTGCTGAAGAGTCTTTACCTGTTAGTTTTAGAGATGAAAAACCAAGTGATACTGATTTGGGTGTAGATCCAAATTCGGATGTGGCTGTTAAGGTTTCTATGGATTTAGTCGATAAATATGAGAAAGAGGCTGCAGAAAAGATGCGAGCTATGGGTATTGATCCAACAACAGGTAGGCCCATTGATGATGAAGTTGCAGATAATGATGGGGATGTTGCTGCTCAATCTTCTGATCAAGATGGGAAAGCGGAAAATGTTCCTGCTACTAAAGAGAAAAAATCTTTTTTTGATAATTTGAAATGGATTTTTACTTCGAAAAAGAAAGCTGATGTTGCTAAGGCTGATGCGGCTGTGGGTGCTACGACTCCTGTGGATGCTGCTGCACCTGGAGCAGAAGTTGACCCTGTAGCAGTTGTTGCAAAAGGTATTTCTGCTGTGAAGGTGGCGTCAAAATCCTCTGCTTCAGAACAAGAAAAGAAAAATATATTAGAAGCAGAGCGTATTTATCAAGAAGGCTTGGCGTCAATCAAGGACTTAATTGCACCATCTTCAATGGATATTCAATACGATAGACTGCGTATGGATGGAATGTGGGTGCAATCATTTTATGTCTTTTCATATCCTCGTTATTTGGATGTAAATTGGCTTGCTCCTGTGGTGAATTTTGATGTAACGATGGATATTTCTCAGTTTATTTACCCTATAAGTTCAGGAGAAATAATGGGCACATTAAAGAAGAAAGTAGCTCAGATGCAGTCGAGTATGCATATTAATGCTGACAAAGGGCGTGTTCGTGATCCTGCGCTTGAGACAGCTTTAGAGGATGCCGAGCAGCTTCGTACAGAAATCCAGCGTGGGCAAGAGAAATTTTTCCAATTTGCTCTTTATTTTACTCTTTATTCAGATGATGATAAAAAATTGCAGAAAACGGCAAAGCAGTTGGAGAGTTTGCTAGCAGGTAAGTTGGTAATGACAAAAAGGGCGCAAGTTCAAGCCGAACATGCCTTGAATTCTTGTCTTCCAATCTGTTTAGATGAACTCTATACAATTCGAAACATGAATACTGGGCCTCTTTCAACTACCTTCCCATTTACTTCTTCTGATCTTACTTCCGATAAAGGTATCTTATATGGAATTAATCGTCATAATGATAGTTTGATAATTTTTGATAGATTTGCCTTGGAAAATGCCAATAGTGTGGTTTTTGCTAAATCTGGTGCAGGTAAGTCTTATGCAGTGAAGTTAGAGATTTTGAGGCTGATGATGATGGGGACAGATGTAATTGTTATTGATCCAGAAAATGAGTATGAGGCCTTAGCTAATACAGTAGGGGGCTCTTATTTACGCTTAAGTTTAAATAGTGAGCGGCGTATTAATCCTTTTGATCTGCCTAAACCTGTTGATGGCGATGATGTTCAGCCTGGAGATTTGCTTAGAAGTGCCATTATTAACCTGCATGGTTTACTTAAGTTGATGCTTGGGGCGATTAGTCCTGAGGAAGAGGGGATTTTGGATAAGGCTTTAATAGATGTGTATGCCTTGAAGGGGATAACAATGGAGATTGCTGATCCTTCAGCATATGAACCGCCAACAATGGAGGATTTGTCTTTAGTTTTAAATTCTATGGATGGTGCTAATAGTTTGGTTCAAAGAATTTCAAAATATACTACAGGGTCTTACTCTGGAATTTTCAATAAACCAACCAATGTAGATCTTTCTAGTGGAATGATGGTTTTCTGTATCAGAGATCTTGAGGATGCTCTTAGGCCTATAGCAATGTATATCGTACTTAATTATATTTGGAATAGCGTACGTAGTGAGCTTAAGAAGCGAGTTTTGGTGATTGATGAGGCCTGGTCTATGATGCAGCATGAAGATAGTGCAAAATTTTTGTTCGGACTTGTAAAGAGAGCTCGTAAATATTACCTTGGAGTTTCTACTATTACTCAAGATGTAGAAGATTTTGTGAAGAGTGAGTATGGAAAACCAATTATTACTAATTCTTCTATGCAGCTTCTCTTAAAGCAAGCGCCTTCAGCTGTAGATATGTTGGCTAAAATCTTTAATTTAACTGAAGGGGAAAAGTATGTTCTCTTGAATAGTGGTGTAGGGCAGGGCTTATTCTTTGCTGGTTTGAAGCATGTAGCTGTGCAGGTTATTGCTTCTTATACCGAAGATAAGATTGTTACTACTGATCCAGAGAAAATCCTTGCAGCACGAGAGAATGGTCCAGAATTAGCAGAATAAAGGGTTTAGAACTCTTGTAGTGCGGCCTGAAGTTGGTTATCGCTTGTTTCGCTTGGGGGGACTATCTTATCAGGTGTAATTCCAATTGTATTGATTTCTGTGCCGTTAGGGGTGAGCCAGAGGGCTGTAGTGTACTTAAACAAGGATTTATCTGTGTATTTTGTGATATTTTGTGCGCTTCCTTTGCCAAAGGTTTGTGTGCCTATTATTGTGGCTAATTTATGGTCTTGAAGGAAGCCTGTTAGGATTTCGGAAGCTGAGGCAGATCCCTCATTAACAAGGATTACAATTTTTTCACCATTTAGCAGTCCATTGCCATTGCTTATGTATTCTTCTTCGTAAAGATCTTTGAATTTCAGGGTGGTTGCAAGTAGCTGTTGATCACTAAATGTGTTCATGATTGAAAGGGAAACATCAAGGTATCCACCTGGGTTGTTACGTAGGTCTATTATGTAACCTTTTGGACTTTGTTTTTTGAGTGTGTTGATTGTTTCTATGAATTCGTTGTAGCTATTCTCTTTAAAGCTGTTGAGTTCAATGTAGGCTATGGCTTTTGATCCGCTATAGAGAATATTGCTTTCTACGCTGGTTATTTTTACGGAATCTCTAGTAACGCTTATGTCTAGGGTGTTGTTTTCTCTCTCAATAGTGAGGATAACACTAGTGTTGATTTCTCCTTTGATTTTGTTGGCTATGTCTTCGATGGCTAGACCTTTTGTTTCAACTCCATTAACTTTTGTGATGATGTCATTGGCTTTGAGGCCAGCTTTTTCCGCAGGGGAGCCCTTGATTGGAGAAATTATGGTTAATTTTTCGTCCATTATTTCAATTACAATTCCTATCCCCTCATATTCTCCTGATAAGATGTTCAGGAAGCTTTCGGCGTCGACTGGTTCTTGAAAGAAGGTGTAGGGGTCTTTTAGTGAACTAATCATCCCCTTTATTGCTGAGTAAATTAATTGTTCTTGGTTTATGTCTTCCTTGTAAAAGTATTCTTTATTTATGGTGTCATATACGTCTTCCAAGATAGGGTATTTACTATTTTCTTCAATGGGGCTGTCTCTGCCTGGTTCTGCTGTATAAGTTATGTGTTCACTTAATATATAGAGCATTTCTACAAATTCTCCTTTAGTGATCCGTTTTATTGCTTGAAATTTGTTATCCTTGGTGAAGCCTAATTCATAGGCGCGGTAGGCTATTGGGGCAAGGTGGTTTGATGGGTTGATGTCGTTAAGGGGAAAGTCGCTTTGAGGGTAGAAATAGTTTATACCAAGACCGAGAGTTTCAATTAAGGTTTTGATAGTGCTGTACCTAGACATTTCTTTATTTGGATTGAAAGAAGTGAGGGGTTTATCAGGTTTAATTATTTGAAGATCGATTGCTGTTTGAAGGTATTTTTCAATAGGTGAGCCTTTTTTTATATCTTGATAGGGTAAGTTTATCTCTGTGTCTGTTTCTACTTGAGTGTATTCAATCAGAATTTGGTAAAACTCGCTTTTATTGAGGATTTTATTTGGTTCGAAGTTGGTAGTGATTGGTAATTTATCATTTTCGTATAGACTGATTATTGCTTCGTATTGTGGGTGATTTACTGGTACATCTTCATAAAAGGCCTGCGCGTAGATGCTATTGATGAGGAAAATGCTAAAGACTAGGGTAATTTTTTTTATCATAAATTTGGGTGATTTTTGTAATCGTAGAGGAAAGTTTGCCCAGGAGCTATTGACACAGGGCTGCTAATGTTGTATTATTTCATTGCTATATAAATAACCAAAACAAAAATGTCACAAAAAACTTTTTCTCCAACACATCCTTTTGTAGTTTTCTGGCTTGGTGTGTTATCTGGGGTAGTATTACTAGCTCTACTTTCTCATTTTTCTTCTAGGGCTATGACTTCAGAAGATTATAATACTTCATTGTTTAGGTATTTTACACCTATTACTACAGATACTAGATATATAGAAGATACTAAACTTTTGGATACATCAAGGACATCAATCGGAGATCCTACTTACATCGGAGATCCTACTTACATCGGAGATCCTACTTACATCGGAGATCCTACTTACTAAGAAGTGGATAAGGTTTTAAATAGATAATACGACAGTCGGCTACTTTAAAAGGTAGTCGACTGTTTTTTTTGACTCCTGCGGTTGTTTTTCAGGTTAAAAAATGGTATAATCTACGGATTAATTGAATTAACTTTTACTGTGGATACTCAAGAAGTTCTAGCTAGTGAGATGCAAGGAAAGGCGGATAAAAGCCTAGTGGCTTCTCATTACATAAAATCAATTGTTTTTTCAGTTTTGGCTTTTGTGATTGCAGGTGGAACCTTTTTTTACGAAAGTTCTTTTGCTTCTGATGAGGTTACTTCAGATGAAGCTTCAATTGAAATTGTTGATGAAGGAGAGACATTTGTGGGTGATATTGGATTTGTTCGTGTTCCTAGTCCAAAGATTTACAATATTGATACTGCAATTGAGCTTGTTTCATCTGATGGCTTGTATAATGTTTTTGAAGTGTCGCACGCTCATTTTTGGGCAAACTTTTCAGCGAGTCCTACTAGGAACAACTTTAAGGTTAATGATTTAGTGTTAATTCCTAATAGAGCTGTTTTTGAGCTCTTCTTTGATGGGGAGAAGTTTAGCTTGAAGGTTTATGATGGTGATGTTTACTTGGGTATATTACCTGATGGTGTTGCTGTTAATTCTTATGTTGATGAATACAGTAATCTTTTTGCAAATCGTTTATTGGTGCCTAGGGATACTCAGGTAACTTTTTCTGTTAATAAGTTAGATGGTGATTTGGATGCCCTGCTTTATTCAAAGCTGGTAAAAGAGTTAAAGCTTTCCGCAATTCCTAGCGTTGAAAAGGATTCTCAGTTTGTCTTAGATAATATTTTGAAAGATGAAGAGTTCTTGCTTGATATAAAACAGCAAATAGATGCAGATATTTTAAGAAGTGGTGTTTATGAGAAAGGGGGGCTTGTTAAGGATTTCATATTTTGGGCTGATTCTAATCTAACTTTTGTCGCAGAGAAAAAGTGGCGAATCTTGGTTGATCATGTTTTTGTACATTTAGATAATGCTTTGTATTATTTAACTACAGATAATAATGATGATGCTGTTGTGAGTTTAGGCTTTTTTGATCAAGAATTAGCTAAATTACCAAAGCAATTAAAAGAAGAAGCTTATTTTATCGATAAGTATGAGGAATATAGGGATAAACTACTTGTTTACTCTCCCGATGAAGCTAAGTACTTGGTCTTTGATCATCTTTTGAGTAAAGAGTTTGAGGGCGCTATTGATAAGTATTCTATTGTAAGTAGTTATTGGCGCGATGTTTATAAGGCCTTGGATGTAAGTAAATTTGATGCAGAAAAAGCTCTTGATAAATATTATACTTTTTTCGATAAGACTTTGGGGAACATTAAGGAAAAGGAGAACTATATCCATTATTTATCTTATAATGATCAACTTTTCGATAATCTATTCTTGAGATACTCCGAGTTTTATAATCATGCTTATTTTTTGATTAAGGGTGCTATTGAGGAGAACTTATTGGCTCAGTACTCCGATGAAGAAGCTTTGCGAGAGTTGAAGCAATTTCTAATTGATAGAAAAATTGATTTCTTAAAACGTCTAAAGAAATACTTTTTCAGTGGAGAAATTAATACTGCGGATGCAAAGGAAATTTTTGAGCTTTTATTAAATGAAATTGATGATCTAATGCCGGCAGGAAGTTCATCTGTTGCTATTATTGATCTATTTAAAACGCAGTTAAAAGATATTGAGGATTTTTATGGCTTTATTAGAAGTACTGAATATCATAGTAAGGCTTATGGCAGTAATAATGAAGAAAGGTATAAGACTTACTTAGATGAGAGAGAGAACATTTGGAGTTTTGTAGATATTCAGGAAGATGTTTTAGGTGAGGTGGTGGCAAATAAGCAAGATGTTTCTGATGTTGCACAGGAAATTGAAAATACTTTAAGGCAGACTGTTGAATTAAGTGAACTTGTTGTTGGTGAAATTGATTCGGTTGATAAGCGTTATGTTTCTGTGAGTGGAGTGGTTGGTGGTTATCCATTTGATGCTATTTATGATAGAGATATTGATTCGTTAAAAGATATCTTCGTTTATGGTGAGGAAATTGCAAGTAGGCCTGTAAAGATGGGAAGTTTGTTGGATGTTTTGTTTGGTAAGTTTTCACAACTTGCTGAAGAAAGCGGTGAGGAAGATTTAGGTATTGAAACGTATGCTCAAAGAGCAGCTAGGATTTATATTTCATCTTTAGTTAAAGAGTTTGGCTTTGAGGTTAAAATTGAGGATATATCCTTAGTGAATGAGTTGAATGCTGTCTATAATATTAGCGAAATTACATTAAAGGGACATAAAGATAAGATGGTGAGTTTTGATATTCTGATGGCGAACAATGAGCTCGTAACAAATATATTGGTGAATATCGAGGGGCGAATTACTTTATTGGAAGGTAAGTTTAGTTTGGAAGAGTTTGCAGGAATGGTCGAGGCTGGCAATTTGGAAGATGACGCGGGTGATGATCTGTTAGAGGAAGATATTTTGACAGCGGAATAATCTTTTAAATTTTGGCTGACATTCACGAAAACCTATGCTAGAGTAAGGCCCGAGTTTTTTTATATGTAAATAAGATTTTTTTATATGTCTGATAGTGTAATTCAAGAATATTCAGCTGATCAAATAACAGTCCTTGAGGGCTTGAAGGCAGTTCGTAAAAGGCCAGGTATGTACATTGGTTCAACTGATGTGAGAGGTTTGCATCATTTGGTTTGGGAGATTGTGGATAATGCTATTGATGAGGCTATGGCTGGTCATTGTACTCATATTTCTGTAACTATCCATAATGACGGTAGTTTATCTGTTTTAGATAATGGTCGTGGTATTCCAGTTGATAAGCATAAGAAGACAGGGAAATCTGCATTGGAAACGGTAATGACTGTTTTACATGCAGGTGGAAAATTTGGAGATGGGGGATATAAAGTTTCTGGTGGTCTTCATGGTGTGGGTATATCTGTTGTAAATGCTTTGTCTAAGAAAACTACTGCTCAGGTTTATAGGAATGGAAAAACGTATGAGCAATCTTATGAGCGTGGAGATCCTACTGGTGATTTAAAAATCTTAGGAGATTCTGATTTGAGAGGAACAAAAATTACATTTTGGCCCGATGAGGAAATTTTTGATTCAGTTCTTTTTGATTACGTAACTATAGTTAGTCGTTTACGTCAGCAATCTTATTTAACAAAGGGTGTTACTATTTCTGTTTCCGATGAGCGAGAGGATGATTTAAGATATCGATTTTATTTTGAAGGTGGAGTTAGATCTTATGTTCAACATCTGAATAAGGGTAAGGAGGTTATTGGTCCAACTGTTTATCTGGAAAAGGATGTTGATGAGGGGATGGTGGAAATTGCCTTACAGTATAGTAACTCTTTTCAAGAAACTATTTATACCTTTGCTAATAATATTCATACTATTGATGGGGGAGCGCATTTGACTGGTTTTAAGGCAGCCTTAACTAGAACGATTAATACATATGCGAGGAAGCTGGATATTTTGAAAGAAAAGGATGGCAACTTGACTGCAGAAGATGTGCGTGAAGGGTTGACGGCAGTTATTTCTGTTAAATTGGCAGATCCGCAGTTTGAAGGGCAAACTAAGGGGAAGCTTGGTAATGCAGAGATGAGGACGGCTGTTGAATCTGTTTTTGCTGAGGCCTTTACAGAGTTTTTAGAAGAAAATCCTAATGAAGGTAAGTTGATTATTGGTAAGTGTCATTTGGCTGCAAGGGCGCGTATGGCAGCTAGAGCGGCAAGGGATACTGTTATTAGAAAAGGTGCGTTAGAAGGGATGACTTTGCCTGGTAAGTTGGCAGATTGTTCGAGTAAGGATCCTAGTGAATCTGAATTGTTTATTGTCGAGGGAGATTCTGCGGGAGGTTCTGCTAAGCAAGGACGAAATCGTCATATTCAGGCTATTTTGCCACTTCGAGGTAAAATTTTGAATGTAGAGCAAGCTAGGTTAGATAGAATACTTGCTAATAATGAGGTGAAGAATTTAATTATTGCTTTGGGTGTTGGTATTGGTGAGACTTTCGATATTTCTAGGTTGAGATATCATAAAGTTGTTATTATGACCGATGCCGATGTTGATGGTGCCCATATTAGAACTTTGATTTTGACTTTATTTTATCGTCATTTTAAACAGCTGATTGAGGATGGTTATATATATATTGCTCAACCTCCTCTTTATAAAATTGCAAAAGGAAAGAAAATTCAATATGCCTATAATGAGGAAGCGAAGGAGGAAATTATAACTGCATTAGGTGAAGATGCTAAATATTCTGTTCAACGTTATAAAGGTTTGGGAGAAATGAATCCTGATCAATTGTGGAATACTACTATGGATCCTGATAAGCGTATGCTTTTGAGGGTTTCTATTGATGATGCAGAGAAGGCTGATCAAGTTTTCAATACTTTGATGGGAGCCGAGGTTATGCCAAGAAAGAAATTTATTCAGGCGTATGCCAAAAAGGTTCAAAATTTGGATATTTAACCTTCCTATATGAGAAAGTTACTGGTTTTTACCCTGCCAATGTTTTTGCTTGTGGCTTGTTCAAATAATAGTGCTAAAGATTCTGTCACTTTAAGAGATGGTGATCTTGATATAGAGGGGACTGTTCTTGAGCAATCTGATTCTGTAGGGGAGGCTGAAGATGCTGATGATGTGAAGGAGTCTATTGTTTCTGCAACTATGGTTGCTAATGATGAATTAAGTTTTTTTGCTAGTTCTGTGCTTGAAGATAAAACAGGTATTGGTTTTAACTATGAGTCTGAAATGATAAATGATAGAGATTTTTCTACATCTTGGTGTGTTGCTGCAGGTGATAAGGAAAGGATGATTAGTATTAATTTCCCTGAATCTTTTGAGATTCATAAAATTGGTGTCGTGCCTGGTTTTGCTAGGGATGAAACAATTTTTTTCCAAAATAATCGTGTAAAGGATTTGAAAGTTTTGTTTGGTGAGGGAAAGGAAGCAAAAGAGAAAGTATTTACTCTTAAGGATGAATATGGAATGCAATTTATTGATTTAGAAGGTGTGAGGGCCAATAGTCTTCAATTTGTGATTGAAGATTCTTATGTAGGCTCAAAGTATTCTGATATTTGTATTTCAGAAATCGATTTCAATAGTGATTATGTAGTAAATAGTGATATTTCTGCTGCGCAGAATTATTATGAAGAATATAAAAAGGATTTTGCTTTAGAACCTTATGATATTGTTGGGGCTATAAAGCTTTCTGATAGTGGGCCTGATGGTTGTAGCGAATTTAGTCTCTTGATGGGGGAGCGTGAGGGCTATGGTTTTTATGATAAGGATTTGGGCTATAGTTTTTTTGGACTTCCAGTTTATGTAACTGCATTTATTAATGAATATGGGACTGTAGGAGATACTATGGATGTGAAGTGGTATAGAGAGGTTTATGATTTTGATAAGTCTTCTGGTAATGATGGAGTCTGGGAGCTAGTTGATTATGATAATGATCTAGAGGTACTAAAATCTTGTAAGGGGAATTTGTATTTACATGTTCAAAGTAATGATGGTGTTACTGGTCCGAGCTTAGGTGGTTACAGAGTGGACTTTTATCATGATGATAAGTTTGTTGGGAGAGAGTATTTTGCTGTAACTCAATAGTTTACTTGCATTTAAATAAATTATCCTTATACTAGGGCGGCTTTAAAAAAATAATGTCACTTAAGGGAGTTAAAAACATATGAAAGTAGTTGTATTTAAAAACCAGAAGGAATCAAACGAAAGGTTAATCTCTCGTTTTAATAAAAAAGTTCAAGGAAGCAGAAAAATCCTAAAGGTTCGTACTGACAGGTATCATTCAAAAGACGATACAAAGAGATATGAAAGAGCTTCAGCGATTATGAGGGAGCATTATCGTTCTCTAAGAGAGAAGAATCGTTTCTACTAAATTAAAAGTTAATGACGATTGGACAAGCCTTGCGGGAAGGGGCCTCTTTACTAAGTGCTAGGGAAATGAGTGGGTTGGAAGTAGAGATGCTTCTGGCCTTTGTTCTTGGTTGTAGTAGGGAAAGTCTGTTTGTTGATAGTGCTGAGGTTTTAGAAGAGGTGGAGGAGAAGTTATACTTTTCTTATTTAAAGAGGGTTCTTACCGGAGAACCTCTAGCGTATATACTTAAGGGGAAGGAGTTTTTTGGTTTTGATTTTTTTGTTGATGAGAGGGTGTTGATACCCCGGCCTGAAACTGAGCTGATTGTTGAGAGTGCTTTAGAGTTTTTGAGAGAAAGGGCTGTGGATGAGGGCCCAGTGCGTATTTTGGACTTAGGTGCGGGAAGTGGTTGTATTGGCTTATCTATTACTAAAGCTTTAGAGCAGGAGGCTCTGAATATTGTGGATGAAGTGTTTTTGGTGGATTTAAGTGAAGATGCTTTGGCTGTTGCCAGGCTTAATGCTGATCAGTTGGGCTTGGGTCATTGCGTTCGAGTTGTGCAAAGTGATTTGTTGGATTTTGCTGAGACTGGGGAGCGCTTTGATCTTATTGTGGCTAATCTTCCGTATATTGCTAAGGATTCTGGTGATGGTTCTTATGTAGCGGAGGATGTGGCTAAATTTGAGCCTGAAATGGCCTTGTTTGGTGGAGCAAATGGCTTGGAGCTGTACAATAAAATGTTTCAAACTCTCATTGATAAAGGCTTGGAGTTTAACTTTCTTTTGGGTGAATTTGGCTTTGGGCAGACAAAAATGATGGGGGATGTGTTGGATACATATTTTGATCGTAACTGGGTGATTAAAAAAGATCTAGCTGGTATTGATAGAATGTTCATTGTGAGTAATAATTAAATTCATGTTAGATAGTCTGGAAAAATTGGAAAAGGAATATTTAGATTTACAACTTAGACTTGCTGATCCAGCGATTATTGCTGATCAAAGTGAATACAAGAAACTTTCTAGAAGATACAAAACTCTTGAGCATGCAGCGCAATTGGCTGATGATTATCGTTCTGCTGTGGAGGCAAATACTGAAGCAAAAGAAATTTTAGCTGAGGGTGCTGATGCGGATATGAAAGAGTTGGCGTCAACTCAGCTTGAGGAATCTGCGCAGATGATTGCAGAGTTAGATGCTAAGGCTCGATTGGAGCTTATTCCTAAGGATTTAAATGATACGAAGGATTGTATTGTAGAGATACGGGCTGGTGCCGGTGGAGATGAAGCTGGGCTGTTTGCTGCAGAGTTATCTAGAGCTTATTTTAGATTTGCTGAAAATAACAACTTTGTGGTGGAATTGATGAATAAAAATGAAGGGACTCCTGGTTGTATTAAAGAGATGGTCTTTGCGCTGCGCGGGGATGGTGCCTTTGGGCAGATGAAGTACGAAAGTGGTGTTCATCGGGTACAAAGGGTTCCTAGTACTGAGAGCCAAGGACGAGTGCATACTTCAACATGCTCTGTTGCAGTTTTACCGGAAGCTGAGGATGTAGATATTGAGATTAGTGATAATGATATTACGGTAGATGTTTTTAGGTCCAGTGGTCCGGGTGGTCAGTCAGTTAATACTACTGATTCTGCAGTGCGAATTTCTCATAAACCATCGGGGTTGATTGTTATTTGTCAGGATGAAAAATCTCAGCTTAAAAATAAAGTTAAGGCGATGAAAGTACTGCGAACACGTTTGTATGATTTGGAAGAAGAGAGGCTTAGAAAAGAGAGGGGAGAAGAGAGGTTGAGCCAGATTGGAAGTGGAGATAGAAGTGAGAAAATTAGAACTTATAACTTTCCTCAGGATCGTGTGACAGATCATCGTATTCATACTAACTGGAGTAATCTTCCAGGAATTATGGATGGAGGGATGAGTGATATTGTTGAAAAGTTAAAAGAGGCTGATCAACAGAAAATGTTAGAAAAGTTGGGGGAGACTATTTAGGGATATTTATTTAAGATACTTGCTAAAGTTATCTACTATAGATACTTAGGGCTTTTCAATAAAGTGGCAGCCCAAGGATTGTTTGCGTTTTTCTGCAGCCTTAAGAATTGCTAAGCTTGTTTGGGCCATATTTAAAGCTTCTGCTATTTCTTGATTTGTTTGTTTGGATCTGGATAGTATTTTGATGATTTTGCTTATTGTAGGAATGGCGATTTTCTTTATGTTGCTAGGGTTTCTAACTATTCCGGCATGTTGCCACATAGTTCTTTGTATTTCTCCTTTTAGCTTCTTTGCTGTTTTTGTTTCTACTGATGAAAGGGGGCTTAGTTGGAAAGGTGTTTTGTTTCTTTTAATGTTTTGAGGGCTTGCTGCGGATAGCTCTTTTAATATTTGATTACTGAATACTAACGCTTCTAGTAATGAGTTTGAGGCGAGCCTGTTTGCACCGTGAACACCAGTACAAGCGACTTCTCCAAAGGCAAAGAGGTTTTTTATTTTTGTGCGTCCTTTTAGATCGGTTTCAATACCACCGCATTCATAGTGGGCGGCAGGAATTAGGGGGATTAGGTCTTTTTCCATTTTTATATTGTGGCCTTCTAGGCGTAGATATATTTGAGGAAAGCGTTTTTTTAGAAAACTGGCTTTTTTGTGACGGATGTCTAGGTATATTTTGCCTGTTTTTAAGTGCTTGTATATTTCTCTGGCAACGATATCTCTTGGTGCAAGGTCTTCTAATGGGTGGATGCCCTTCATTATTCTTTCTCCTTGTTCGTTGATAATTACTGCGCCTTCTCCTCGTACAGTTTCGGAAATCAGAAAACGAGGAAATGATTTTTTTTCTAGGGCTGTGGGGTGGAATTGGATAAATTCTAGGTCTTTAGTTTTTAGTCCTGCGCGAATTCCCATAGCAATGCCATCGGCAGTGGCTATTTTTGCGTTTGTTGTTGTTGTATATAGTTGTCCTAGTCCTCCGGTAGCTAAAATTGTTTGTTTGGCATAGATTTCTAGGATTTTTCTTTTATGGATTACTTCAGCCCCATTGCAGGCTTTTTTTTCAATTATTAGGTCGAGAGCGAAGCTATCTTCAAAGATTGTGATGTTTGGGTGTTCCCTTACTCTTTTAACTAAGGTTTCTTCTATCTCTTTTCCAGTGTAGTCACCGATGTAAGCGATTCGGCTTGTTTGATGACCACCTTCTTTGGTTAATTTTAGTTTTCCTTTTTCTTTTGCGAATTTAACGCCTAGGTCTACTAGGTGATAGATTGCCTCTGGTGCCATTTTTACCATGAATCTAACGGCTTTTTTGTTGTTATGCATGCATCCAGCCTTCATGGTGTCTGCAATGTGTGCTTCAAAATCGTCTGTTTTATCTAGTACTGCCGCAATTCCTCCTTGGGCAAAGTTTGTGTTGGAATCTATGATTTTCTTTTTAGTAACAATTAAGACACTGCCTTTTTTGGCAGCATTTAGCGCAAAATTTAGGCCTGAAATTCCGGAGCCAATCACTAAGAAATCTGTTTTCACTTTGGTGTTATTTTATTGATAATTTCCTCAGCGTCCTTTTTTAAATTTTTATTTCTTTTAATTATTATATCTGCTGCTTTTTCATATTGCGGATGTCTTTCTTTAAATGTACTTTTCATTTCTTTATTTTTACTTAGTCCTTCTAGGAGCGCTGGTCTGTTTGGGTCAGCGTTTATATATTTGAGACAATCTTCAGGGTCTCGATAAAGGTAGATTATTGTACCGCAATTTTTGAGTTTCTGGAGATTGTTTTTATTCATAATTGTTCCACCACCGGTAGCGATGATTGTGTTTTTTAGTTTGCTGGTTTCTGCTGTGATTTCTTGTTCTAGTTCTCGAAAATATTCCCATCCACCTTCTTCTACTATTTGCTTAATGCTTTTGCCCTGTTTTTTTTCAATTTCTTGGTCTAGATCGATCAGTGGTAGTTTAAGTTTTTTCTTTAATAATTGTCCTATTTGTGTTTTGCCGCTGCCTCTTAGGCCGATTAGAATAATGTTTGATTTTTCTTGTGCTGAATTTTGAAGTTTCTCAAGATCTTGCCAGAATTCTGGGTAACTTTTTGAAACACATTCCTTGTCTTGAATTTCTAGGCAAGGGAATCTGTCGTTTAAGATAGCAAAACACATGGCAATTCGATGGTCGTCATATGTTTTTATACTGATGGGTTTTGTTGAATTGCTTTCTAGCTTTTGAATTTGCTCATTTGTTAATGGGAAAATTTTAATTGAATCTTCGCTGGTGATTACTTTTGCCCCAAGTTTTTTTAGTTCTGTTTCTAGGGCGGTGATTCTATCTGTTTCTTTGATGCGAAGATTGGCTATGTTTATTATTTTACAGGGTCCATCTGCAAATAAAGAGAGTATTGCAAATGTCATAACTAAGTCTGGGGTGCTATTCATGTCGACAGTATTGAGCGACTTTAAGGCTTTTGGTCCTTGAACAATGCTGTGTTCCTCTCTTTGGATTATTTGGCAGCCCATTTCTTTAAGATAATCCAAAAATTTTATGTCTCCTTGGATTGAGTTTGTTGAAAGGGTTTGAAGTGCTACTTGTTTTTGGGAATTTAGTGCAGAGTAGGCGCCTAGATATGAAGCTGATGATGCATCGCTTTCTATTGTGTATTTTTCTGGAGGAGTGGGGGACTGACGCCCACTTATTTTGAAGGTTTTGTATTGTTCGTTTTCTACTTTAAGGCCAAAACTTGCCATTATCTTAAGAGTGATGTCGACGTATGGTTTTGAGTATAATTCTTCGATGATTTCAATTTCTGTGTTTTTTTTAAGAAAAGGCGAGATCATTAAAATTGCAGATAGATACTGACTACTAATATTGCCTTTGAGTTTTATCTGGCCTCCTTGGGGAACTTGAGGGGATATTTTTATTGGAGGGCAGCCGCTGGGGCAGTCTATTTTTGCTCCGAGAGCGACTAATGCATTAATCAGTTCTTGGATTGGACGCTGTTGCATTCTTTCATTGCCTGTGATGCTTGTTTGGAAGGGAAGCAGTGTACAGAGTGCTGTTAAGAAACGAGTGGCTGTGCCGGCATTCCCTGTGTAGAGCTTGAGGGGTGTTGTGCTGTTTTCATGGTTATGTTGGTCTTGGCTTTGTTGGTCTTGGCGCTGTTGGTCTTGGCTCTGTTGGTCTTGGCGCTGTTGTACTTGGCTCTGTTGGCCAAGGAGCCTTTTTTGTCCTAGTACGACTAGGGCTTTGACAAGGTATTCGCAATCATCGCATTTAGGGATGTTGATTATTTCTGTTTTATTTCCGCACAAAAAATTAAGGATTAAAGCTCGGTTGGCGATGCTTTTTGATCCGGGAACTGTGATTTCACAGGGTGGAGCTAGAAGCATTTTACTTTCTGGATTATTGCTTTGCCTATTGTAGAAGCAAAAACAAAGTTGATGTGATCACCATCGCGTTTCTTATCAGATGTTAAGTCTTGATTTTGTGGTTTTTTAATGCAGGTTGTAGGGAGTCCGGCCTTTTTGAAAAGTTTCTTTATTGTTTCTGCATCTTCTATGCTGAGAAGTCCCTGTTTTACGGCCATTTTATTGGCAAGGATCATGCCAATTGAAATTGCATAACCATGCAGTAAGGTGTATTTAGAGAGTTTTTCTAGTGCATGACCATAGGTGTGGCCGTAGTTTAAAAGTAGTCGCTTGCCGTTTTGTTCAGTTTCGTCTTGTTCCACAATTGATTGTTTGATTTCTACTGATCGTTGAATGATATGCGAAGTAACTTCTTCTTCCACTGCGAGAATTTTTTCTAGATTCTTGTCGATAAAGTTGAAAAGTTTTTTGTCGATGATGATGCCGTATTTGATTATTTCAGCTAGACCACTGCGAATTTGTTTGATTGGTAGGCTTTGGAGATATTTGATATCCATGAAAACTGCCTTGGGTTGATGGATTAGGCCTATTAGGTTTTTTCCAGTTTTTAAGTCAACACCTGTTTTTCCACCGATTGCTGAATCTACCATTGCTAGGAGTGTAGTTGGTATTTGAATGTAAGGAATACCTCTAAATAATGCTCCAGCAAGGAAGCCGGCGGCGTCGCCAACGACGCCGCCTCCTAGAGCAATAATACAATCCTTTCTTGTAAAATGGGCTTTGACCATTTTGTCAGCCAATTCTTCGATTGTTTTTAAATCTTTAGATTTTTCTCCGGCTTTGAAGTGGAAGAGCTCACAATTAATTCCTTCACGTTTTAGCTTGCTAACTAAGGCTGTTCCAAAGAGCGACTTGGTCTTGTCGTCGCAAATTACAGCATATTTGTTGCCAAGTTTTTCTTTCTTTAGGAACTTTGCTAAATCGTCTGTGCAACCTTTTGAGATAAAAACTGAGTATGAATTATCTACTTTCTTTTTGAGATTGAATCTAATTTTTGTCATGATTTGTTAGATTATGTTTATTTCTTAGCTTCTTGTGGGGCTTTTCTTAGGTTCTTTTGTTTACTGCAGCAATTATTGGTTTGAGTTGTTGCCATAAGATGTCGAATTCATCCGGGGTAAGTTGTTGTTGGGCATCTGATTTTGCTGTTTCTGGGGTTGGATGTACTTCAATAATAACACCATCTGCTCCACAGGCAATTGCAGCTTTAGTCATGGCCTCTATTAGCGATTTTTTTCCAGTTCCGTGTGTTGGGTCCACTATTATTGGTAAATGACTTAGCTCTTTTACAAGTGGTACTGCGTCTAGGGCTAAGGTGTTTCTTGTGGCATTTTCGAATGTGCGAATTCCTCTTTCGCAAAGGATAACATTTGGATTGCCATGGGCGAGGATATATTCAGCGGCAAGAAGTAGTTCTTCAATCGTGGCGGACATTCCTCTTTTAAGTAGTACTGGTTTTTTTGTGGCTCCAACCTCTTTTAACAATTGGAAATTTTGCATGTTTCTGGCTCCAATTTGCAGCATATCGCTTTTTTGACAGATCAATTCAAGATCCCTAACGTCTAAAACTTCTGTAATTGTTGCTAAACCATGTTTGTCAGCTGATTTTCTAAGGATGTCTAATCCTGCTGCACCCATTCCTTGAAAGGAGTATGGTCCAGTTCTTGGTTTGAAGGCTCCGCCTCTCATAATTTTTATGCCAGTTTTGGCCAGTCTTTCTGCCACTACATCCATTTGTTCTTCTGATTCAATTGAGCAAGGGCCGGCAATCATGGCAAGTTGGTCGCTGCCAATACGAACTCCATTAACTTCTACAATAGTGGGCTCTGGTTTTGTGCGTTTGCTTACTAGTTTATATGGTTCTACGACTCGCATTACTTTTTCTACCCCGGCCATTGCTTCTAAGTGGCTAATGCTTAACTGTCTTTCATCACCAATAACTGCTATTACTGTGCGTTCTACTCCGAAAAGCGGAACAGGTGTAAGTTTATTTTTTTCTAGTTCTTCGATGATTTTTGTGGCTTGTTCTTTTTGGGCGCCTTTCCTCATTACTATGATCATGGTTTTTTAGTTTAGTTTAAATAAAGAAGCCTCTATGCAAGTATGAGGCTTTTGAGATTGTTCTAAAAGCGTCATACCTTAGCTAAAAAAGCTGAAATAAAAGCCCCAAGCATTGCTGCTGTTGATTTTTAATCCTTGAACTTTTGGGCTTTTTGATTTCATGGAAATTTAATTTGACCTTCAAATTCTATGTGTTCATAGTGGAGCTGTCAAATTAAACATTATTTTATGGGTATAGCACTTTTGGAAGGGGATGTGGATATAGAGGGTTCTTCTCAGGTTGATATATCAGTGGATGGGAATTCTCTTGAGAGATCAGGTGTTACTGATGCAACTATTTCAAGCTCTTTACTACCTATTGGTGCTGATTCAGCCGCAATTGAGGAGCACTATGTGGTTGATGTTTCTCAGGTCTTTGAGGGTGAAAGAGAGGTGCAAAAATCGGCTGAGGCGCAAGAATCTGGTTCTTTGGGGCAATATGCTTTTGCTGTGAATGCTATGGTTCAGAGAGCTAATTTATATTTAACAAGAGTTCTTTTATCTGAAGGGCTTAGCGTTGATGATATTGCGAGAGGTATTGAGGAAGGTATTTATAGGGTTCTTTCTCGTGAGGATGTATTAGATAAGCTGGATCGGGCTCAATGTGGGATAATGATTCAAGGTGGTGGTGATTGTGCTGGCATTGCTGATTGTACTGCTGCTTTGGCAGAGGGACTTAATGAAGAATTGAGTTTACTTGGGGTTAAGAATTCTGGAAAAGGTTTGGCTGCTGATCCTGAAGGTTTTAGGGATTCTCTAGTTGTGGTTGATCCTCTTTTGATTGAGGATTTGCGTGGACAAAGCTCTGCACCATTTGGTTCTAGTAGAGTTGATCCTCTTAAAACTGCTAGAGAGAATACTTTGGCAAATTTAGATGGACATAAGTTTTTTGCTGCTACTGGTGGTAATGATCATGGTGGATTGGCGGAAAGGATTGCTAAGGAATTTCCAGATATGATTTCTGTTTGGGGTCCGAAAACCATTGATGGAGATGTTTCTGCTGGTGACTTCTTAGTTCAATCTCTTGGTTTTGATAGTGCTTGGAAGGCTTTGCAGGATAGAGTATGGAATATTGCTCAAAGTGCAGCAACTCATGGTGAAGTAACTGTTGTGGAGGCTTTTGGTCGGGATAGTGGACGCTTGGCTTTTGAAGCTGCCAGGCATGAACCAAGCAACTTATCTTCATTAAATGGTGAGTCTGCAAGAAAGATTGTTGACTTTAAGGATATGGTGAGAATTCTGGTACCAGAAAGACCGGTTTCCTTTCAACAAATAATTGATGAGGTAAAGACAGTTAAGGATAAAAAAGGCTCTTGTACCTTGGTTGTAGCTGAGGGCTTTTTGCCTCCGGAACTTAAGTATGCGATGAAGGAGATAGCACATAATGATTATTTGAGGGAAAGATGGCTTGCAGGTACACTTTCTTTGTCGTCTATGCCAACTTTGGTTTTGGGTCTTGGTGATGATGAAGCTTTTGCTGTTTTGGCGAAACTCCTTTCTGATCAGGGATTAGCTATGAAATTTGCTAAAATGATTTGGGAAGGGAAGAGGGATGCCTATGGGAATGGAGTGAAGCTTTCTGGAATTAGGCATTTTATGGTTGAGGCTTTGAAAGTATTAGGTGCAATTTCAAAAGTTAATGAGGAGTTGGTGAATCGAGATCTTCGCGGTATTAATCCTTCTGAGTACGATAGTCTGATGGGGAAGAAAATGGGGGCAAAAATGGCGGAGCTTGTAAATGGTGGTGTTACTGGTGGGAAGGCTGTGGTTTTTCTTGAAGGAATGGACGTTATGGTAGATGATCCTGTAGTTCTTCCTCTTGATGAAATAGGTGATAAAAATAATCTAAATAGTGTGAAATATCCAGATTCTCTACTTAGAAGAAATGGTGTAGTTATTGCTTAATATTTAAAATGCTTTTTGATACTCACGCGCACTTAATGTTTGATCAGTTTGATGGGGATTTTGCTGAGGTTATTGCTCGGGCTAAGGCTCAGGGGGTTGGAAAGATTGTGAATGTGGCTTGTGGTATTGAGACTTCCGAAAAAGCCATGGAAATGGCTGCAGATAAACCAGACTTTTTTTCTGCGACCTTGGGGCTACATCCTTATGAGGCAGATCAATTTACAGAGGACTTAATGAAGGAGTGGCAGAAGCTTGTTGAAGATGATTGTGCAGCTGTGGAGCACGCTTCCGGTGTGCGAAAGATTGTGGCTATTGGAGAAACTGGTTTGGATTATTTAAAATCTCCTGTACCACGAGATGCACAAAGACTTTCCTTTGATGGGCATTTAAGGTTGGCAGCTGCGCTTGCTTTGCCGGTGATTGTTCATAATAGGGATGCGGATGAGGATTGTTTTGAAATATTGCAGCGCTATCCTGAGGTGAAGGCGGTTTTTCATTGTTTTAGTGCAGATATTGCTTTTGCCAAGCGGGTATGGGAAAAGGGTTATTTTACTTCTTTTACAGCTAATATTACTTATCCTAGTGCTGGTGATTTACGAGAAGTTGTTAAGGCTGCCCCTTTAAATCAAATTATGATTGAGACTGATTCTCCATATCTGGCTCCCCAGGGATTAAGGGGAATGCGAAATGAACCTGCTAATGTGAGAGAAGTCTTTGAACAGATCTGTGAAACGCGAGAGGAAAGGAGTGAGGAACTGGAAAATGCTCTTTGGGCAAATAGCCTGCAGTTTTTCAAGATCGAGGTTTAGTTTTTGAAGTGCTGGCTTTGAGATTGATTGAGCTTAGCTTTTGTCGATCGCCCTTAGAGCTTGTCTTATTTCTTTGAACTCAAGTGGGGTAATGCTTTTAGTTAGTCCCATTTTTTTTGCTTCATTTATTCTTCTTTCTGCCATTTTTACCTTTCTTATTTCTCCTGTTAAACCTACTTCACCGAATATTATTGAGTCGTGTGCTAGGGGCTTTTTTAGAAAGGATGAGGCAATGGCACATAGCACTGCAAGGTCTGCCGCGGGGTCATTTAGCTTGATGCCGCCAATTACATTAATGAAAACATCTTGGTTTTGGAGGTTGATCCTGCCGTATTTTTCTAGTACGGCTATAAGTATTTGTAGTCTATTGATGTCAAATCCGTTAGCGGTGCGTTTGGGGTAGCCAAAGGGACTGGTGGAAACTAGGGCCTGTACTTCAATTAAAAGCGTTCGATTGCCCTCGTTTACTGCTGTGGTGGCTGCGCCAATAGCATTTTCTCTACGATCTTGTAATAATTGTTCTGAAGGGTTTTTTATTTCTTTCAGCCCCTCTTCATCCATATCAAATAGCCCAACTTCATTACAAGATCCAAAGCGATTTTTGGCACTGCGAAGTATGCGGAAGTTCTGGAAACGATCACCTTCGAGGTGAATTACTGTGTCTACTAAATGTTCTAAAACTCTTGGGCCTGCTAGATTTCCTTGTTTAGTGACGTGCCCAATTAAAAGAATTGTGATGTTTTTTGTTTTAGCTAGTTCCATTAATCTTTCTGTGCAGTAGCGAACTTGGTTTATTGATCCTGCTGCTGATGGAAGATCTAGGCTGGAAATCACTTGAATTGAATCGATAATTGCTAGCGAGGCTTTTTCGGTTTGAATGGTTTCGAGAATGTTTTCTATGTGATGCTCATTTACCGCCATCAGCTTATCTTCTTTTATTTTCAGTCTATTTGAACGTTTGGCAATTTGGGTTACAGATTCTTCGCCTGAAATTATTATTACTTTTTCATTCTTGGCTATTTTTCCTGCTATTTGTAGTGTAAGAGTTGATTTGCCAATTCCTGGTTCGCCAGTTAAGAGAGTGATGCTCCCTTTGACAAAGCCTCCTCCTATAACTTGATCAAATTCTTCGATGCTTGTTTTTGTTCGTTCTTCAGTCTTAAAGCTCTCTGAAAGTTTTTGTGGAATGCTAATTGATAATTTTCTGGCGGTACTTGAAATTTTATCTGTTTTTCCAATATTGATTACCTCTTCGATTAGCGAGTTCCAGCTTTCGCAAAACTTGCATTTACCACTCCAATTGGTACTTTGCTCATTGCAACTTTGGCAGATGTATACTGTTTTTAGCTTCATGCTCGCAGTATAGGTGAGTGTACGCTCACCGTCAATACTTTTTATAAATCTCTTCGTATTTCTTGGCCATTATTTTTGCAGTAAATTCTTTTAAAACTCTTTTTTTACCTTCATTTGCTAGAATATGTCTAAGTTGTTCGGATTCAATCATTTTTATTAAGGCCTGGGTAATTGCATCTACGTTTTGTGATTTTACTAATATGCCGTTTTTTAGGTTTACTATTTCTGGAATGCCTCCTACTGCTGAAGCCACTATCGGCAGTTCGCAAATCATTGCTTCGAGATTTACAAAGCCAAAAGCTTCCCGTACTGATGGTAATAAAAATATGTCTGAGGCCTTAAGCAACCTTGGTATTTGTTTTTGTTTTCCAGTCAGTGTGACATTTTTTTCTAGTCCAAGTTTTTTTACTAAAGTTCGTAATTCCTTTTCCTGTTTGCCAGTTCCAATTATGACTAATTTGATGTTTGGGTACTTGTTTGTAATTGGTTTTATCCCTTGAATTGCATATTTTAGACCCTTTCTCTCATGTAGTTCGGCAACTGTGGTAATTATCAGAGTGTCTTGTTTGGCATGGAAAATTTTTTCTTTTATTTCTAGGCGTTGTTCTGGTGTGAAGCGCAGGATTTGTGATTGCCACCAATCTGTATCAATCCCATTGTGAATTACTGATATCTTTTGGGCATGCTCTGGATATAGTTTTTTAAGTACTTTGGAGTTTTCCTCAGAAACTGTGATTATTTTTTGCGTTTTTTTGAGAGTTCCTTTCTTGAAAAAGTTTTTAATTTTTGAGAGTTCAAAAGGGTCGTGCTCTGTTGTTATTAACGGGATTGTGCATAAACTTGCCGCAGCAGCGGCATATCTACAGCTAGCTGGATTCCAGATATTTGCGTGTAAAATATCTATCTCTTCGCTTTTGATTATCTTTCGTAGTTGTAGCAGGTGACGAGGGTCGTGTTTATGGGCGACTTTTAGGCGAAACACCTTTATCTCTTCATCTTCGAATTTTTTGCACCATTTATCTAGTGAACTATTATTACTACAGGTCAAAATTGGCGTGAATTCCTCTTTATCAAGAAATTTGGCCAATAAAAAAATTTGTAATTCTGCACCACCAATTTGAGGTGTATCTGTATAAAGTAGGATTTTCTTCATTGCTTGCTTTAGGGTGCGGGCATTATACTCCTTGCAAGCGAGCTAAAGAAATGCTAATTTCCTTCCGTTAAGTCCTTAAAATGTGGGTCAGTAGCTCAGTTGGTAGAGCAAACGGCTCTTAACCGTTAGGTCCAGGGTTCGAACCCCTGCTGACCCACCATGAATTCTGTGTTTCCATCCTGTTGGAGGGTACTTTTTCTGCATTCACAATATGACTCTGTATGAGAATGAGGAGAGATTGTTTTAGTATGTGCTTGAGTGTTTGAGCTTGTTTTGATATAAGTTGGTCTTTGTTTATAATGTTTTATTAATTTATGGTGGAATTTGAAGGTGAAAGAGATGGTTGTTTTGAAATGACTGAATTGCAGTCAGCACTGTCTACTGGCGATTTAAGCAGAAGTGCTTTGAAAGTTGCACATGTTTTTTCATTGATGGGGGTATCTCTTTACCAGGAAATGAATGAAGGTGTTGATAATTTGGATAGTGAAGATGATTATGTGATTTGTGATGGTGGTTGTGGATCTGGGGCAGCTGTTGAAGGGTTCTTACGTTATTTAATGAGATGTTTTCCCAATATTAAAGAGCGCATTAAAGCTTTTGGTTTGGACCATAAGCCACTACCTGAGCTGATTCCAGATAGTGATTTAGGTATATGTGCTGATGATCAATTGCCTACGTCTGGAGCTAATGTCTTACCTGAATCGCCAATGACTACTTTTGTTGAGTGTGATTTGATTAACATGCAATTAGAGGATGACAGTGTGAATTTGGGTTATAGCATTGCAACTTTAATTTATATCGAGGATGCCCTAAGAGTTTTAGAGGAGGCTTACAGGGTACTTAAACCTGGTGGAAAGTTTTATTTCGTGGTTCCTAAGGACTACATATCACTTTTTCCAAATCTGATTGATATTTTCAAGGTTACTCCTGGAGCTTGTGAGGTTTTTAGTTTTGTTGGTGATCATTTAAGGGGTGTTCTTACTTGTGTAAAGGACGTGAATGCTGGGTTTTCTGGATTTAACTATGAAGTGGCCTTTGTTTCTGCTCCTTTTGCCCATGGTAGAGGCGTAGATGATCCTCTTGCACATATTAAGATTGCAATATATAGGGCTCTTAGGCCTTTGGAGGCAGAGGTGCATTTGAGTCTTGGTCAGACCCGGCGTCGAGACAAGCCTCCCGAAGATAGGTTTGAGCAATTTTTGGAGAGGTTGGACAGGGAGGCGAACTTGGGGCAATTTCCCCTTAGGTATCGATCGCGTGATTGTGAGAGATTTAATCAGTTTGCTGTTGATCTTGATGCAGCTTTTGATGCACAGGATGTTGTTGCGCTAAGACGGGCGTTAGCTAGGCTTACAATAGCACTTATTACTCTTTAGTTTTAGCTTTGGCATTGTAAATTTTCTGTTCTCAAATATAATTATATGGAAGACATTTTGGGTTACATGGATGGGTTTGAATTTTTTGGTAATTCTGCAAAGGATTATCTTTTGGCAGTTTTGCTTTTTCTACTTATTTGGCTTGGCATCAGGCTTTTTAAGCGCATTGTTGTTTTTAATGTTAAAAAGCTTGTGAAAAAAACAACGACTAAGTTTGATGATAAATTGGTTGAAGTTTTAGATAATATTAATGCTCATTTTTATTTTGCTGTCTCTGTTTATTTTCCTTTGAGGCTTTTAGTGGAAAATCCTACTGCTGATCTAGCTATAAGAGGGGTGTTTTTGGTTATTGTTGTCTTAGAGGTAATAAAGGTCTTACAAAAAATTATTGAGATTGCTTTAACTTTGTCTTTGGAAACATCTTCTAAAAAGGCTGCGAACGAAACAACAGTTGCTGCTTTGTCTTTGGTGGTGAAGATGGTTTTATGGGTTACTGGGGTTTTACTTATTTTGTCTAATTTGGGTTTTAATATTAACTCTTTGGTTGCGAGTCTGGGGATTGGAGGTGTGGCTATTGCCTTGGCGATGCAAAGTATTTTGGCTGACATGTTTAGTTCATTTTCTATTTATTTTGATAAGCCTTTTGAGGTGGGGGATTTTATTATGATTGGAAAAGATGCTGGTAAGGTAACAAAAATTGGCTTAAAAACTACGCGTTTAACAACTTTGCAGGGAGAAGAGTTGGTTATATCTAATCAAGAATTAACTAGCGCAAGGGTGCAAAATTTTAAGAAGATGATTAGAAGAAGACCAGAATTTAACTTTGGAGTTACCTATGAAACTTCAGCCAAAAAATTGCGTAAAATTAGCGTAATTGTGGGAAATATTATTTCAAACTTTAAGACTTGCGAGTTTGATAGGTGTTCTTTTATTGGATTTGGAGACTTTAGCTTGAATTTCAAGGTAGTTTATTTTGTTGATTCTCCAGAAATAAAAGATTTTGAAAGTAATCAGCAGGAAATAAATATCCAAATTCTAGAGGCCTTCGAGAAAGAGGGGATAGAGATGGCATATCCTACGCAAAAGGTTTATGTGGAGAAGGGGTAAATATTAACAATTAGGGCTACACAGTGTGCATCCTATGCGTTTGCTGAGCCTTCAATCATTCCTTGGAGGGTTCTTTTACCTTGTTTGTTTAAGTGTAAGTTGTCTGCCGCTGCATAACCTTTGGCCCATTTATCGTCTGCTGTGGTAATTTTTGCTGCTATATCTATTATTTGCTCTGGATATTTTGTTTTTAGGGCTTTGTTGAAGGCTGAAATCGCATTTATTTTTGGTTGAAATGGTTGGCAGGTTACTATTTGTACCTTTATGCCCTGCACTTTAAAAAATTTAACCATTGCATCATATGCTTCTAGATTTTCTTTTACTGATTTTGCTATTTTTGCTGGGTTTTTGCTTTGAGTTAGGCCGTTTACTGCTAACCCTGCTATTATAACCCTTTTTGGTCTGAGCGCCGTTTGACTCCATACTTCTCTTTTAAAACGATCGAGAAAAACAGGTTTAAGTTTACCTCCTCTCATTCTGTGTCCGCTAGCTCCTGATATTCCATATAGTCCGGTTTTAGCGTCTCTAAAATGTTCCATTCCTCGTACTGTGCTACTTCCAAGTATCCAGGTTTCTTGTCCTGTTTTAATATCAATTATTTTACCTGGAGTCTTGGGTGGTGCAATATCTACTCCTTCATTAACTTGAGCCACCTCTATTGGGGCTGGTCTTTCTGACGTGCCGAAAAATTTGACTGTTTCTTTTGCTCTTGATTTCATTGCGCCTGCAATGTTTCCCGGTCTTTCAATATCTCTGGCAAAAATTGCAGCTATAGTAGCAACAGACGCACCTCTTTGGGCAGCAGCGCGTAATGAAGATCCACGACGTGAACTTATAACTTCTTTCAATATTTCTTTACAGTTTTCTCTTGGATTTTTCATTCTTTCTCTTAACTCAGCTGCAGCTTGGGGGTTTTTTGTACGAGCACGAACATTTATTTGGAAAAGTCCCCAACTGTCCTCTCTTACTCCTGTTGCACTTCTGCAACCAGATTGGATTGTGGCATTTAGCCCAGATTCTTTATAGGCATTTACTATTGCTCCTGCAATGATTGCTGGGTGTATTCCGGCTTCTTTAAACACTTCTTCAATTATTTCAGCATTTTTTCTTTGACTAGGTGCTAGACCTTTTTTTATCTGTTTAACAACTGATTTTTCCTCTGCCAATTTTACATATGGAAAGGAATCATCTGTTCCATCATCTATATCCTGATTGATACTTTGGTATTCTTCATGGTTTTTAAGATCTTTGTTTCGCACAGTTACTTCTTGGTCTATGGCTCTTATGTAGCTTTTTTCTTTCATTTTTTCATGTGAGACTATTTTGAATTTATCTCCGTCGAAGGTAGCTATATAGTGGCCTTCCTCATCTAAGAAGGCTTGTCTTCCTGACGCGGTTACTCCTCTGGTACCTTTAATTATTTCGCCATTTTTTTCTACAAGGAGTTCTTTAATGTCTGGATCAAGTAGAATGTCTCCAAGGCCGATTCCATGTAAGTGCGCACTTCCTCCAACACTACTATAATTAAGGCTGTTCCAACCATCTTTGGTCTCTGTTGTGTATGCGGCAATTCTACGTGCTGTTTCTTCTTTCAGGTTTTTTATTCTTTCTGGAGCTTTTTCTTCGCCATTTTTTGGTACTAGGAATCTATGATTAAATCGAACTTCTTTTACAGATGACGTTCCAAGTTTGCTTCTATCTTTTTCAATGTTTTCTTTTATTTTAGCGTCTAGAATCAGCCTTTCGTATTCTTCACCTACAGCTCTTTCTTTTGATTCATTAACTTCTGTTTCTGATTGGGCTGCTTGCGCGGTATTTGTTAAATCTCCGGCAATGTCTTCAGCTTGATCGGTGCTTTTTTTTGGGTTTGATTGTAGTGGTGTAGCTTCTTCTACTGCTAATTCATCAAGTTTGGCTTTTGTTCCTGTTTGAATCTTTTCTTGTTCCTCGGGTTTTTTAGGAGAAATGACAGTTTCTTCAACTTTTGTTTTAGTTGGTTCTGCCTTTTTTTTGTTTGTAGTGTCTGGTGGATCAGCCATATATATTCAAATTAATCTGTTAATTCTACCATATAATGGCATATTTATCAATGTGACTAGAGGTTGATTTTGTGGGCGAAACAGGGAAAAATGGTGGGGATCTTTCTTTGGGAAGATTTTGCTGGATTATCCTTGAAATGCCCAGGTGGTGGAATTGGTAGACACGCAGGACTTAAAATCCTGTTCTAGTAATAGAGTGCGGGTTCGATTCCCGCCCTGGGCACCAGTTGAAATTTTTATTTGTATTTGTGTGTAAATATTGTTTTAATATCTTCTATTCTTAATATTTCTAAATGGAAACCAAATTGATTGAGGATCTTGATGATGAGCAAAGGGCTGATATTGTTGAAGCATCTGCTGCCCGAATAGAGGCGCATGCTCCTCATTCACATTTTATGGTTGGAGCATTAATTAGAGCTAATGATGGTCAGGTTGTTACTGGATGGAATGTTGAAAATGTTGCTTATGGTTCTACAACTTGTGCTGAGGTAGGGGCTGTCTCCTCATTAAGGAGCGCAACTCGTGATTCAGGTTTAAAAAGAGTTGTCGTGATTGGTGGTGAAGTTGGGAAGGATGGTGTAATTACGTCGCCATGTGGTAATTGTAGACAAGTTTTAGCAGAAATTGCAGGAATAGGAGATAGTAACCCCGAAATTATAATGGGTGGAGTGAAGCTTGATGTTGTAAGAGTGAGTCAATTAAGCGAACTTTTGCCTGAATCTTTTGACTTTTAGTCAAACTTTTCAAAGTGAATGTTTTCTTCTGGTACTCCTTTCT
>FLOH01001276.1_pt1 | contig 40234 bp, 57 predicted proteins | sample 756751 | NCBI WGS metagenome assembly FLOH01 (sample SAMEA4026879, study PRJEB14308) | marine metagenome | biome: coastal water; material: water | depth 74 m
TACGCTTGCATAAGGAAGTCTCAATTTAGACCCTGTGAAAATAGAAGATGAAAATTTTTATGCAATAAAAAGAAAACAAGTATGCTGCCTAATCTTTAATCCCTAATAAATTTTTGTAATTATTCACATTTCAGATTTTTTGGACAGATTTTGGGTACTATTGATGTTTTGGACGGACCATCTAATTAGGAAAATCTTAAAAAGAGTAATGTATAAAAAGAGTAATGAAAAAAGAGGAACCAAGAGTTTCTATTTTATTTGTAAATTGGAATGGGAAAAAGGATACATTTGAATTGATTGAGTCCTTAAAAAAAATAAAATACAAAAATTATGATATCATTGTTGTTGATAATGGTTCCACTGATGAGACCCAAAAGGAATTCAAGAAGAAATATAATAAAATTGCAACACTAATTGAAAACAAGCGGAATATTGGACTTGAAGCTGCAGCAAATATTGGGATGAAAGAAGCCTTGAAGAGAAATAGTGATTATATCTGTTATATGAATAATGATATGCTTGTGGATCCAAATTTTTTGAATTTTTTGGTTGAAGAAATGGAAAATCATTCTGATGTTGCAGTCTCACAATCAAAGGTGTATTATCTAAATCCTAAAAATATGATCTGGTGTGCAGGGGCAAAGTATACTTTCAGAGGATATAAGGCTTTAAATCAAGGAGAAATTGACATTGGTCAGACAGATAATAGAACTTATGTTGACGCAGTAGATGGAAATTTTATGATAAGGACAAAAGTGTTAAGAGAGATTGGTTTATATGATCCAAAACTTTTTATCGTAGATGGACCAATGGAGTGGTTTATGCGGGCTGAAAAGAAAGGGTACAAGGCCTTATATGTTCCAAAGTCAATAATTTGGCATAAAATAAGTGGAACTTTTGGAAAATTAAAAAAAGAAAGTGAAATTAAATTATATTATAGCATTCGAAATTGGACTTTAATTGTAGAAAAAAATAAAAACTTCTTTTATTTTTTAGGATTCTTATTTTTAGAACTTACTTTTTTAGCAGGATATAGGTTCATAATTTTTGCAAAAAAACGACAACCCGAATTAATTAAAACCTATTATATAGCCATATGGCATGCTTTGATTAAAAAAACCCCCCTAAAACTTTACCCTTATAATTAAAAAATTGTCCACAATTCCTCACCCTTAAGTAAATTTAATTTAGTTGTAGGACTTATCAATCTCCCCCATAACCATAATCTTTAAATATTCTCTTTTTTGTTAAGTAATGTTAATGGAAAAAACCTTGCTTGCTGGGCCATGGTGGACCGAATTTGAAGAGAAAATGGTTATAGATGCATTAAGAAATCCCCATAGTTATGAATATGTTGAAAAATTTGAGGGAGAATTTGCAGAATGGCACGGTAGAAAATATGGATTAATGACTCCAAATTGCCATCAAGCTATGCATTTAATTTTAAGAACTTTGGGGATTAAAGAAAAAGATGAGGTTATAGCCCCTGAGTGTACATGGATTGGAACAACCGCAAGTATTGATTATTGTAAGGCAAATCCAGTTTTTTGTGATATTGAAGAGGATACATGGTGTTTAAGTCCAGAAAGTGTTGAAAAGAGTATTAATAAAAACACAAAAGCAATAATTGCTGTTGATCTCTATGGGAATATGCCCAAAATGGAAAAACTAATAGAAATTTCAAAAAAATATGAGATTCCTTTAATAGAAGATTCTGCGGAAGCTTTAGGATCAAAATATAAAGGTGTTAAAGCAGGAAAATTTGGGGTTGGTTCCGTTTTTAGTTTTCACAGAACCAAAACTCTCTCATCAGGGGAAGGGGGGATATTACTTTTAGATGATAAAGACCTTTTTGAAAGGGCAAAATTTCTTAGGGATTGTGGAAGATCTTTTTTAAATTCATACCAAGTGAATGAGGTTTCATTCAAGTACATGCCTTCGAATATGCAGGCAGCTCTTGCCTATGCACAATTTCTTAGGATAGATGAGTTGGTGAATAAAAAAAAAGAAATTTTTTCTTGGTATAAAAAACACCTTTCAAATATAGAAGATATTTTTATGAATCAAGATAATGAATTTGTTGAAAATGGGGTCTGGGCAACATCTTTGGTTTTTGGAAAATCTCATAATATTGGGAAAAAGGGAATGCTTGAAAGTTTGACTAAACTAAATCTTCCTTCTAGACCTTTCTTTTCGCCTTTATCTTCTCAACAAGGATATATACAAAAGGGTTTTAATCCTAGTGAGTACAAAATAAAAAACCCTATTGCATATGATGTTTCCTCAAGGGGGATTACCCTTCCCGCCGCTTTTGAATTAACTGAAGAAAAAGTTGGAGAGTATTGTAATGGAATAAAGGAGATTTTAAAAAATTATTAAAAATATAAAAATTGAAGTATGAAAAGAATTGAACACATCTTAATGAAACCAAGGAAAATTCCCAATAAAGTAATTTTATGGGGGGGAACTGGTCAAGCAAAAGTAATACGCCCAATTATAGATTATTATGGATCTAAAGTTGATGCAATAATTGATGATACTAAAAAAATGATTTCTCCTTTTTTAGATATTAAAATTTATGAAGGGTACAAGGGATTCCTCGAATATATTCAAGATAAAATTCCAAATAATATTGGTTTTGTAGTTACAATCGGGAATAATAGTACTTGTAAAAATGCAAGAGTTAGGATAAAACTAAGTAAAATGTTGAAAGAAAAAGGTCTAATTCCTGTAACAATTATTCACCCTTCAGCGCATATATACCCCTCTGTAAAAATTGGGGAAGGAGTTCAAATCTGTGCAGGGGCCACAATCATTGCAGAATCCCAAATTAATGATTATTGTATTATAAATACTGGAGCTAATATTGACCATGAATGTATTCTTGAAGAGGGTTCTGAAATTGGACCAAATGCAACATTGTGTGGGTCTGTTTATTTAGGAAAAAATAGTTGGGTGGGGGCAAACGCGACAATATTGCCCAGATTAAGAATTGGAAATAATTCGGTCGTTGGTGCAGGAGCAGTTGTGACAAAAAGTGTTCCGGACAGAACTACAGTTGTTGGAAATCCCGCAAGAGAGTTATATAAGAATAACAAAAAATGAAATATACTCAGGTTAAATAATTTTTAATTCAGGGAGGGGAATAATATATCTTCCTCCATTATCAGAAAATTCTTTTGTTTTTGCCATCATTTCTTCAGCAAAATTCCAAGCCAAAAGTACCAAATATTCTGGCCCTATTCTTTTTATTTCTTCTCTAGAAACAATGGGGATTCTTGTACCTGGAAAAATAAGTCCTTGTTTTTCTGGAGTATCGTCAAAAATAAATGAGATTAAATTATTATCAATATGACAATAATTTAGGAGAATATTTCCTTTAGCAGATGCTCCAAAAGCACATATTTTTTTAGAGGAATTTTTCAAAGGTTGTAATGTAGACAAAAGATTTTCCTTTACTTTTTTTACTTTTTTTTCAAGTTTTTGGTATCCTTCAATAGAATGGATTCCTCCTACTTTTTCTTCTTCCAAAATTTTTTCTAGTGAACCATCAGAAGTATTTTTACTATTTTTATGTTCAACATAAAATCTTACTGATCCTCCGTGAATAGGAAATTTCTTTACTTTAGCAATTCTTAAATCATTAATATCCATAAGTTTTTGCACAGATTTAACAGATAGATAAGATACATGCTCGTGATAAATAGTATCAAATTCAGAGTTATCTAAAAGCTTTTGGATATGAGGGGATTCAATTATAAAATATCCATTTTCATCTAAAACATTTTTTGCTCCTCGAACAAAAGAGTTTATATCTGGAACATGAGCAAGAACATTGAATGCAGTAATTATCTTTGCAGGCCCATATTCTTCAAAAACTTTTTTTGAAAAGGGTTCATCCCAAAACTGGTCAAGAGTATTAATACCCCTTTGATTTGCAATTTTTGCAAGATTTTTTGCAGGATCAATTCCCAGCACTTTATTTCCTTTGATTTTAAAATAATCTAATAAATATCCATCATTACTTGCTAAATCAATAACTAAATCGTCTTTTTTAAGAGTTTTATAATTTAGTTCATCTGCTAAATCCCCACAATGTTTCCCAAATGAAGAAGAAATAGAAGATCTATATAAGTAATTACTAAATAAAATTTCGGGATTAACAGAAACTGTTAATTGAGAGAGGGAACAATTACCGCAAAAATTAACTGCAAGAGGAAATTTTTCAGTGTCATTTTCTTCTCCAGGCTTTTGCAAGGAGTTTACTAAAGGCATATCTCCAAAGTCAATATATGTTTCCAACTCCTTACTATCACAAATACGACATTCATTTACTTTTTTGTAATTAGTTATCATTTTCCAAGTTTTGTTTTATTTTTTTGAAGCCTTGAAGCAATCCTTCTAAAAGAATCCCTTCCTTCTTAAGTTTTATTGTGCTTAAAATTACACTTTGGCGTTTGACTTTTTTGTTGAAAAAGGAGGTTGCCCCCTAAACTTCCACTAGCTCCAATGATTAATACTTTTCTTTTCATTCAAAAAAACCAAAGATAATCCATATATAAGAATTTGCATCTTGTACTATACATTTAAAATATAACATATCTTTTTAAGTTTAAAATTAATCATTTTATTAAAATGGCTAAAAAAATATTAGATATTGGTTGTGCAGATATTAAATTAGGTGGAAAAGATGAATTTCCTAATTATTCTTTTGAGGGTGAAGTTATTGGATTAGATTATATAAAATCAAAAGAAGCAGATATTGTTTGTGATTTAAATACTCAAAAGATACCTGCTAAAGATAATACTTTTGACATAGTTTATGCTCACCATTCATTAGAACATATAAAAAATGCAATAAATGCTATTTCAGAATCTCATAGGGTTTTAAAAAAAGGAGGAAGATTGTTAATAAGAGTACCACATTTATGCTCTATTGGGAGTTTTAGTGAATTAACACATGTAACTAGATTTTCCTGGACAACTTTAGACTGTTTTATTTCTAATAAAACGAAACATTCAGCACAATATGATTATCAATTAAAAGAGAAAGCATTTTTTAAATTAATAAAAAGGAAAATGGTTTTCAGAAAAACCTATGTCCTTCTTGGAATACAATGCTTTGCAAATAAATTTCCCCACATTTTTGAAGGATTTTTTGGTTGGATTTTTCAACCAAGAGAAATGCACTGGGAATTGGAGAAAATATAATAAAATGAAAGAAAAAACACCACAATTAAAGTTATGGAAAGGAGAATTTGGAAATGATTATACTAAGAGAAATAATTTAACATCAGTTAAAGAAGAAGAAGCAGAAATTGTTTTTAAAAGAATCTTAGGAAACTTAAAATTAAATTCTGTTTTAGAAGTTGGAAGTAATATAGGTATTAATTTATCTGGAATAAGAAATGCTTTAGGAAAAGATGTTGATTTGTTTGCATTAGAACCTTCAGAAGAAGCATTTAAAGAAATAATTAATAATTCTAATATTAATTTAAAACAAGGATTCAATTGTGATTGCTTTAATATTCCTTTAAAAGACAATTCAATAGATTTGGTTTTTACAAATGGAGTTTTAATTCATATTAATCCAAAGGATTTAGAACTAGCTATGTCTGAAATTGTAAGAGTATCTAAAAAATATGTTTTATGCTCTGAATATTTCTCTGTGAATGATGAAGAAATAATTTATAAGGGAAAGAAAGGTTATTTGTTTAAAGAAGATTTTGGAAAACATTATTTAAAAAAATTCCCTAATCTTAAACTTGTTTCTTATGGTTTTTTATGGGGTGAGGAGTTTAGTAATTTTGATAATCTTAATTGGTGGTTATTTGAAAAAGAATAAATTAAATTAATTCTTTTACTTCTTTTTAGAAAAAAAGACTAATAAACCTAAGTGAATAGATAAACTGACAACAGTTCCTCCTGCAACACCAATTGATGCAGCTAAAGATGAAGTTTTTAATAAAATAGTTATTAACACATAATTTAAAATTATATTTAGGATAGAAATTGGGATTAATAATTGGGCTACTAATTTTGTACGTCCTTTAGAAATAAAATAACTATTATAAATTGCTATTATTGATGTTGGAATAAAAGAAAATGCGAGAATTCTTAATAAAATTATGGAGTTTATATAATCACTACCATAAATAAGTTTTATTATAAATGGTGAAAATATGATAACTAAAATTATAAGACATCCAGAAATAATTAATGTGGCATTAACTGATTTTTTCAAAGCCTTATTTAATGCTATTCCTTTTAATCTTGAAAATATTGGAAAAAGCACCACTGAAAAACTTAAAAGAGCAGTAAATGAACCCATTAAAAATAGAACTGCAGAGTAATACCCTATAAATTCAGATCTAACAAAGTATCCAAGCATAATTAGATCTATATTTCCTAAAAATAATCCTGAAATTCCTATAATAGTTAGGGGAATCATGAAATTCTTTAATTCTTTTCTTTCATTTTTTTTAATTTTTTTAAGTTTGGTTTTCAAAAAAGAAATCTTTTTTTTAGCTGCAAAAAAAAGATAAACTAATCCCAAAAAACTTGATAATGCTATAGAAAATACTATTAAAAATATTAAGAATTCTTCAGGAAGAGATTTTTTTATAAAGAATAAAATTATGATTATAAAAATTAACCTAAAAACTTGAAAAATAATTTCCTTATTGACTGGTTCTTTAAACTTACCCACTGAAAAGAAAATAGATTCTAAAAAAGTTGTTAAAGGCAATGAAAAAATGTATAATGACCCTATAATTAAGGGTAAAAATAAAGGTTGATGATAATAATTATTTGCTATAAATTTTGCAGAAAAAATAGAAAATCCTATTATTATTAACACTAATATTAATTCTAATTTAAAAAAATATTTTGTATAGCCTTTTGCTTTTTGCGGATCTTTTTTACCCAATGCACGAGAAACAAATCGTACTAATGCTGAACTTATACCCAAATCTGCAAAACTAATAAAAATGAAAATTGTTGCCATAACTAAACTATAAATCCCAAATAACTCTGGCATTAAAAATCTGGCTAATAAAATAACAGATAATAATCCCCCTATTTTAGCAATTAATGTTTTTGATAGATTAAAAAAACTATTTTTTATTGCAATTCCTTTATTACCTTTAAAATTTCTTAATTTAATGATACCAATAATGTCTTTAAATTCTTTTTTTAAAATATTTATTTTTTTTATCATGTATTTTATTAAGAATAATCTATATAAAAAGTATATGCATCTTAAATACACTTAATTTACAAATTCATAATCTTTTTAAATTTACAATGGATTCATTTAAAATGGTTAAATCCGGGAAAAAATTAATTTTGTTAGAAAATGTCTTTCAAGCTGAAGAATATCTAAAAAAAGCACTTTATTTTAAAAATTATTTACCTATTTCATTTGATTTTAATGTTGAACAACTATTGCTGAAAAAGGGCTTATATTTTAAAACAGATGATGATTATGAATTTGATTCCATATACAAGGGGACATCCACATTATCTAGAAAATTAACTGAAAATATTTGCGAAAAATACCCATTAAAATATAAGGGCATTCAATTATTTTCTCTGTTTTATTATAAAATTTATACTAGAATTTCTTATTCACAAAAATGCTTAATCCTCTTAAAAGAGATTATTAAAAAGGAATGCCCTAAAGAAATAGTTATTTTTAAAAATTTACAAGGTAACTTTTTAGAAAAAGAATTTTTATCAAATATTGCAGAAAATTTCTTTAAAGGTAAAATTACTAAACATACCTATAAATTTTTAGATAAAAAGGGAATTCGAGAAAAATTGCCTTTTAAAATAATTAGTATGCTACAAAAAAACTATACTCAATTTAAATTAAAATTTAATAGAAAAACTAGTAAAAATATTTTTATTTTTGGGGGAAAATTATATTTTAAATCACTAACTGGAACTTTACTTAAAAATAAAAAATATCATTTATTTAATTTTGATTCAATATTAAGAAAAAGCTATTTTTCTAATAAGAGGTATATTCCTTTTTATGAATTTGCTTCCAAAAAAATTTCAAATCCAAAGTTATTTAATATTGATTTAAATAATCTTAGTTTAACATTAGAAAAAAATAATTTATATACAGGATTTAATTTTAAAAAAGATCTTGAAAAAAATATCAAATTATTATTAATAAATATCGTTCAAAATGATTTTCTTCAAATAGCCCAAAAAATAGAGGAAGCACATTTTTTATTTAAAAATAAAAAAATTGATCTCCTTATTTTAGCAGAAGAAGATTCCCCTCTTTCAAAAATCATGGTAAAAATTGCAAATAAATTTGATATACCATCTATTGTGATTTTACATGGAATCCCTTCTGGAGACCTTCTTTTTGGACAAACACAAGCAAGATATCATCTTGTATTTGGAGAAAAAATAAAAAAATGGTTTATTATTAATGGGGAAAAATATGGAAAACAAATTTCTAATGTTATTGCCCTAGGTTGCCCTAGATATGATTCATTTTTAAATATAAGAAAAAAATCTGATAAAAATCAAATTCTTTATGCAATGGAAATTGCACCTGAAATTGAAAGGGTTGCAGATACCCATTTAACAAAAAAAATGCAGAAAATTGCCCTAAAAATGATCATAAATATTATGAAATCTGAATTTCCAAATTATACCCTTATTCTTAAAATTCGTCCTAATTGGGATTTAAAAAAAATGCTCTATAACACTTTGAAAGAGAATAATTTTTCAAATTTTGAAATTATTGAAAAAGCAAATAATGAAAAATTGATGGGGGACTCTAAACTTGTGATAGTAAATCATAGTACAATGGGACTTGAATCCTTATTAATTGGTGTGCCTGTAATATCCCTTTCATTTAAAGAACTTGATTTTTTTAATTCCTATAAAAATTCAAAAATTATAAAGGTGGTTTATACTCCTGAACAGCTTAAAAAAGAATTAAAAAAATCAATTAATTCTAATTTTTTAGATAAGAATGAATTAAACAAATATGTATTAACAGATAAAAAATCTACTAAAAGAGTTACGGAATTAATTCAGAATATTTTGTAATGAATTTTAATTCCATAACATATTAAAATGGTTAATTCTACCCTATTTTATAAAAAACTTTGAAAAATGAAAAAAATATTTAAAAATAAAACAATTCTTATAACAGGTGGAACTGGATTTTTAGGACAATCGATAATAAAGGAATTAACAAAATATAATCCAAAAAGTATTAGGATTTTTAGTAGAGATGAATTTAAACATCAAAAAGTTCATGAAAAGTTTGGATTTAAATTTTCAGGGGGATTAATAAGACATTTTATTGGAGATGTAAGAGATTATGAAAGATTAAAAAAAGCCATGAAAGGCTGTGACATCGCAATTCATGCAGCAGCATTAAAAAGGATTGACATGATTGAATACAATGTTGAAGAAGTTATAAAAACTAATATACAAGGTACTCTAAATTTAGTAAATGCTGCATTAGAGAATAATTTAGAAAATGTAATCTTTATCTCTACGGACAAGGCATGCTCTCCTGTAAATACATATGGTGCTTCAAAATTTATAGGTGAAAGAATTATTACAGAAAGTAATTTTAATAAAGGTAAATCTAAAACAATTTTTTGCTCGGTAAGATATGGAAATGTTATGAATAGTACTGGATCTGTACTTCCTTTATTTACAAAAAAAATAAAAAATGATGAGATAATCCCCTTAACAGATGGCAAAATGACTAGATTTTTAATATCTCCTTTAGGGGCTGTTAATCTTATTTTTAAAGCAATCAAATACGGAAAAGGGGGAGAAGTTTTTGTTCCAAAACTTACATCTGTTAGAATGGATGAATTGATTTATTCTTTAAAAAGGATTTATGGCAAAAATAATAAAATCCAAATAGTGGGGGCCAGACCTGGAGAAAAAATTCATGAATTGATGATCAATAATTCAGAAGCAGAAAAAACATTTGAATTTGAAGATACTTTTGTAATAACTTCTCAAATAGAAAAATATCAGGATAAAATTTATGATTATTTAAAGAAGTCTAAAAAGGTTATATTTGAAGAATATAGCTCAGGTGATCATCCAATAAAAGGTATTGAACTAGATGAATTTCTTTTAAATGCAAAAAAATCTATTTTTGATAAAAATTAAGATGATTCCAGGCATAGTTTTAGTTGAAGAAGCAATTAATGGAATTTTGAGTGATATTTCTAAACAGAGAATTGATACAGGCATCAATTTGATTAAAAAAAATATTGTTGATTTTTTAATCCTTTCAGGAGGCGTTAGAAAAAGAAAAGGCCATAAATATTTTATTGGAAATTATTTTAGTTTAGCAGAAATTATGAAAAAATATGCGATTTCTAAAGGATTGAAAAAATCTAAAATTATTCTAGAAGATTTGAGTGAGGATACAGTAGGCCAATTAATTTTTATAAAACAAGGAGTTTTAGATCCAAGGGGAATTAAAAATGCTATTATCATAAGTCATGATTATCATATACAAAAAATTATTATAGAAAAGGATTTTATTTTTGATAAAAATTATTCTATTTCTTTCTTACAAATTCCAACAACAATTAAAAAAAATAATTTAAAAAGTATTCAAATGTTTCATAAAACTTTTAATAATATAGATTTTGGAGATGATTTAAAAGTATTAAATGCTTTATTAAAAAATCATAATATGTATAATCAAGATCCAAAATTTTATATACAAGAATTTAAAAAAATGAAAGAAAAAAATTCAAAATGAAAATTCCATATGGTAAACAAACTATAGATGATACAGACATTGCTGCAGTTATTGAAACTTTAAAGTCTGATTTTTTAACACAGGGCCCAAAAATAAAAGAATTTGAAGAAAAATTTGCTAAATATGTCGGTTCAAAATATGCTGTTGCAGTTTCAAATGGAACCGCTGCACTTCATTTGGCTTGCCTAACATTAGGACTCAGGGAAGGAGATGAATTTATTACTACACCTTTAACTTTTGCAGCATCTTCAAATTGTGGATTATATTGTGGGGCAAAACCAATTTTTGCAGACATTGATGAAAGAGGGCTTTTGAATGAATTAGAAATTGAAAACAAAATTTCTTTGAAAACAAAACTCATCATTCCAGTTCATTATTCTGGTTTTGTTTGTAATATGGAAAAAATAAAAGAAATCGCAGAAAAACATTCTCTTAAAATAATTGAAGATTCTTGCCATGCTCTTGGTGCAGAGTATAAAAACTCAAAAATAGGAGATTGTGCTTATTCTGATATTTCTATTTTTAGTTTTCATCCTGTGAAACATATTGCTACTGGTGAAGGGGGTATGCTCACCACAAATTCAAAAGAGATTTATGATAAATTAATCTTATTAAGAAGTCATGGAATTGAAAAAAAAGATAAATGGGGCCAAGATATGACTTGCTTAGGTTATAATTATAGAATTACAGATATTCAATGTGCTTTAGGAATTAGTCAACTAAACAAATTAAATGCATTTTTAAAACAAAGAAGAAATATTGCAAACTATTATGATTGTGCTTTCAAAAATAATTCATCTATTGAGATTATATCCCCCCTTAAGGATGAACACGCAAGTTACCATTTATATGTTATAAAGGTTAAAAATTCTGAAACTAGAGAAAAATTATATGATTTTTTAAAAGAAAATAATATTTTTTGTCAAGTTCATTATCCTTTAGTTTATTTTCATAGTTACTATAAAAATTTAGGTTATAAAGAAGGAATTTGCCCAAATGCAGAAAAATTATATAATCAAATTTTAAGTATACCTATTTTTCCTTCCTTAACTAAAGAAGAACAAGATTATGTTATTGCAAAAATTGATGAATTTTTTAAAATAAATTAATTATTTGTATTCTATTATTCCCTGTATCCACAACATAAAGTTTATTATTACTTAATTTAACATCATATCCTTGATTAAACCCTGTTGCAAGAATTTCTATAAATTTACCTTCTTTTGAAAATTTTTGTACTCTATTTCCATTAAATTCAAAAATTATTAAATCACCTTCTTCAGAAATATCTAATGAAACAGGGGTGTTAAATCCCCCTTGAATGTATGAACTCTTTGCAATCCCCTCTTTTTCCCAACCATTTGTTAAGGTCCCATCTTGTTTTGCACCAATCCATCCAATAAATAAGCCATCTTTTGAAAATTTTTGAATTCTATTATTCCAGGTATCAGCTACATAAATATTTCCTTCTAGATCAACCCTTGCCATATGTAATCTATCAAAACCCCCTGGAAGATTTGAAATGCTTGCTTCATTTAAATTTTTTTCCCACCCCTCTGTCAAGGTCCCATCTTGTTTTGCACCAATCCATCCAATAAATAAGCCATCTTTTGAAAATTTTAATAATGCATTTGAACCATAATCTGAAACATAAAGATTTTCATATTTATCAAAATAGGATGTTGCGGGACCTTTGAGATATTTTTCGTCTATAATTGTTTTTATAAATTTACCTTCTTTTGAAAATTTTTGGACTTTTTTATTACCAAAATCAGTAATATACATATTTTCTTTATGGTCAAAGTCAACAGAATGTGGGTTTTTTAAAATATCTTCATTATTTGGATTAACATTTTTAATTAAATTTAAATTTTTATTATAAATTAAAAGATTATGACCTCCAAAATCAGAGATATATATATTTTCTTGAGAATCTAAAGTGATTCCAAAGGGCCTTATAAATCCTGAAATTGTTTTATTTAAAATATCTACTTCCCCTATAAATTTTTCCAAATCATCCTTAATTCCTAATTCATTTGATATTTTCTTGTTATTTATGTTTATTATTAAAAAAATTATTAAAAACACCAATATTAAAAGAATTAAAAAAAAATTTATTTTATTCTTCTTCATCCCAAATATTATCTTTTGTCCATTCCCCTTTTTCATTTTTCCACCAAACATGAGGATCTCTAAAAGTATCTGCTATTTTATCAAATTCTTCTTCTGTAATTCCTACATAATTTATCCATCTTTGAATATCTTTTGATTTCACATGATCATATTTTTTAACCATTTTTATTCCTTCTTCACGTGTCATTTTTCCAGAACGAATGTCCTTACAAGAATGATCTGTACCTCGCCCATATCCAAATTTTATATATTTCATATAATCATGTGCTCCGTTTTCATACATATCATCTAAATTTGAAAATCTTCTATATGTTCTTTCAAAAGGTTCTTCACTAGTTTCCCACCCAAATTCATCCATCATTTTTTGCACATGAACATTTGCATCCCATGGAACAAATAATCCTAAATAGATTCCCCTTACATCTAATTCTTCAATTTCCTCATCAGTAGGATATTTTGTCCAAAGAAGATCTTGTTCTGTAATCCCTATTTCTTTATCAACCATATCATCCCAATCATAGCCTCTGCAAGCGTGTTCTGTCCTATATTTTCTTGTCATTTCAACTAAATCATTCATAGAATACATCCCCCCTAAATCTGTATAGCCATGCTCCCCCCAAATAATTAATGGAATTTTCATTTTTACTGCGATTTGAACTGGATATGAAAATATTCCACAATGATTATGCCAATTCATATCCCCCATTAATTTAAAACATTTTAAATTTAATTTTTTAAGTATTTCCACACTTGGCTTAAAAATAATATGGTCTACATTAAATACTTCCCTCATATTTTTTAAATTTCTTTCTGCAACTTCAGTATAATTATTTCCATGGTAAGTCACAAGGAGTGGTTTTAACCCTAAAACTTTTGTTACAAAATATGTTTGAAAATAACTATCTTTTCCCCCACTAACAGGAATTAAACAATCATAATTACTACCATCTTTAGATTTATATTTATCTGTAATCTTTTTTAACAATTCTAATCTTTTGCCCCAATTTATATCTACCTTTTGATTACTTGCCTTACATCCACTACAAATTCCATTTTCATCAAATGCTAAGGGAACTGCAGAAGAGGAAGGATATACACATTTTTTACAATACCTCATTTTTGGGGGTCTTTTTATTGTTTTATCCATAATAAATTTACTCTATTTTAGTTTTTATAATTTTTCTAATGGGAATTCCTGCATTGCTTAAAGTTTTTTTTGCTCTTATCACACTATTTTCAGTATAATTAAAAATATTACCGGCTGCAACAGCACTTGCTTTGCCCTCTTTAATTCCTTCTACAAAATGTTCAAATATTCCAACGCCCCCACAAGCAATAACAGGAATTTTAACTGCTTCAGAAATTGATTTTATTAATTTTAAATCATAACCCTCTGAAGTACCATCCCTATCTATTGAATTTAAAAATATTTCTCCAGCTTTTAAATTTTCAACTTCTTTTGCCCATTCAACTGGGTTTTTTCCAGTAGCAATTTTTCCATGATTACTATAAACTTCATAATTTCCTTTTTCATTTATCTTGACATCTATTCCAACAACTATGCATTGACTCCCAAATTTTTTTGCACTTTCTGTAATAAAGGAAGGATTTTCTATTGCAATAGTATTTATCAAAATTTTATCTGCTCCTTTATTCAATATTTCTTTAATCTGATCAATTGTTTTTATGTTACCTCCAAAAGTGAGGGGAATAAAACAAGTTTTTGCGACTTCTTCTATTATTTCATAAATATTGGACATTCTTTTAAATTTCATATCATCACTTCTTAGATCATAATTAGATTCATCACTTATATCGACATAAATTAATTCATCTGCAGACCATGAATTGATTCTTTCGACCTGATGAATTGGATTTCCTAATAATTGATGATATGAAAATTTCTCACTCCTTATTAAAAGTCCATTTTTTAAAAATAAACAAGGAATAAGTCTTTTTTTTAACATTTTATTTTATTAAATTTTTTTAAAATTTCTAATCCTTCTGTTTGGCTTTTTTCTGGATGAAATTGCGTTGCAAAAATATTTTCTTTTTCCATGATTGCACAAAAATCAATGCCATAATTACAGGTTCCTTTTGTAATTTTATTATCTGTTGGCTTTAAATAAAAACTATGAACAAAATAAAATGTTTGCATGTTTTCTCCCCCTTTTAATAATGGTGATACAAGATCACATTTTACATCATTCCACCCTACATGGGGTATTCTTAATTCTTTATCTTCAAATTTTACAACATCTGCATCAATCCACCCTAATCCATTTGATTCACCCCCTTCATAACTTTTTGCACACATTAATTGCATTCCCAAGCAAATTCCCAAGATTGGCTTTTTTTTATTTATAACTTCTTCATTTAAAGTTTTTATTAAATTAAATTTTTTTAAATTTTCCATGCCTTCTTTAAAAGCACCCACACCTGGAAGAATTAATTTATCTGCATTCCTAATTTTTTCTAAGTCTCTTGAAATTTCACAATCTATATTTAAAAGTTTTAATGCATTTTTTATTGAAGTTAAATTTCCAAGCCCATAATCTATAATTATTATCATCATTTATCTTCAGTTTCATAAACTTTATAAGTTTTAAGGAATAGGCATCTATATTAAAAATGACTCAAAAAATTGGCATTATTATTCAGGCTAGAGTTGGCTCCACAAGATTACCAAATAAGGTTTTAACAGATATTTCTGGTAGTCCTTTATTAAAACATGTTGTAAAAAGATGTGAAGAATCTGAAGTTGATCAGATAATTATTGCAACTTCAATCAATAAAGAAAATGATTCTCTTGAGGAATTTTGTATCCAAAATAACTATCCCTTCTTTAGGGGTTCTGAAAATAATGTTTTGAATAGATTTTATGAAACGGCTAAAAAATTTAGGTTGGACATAATAATTAGAATTACGGGGGACTGTCCTTTAATTTCTCCAGAGGTAATAAATTTATTAATAAAAAAATTTAAAGAAAATGATCTTGATTATGTGAGTAATGCTGCAAAAAGAAGCTTCCCGAGAGGATTAGATTGTGAAATTTTTTCTTTTAATGCTTTAGAAAAAGCCCATAATTTAGCTAAAGAAGAAAAAGATTTTGAGCATGTTACACCTTTTATTTATGGAAATCCTAATTTATTTAAAATTGGTCATTTGCTTGCAGAAAAAAAATTAAACCACTCCGAAATTAGACTTTGCGTAGACACCTTAAATGATTTAAAATTAATAAAAGAAATTTATAAAAATTTATATTCTGGAGATACAATCCCTATTGATTCTGTCATCAATTTTCTTTTAAAAAATCCTAATTTAATTGAAATAAACAAGGAAGAAGAAATCTTTCAACAAACACAAAATTTAGAACAAAATATTAATCAAAAAATACAAGAAAATAAAGAAATTATACTTAGACCTGTAAATTCTGAAGATATTGATTTTCTTTTTGATTTGAGAAATAAAAAATATGTTTATGAACCATCCATAAACCCAAATCCAATAACATATCAAGAACACCTTAATTGGATTTCGCCAATAATAAATGATACTAATAAAAAAAGATTATTATTTGTGGTAATTGCAAAGGGTGAAAAAACAGGCCAAATAAGATTTGATATTTTAGATAAAAATGTTTCGGAAGTTAGTATTTCTTTTTTAAAAGAACACCATGGTGCAGGAATTGCGAATTTTGCATTAAAAAAAGGAATTGATATAATGAAAAAATTAGGGGTTACAAAAATTCTTGCAGAAATATTTGAAAATAATATTAGCTCAATTAAATTCTTTGAAAAACATGGCTTTACTTTTTTAAAAGATATTACATCTAACTTAAAATTATATGAATTTTTAATAAAAAATGAAATGAAAATAGGAAATAAAATTATTAATGAAAATTCACCAACTTTAATTGTAGCTGAACTTTCTGCAAACCACAATCAGGACCTTGATATTGCAATAAAAACTATTAAATCCGCTAAAGCAGCGGGTGCAGACGCAATAAAGATTCAAACATACACTCCCGATACAATGACGATTGATTGCAATAAAGAATTTTTTCAAATTAATCAGGGAACTCTCTGGGATGGAGAAAATCTATATTCCTTATATAAAAAAGCTTATACCCCTTGGGGGTGGCATGAAACCTTAAAAAAAATTACAGAAGAACTTGGTATGCTTTTCTTTTCTACCCCTTTTGATAAAACATCTGTTGATTTTTTGGAAAATTTAAAAGTTCCTTGTTATAAAATAGCTTCATTTGAAATTACAGATCTTCCTTTAATAAAATATGTTGCTTCAAAAGGTAAACCGATTATAATTTCTACTGGAATTGCAAAATTAGAAGAAATAGAAGATGCAATAAATGTTTGCAAAAAAGAAGGAAATGATCAAATAATTTTATTAAAATGCACTTCTTCTTACCCGGCCCCATTAGAAGAATCAAATCTAAAAAATATTCTTTATTTGAAAGAGAAGTTTAATACTATAATAGGATTATCTGACCACACACTTGGAATTTCTGCCCCCCTAACAGCAGTTGCATTAGGGGCAAAAATTATTGAAAAACATTTTATAATCGATAAAAAAATTGGTGGTCCTGATTCTGAATTTTCTTTGGAACCTTTAGAATTTGAAAAAATGGTTAAAGGAATAAGAGGCATTGAAAAATTACTTGGAAAAAAAGAATATCAATTTACTGAAAAAATGAATAAGGGGAGAAAATTTTCTCGTTCAATTTTTGTTGTTAAAAACATTGCTAAAGGAGAATTATTTGATGAAGAAAATATAAGAATTATAAGGCCGGGAGATGGTCTTGCCCCAAAAAATATTTATAACATTTTGGGTAAAAAAGCTAAAAAAGATATTGATTATGGAACTCCTTTAAGCTGGGACTTGATTGAAAATTAATTCTTTTCTATTCTCTTTACTATTTCACTAAATGCAGGTCTTGTAATAAATACCCCAATACTTATTCCAATTATTGTTGTTATTGCAAATCCTTTAAATAATCCTGCTCCTGCTTTGATAAGTGGAAGTAGGGAAACTAAAGCGGTGAAATATGCCCCCATGATAATAACATATGCACGCCTTAATTTTTGTTTTAAACTAAGAAATGTTTTTTGTCTAGCTTCATCAAGAATAACAATTTGATCATCAAAACCAGTACCAATTGTTGCTAAGATTCCTGCAATACTTGCTAAATCAATACTCCATTCTATTAAAGAAGCTACACCTAAAATAATTATTATTTCAGATAAACTTACCAGGATTAAAGCAAGAGATGCTTTTACATCCCTATATCTTATGAACACAACTAATGATGCGGCCAATAATGCTACAAGCCCTGCAATTAAAATTGATTTAATAAAATCATTTCCAAGTGTTGGTGAAATAGTATCTAGTTTAACTATTTCTAATTTATATGGTAAACTACCTGTAATTAAAATTGTTTGAAGTTTATTCATTGATTCTTCTGTTGCTTCGTAAGCTTCTTCTTCAGTTGCACCGGTTCCTGAACCTGATATTTGTATTTGTGTTGTTACTCTCCCTTTAAGTCCTTCACTAATCAATAAAGTATCGACTAAATTATCATCTAAAAATAAATCAAGTGATTTTTCTAAATAACCTCCTTCTGCAGTCATATTAACTTCTAATTTATCTGTAATCTCTGCATGCCTTTCTGCAGCAACTTCACTTAAATATACTGTGAATCTGAATGAGCAAAAATATCCTTCTGAAGATTGCTGGCAATTTTCAACATATGCACAAGTTGCATCATTTCTACAAACAGATGCAATATCCCTATCCCCTCCTATGAATGCTGTTTCATTTCCTATTCTAGCCTCAAACTTACCCTGCTCTTCTAATAATTCTTGTAAATCTGTTGGGCTTGCACCTGCAACTTCAACCAACATAAAATGATTTCCAGATAAATCTGATACGGGAGAAATTTGAACGTCCGAAATTCCATATACGTTAATTCTATTCCTTGTTATTGCTACTAAATCATCTATTTCTTGCGCAGAAAGTTGTTTATCTTTTGCCTGAACAAGTGCCCTTGAACCACCGGATAAATCTAATCCTGTTTTTATACTTGTTTTAGGTATTTCTGAAACAGTTATTGCAGGGGGGTTTTTTGAAAATAAGATTACTTCACCTTCATCTGTTTGAAATGTTGTTTTAATACTTTCATTTCCATTATATTTTCCTTGTAATGCAAGTGTAAATCCATCTATGCTTTCTATAGAATTTCCATTAATTCCAGTTATTAATTGACCTTGTCTTAACCCTTGATTGAATGCAGTTGAATTGACTTCTACACTTGTTACAAAAATTCCTTTTTGTAAAAAATGCGGTGTAACAAATATTGAAATCAAAGATAAAACTAATAAAACAATTAAAAGCCATATTTTAAATCCTAATTTAATTTTCATTTTTTTCTATTAACATACCATTTAAGTATTGAAACATTTGTGATCCATGTGTTTAATATATCAAATGCTAAACCTATTACTAAGATTGTAAATATTTGTGTTAATACAACTGAAAAAGTTTTAACAACAATTAGTGCAATACCTATTGCGACAAGAGATGTTAAGGTCATTGTTATTCCTGTTTCAAATGCCCCAAAAATTCTTGCATTTAATGTGCCTTCTTTTCTCTTTAAAATTCTATTTGTTAGCAAAATATCAGTATCTACAGAATATCCAATTAGCATTAGAAATGCTACAATTCCCCCTAGAGACATTTTTATTCCAAATAAATTTACTAATACAAGTGTCATTAAGATGTCTGCAAAGGCAGAAATAATCACAGCCATGCTTGGTACAAAATTTCTAAATATAATAAAAACAACAATTGCCATAAAAACAAATGCTATTAAAATTGCAATTAAAAGCTGCCTATAAAAATTTTCACTAAAAACAGATCCAGAAAACTCAAAACTACTGTTTTCTTCTGTTAAATTATATCCTAAATATTCTTCTAAAACTTGTTTAGTAAATTTACCTTCTGACTTTGTTTCTATTATTAGGGCCTGTTTTTCCCTTGTAATTAAATCATAAATATCCCTTGTGCTTATTTCCTCTAATTTTCCAGAAAGATCTTCTTGAACTTTTAATGCATCAAAATTTCCATATATTGTTGCAGAAGTTCCACCTGTTAAACTGATATCCCTATAAATATAATCATTATTATCTGAATAAAAAGAAACCATATATCCTAAAGAAAATATTAAAAGAATTAATGGAATTAAGAGTAATAACTTATAATACTTATCATGAAATCTTTCTAACTTTTTTTCTACTATTTGTTCTTCCATCTTTATTTTTTAAATGCGCGGACGGGGAATCGAACCCCGATCAATTGGTTGGAAGCCAATTATTCTGCCTTTAAACTATCCACGCCCATATAAATTTAAGTAACTTTGATACTTTTTTAAATGTTTTGAGTTTGCGGGTTTAATATCCTCAAAAAACCTCTTTATCATTTCTTTCTGGTAAATTGTTACTTTCTTCTCTGTTTTAGATACCTTGAAATTTAATCTAATTAGTGCATTTTTTATTTGTTCTAAAAATATTGGGTCTGCACTTGTTATATGGACCATTGGATCTTTTATTCTCCGCAAATTAAATCCACCATCAGTATCAAATAGTCCACGAATATATGAAATTAATAAAATATCTGAATTTAAAAGTTTAGGGGGTATTTTTAACTTCCCTAACTTGTTCCCTTGAGGTAAAGCATATTCTTCTATTAAAAAATGAAAAAGCCACTTGGAATATGTTCTTAATTTAAAATGGGTTGAATATTCATTGATTGTAAATTCCAATTTAAAGGTATTTTCGAAAAGGTTTTTTAAATAATAAAAATAATCTTTTTCTAAAAGATTTCCAACTACACAAATTTCGTAATTAATCCGTGTAATGTGCCCGTCACCATTTAAAATCCCTAAAATTTCTGCAAGAGAAGGTGTTTTTTTAGGGGGGACAAACTTTTTTAAAACATATTTTTTTTTATAAACTTCTTGATTTTCTATAACATCAATTTTAGCTATTTTTTTAAATTTGAGAAAAATGTCTTTAGGAATAAGATGTTTTCCAGAAAGATAATTAAAAAACATTGGACGACTTATCCTCAAAGAAGGATAAAAATTTTCCCACGAAGAATTTATATTTTTTTTAACTGACTTAAATAATGAAAGTCTTTCTTTTTTTGCTAATTTGATAAAAATGGGCATATCTTATAAAATAGTTTTATCTTTATAAATTCTCTTAATTTATACTGCCACTATACTACCAACGCATAGTATAATGATTACAAATTTGTTTAATAAAGTTTACTGTAGTTTAAAATGCCCCTGATAGGATTTGAACCTACGACTTCTTCCTTAGGAGGGAAGCGCTCTATCCAGACTGAGCTACAGGAGCATAAGGATAACTAATGTTTCCTATAGTAACCCTTTAAATTTAAATGCGGGAGAAAGGATTCGAACCCTCGCAAGCACTAAGCTACTGGAGCCTTAATCCAGCCCGTTTGACCACTCCGGCACTCCCGCATAAAAATAGTATATATTTCCTATATAAAAAGCTTTATAAACAAAAAGAAACATGTAAAATTGAAGACGGCCACAGTAGTTGGGAAACACCTGTTCCCTTTCCGAACACAGAAGTTAAGCTGACTACGTCGGTTGTGTTAGTCTCCGAACAGAGGCGAAGCATCGATGCTGTCTTTCATATTCTTTATAAATTATGACTCCTTCCCTATCTTATGATTAAAAAAAATTCAAAAACAGAAGCTAAAAAAGAAATTGATGAATTTTTTAAATTGATTGCTTCTAAAAAAGCTAAAGAAATTAAAAAAATAAGAAGACTTGCGATGAGCCATAAAATTCCTTTGAAAGAACATAGAAAAACTTTTTGTAAAAAATGCCTAGAACCTTATATTGGGCCTAGTATTCGAGTAAAAAAAGGATTTATTAATATAACATGTGATATCTGTGAGGATAAAAGTCGTTGGAAAATTAAATAATTAAGATTTTTTAAACTTAGAGGTTAATTCTATGAGATCTTCTTGACCTAAAAAAACAGCTCTGCAGCAATATCTTTCTAAACCTAATTCGTCTAGAACTTTTTTCTGGTTTTCTCCGTCTGCAGTTCTTTTCTTATATTCTTCCCAAAGGTGGCCAATTGGTTTACCACATGAGAAACATCTAATAGGGATTATCATATTATTACTTCTTTCCCTTAGTTTTTAAAACTTACTATATAGAGATTTTTAAAGAAAAATAATCACATATATCTTTATAAATAAAAAGTAATTTCAGAAAATACCTTGAAAAAACAACTAAATTTACTTATTTTTGTAGTTATTTTTGTAGTTATTGCAATAAACTTAATTTCAGCTGTATCTGTTACAGGAGTTTCAAGTAATCCTGCAGAGGTTGTTCCTGGAAAAGTTATTAATGTTGAAATAAGGATTAAAAATATTTATACCTATGATGTTTCTAATCTTAATATTAAATTAGATTTATCTAACGTGCCTTTCGCGCCTTATCAATCTAGTTCAGAAGATTATGTGGATGAATTAAAAGATGATAAAACAGAGAGCTTTAATTTTCAATTAATTGCACTTCCTTCTGCAACCAGTGGAATATATAAAATCCCTATTGAAATTACCTATGAAGATGCAGATGGAAATATTTCTTCAAAATCTGAATTAATAAGTTTGATTGTAAATTCAGTACCAGAATTAAAAATCTCTTTAGAAGAAATTGTTTTGATTAAAGGACAAGAAAATAGATTTTTTGTTAAAGTAATTAATTCTGGATTATCTGATGTTAAATTTGTTTACATGAGTGTAAATGATATAATTGGTCTTAGATTTTTGACAGAAAAAGAACAATATTTAGGTGATGTTAATAGTGATGATTTTGAAAGTGCAGAATATAATGTTTATATTGATGAAACTGCTTCAAATATTGCAACTCTAACAGTTACTTTAAAATTTAAAGATGCAACAAATAAAGAATTTACTCAAGTAGAAAATTTAATTTTAAAGGTATATTCCTTAAAAGAAGCTCAAGAATTGGGATTAATTAAGAAACAAAATATTGGACCTTATTTTATAATTTTTATTCTAATTATTATATATATTATATATAAAATTATTAAAAAGAGAAAGAAGAATAAGAAAAAATCAGCTTTGAAAATTTAATTATTAAAATATATTAATAACTATAAAAACAAACAAAAGTTTAAAAAGTATTGAGTGTTTTCAAAATCTTAAAAAGAGAAAAATGACAAAAAAATGTATTTACTGTGGCGTAGACGTTGCATCAGATAGGGTGATTGATTTTTGTGATAATTGCGGAAAAGGTGTTTGGGGTGAAAAAATGTTTAATGCTATTGTGGAAAATATGGAAAATGCTAGAGACAATGATAATTTATTACCACCTAGTTTTAATACGAATTCTGAAAACATAAAAAAAGATTCTTATTGAAAAAAATTTAAAGATATTAATAAAAAATAAAATAAAAAAAAGTTAAGATTCACTTACTTCTTCTTCTTTACAGGTTTTTTAGCTGCTTTTTTTGCTACTTTCTTTTTAGCCATTGAAATTACCTCCTTTTTTAATTCAAATATGCTGAGAATACTATCTACTAGTATTTAAATTTATGCTCATTTTAATCAAAGGATAGATTTTTAAATAGAATCTCTTTGTCTAAAATATGGTCAATAAAAAAAAACCAAGAACACGAGGAAAAATTTCTCTTAGTAGATACTTTCAAGAATTTAAAGATGGTGAGCCTGTTGCAATTGTAAAAGAAAAAGCTGTTCAATCTTCATTTCCAAAAAGAATGCAGGGAAGAACAGGCAATGTTGAATCTAAACGTGGAAAGTCTTATGTTATTAAATTAAAAGATCAGAATAAAGAAAAAAGATATATTATTGAACCAATACACTTAAAAAAAATAAAAAATTAAATTAAACATGATAAAAGAAACAACACCTTTAAGCATTGTAGAAACTGCAGAATATATTAAGAAAAAAGATGCAGAAATCGATGTAAAGGGATTTATTAAGAAATTTGCTAAACTTAATGCTAAAGAAGCTAAGGAACTTAGAAAAACTTTACAAGAACTTGATTTTATAAAAATGGATGACAAACACATTAGCAAAATTATTGATATACTTCCTACAAATAAAGAAGAATTAAATAAAATTTTTGTGGATATGGGTTTAGATGAAAATGAAACAAATAAAATACTTGATGAAACTAAAAAATTCAAATAATTCAGATGGAAAAAGAAGAATATGCAATCATACTAGAATATTTACCCCATGGATATCCTTTAGAAAAAAAGATGATCCCCATAGCTCAAGCTATTGGAGAAACTAATTTAACCCTTCTTGAACTTGTTCCTAGAAGAGGAGTAAGTTTAGAAACAGGAGAAAAGGTGTATATTGGGCAGGCTAAGAGAGATAAGATTTATTATATTCTTGGCAAGCTCAAGAAAGAAAAATTAACAGAATCAGGTAAAAACCAATTACAAGAATTTGTGGGAAAAATTGTAAATGGTGACAATAAAAAATTTGTTGATTTTTTTAATAACGCAGACGCAATAAATAAAAGAATCCACCAAATAGAATTGTTACCTGGATTTGGAAAAAAACATATGCAAGAAATAATAAAACAAAGAAAAGAAAAGGAATTTGAAAGTTTTGAAGATATGAAAAATAGAATTCAAAATCTCCCAGATCCTAAAAATGCCATAGAGAAAAGGATTTTAAAGGAACTAACCTCACTTGAAAGATATAATTTGTTTGTAAATTAAGATGAAAACCGAAATAAAACCTCAAAAAGAAGAAGAAACACATAATGAAGAAAAGATAATTAGAATTCTATCTCAAGATATAGAAGGTAAAATGACTGTTTATTCTGGAATCTCTAGGATAAAAGGGGTTTCATGGAGTTTAGCAAATGCTGTTTGTAAAATATTAAAAATAGAAAAAAATAGAAAAATTGGTTCATTGACCCCAAAAGAACTTACTACTATTACTGAATTTATTAAAAAACCTGAAAAAATGCCTTTATTTTTATTTAATAGAAGATCTGATTTTGTGACTGGTGAAGATAAACATCTTATCGGAAATGATCTAGATCTTCAAAAAGACTTTGACATTAAAAGGTTAAGACAAATTAAAAGTTATAGGGGATATAGACATGCACTTAAATTACCTTTAAGAGGACAAAGGACAAAGAGTAATTTTAGAAGAAATAGAGGAAAAGGATCTGGAATTAAAAAGAAAGATAAAAAATAGATAAAAAATGAAAAGAAAACATAAAACATATTCAAGACCAAAAAGACCATTTGACAAACCTAGATTAGATGAAGAAGCTAAAATTAAAGAAGATTTTGGATTAAAAAATAAAAAAGAAATTTGGAAAGCCTATGCTAAAGTTAATGTTTTTAGAAATAATGCTAAAAAACTTGTTACTGCAAGTGATGAAGAAAAACACAAATTGCTTGAAAAATTAAACAAAATGGGATTAAAAGTAGAGTCTCTTGCAGATGTTTTATCTTTAACTTCTAAAGATTATTTAAAAAGAAGATTACAAACAGTTTTAGTTTCTAAAAAATTAGCTACAACTCCAAAATTAGCTAGACAATTAATAACCCACAAAAAAGTTTTAATTAACGATGAGGTTGTGAACATACCATCTTTTATGGTTAGTGTAGAATTAGAATCTAAAATTAAAATAAAACCTCTAAAGGTAAAAAAGAAAAAAGCTGCACCTGTTGTAGAAGAACCTGAAGAAGTTAAATTAGAGGAAGAAAAAAATGAATAAAGAAGATACTAAAAAAGAAGTTAAATTAGAGGAAGAAAAAGTGAAAAAACCTGGAATAAAAATAAAAGAAGCAAAAGAAAAAATTGAAATTAAAGAAGAAATTTCAATATCAGAAGCGCCTTTAAAATCTGAGAAAAAATTTAAAGATATTGAAGCTGTTGTTCATATTTATACTTCTTTTAATAATACAATTGTGCATGTTACTGATATGTCTGGAAGAACTCTTTCAAAAATTACAGGGGGAATGGTAACTAAACATAGTAGACTTAAGGCAAATCCAACTATTGCTATGTTCATTGCAAAAAGAATTGAAGAACAACTTAAAGAATTGAAAGTAAATTCTTTATATGTTAGAATAAGAGCTAAAACCGGTAATCCTGCACCAGGACCTGGTGCCCAAGCATTAATTAAAAGTCTTTCAAGAGCGGGATTTAAAATCATTAATATATTAGATACCACAAGATACCCTAGAGGTGGGCCTAAAAAGAAAGGAGGTAGAAGAGGTAGAAGAGTTTAAATACCTCTATCTTGATATTTTAAAATGGACATATTAGATCAAAAAGAAAACCAAATTACTTTCAAAACTAATATTAGTGCTACACTTGCTAATGCAATAAGAAGATATATTAATGAAGTAGAAATTCTTGCAATTGACGAAGTAGAAATTTCTAGAAATGATTCTTCTCTTTATGATGAAACAATTGCCCATAGAATTGGTTTAATTCCATTAAAAATGGAAAAAGCTGGGAAAACAGCTACACTTAAATTAAATTCTAAAAGAGAAGGTTATGTTTATTCTGGGGACTTTACACCTCAAAAAGTTGTTTATGATAAAATTCCAATTACCTTATTAAGTAAGGGGCAAGAAATTGAACTTGTTGCCACTGCAATTCAGGGTAAGGGAATTGAACATTCTAAATTTTCACCTGGATTTTTGTTTTATAGAGATGATCTTAACCCTGAAGAGGAAAAAGAAACAGAAGATTTAGTTTTAACAGTTGAATCTTTTGGTCAACTTCCAATAAAAGATATTCTTCTTGGATCTGTAGATGCTTTAAAAAAAGATTTGAATTTTCTTTCTAAACAATTGAAGTAATCATTTTTTAGTTAAGATTAATCTTTATATATTAATTCTTATTTATTTTAAAATGGATGAGATTCAAAAGATAAGGGTTGCAGAAATATGTGGGGCTATAATAGGGGATGGGTGGATTCAATCAAATGAACAAAGTTTTTTTCTTGCGGGAGATTTAACAGAAGATAAAGAATATTATGATAATTATATCTCAAAAATTATTAGTAAGGAGCTTTTTCCTGTTGAACCCAGAGAATTTCCTTATTGGAAGGTGTATGGGATAGGAATCTATAAAAGAGAAATCGTGAAAAAACTTTTGGATTGGGGATTACCTAAAGGTAAAAAGGTAGATACTGCAAAAATCCCTATTTGGATAATTAATTCAAATGAAAAAATAATTTTTGCATTTTTAAGGGGTTTTTTTGATACAGATGGGTGTGTATTTTGCCAAAAAGATTATACTAAATATGCTAAATATTTTAGGAAAAAATATCATTCAAAAATAAGATTGCGAATTAGTAATATTTCTAAGAAATTAATGGATGATACTTTTACCCTCTGCAAAAAAGTTGGTTTAAGATGTTTACTTAGAACTACTAAAGGTGGTTTTAAAAATAACAGGAATAACAGTGATGTTTATATTCTTGAAATTAACGAATTGAAAAGCATATATAAATGGTTTAATGAAATAAAACCTTCAAATCCAAAACATACTACAAAATATTTGATTTGGAAAAAATTTAATTTTTGTCCGCCTTATACCAAAATAAATCAAAGAAAAGATATACTTAAAAAGAAAATAAATCCTTATGATTTATATGCGCAGGAATAGCGAAGTGGTCAAACGCGCGAGACTCAAAATCTCGTCTCTCAGTGGGTTCGGAGGTTCGAATCCTCCTTCCTGCATTTGATTTTAAAAATAAATATCTCACCAGAAACCTTATAAACCATTTATCACTCCAATTTTTACCTGCGAGTAAATCGCGTTAGCAGGAGAATATAATTCTCCTAAAAAATACTATGAAAACAAAAAATAGAATTGAAATACAATTAAGAAAAAAAAGAAATCAAGAATTAGTTGACACAATTATTGCAGCTAAAAAAAGTAAAGAATGGTTACCAGTTGCAAGTTTACTTACTGGTTCTAGAAGAAATAAAATAAGTATTAATTTAAAAGAACTTGATGAAAATATTGAAGCAGGAAAAATGCTTGTTGTTCCTGGAAAAATTCTTTCTGTTGGTGAATTAAGTAAAAAAACAAAAATTGTTGCGTTAAGTTTTTCTGGAAAAGCAAAAGAAAAGATAATAAAGTCTGGAAGTGAAGCTATTAATATATTCGATGAAATTAAAAAAAATTCTAAGGCAACTGGAATTAAAATTGTAAAATGAAAATAATTGATGGAAAAAATGCTGTTTTAGGAAGATTAGCTAGTTATGCTGCTAAGCAAGCTCTTCTAGGTGAAGAAGTAGCTGTTTTGAATTGTAATCATGTTATTATAACTGGTAAAAAAACAAGTATTGAAAGAGACTTTGATGAATCTAGAAGCAGAGTTGGAAGTAGTCAAAAAGGTCCAAAAATATCTAGATTACCAGATAGAATTGTTAAAAGAACTATTAGAGGCATGTTACCTGATTTTAGAATGGGGCGGGGAAGAATTGCTTGGAAAAAAATTAAATGTTATGCAGGTGTTCCTAAAGAATTTGAAAATAAAGAAAAAATAACTGCAGATGAGCATCAACATACTAAATTTGTATATGTTAGTCACTTTAAAAAATGAAATCAAATAATATAATTGTTTCTGGAAAAAGAAAAAGAGCTGTTGCTAAAGCTATTTTAACAGAAGGTAATGGAAATATTACCATAAATAATAACAATTATAAAAATTTGCACGTGCTTGACAAACTTAAAATAGATGAACCCTTAAGAATTGCCGAACATATTATTGGAAAAATTAATTTTGATGTTAAGATTACTGTTGTTGGTGGTGGAGAAAAAGGACAATTAGATGCAGCAAGACTTGCACTTGCAAGAGCTATTTCAAAATTTGCAAATTCTCAAAAATTAACAGATGCTTTTACAGAGTATGATCGAACTCTTTTAGTGGCAGATGTGAGAAGAAAAGAAACAAATAAACCAGGTGATTCAAAAGCTAGATCCCAAAGACAAAGTTCTAAGAGATAATTTTTTAAAATTAAAAATGACTAAAAAAATGAGTGAAAGAAAAGAAGCATGGATGAGGATTTTAGTTGGTATTATTTCAGGAATTGTGTTAGGTGTTTGGAGATGGTTTATTGTTGTTTTAGTTGTGATTAATTGGGTGCATACTATATTTACTAATAAGAGACTTAAAGAATTATCAAAGATGAGTGAAATTTGGAATACTCAAACATATATTTTCTTAAGATATATGACTTTTGTTACAAACGAAAGACCATTCCCTTTCACAGACTTAACAAAAAGTTTTAGTAATTATAAAAAATAGATAACTATATTCTTGGATATATATTAAATAAAATATACTTTAGAACATATATATTGCAGTATATAGATTAATTAATTCCAAGTCTTTCTAACTTATTTTGCACATGATTAAATAATGTTGAAGACAAAATCGGCTCATGATTTCCTTCAAAAATTTGATTATTAAATTTTATCTTACCTATATATGTAAAGTTCGTTAATATTTTTTTTAATCCGTTAACCGAAAGACTATGCTTTTCTGCTAATTGCCTTAAACTTATTTTATTGTTTAAAAATTCTTCAAAAATATCTATAATTTCATCTTTATTTTCAGCAGGTATTAATTTTTTATTTTCTATTAAATATCCAAAAGGTGCTCTGGACATAACTCCCCCTTTAATTGCCTTCTTTACCATCCCCTGTTTTTGAATTTCCCCTCGATTTTTTAGTTTTTCAATTTCTTTTCTTAATTCTTCATTTTCTTTTTTTAAACTTTCTATTTCATCCATTTTTACAAATTATCTATTGGTGATTTAATTTTTTTGATTTGCTCTGCAGATACATGGGCATAAATTTGAGTTGTTGAAAGATCTGCATGCCCTAATAATTCTTGAATATATCTTATATCTATTCCTGATTCTAATAAATGTGTTGCAAAACTATGCCTTAAGGTATGACAATGAACATCTTTTTTAATTTGTGCTTTTTTAGCAGCTGATTTTACTATTTTTTGTAAATTTCTAGAAGATAGTTGGCCTTTGGGTCCTGTGAATAAATATTCTTGATTTAATTGTTTTTGCTCTTGTGCTTGCTTTTTTAATTTTTTAAAAAGTGATTTTGGAATATTAAAAATTCTATCTTTTCTACCTTTCCCTTGTCTTATTTGCCCTATATTCTCCTCTAAATTTAAATCCCTTATTTTTAAATTCATAATTTCAGAAACTCTCATTCCTGCTGCATACATAAGGGAAACCATTAATTTTGATTTTTTATTATCAAGAACATCTATTAATCTTCTTACTTCTCCTTTTGTTAAAACAGTTGGCATTCTTTTTTCTCTTTTAGGTCTTTTTATTCCCCTTGTTAAATCATTTTTTAAAATATTTGAATAGGCATATTTTATAGCGGCTAAGAATAATATAATCGATGTTGATGCTTTATTGCTTAAATTATCTGAAATATATAACTTAACATCATCTTCTGTCATTTGTTCTGGATTTTTCTTTGTGTAATTTAAAAAATTTTTATTTGCTTTAATATAATTTTTAAGAGTATAGGGTGAATTTTTAGATATCTTTAATTCGACTTCTATTTTTTTGAGAAATTCTTCTTCATTCATTTTAATTTTTTAATTAAATAATTACATTTATGGCTTACATTTTTAATTTTATTTTCATGTACCTCTTGCCATGTTTCTGTTACAAAACCCATCCCCCAATCTTGATATCCTCTTTTGTGATATAATGTCCATAAGAATTTATTTTCTTTTTCAACTGCTAATCCTAATTTATTAGAATATTTTTTTGATATTAATTTTTCACAAAAATTCATTATTTGTGTTCCAACACCTTGTTTTCTATATTTTTCTTTAACATATAATGTTTCTAAATTAGGGCATTTTCTTAATTTTCCTTTTACTTCTAAAGAAGTAGACCCTGTTAACCTTAATTGAACATGACCTATCGGTTCTTTATCTTTCCAAACTATTAACAAAATAGGATTTCCTTTTTTTTGTTCTTCTAATTTTTTCCCCTTGAGCCAAGGAAGAGAATTATCTTTTAGACTTTTTTCTATATACTTTAAATCACATTCTTTAATTGGTCTTAAATCTATTTTCATTTAACACCTAATTTTTCTAATTCTTTTTTTGTTTGCTCATAATCTTGATAAAGAATTGTTTTCATTTCTAACTTTTTAGCAGGAATAATATTCCATTTTTGATTGTCAATAAATACTGTTGATTTTGCAGGGAGTTTTAATTTTTTTAATACGAAATTGTATATTTTTGGGTCTGGTTTTCTCATTTTAACTTGGGTAGATATAACAACTACATCAAATTTATCCATTAATTTTTTAGGTGCTAAAACTTCTTCAGACATATAATTTTGATCAGATAAAATAGCTATTTTATATCCTTTTTTCTTTAATTTAAATGCTAGATTGTATAATTGCTTATTTTTCTTGAAGTGGGCTTTGTATGCCTTGATATATGCTTTTTCAAGTGTCCTGGGAGTTGTTTTAAGATTTCTTGCCATTATCTCTAACACTTTATTTTTTGGGATTTTTCCCACTATAGAATCTGCATAAACACTGTCTATTGCATCAAAATATTGGTCCATTGTTACTTTAAATTTTTTAGCAATATCTTCATGTGCACCTGCTTGAGGCCTTCCTTCTTTTCTTGGTCTTTTTAGTAAACTGCCTAAACTTAAAACGCCACCAATATCAAAAATAACCGCTTTAATTTCCCCTTTTTTTATTACCATACTACTAGATTGTACGAACTCATTTAAATAATTTATTATTTATCCCAAACATTTTTAAACCTTCAATTTTATTTTAAATATACTAAAAAATGACACAAAATAATAAACCGCACATCCTTGTTGTTGAAGATGATGCACACCACAGAACATTAATTAATCATCAATTAAAAGATAAATATAATTTGACATTTGCAGTAGATGCAATTGATGGTGCAAGGGCTTTACAAAAACCAATTGATCTTGCTTTAATTGATATTTTCTTAGGTAGTAATGGAACTGGTATGGATTTTCTAGACCATATGAAAAGTAATGGAAGTAGCCACATAAAGACTATTGCTTTAACAGCTCAAGGTGCTAAAGAAGATAGACAAAAATATTTAGATCATGGTTTTGATGATTATATTCCTAAACCTTATAATAGAGTAGAATTAATTGAAGGTATTGAAAGACAACTTAAAAAATAGAACAGGCTTAGATTTTTATAGTCATTTTATTTATTTTTAATGAGGTGAATAATGAATTCAATTTTAATTTTAATAATTACTCTAATTTGGTTAGGACTAGGTTATAGATTTTATGGTAAATTTGTAGAAAAAAGATTAAAAATAAATGATAAAACAAAAACACCTGCTGTAACTAATTCTGACTCTTTTGATTATATTCCTGCTAAAAAACCTTTTTTATTTGGACACCATTTTGCATCTATTGCAGGTGCAGGACCAATTATTGGACCCATATTAGCTGTTAGCTATTTTGGGTGGATTCCTGTTGTGATATGGGTATTATTAGGGGTTGTATTTATTGGGGCAGTGCATGATTATACTTCTTTAATTGCATCTGTTAGAAATAAAGCACAAAATGTTTCTGTTATTGCAAAAAAATATCTAAATAAAAGATCTGGTTGGATTTTTGGATTAATGATTTGGATAACTCTTCTATTAATTATAACGGTGTTTAGTGTTTCTGCTGCAGAAAGTATTGTTGCTAAACCTGATTTGGTAATTCCCCTTTTAGCAATTAGTATTCTTGCACTTGTTCTTGGAATTGGTGTTAAAAAATATAATTGGAATGATAAAATCGCTAGTATAATTGCAATAATTTTAGTTTTCTTTTTTGTGTGGGTTGGATACATGTATCCAATTATACTTCCTTTTTCAAACCCTATTTTGATAAAAAATCTTTGGATAACGATAATTTTAATTTATGCATTTATAGCATCTATTGCACCTGTTTGGATTTTATTGCAACCAAGAGATTACTTAAGTGCAATTCAAATGGGATTAATTTTATTATTAGCTATTGTTAGTTTCTTAATTGTAAGACCAATTATTAGTGCACCTGGTTATATTTCAGGGGCTATTTTCCCTCTTTGGCCAATATTATTTGTAACTGTTGCATGTGGTGCTATTTCAGGTTTCCATGGATTGGTTTCTTCTGGAACAACTAGTAAACAACTTGCAAAAGAATCTCATGGTAAAATCATTGGGTATGGTGCCATGCTTGGTGAAGGATTATTAGCAATTATAGTGACTTTGATTGTTGTGGCGGGTGTTGAATGGGGAACAGGTGCTGGTCAATTTACAGAAATTTTAGGTAAAGGTTGGATTGTTTTATTTTCATCTGGATTTGGAAATATTGTGGGTAAAGTAGGTATTCCTGGAATTACTGCTGGAATTGCAGCCTTGTTAGGGGCATTTATGGTTAATCAATTTATTTTAACTTCTGTAGATACTTCTACACGTATTGGAAGATTTGTTCTTTCTGAAAATTTATTTCCTAAATTAAAAAATAGATATATTTCTTCTCTACTTATTTTAATTCCTGCATGGTTATTAGCCGTAACAAGTTCATATGAAAATATCTGGAGGATGTTTGGAACTTCAAATCAATTAATAGCCTCTATTACCTTAATTGGTTTAGCTTCATTCTTTATTGCAAAAAAAACTAAAGTGAAATTCATTATTATCCCTGCAATATTTGTTTTAATAACTACTTTATCTGCTTTAGTTTATATTGTATTTTCTTCTACTGGTTTTTTAGTTGAGAAAAATTATATCTTAACTGCAATTTCAATCTTTATGTTTATTCTGGGATTAATTGTTGCTGTAGAAGGATTTAATATTTTAAGAAAGAAAAGATAATTATTTTTTGCTTAATTCTTTTTGATTTTTTAACATTAATATTACTGCAGGAATAATAAAAACCCAATGTAGAACAAATGTTAAGACTATGCAAGCTAATGCAATAATAGAATAAATTACAACTTTATTATTTTTCATTTATACATTCTCCTTCAATATAATATTCAATTGTTTTATTAATACATGCAAAACAAGGATTATCATATGTTTGATTTATTGGAAATCCACAAACAGGTTGGTAAACTTCAATACAAGCTTCTACATCTCTTGTTGCAGGAATACAATATACTTTTCCCCCTGTTTCTTGTTTATATGCTAATTCTGCAGCATTCCATAAAAGAATTAATAGAATTAAAATAAATAACAATGACCAGGTTTTTTTGAATCTTAAAAACATTTTATTTCTTTTCTATAGATTATTTTAACTTCTGTATTTTAAGAACCCATTCAAAATAAAAAAAATAAAAAAATAAAAAAATAATGACTTAATGACTTAAAATAAAGCCACTAATGTCCAGACAAATAAAGCTAACCAGATAAGCATAGGTAACCAAGCTCTTGCTAAAAATCCTTTTCCTTTGAAAAGCTTTTCAGCCCATGCAATTGTCTCTTTAGCATAACATGCAAAAGTCATTCCAGTAGGAAGTGCACCTAATATAACTCCACCCATGATTTGTACAATTGTTAAAGTCTGTAATAAGAAATACAATACCACTCCAGCTAAAATCAATTCAATTATTACTAATAAAACTGCTGAAGAATATAGTTTTTTAGCAAAAGTTAACCATGACTTAGGGCTAAATAAGACAAATAAGAACTTTATAAGTCCAAGAATCACAAAGATAAGTAAAATTATCTCTAATGTTCCCATCACCATTTAAAATCTACCTCCTTTCATTTTTATTTTTTATACCAAGCACCAAAACCAATTGAAATTAAGTAAAGTATTCCACCTGCTTGAGGTATTAAGATAGCTAAACTAAACCAACCTGGTAATTTTCTTCTTTCAAATATCTTCCACATCCAAATAATTGCAAATACAATATTTGCAATAGGAACAAGGAACATAAATCCCCAAGTCCATTTCTTTTTAGCTAAAATAGGTAATAAAAATAAATTTGCAATAGGAATCCACGCTAACCAATGTTTTTTGTACTTAAGCTTTTTAGCAATAAACATCCATGCAAGAGCATTATAAACATATAATCCAATTGCAAAAACAATTATTAAAGCAATTACCGCACCTGTTAGGGCTACTGGTAACATATTTGCTAAATTAGCTTCTGTTAATTCTTTGCTTGTTAAATTATTTAATAATTCTGGATAAAATCTCATAAATGACATATTTTCACCTTCTTTTAAGTGTTATTTTAAAGGAACCTTCTCTTTTAAGAGTTTTCTTTTTTTTTAGGTTAAATATGTTGTAATTAGGATAAATCTGGTTTGCAATAAACTTTATAAACCACTTAAAACCCTTAAATATGTGCTAAGGGTAAGGAGATTTGGATCGACTTGTTCTTGGATTAAATAAATAAGATCGGAGGAAAAATGAGTAAGAAAGTTTACGTAGGAAATTTACCATGGAGTGTTGACTTTGGCAAGCTTAAAGAACTTTTCAATGAATTTGGAGATATTGAAGAAGCCACTGTTATTGCAGATAAATACTCGGTTAGATCAAAAGGATTTGGATTTGTAACTTTTGTTAATGATGCAGATGCTGATAAAGCAGTTGCAGCTATGAACGAAAAGGACATCGAAGGAAGACCTTTAAAAGTTAACGAAGCAAAACCTAGAGAAGAAAATTAATTTTTCTTCTAATTAATTTATTTTTATTTTTTTGTATTATTTTTTAAATACTTGTTTTAGGACAAATTTATAAATCCTAATTTTGTATATTGTTCATGAAAATGAGTGATTCCATTCAAAAAACTTGGATTATAATGGGGAGTATAATTGTTCTTTTTTTAATTGGATTTATTTTATTCTATTCTCTTACAAATATAAGTGAAACTGTTGTTGGAGAGGGTTATGCTGAATCTAAAGTAATTCCAGATATAATTAGAGTTTATCTTGGAATTAATGAAAAAGCTGATACTCTTTTAGAAGCTCAAGAAAAAAGTTCTGGAATTTATGATGATTTTGTTGTTCTTATGATTTCAAATGGATTTGAAGAAGCAATTATTTCAACAACTAGTTTTAGTGTTAATCCTAATTATGTTTGGAAAAACAATGAAAATAAACAAGAAGGTTATCTTGCATCACATAATTTACAAATAGAAATTTCTACAGAAGACCTTGAAGATTTAAATAAAATTATTAGTGCAGCTGTAAATTCAGGAGTGGGAATTAATTATATTAATTTTGAATTAAGTATAGAAAAAGAAAATTCTGAGAAAAATAGATTAATTGGTCTTGCTTCTGAAAATGCAAGGGGAAAAGCTGAAGCACTTGCAACAGGTGTTGGAAAAAGATTAGGAAAAGTTGTATCTATTTCAGAAGGGAGTTTTGGTTATAATCCAATGATAATGTATGCAGAAGCTGATATGGCTGTAGGTGGTGTTGAATCTATTCAAGAAAGAGTAAGTTCCATTGCACCTTCAGAACAAACTGTTTCATCTTCTGTAACTGTTGTGTATAAATTAAAATAAAATGGTTCATTTTGTTGATATAGGGGTGTATTTTTGGCTCTTTGTATTAGTTGTTGTAATCTGGGGTGCCTTTTATCTTATTAAATCACTTCTTAAAGTTAATGAAAAATTCCAATCAGCTCTTTTATTTTTTCTTTTTGCTTTATTAATTCATATAGTTGGTTCTTTCTTAGATTGGTATCTTTTTTTTATTGATTTGGTTCATGATAATTTTTGGTGGTTAATTAATCCTTTTTTAAATTTAGTTGAAGCTATTTTATTGTTATTTAGTATTAAAAGATTTTATTTTGCAATAGGGGATTAGTTTTTACTATGTACAGGCAAATGCAAAAAAATTGGGCCTTCGGTTTTTTAGGTCTTTTTGGGTTTTGGGGAATTCTGGAATTATTCACACAAGATTGGTTTGGTTCTCTTTGGATTCTTTGGTTTATTTGGTTTATTTATTTTATTCCCTTGAAAAAGAAATAATTATTTCTTTTAAGGTTTTCTTCCTCTTCTTGATTTAGAAAAAATAGCTACTAATTTATCATCTGTTTTTATGTCTCTTGATGCTGTTGTATTCTTTGTTCTAACAGCTGATTTTCTTAAAATATCTTCTATTTGTTCTCTTAAAGTTAACAAATTTTTATCAGCACGTTTAGAAATAATTTTCTTAACTTCTTCGTCAATATCAATTGTTATTTGAGGCATTTTACTTTTTCCTTACATAAACTTTCTGAACCTGGAATGATTTGTATATACTTTCTAAAATATCTGTACCCGCATATCCTGCAAGAAGACTTAAACGAGGATCAAAATCAAATATAACACCTACAAACATTCCAATTATTATTGCAATAGCAACAGTGATTAGATAATAACCCCAAAGAATTTTTCTATTTAGAGACAATGCCTTAAGCAAGCCAACAAGTCCTCTTGTAAAACCCCCAATAGCTCCGAGAATTCCTGCAAGAACAAATCCTTCTGCACCTAATATCATTTTAAGTTAAAGAAAACAGGAAAATATATTATTTAAGAGTTTTGGATTTGGTAATTAATTGTTTTCTATTAAAATTTCTGTTTCTAAACTCTTTTTAGGTAAAAATCTAATATTTTTCCATTTATTTCCGGTAATTGTTATTCCACCTTTCCATTTTTCTCTTTCTTCTGCTACTTGTTCAATTTTTTGATACCCAATTCTCCATTCACCACCAATTTTATGTGGTAAAAATAAATATTTTTCTATTACTCTAGTAGTTCCTTCTAAAAAATATGGATTTGTTCCATTTCCAATTAATTCATATATTGGATTTTTGCTAGATTGCAATATTTTCATAAAAATTCAACATAATTTACCTTTTTAAGAATTATTGTGGTGTAGATAATTAGTTTGCAAATATAAGAATTACCACTGCCTTGGAGATTGTGTTGTCACATCAAAACCATCTTTTTCTATTAAAGTTACTAATGCTTTTGCTTCCCCGCCCCTAGTCCTATTTTCTGTTCTTTCCCAATTCCCGATCCAAATTCCAGAAGATTGTTTTTTAAATAAATATTCTGCCCCTTCTTTTCCAACATCATCATCATATTGTTTAAATAAATGTAAAGTATTTTCATTGGGCATAGAACCTTTTAAAATTGAAGAACCATAAAAATCAATCATTTCGCCTAACAAAATAGCCCTGTCTTCTTCTCCTAATTTGAAATATCCCCCAAAAGAAATTGAGGTTCTTTGTTCTTCATTTATCCGATGATTAAACCAACCTGAAATTCCATATAATCTAACAGGAGATTTTGTCATTCCATCTGGATACTCTTGGTGTCTTATCGGTTCTAAATTATCTTGCATATAAAACAAACTTCATTTTCCTTTAAAAGAATTATTGCAAAAGGAAATATACTTCTGATAAAGAAAACTTTTTATAATTAACAATCAAATGGAATATTATTCCACCAATTATAATCAAAAGGGGCTGGATTTTTTAACAAAGATGGTCTTTCTGATTTATTGTGTTCAGAAACAAGAACAGAATATCCTTCTTCCCTTTTTTTTTGAGCCCATGTATTAAGGGCTTTTGCAGTTAAGATATATGCTTGTTCTATTGCTGCATTTCTATTTTCAGAAAATGCCAGGGGCACGAGTGTAGGATTCATAACAAGATAAGCAGTATCATCTTTTTCTTTATAAATAAAATGGTCTAATCTTGTAGTATATGGGCTTCCCCTCATGCCTACATGAAATCCATTCCCTCCTTCAAATATAACTGCTGTTATGTTTTTTCTCATGAAATTTTAACCTATTTTACCTTTTTAAGAATTGTGATACTTCAGATAAGATTATGCGAACTTACTTATTTTTTATAAAACCCTACATATTCTCCATGGTGTTTTATGGTTGTTTGCCCTAATTCCCCACTACTTTCTCCTCCAATCCAAAATAAGCCATGAACACTATCAAAAGATTCCAAAAATGGTTGCACTTCCTTTTTTAAAGAACGCAATCTGCCCCCAAAAATATCGTCTGTATGAACTAAATAAACTACTAAGCTTTTGCCACCCTCTTCTATAATTGAAGGTATTTGATCGTAAGGAAGGGCTGTTTTAGCTTCTATTGTGTGTATATTTTTTGCTTTAAGATTTCCCCTAACTTTCTTTAAAAAATGTTCTGCTCCTGCAATTACTAAATTTCTAGTATTTTCTCTATACCCTGTATATTCATTTATTCTTTCTGTTTCATTTACTTTTCCCATAAAAATCCAACATATTTTACCTTTTTAAGAATTGTGATACTTCAGATAATGTGCATTATGCGAACCTTTTAGAAAATTAGTTGCCAAATTCCTAAAATTAATCCTAAGAATCCTAATATTACAATGATTTGGGTTAACCAAAGGATCAATTTAGTAAAATAATTTGTTTCATGAGTATATTCTTCTACTTTTTCACCATAATCTAAATTAATCATTGAAATTCCTAAGTCTACCCCCTTAGCAGTTAAACGATACCAGTAATCTGGTTTTTCTTTGCCCTCTTTTTTTAATAATGCAATTTGTTCAGGCGTAAGTTTTTTATTGAGTTTTTCCTCTTCCTTTTTTGAGGCCAATTCGATAATTTTATCTTTTTTCAATACTTCTATTGATTTTTTTCCATTTTTCAAAAAATATTCTATCTTTCCAAAAAATCTATAATCTGGGTAACCTCTTAATAATTCTATTAATCCCTTCTTTAGTTTTCTGAATGTTGTTTCTTCTTCCTTATTCATAATAAAAATATTATTTATTTTTATTTAAAAATTTAGGTGGTAGAAAAAACTAAATACGCTGCTAAATTTAATGATTTATGGCTGATTTATCTTGGAAAGAAATTATAATAAGTCTTATTTTAATCCTATATAGTGTCCCTTCTCCAGAACAAGTATTAGGAGAAACTATTTTGGGCATCTCTAATAGCCTTCCTTTTTATTCTGGCATTCATCTACTGGTGTTTATTCTTCCTCTTTTGGGATTTATTGGCTTAGTTGATGGTATTGCTAGAAAATTTGATAGCAATATTGTTGAAGTGGTTACCTCACTTAAAAAATTTTTAGAAGTTGCAATGGACTATTTTCAAAGAAGAATTTGATTATGGGGATCTCCCGTCTATAAAAGAAAATTTTATATAGTTTTGAATTCTTTAAAT